>Ga0180221_1000708_pt1 | contig 26247 bp, 23 predicted proteins | sample eDN5th37CKraftMG_FD_151339 | JGI IMG/M metagenome (GOLD analysis project Ga0180221, IMG submission 151339) | Enriched Miracle-Growth compost microbial communities from Emeryville, California, USA - eDNA 5th pass 37_C Kraft MG (version 2) (version 2) ...
GTCCGCCGGCGGCGTCACGACAGCCCGGTCGGCACGCTCCCGTCTCTCGGGACGTTCCCGAGCACGAGGAGAGACCATGACCGGCACCCCCGCCCCCACCACCGAGCCCTCACGGCACGCCCGGCTGCACGCCGCGCTCCACCGAGAGCTCGACGGTGAGGTCCTGCGACCCGAGGAGCCCGCCTACGGCGCGGCGCTCCCCGGCTTCAACCTCGCCCTGACCCACCAGCCGGCCCTGGTCGTGCGGGCCACGACCGTCGCCGACGTGGTCGCGACCGTCCGCGCCGCCGCGGGCCACGGCGTCGGCGTGGGCGTCCGGTCCACCGGGCACGGCGCACCTCCGACCGGGCCCGACGACCTCCTGCTCGACGTCTCCGCCCTCGACCGGGTCGACGTCGACCCCGACGCACGCACCGCCACCGTGGGCCCGGGCGCGGCCTGGGCGCGCGTGCTCGCGGCCGCGGCGCCGTCCGGGCTGGGCGGGCTGTGCGGGTCGTCCCCGCACGTCGGGGTGGTCGGCTACACGCTCGGCGGCGGGCTGGGCCCGGTCGCCCGCACCTTCGGCTTCGCCGCGGACCACGTCCGGAGCCTGGACGTGGTCACCCCGTCCGGCGAGCTGGTCACCGCCTCGCCGGACGAGAACGCGGACCTGTTCTGGGCGCTGCGGGGCGGTGGCGGAGCGTTCGGCGTCGTCGTGTCGATGACGTTCGACCTCTTCCCCCTGCGGACGGTGCGCGCGGGAGCGCTCTGGTTCGACGTCGACGACGCGCCGGCCGTGCTGCACCGGTGGCGCGAGCTCACGACCACGCTCGACGACGACGTCTCCACGTCCGTCGCCAGGCTCAACCTGCCGCCCCTGCCCGACCTCCCCGAGCCCCTGCGCGGCCGCGCGGTGCTGGCGGTCCGCTACGTCCGGCACGGCGACCTCGCCGGGCCCGACCCCATGGTCGACGAGCTGCGGAGGATCGCCCCCGCGCTCCTGGACACGGTGGGCGACCTGCCCTACGAGCAGCTCGGCACCGTGCACGCCGACCCGGACGAGCCGATGCCGTTCGCCGAGCGCGGCGGGCTGCTGCGCGAGCTGACCGAGGACGCCGTGGACACCTTCCTGGGCGCCGTACCGCCCGACTCCCCCGTCCTCATGGCGGAGATCAGGCTCCTGGGCGGCGCCGTCGCCCGCCCGCCCGCGGTGCCGAGCGCCGTCGGCGGCCGCGACGCCGCCTGCATGCTGTTCACCGGTGCGCTCGGCGCCCCGGCCGGCCCGGCCGACGTCGCCGACCACCTCCTGGCGGTGCACGAGGCGATGGCCCCGTGGGCGACCGGCGGCTCGCTGCTCAACTTCGCCGGCCCGCGCGACGACGTGTCCGACGCGCTGGTGCGCGCGGCCTACGGCCCGGCCACCTACGACCGGCTCGTCGCGCTCCGCGGGCGTCTCGACCCGCACGGGGTCCTCGCGCCGTCCGCCCGGTGGTCGATGCTGGTCGACGACGCGCGCTGACCCGCCGCCCGACGCACGAGAGCCCCGGTACCGGTCGGTACCGGGGCTCTCGTGCGTCGGGTCAGTCGAGGTAGTCGCGCAGCACCTGGGACCGCGACGGGTGCCGCAACTTCGACATCGTCTTCGACTCGATCTGGCGGATGCGCTCACGCGTCACGCCGTAGACCTTGCCGATCTCGTCGAGCGTCTTGGGCTGACCGTCCTGCAGGCCGAAGCGCATGGACACGACGCCCGCCTCGCGCTCCGACAGCGTGTCGAGCACCTGGTGCAGCTGCTCCTGCAGCAGCGTGAAGCTCACCGCGTCCGCGGGCACGACGGCCTCGGAGTCCTCGATGAGGTCGCCGAACTCGCTGTCGCCGTCCTCGCCCAGCGGGGTGTGCAGCGAGATGGGCTCGCGGCCGTACTTCTGGACCTCGACCACCTTCTCGGGGGTCATGTCGAGCTCCTTGGCCAGCTCCTCCGGGGTGGGCTCGCGGCCCAGGTCCTGGAGCATCTGCCGCTGCACGCGCGCCAGCTTGTTGATGACCTCGACCATGTGCACCGGGATGCGGATGGTGCGGGCCTGGTCGGCCATCGCGCGGGTGATCGCCTGCCGGATCCACCAGGTGGCGTACGTGGAGAACTTGTAGCCCTTGGTGTAGTCGAACTTCTCGACGGCGCGGATCAGACCGAGGTTGCCCTCCTGGATGAGGTCCAGGAACAGCATGCCGCGGCCGGTGTAGCGCTTGGCGAGCGAGACCACGAGCCGGAGGTTCGCCTCGAGCAGGTGGTTCTTGGCGCGCTTGCCGTCGTGCGCGATCCACCGCAGGTCGCGGTACATCCGGCGCTCGTCGGCGGTCGCCTTCGTCTTGTCGAAGTCGGCGTAGTCCTTGGACAGGCGCTCCTCGGCGAACAGGCCGGCCTCGATGCGCTTCGCGAGCTCGACCTCCTGCTCCGCGTTCAGCAGCGCGACCTTGCCGATCTGCTTGAGGTAGTCCTTGACCGGGTCCGCGGTCGCACCGGCGGTGACCACCTGCTGCGCGGGCTGGTCGTCGTCGTCGGTGTCCGACACGACGAAGCCGGTCTCCTCGTCCTCGCCCTCGCCGTCCTTGCCGGCGGCCGCCTTCGAGCCCTTGGTCGTGGCCGCACGCTCGGCGGCCTCGCCCTCGTGCTCCTCGTCGGTCTCGGGGGACCCGAGCTCCACGTCCTCGATGTCCTCGGCGGCGGGCTCGTCCTTCGACGCGGCCTTGCGACCGCGCGCGGTCTTCGTGCCCTTGGCGCCGGCGGTCTTCGCCTTCGCCGCCGACTTCTTGGCCGCCGACTTCTTGGTCGCGGGCGCCGCGGCGGCCTCGCCGGCGTCGGCGTCGGCCGCCTCCGACGGCGCGTCGGAAGTCGTGGTCGACGCCACGGTGGAGGTGCGCACGGCGGAGGACCGCGCCGCGGAGACCTTCGCGCGCGTCGTCGTGCTCTTGCTGGAGCTGGCGGCAGCGACCTTGGTCGCCGTCGGGACACCGATCTCGACACCCGCGGTCGCCAGGGCGCGCAGGACCGCCTTCAGGCGCTTCGGGTCCGCCACGTCGGCGTTCTCGCAGGCAGCGCGGAAGCTCTCGGCGTCGACCCGGCCGTCGGCGGTGCCTCGAGCGAGCAGCGCCTGCAGGGCAGGGTGCTCGAACTCGCGGGGAAGTGCAGGGTTCTGCGCAGTGGACGCCACAAACCGACCTTTCGGCATTCGAGGGGACGGTGCACCGCCGTCAAGGCCTCCGACTCGGACTGTCGTGGCTCAGGCGGACACCCCTATTGTACCGGCGACATCGACGACGGAGGGGCACCACGGGCTCCTGTGGCCGGTCCCGTACCCGCGTCGTCCGTTCACCGGTGCTGGCACAACGCGCGGGACGCCGGGAAGATTCCCGGCACGGCGCCCGGAACGGCGGGTCCCGCCGGTCGCGGGGCCAGGGAGGGCCGCGCCGGGACGGTCGCGAGCGTCACACCGCGGGGTGGCCACGCCCGGGCGCGTCGTCACGGCTTCACCGCGAGCACCGGGCAGGGCGCCTCGAGCAGGATGCGCTGCGCCCCAGAACCGAGGATCAGCTTGCCGACGGGACTGCGGCGGCGCAGCCCGACGACGATGAGCTCCGCGCGGGCGTCGTGCGCCGTGCGGACCAGGTCGTCCGCCAGGTCGCCCGTGCCGTCCACCACCGAGTACTCGACCCCGGCGGCAGTGAGGTCGTCCTCGACGGCCTGCCTCTCCGGTCCCCCGTCGCCCTTGCCGACGACGACGGTGAGCGGGACGGACCGCTCCCGCGCCTCGCGCTTCGCTGCGGCGAGTGCCGCCTGTCCCTCGGCCGTGCTCAGGAGTCCGACGACGATCGCCATGGGGGCACGCTACCCGACCGTGGGTCACCCCACACCGGCCACGCCCGACGGTCGGCGCGCGTCCACCCAGCCGGGTGGCACCGCCGCCTGCAGGACCCCGGCCAGGAGCGCCGCCAGGCGGTACCCCGGGTCCCGGTCGATCGCCTCCCGCACCCGCCGCGCGGCGAGCCACCCGTCGCCCTGCCACCACGCCAGGAAGCCCAGCAGCGCCAGCGGGGGCGCGTGCCACCGCCGCGGGGCGGCGCCCACCAGCTGCTCGAGCACGACCCGGGCCGCGGCCGCCGTCGGCCCGTCGGGCCGCACCCCGCACCGCGGGTCCACCACCCGGGCGATCGCGCGCGCGGTGGCCGCCTCCACGTCCTCGCCCGCGTCCCGAGCGCCGACCCCGGCGGTGCGGTCCGCCACGTCCCCCGCGCCGGGCACGAGGGACAGCAGGACGGCGTCGCGCACGGCGACGTCCGCGAGCGCCGCGGCGAGTCGTCCCAGGCGGGCCGGCGGCAGCTCGACGGCTCCACCCGGGCCGTCACGCTGCTCCCTCGCCGCCTGGCGCACCAGGTCGCGCCACACGCCGTAGCCCGCGGCGCGCCACCGCGCCGGCCCGTCCCCCGCGTCCGGGGCGGGCCGCACGGACGTGCCGGGACGGGCGGCCGGGCTGCGCACGTGCTCCGCCCGCGATGCCACGCGTGCCCGCTCCGCCCGCACCGCCGCCTTCGCGGCGCGGTCGCGCGCGGCCACGGACGGACGGCTGATCCGGTGGGCGTCCTCCTCCGAGGGCGCGATCGCGCGCCCCGCGACCACGAACGCCGCACCGACCTCGCCGTGCTCGAGCTCGCGCACCGGCCGGCCCCCCGGCGGGCAGCACGCGGGGTCGGGGCAGTCGAGCCCGCGATAGGTCTCCGGGCCCACCGTCCACACCTCGACGTCCACGGCGGGGTCCAGGGACTCGTCCAGCGCCTCGAGCACCGCCGTGGCACGCCCCCGTGCCGCGGCCGGCGGTGCGGCGGTGTACAGGACGACCACGGCGAGGCCGGCGCCGACGCGCCCCGACGCCCGGCCGACGACGCGGACGTCCCCGCCCCCCGCGCCGTCGCCGCCCAGGGCGGTGCGGGCCACGAGCCCGATCCGCCCCTCGGCCGTGACCGCGACGACCACGACGCACTCCCGGGGCCGGAACCCCAGGAGGTACGGCACGGCGGCGAGCAGGTCGCGCGAGGAGCGGAGCACGATCGGGCTGTCGAGGCCCGAGCCCGGGTCTCCGGTGCGGTCGGTGGCGTAAGCGGCGTCCATGGGCTCGATCTCAGCGCCCCGGGACCGCTCCTCGTGGCCACGTACGCCGCTTTGTGGACGGCGCCCGGCTGGGGGCAGCCTCCCCTCCTGGCGTCGCGGTGCGGCGTCCTCGGTCGGCCCCGTCGCCCGGCGGGCGGCGGGCGCCCCGCGGGCCGCTACGGTAGGCGCCGTGCCCACGCCTTCCCGACCTCCGCGCAGCCCGGAGCGGCCCCGCCCCGCGCCCGCGGCACGGGTGCGCGGCGCGGTCGCGCTCGGCCTCGGGCTGGCGCTGGCCGGCTGCGGCCTGCTCGGCGACGCGCGCGACGACGCGTCCGCCGGCCCGCAGGACGGCTCGGGGGTGGGGGTGCGCGGCGACGACGGCGCACCCGGCGTCGCGGCGCCCTCCCCCGACGCCGCGACCGCCCTGCCGACCTTCGACCCGGACACGACCGTGGGCGGGTACGCGGACGGCTTCCCCACGAAGCTGCTCAAGGCCCCCCGGGACGCGACCGTGCTCGCCAGCTCGGCGACCGCGGGCGGCGGAGCGCTCACCGACGTCACCCTCAACCTCAGCACGCCCCGCAGCACCCAGGAGGTGCTCGACCAGCTCGCGAAGCGGCTGCGCAAGGCGGGGTTCGAGGAGTCGGGCACCTCGTCGTTCTCAGGACTCACGGCGACCACGACGTTCGGGCGCGAGTCCACGCCGAAGGGCGCGAAGGACGACGGGCCGGTCATGGAGTCGATCACCCTCGGCGTGCTCGACGACGGCGAACGACGCCTCGTCACGGTGAGCGGCTCCGTCGTCGTGGGCTGACCTCCGCCGCGGGCGAGGCGGACCGGCCGGGCGGCGCGGGACACATAGGCTGTCGGCATGCCCACCGCCACCTCGCTGGTCGACCTCGAGAACCTTCGCACCGACGTCGACGCCCGGGTCGACGAGCACCTCGACGCCCTCGCGCGGGAGGTCGGCGGCATCGGCTCCCCGGCCACGGCCCTCACCGACCAGGCGGCGGTGCTGCTGCGCGGCGGCAAGCGCCTGCGCGCCGCGTTCTGCTACTGGTCCTACCGCGCCCACGGCGGCGCGGCGACAGGTGCGGAGCGGGACGCGGTGGTGCGCACCGGCGCCGCGCTCGAGCTGTTCCAGGCGGCCGCCCTGCTGCACGACGACGTGATGGACGCGTCGGACACGCGACGCGGCGAGCCGACCGCGCACCGCGCCTTCGAGGCGCGGCACGCGGGTGCCGGCTGGTCCGGCTCGGCCGAGCGGTTCGGCACGGCCGCGGCGATCCTGCTCGGCGACCTCTGCCTCGTGGCGTGCCAGCGGGAGATCGCCGCCGCCGTCGACGACCTGCCGGCCGAGCGGGCCGCCGCGGCCCGCGCGCTCTTCGACGCGATGCAGACCGAGGTGGTCGTCGGCCAGTACCTCGACGTGCTGGTCCAGGCCGAGCCGTGGGGGCTCGACCCTGCGGCCGACGAGGAGCGGGCCCGGGCCGTCCTGCGGGCGAAGTCGGCGCGCTACTCGGTGGAGCGCCCGCTCGTGCTGGGCGCCGTCCTCGCGGGTGCCTCGCCGGCGCAGGTCGACGCCATCTCGGCGGCCGGGCTGCCGCTCGGGGAGGCGTTCCAGCTCCGCGACGACGTGCTCGGCGTCTTCGGCGACCCGTCGGTGACCGGCAAGCCCGCGGGTGACGACCTGCGCGAGGGCAAGCGCACGGTGCTCATGGCCCGCACGCTCGCGGCGGCGGGCGCGGCCGACCGCGAGCTGCTCGTGGCGCGCCTGGGCGACCCGGACCTCGACGTCCCCGCGGTCGAGCGACTCCGCGCCGTGATCGACCGGTCGGGCGCGCTGGCCGGCGTCGAGAGCCTCATCGACACGCTGGCCGACGACGCGCTGGGCGCGATCGCGGCGGCCGACCTCGCCCAGCCCGGCCGCGGCGTGCTGCTCGACCTCGCGCGGGCCGCCGTGGACCGCGCCGCCTAGACCGCGCCGCCGAGACCGCCCGGCCGCGCGGACGTCACCGGAGCGCCTGGGCCACCCGCCGCACCTCGGCGCGCCGCCCGGCGCGCAGCTCGCCGATCGGCGGGCGCCCGATCGACGGCTCGGTCTCGAACAGCCACCGCAGGATCTCCGCGTCGTCCAGACCGACGTCCGAGAGCACCAGCACGGTGCCCCGCAGCGTGCCCAGCACGTGCGGCGCGCCGTCGTCGGTGACGACGAACGCCGCCGGCACCTGGAACGTGTTCCGCTCCCCCCGCTTGATGCCGACGAGGTGCCGCTCGGACACCAGCCCGCGCACCTTGCTCACCGGGATGCCGAGCACCTCCGCCACGTCGGGCAGGGTCAGCCACTCCTCGACGAGCGACTCCAGGACCGCGCGATCGTCGGTGCGGTCGGCGGCGGGATCGGCGGTGCGGTCGCTGGGGTCGCCGGGGCCCGGCGCGGTCGTGTCGTTCACCGGGCCAGCCTACGGGCCTGCCGATACGGGCGCCCCTACACTCGTCGCGTGGCCATCGCGACGACCGACCCGATGCTCGGCCGCCTGGTCGACGGGCGGTACGAGATCGTCGCGCGCGTCGCCCGCGGGGGCATGGCCACCGTCTACCGCGCCACCGACCGCCGCCTCGACCGCGAGGTGGCGGTCAAGGTGATGCACCCGCACCTCGCGGACGGCGTCGACGGCGCGGCCTTCGTCTCCCGGTTCCGGCGTGAGGCCCGCGCCGCCGCCCGGCTCACCCATCCCGGGGTGGTCGCGGTCTACGACCAGGGCGTCGACGGGGACACCAGCTACCTCGCCATGGAGTACGTGCCCGGCAGCAACCTGCGGCGCGAGCTGCACTCGGCCGGCGCCCTGACGCTGGGCCGCGCGCTCGACGTCGTCGCGCAGGTGCTCGCGGCGCTCTCCGCCGCGCACCGCAAGGGTCTCGTGCACCGCGACGTCAAGCCGGAGAACGTCCTGGTCGTCAACGACGGCGACCCCGCGGCCGGGGGCCGGGTCAAGGTCGCCGACTTCGGGCTCGCCCGGGCCGTGACCGAGGTGACCACGACCACCACCGGCACGGTGCTGGGCACGGTCGCCTACCTCGCCCCCGAGGTGATCACCAGCGGCACGTGCGACGCACGGACCGACGTCTACGCCGTCGGGGTGCTCGCGTACGAGCTCGTCACGGGCACGCTCCCCTACGCCGGCGAGACGCCGATCCAGGTCGCGTTCCACCACGTGCACGAGGACCTGCCGGCGCCCGGCGCCGACCTGGACTGGCTGCCCTCCGGGGTGGACGCCCTCGTCGCGTCGTTCACGGCCCGCGACCCGCAGCGACGGCCGGCGGACGCCGGTGCGGCGCTGGAGGCGCTCCAGGCGCTGCGGGCCTCGCTCGACGACGAGGTGCTCGCGCGCCGGGCGGAACTGCCGGCCGCCGAGCCCGGCGACGCACGCCCGGACGACGCCGGGCACGCCCCGCCGGCCGACGACGAGGACGACGGCCCCGGGACGGACGCCGTCGACCAGATCCCCACCGCCTTCTTCCAGGAGGTCTCCGCGAGCGCCCCGGCCCAGGCCACCGACCGCCTGGTCGAGCAGCCGACCGAGGCGTACCCCCGCCCGCCCCGGCGTCTCCGCGCCGTCGCCTGGGCGCTCGTGCTCCTGCTCGCCGGCGGCGGACTGGGCACGTGGTGGTGGTTCGCCGACGGCCCGGGGGCGTGGACCTCGGTCCCGACGGGCGTGGCCGGCGTGGCGGCCGACGAGGCGCGCGCGGTGCTGGAGGACGCCGGGCTCGCCACCACGACCAGCCGCGCCTTCGACGACGACGTGCCCGCCGGGTCCGTCGTCACGACCGTGCCGGCTCCGGGCGACCGCGTGCGCCACGACGGCTCGGTCGAGCTCGTCGTGTCCCGCGGCGTGCAGATGCTCACGGTGCCCGAGGACCTGGTCGGCAAGGACCAGGACGACGCGTCCGCGGCCCTCCGGGACGCCGGGTTCACCGTCGGCGACCCCGCCCGGTCGTACGACGACGAGGCCCCGCGCGGCGAGGTGCTGGACGTGTCGGTGGACGAGGGCTCCCGCCAGCGCCACGACACGGTCGTGACACTCACCGTCTCCGACGGCCCGGCACCCGTGCAGGTGCCGCAGGTGGTCGGCAAGGAGAAGGACGCCGCCGTCGCCGACCTCAAGGGCCTGGGCCTCGTCGTCGAGCTGGCCGACCCGGAGTACTCCGAGGACGTCCCGAAGGGCCACGTCGTCGCGCAGGACCCCCGCGAGGGCGCCACCGCGCACCGCACCGACACCGTCACGCTGACGGTCTCCCAGGGCCCGCCCCTGGTGAAGGTGCCGGACGTGGTGGGCAAGCGCACCGGGCCCGCCCGCGAGGCTCTGGAGGGCGCGGGGTTCACGGTCAAGGAGAACGCCTACCTGGGCGGGATCCTCGACACGGTCCGCTTCCAGGACCCGCAGGGCAAGGCCCCGAAGGGCACCACGGTCACCCTCACCGTCTGGTGAGCGCGCGGGTGGCGAGCGCGGGCGCCGGCGTCACCAGCTGGTGAGCATCTCCGCCACGCGGAACGCCATCTCCAAGGACTGCTGGTGGTTGAGGCGCGGGTCCACGAGCGTCTCGTACCGCAGCGCCAGCCCGGCGTCGTCGATCTCCTCGCTGCCGCCGAGCACCTCGGTCACGTCGTCGCCCGTGAGCTCCATGTGCAGCCCGCCGGGCACGGTGCCCAGGGCGCGGTGCACCTCGAAGAACCCCGTGACCTCGTCGAGGACGTCGGAGAACCGGCGCGTCTTGTAGCCGCTGTCGGAGGTGATCGTGTTGCCGTGCATCGGGTCGGTCACCCAGGTGACCGCCGCGCCGGCCGCGGTCACCTTCTCCACCACCTCGGGCAGCACGTCGCGGACCTTGCCCGCTCCCATGCGGGTGACGAACGTCAGCCGCCCCGGGGTGTTGCGCGGGTTGAGCCGAGCGGCCAGGGCGAGCGCGTCGTCGGCGGACGTCGTGGGCCCCAGCTTCACGCCGATCGGGTTGGCGACCTGCGAGAGGAACTCGACGTGCGCGCCGTCGAGCTGCCGCGTCCGCTCGCCGATCCACAGGAAGTGGGCCGACGTCGCGTACGCCTCGCCGGAACGCGCGTCGACGCGGGTCAGCGCCCGCTCGTAGTCGAGGATGAGGGCCTCGTGGCTGAGGTAGAACTCGACGGACCTCAGGGCGTCGAAGTCGGCCCCGCAGGCCTCCATGAAGCGGATGGCCCGGTCGATCTCGGCGGCGGTCCGCTCGTACCGGGCGTAGGCCGGGTTCCGCATGAACCCGCGGTTCCACTCGTGCACCCGCCGCAGGTCGGCGTGCCCGCCCTGGGTGAAGGCGCGCACGACGTTCGCCGTCGCCGACGAGATCCGGTACGCCTGCTCGAGACGTCGCGGGTCCGGGGTGCGGGAGGCGGGGGTGAACTCGTGCCCGTTGACCATGTCCCCGCGGTACGCGGGCAGCGTCTCGCCGTCCCGCGTCTCGACGTCCGACGAGCGGGGCTTCGCGTACTGCCCCGCCAGCCGGCCCATCTTCACCACGGGCGTGCTCGCGCCGTGCGTGAGCACGACCGCCATCTGCAGGATGGTGCGGATCTTGTTGCGGATGCGCGTGGCGTTCGCGTCCGCGAACGTCTCCGCGCAGTCCCCGCCCTGCAGGAGGAACGCCTCGCCGCGGCCCGCCGCGGCGAGGCGCTCCGTCAGCAGCCGGGACTCCGCCGGCACCACCAGAGGCGCCGCCTGGGAGAGCCGGCCCGCCACCGCCGCCAGCGCGTCGGCGTCCGGCCAGACGGGCTGCTGGCGCGCCTCGAGGGCGCGGAACCGGTCCAGGCCCTCGGGGTCGCTCCCGGGCGCCACGGTGTCGACGGCGGTGGTCATGCGGGCTGCTCCTGCCTCTGGCGGGGTGGTCGGCCTCGGTGGCCCGGCGTCAGTGCGCGGCGGGCCCCGCGGGCACCAGCGGCTGGCCGATGCCCTCGAGGATCTCGCCAAACCAGGGCACGGACACGTCGAAGGCCTTGCCGCCCGCGATGCGCGGGAAGGCGATCGCCTTGAGGCGGTCGCCGTCCTCCTCGTCGTGGCCGATGACGCCGGCCTCGCCGCGCAGCGCGCACTCCACGGCCAGATCCGTCATGGACTTGATGAGGCGCAGGTCCTCGGCGTTCGCCGCGGCGGCGCGGGAGTAGTAGCCCGACTTCTGCACCATGACCTTCTCGGCGCCCAGCTTCTCGGCGAACTGCTTGGCGAACCACTGGCCCGGGTTGATCGTGTCGAGCTTGACGTGCCCGAACGGGTCGCGCGGCACCTCCTCACCGGCGGCCTCGAGCTGCTCGACGATCTCGTTCATGCCGGCGCCCTCGGACAGGAAGATGTTGACGTTGCCGATCTCGTCCATGACGCCGCGCAGCCGGGCGGCCTCGGCGTCGATGTCGATCTCCAGCTCCGGCAGGAAGACGGCGTGCACGTCCCACCGCTCGCGGGTCAGCCCGAGCGCCGGCGCCCACTCCTGGGCGTCGAGCCATGCGCGGTACTCCTTGGCCGCGGCGGCGGTGAGCCAGCCGCAGTGGCGGCCCATGACCTCGTGCACGATGAGCATGCGCGGGCCCGAACGGTGCTCGCCGATCACGTTCGCGGCGAAGCCGGCGGCCTCCTCGGCGGCGGTCCAGGCGCCGAGCGACTGCTTGATCGGCACGACGTCGTTGTCGATCGTCTTGGGCAGGCCCACGACGGTCAGGTCGTACCCGTTGTCGGCGAGGTAGGCGGCGAGGTCCGCGGCCGTCGTGTTCGTGTCGTCGCCGCCGATGGTGTGCAGGACGTCGACGCCGTCCGCCTTGAGCTGCTCGGCCGCGACCTCGAGCGGGTTCTGGCCCTCCTCGACCAAACCACGCTTGACGCAGTCCGCGGCGTTGGTGAGCTTCACGCGCGAGTTGCCGATGGGCGAGCCGCCGAAGCGGTGCAGGATGCCGGCCTGCCGGCGCCCCTCGGCGTCGACCACGATCTTCGTGCCCGTGAGGAGCCCGTGGTAGCCGTACTGGTAGGCGATGATCTCGATCGACGGGTCGAGCTCCGTGTACCGCTCGATGAGGCCGCCGACGGCGGAGGACAGGCAGGGCGCGAAGCCGCCGGCGGTCAGGAGAGCCACGCGACGAACCGACATGACAGGGGCTACCTCTCGGTGGGGGACGAACAGCGGCTCCATCCTATGAGGCGCGCGGCGCCGCCACGCCGGTCGTCCACCGGGCGGGCGGGAGCCCCCTCGGCCCCCGGGGGCGTGCGATGATGTCGGGGAGCCTCCCCGCCTGACGGCGTCGGGAGGCTCTTGCGTATGACGACCTCTCCCGATGCACCCCGGCACGGCTCGACCTCGTCGACCCCGTCGACCCCGCTCGACGTCCGCCGGGCGACCCCCGCCGACCGCACGCTCCTGGAACGGCTCTGGCCGCTCTTCCGCCACGACATGTCCGACGTCTCGGGCGAGCTGCCCGGCCCCGACGGCCGGTTCCGCGACGACCGGCTGCTCGCCGCGCTGGACGACCTCGGTCGCGACGGCGACGCGGACCGCGACGACGCCGTGTCGTGGCGGGCCTACCTCGCGACGACCCGGTCGAGGGGCGGGGAGCCGCGCCCGGTCGCCTTCGCCCTCGTTCGCGGCCTCGACGCGCCGGTGCGCGTGCTCTCCGCCTTCTTCGTCGTGCGGCCCGCCCGTCGCTCCGGGGTGGGCCTGGCGTTCGCGTCGGCCGTGCTGCGCGACGTGCCCGGACGCTGGGAGATCGCGTTCCAGGACGCCAACCAGGCGGCGGCGCGGTTCTGGCCCCGCGTGGCCAGGTCGCTCGCGGGCGACTCGTGGGACGTCGAGCACCGTCCGGTGCCGGGTCGCCCGGAGGTGCCGGCGGACGCGTGGCTGCGGCTGACGGTGGCCTGACTCCCCTGCGACAGCTCCGCGGTCAGGCGCCCGGGGCAGACTCGTCGGGCGACTCCCGGGCTGCCTCCTCGGGCGGCGCCTCGGGACGCTGCGCGGCCGCCGCGAGCCGTGCCTTCATGGTCGCCGCGTACACGTCGACGTACTCCTGGTCGGACAGGCTCAGGATGGCGTACATGATCTCGTCGGTCACCGAGCGGAGCACGAACCGGTCGCCCTCCATGCCCCGGTAGCGGCTGAAGTCGAGCGGCTCGCCGATGACGATCCCGATGGGCATCGGCTTGGGGATCGAGCGGCCGAGCGGCTGGGCGACGTCGGTGCCGACCATCGCGACCGGGATCACCGGGGCGCCCGACTCCAGGGCGAGGCGGGCCACGCCCGTCTTGCCGCGGTACAGCCGCCCGTCGGGGCTGCGCGTGCCCTCGGGGTAGATGCCGAACAGGTCGCCGTCGGCGAGCACGCGCAGGCCGGTGCGCAGCGCGGCCTCGCTCGCCTTGCCGCCGGACCGGTCCACCGGGATCGTCCCGACGCCGCGCATGAAGCCGGCCACCATCCGGCCGCGGACGCCGCCGCCGGTGAAGTAGTCCGACTTGCCCAGGAACTGCACCTGCCGGTCGAGCACCAGCGGCAGGACGAAGGAGTCGATGACGGCGAGATGGTTGCTCGCCAGGATCGCCGGACCGGACGACGGGATGTTCTCGACGCCCTTGGTCCAGGGACGGAACGCCAGCCGGAGCCACGGCCCCACCAGCACGTTCTTCATCACCCAGTAGAACAACTGTCCTCCTCGCCCAGTGTCGGCAGCGCCCCGGTCAGCGGTCCGCCGGCGACGGGCCGTGGCGCCGGCGGGCGATGCCACCGACACGAAGCTTCGCCCACGACAATAGAGTGAACCCATGCCCGCACCGAACCCGGACGCCGAACCGGACCTGCCGGACGACGACCTGCCCGACGACGCCGTCGAGGCCCGCTGGGCCGACATCGTCGCGCAGCTGGGCCCCCTGGAGGAACCGTCCGACGCACCGGCCGACGGCCCGGAGGGCGACGACGCCCGGGGCGGCGCCGCCGACGCCCCGGAGGCTCCCGCCGCGACGCCGTCGGCCGGCCAGGGCCCGCGGGACTGGCCGGTGACCCCCGAGGTCGAGGCCCTCGAGGAGACGGAGTCTCATTTCACGCCGCCCGATCCTGAGCCCGTCCTGTCCCGCGACCCCCTGCTCACGCTGGCGTGGGCCCTGGTGGTCGGCGTCCCCGTGCTCGTGGTCCTCGGCGTGGTGGTCCGCGCCGCCGTGCCGGTGCTGCGCATCCCCGGCTGGTCCGGCCCGGTGGCCGGCGCGCTCTTCCTCGCGGGCCTCGGCGTCCTGCTCTGGCGCATGCCGCACCGGCGCGACCCGGACGACCACGGCACCGGCGCCGTCGTGTGACCGGCGCCCGCCTGACCGCTCGGCGCCGGACGGTCAGCGGCGGGCCAGGTCGGCGGCGCCGATGATGCCCGCCTCGTTGCCGTGCTCGGCGAGCTCGATCTGCGCCACGGGCCGGTGGCCGAGCGCGGAGAGCTGGGCCTCGTAGGCCTTGCGCACCGGCAGGAGCAGCAGGTCCCCGGCCTCGCCGACGCCGCCGCCGATGACGATCAGCTCCGGGTCCAGGAGAGCGGCGACGGACGCCGAGCCCTCGCCGATCCAGCGACCCAGCGTCGCCAGCAGCTCCAGCGCGAGCTCGTCGCCCTCCTGCGCGGCTCGCGTGACGTGCGGCCCCTCGAGCTCCGCGACGTCGCCGCCGGCGAGCTCGACGAGGCGGCGCGCGCGGTCCGGCTGCGCGACCGCGGCCTGCTTGGCGTCGCGCACGAGCGCGGTGCCCGACGCGTACTGCTCCCAGCAGCCCTCGTGCCCGCAGCCGCAGTAGTGGCCGCCCGGCACGACGCGCATGTGGCCGACCTCGGCCGCCACGCCCCACTTGCCGCGGACGAGCTCGCGGTCCACCACGACCGCGCCGCCGAGCCCGGTGCCCACGGTGAGCATGAGCATGTCGGTCGCCTCGCGGGCCGCGCCGAACCGGAACTCCGCCCAGCCGGCGGCGTTCGCGTCGTTCTCCACGACCACGGGCACGTCGACGTCCAGGAGCGACTCGATCCGCTCGGCCAGGGGGTACTCGCGCCAGGCGATGTTCGGGGCGAAGAGCACCGAGCGGCGGTCCGGGCTCACGAAGCCCGCGGCGGCGAGGCCGATCGCCCCGACCTCGTGCTCCTTGGCCAGCTCGGCGCACGCGTCCGCGATCGCCCGGTCGATGCTCGCGACGTCGTCGGCCACGGTCTCGCGGCGCACCTTCGCGAGGACCTTGCCCGCCTCGTCCACCACACCCACGGCGATCTTGGTGCCGCCGATGTCGACTCCGATGGCGTGCATGCAGGAACCTCGCGTTCGTGTGTCGGGACGCCGCGTCCGCACGGCGTGTCACCCGTCGCCGGAGGGCGCGGGGGCGCGCGGTGCGCGCAGGGACCAGACTAGCCACCACGGCCGCGGGGGTGCGACGCTCGTCCGTCACGCGACCGTCACCGAACCGTGTCCCGCACCACTCGTGAGACCCGGTATCGTGACGGCCGGGAACGAACCCTGGCCAGTGCTTCAGCACGGACGATGGAGTCAGCATGGACGAGATCACCATTCCGCAGGCGGTCGAGCTGCCTGCGACGTCGAACCTCAACGACCTCCTCGCCACCCGCGTGGCGAGCGACCCGAGCGCGACGCTCGCCGAGCGGCCTTCCGGCGACGGCTGGCAGCCGGTCTCGGCAGCGCAGTTCGACGCCGAGGTGGTGGCCGTCGCCAAGGGTCTCGTCGCGAAGGGCGTTCAGCCCGGTGACCCCGTCGGGATCATGTCCTGCACGCGCTACGAGTGGACCCTCCTCGACTTCGCCGCCTGGGCGGCCGGCGCGGTGCCCGTGCCGATCTACGAGACGTCGTCGGCCGAGCAGGTGGAGTGGATCCTTACCGACTCCGGCATCACCCTCCTCGTGGTCGAGGACGCGGAGCTGGCCGCGACGGTGGCCGAGGTGTCCGACCGTGCGCCCGCCCTGCGCGAGGTGCTGGAGATCGAGTCCGGCGCGATCGCCGACCTCACCGCCGCCGGAGCCGACGTCCCCGACGAGGAGATCGCCCGCCGCCGGGGCGTCGCCGACCTCGCGGACGTCGCGACGATCATCTACACCTCCGGCACCACCGGCACGCCCAAGGGCGCGGAGATCACCCACGGCAACCTCGCGCTGCTCGGCGTCAACGCCGTGGCGGCCGTGCCCGAGGTGTTCAAGGACGGGGGCCGCACGCTCCTGTTCCTCCCGCTCGCGCACGTGTTCGCGCGCTACATCGAGATCCTCGCGATCGCGAGCGGCACCGTGCTGGGCCACTGGGCGGACCTCAAGACGGTCACCACCGGCCTGGAGGCGTTCCGCCCCACGTACATCCTCGCGGTGCCGCGCGTGTTCGAGAAGGTCTACAACGCCGCGGAGCAGAAGGCCGCCGCCGGGGGCAAGCTGAAGATCTTCCACTGGGCGGCCGCCACCGGCATCGCCTACTCCCGGGCCCTCGACACGCCCTCGGGGCCGTCGCTGTGGCTGCGGCTGCAGCACAAGGTGGCCGACCTCCTGGTGTTCTCGAAGCTGCGCGCCGTCCTCGGCGGCCAGGCCCAGTTCGCCGTCTCCGGGGGCGGCCCGCTCGGCGAGCGCCTCGGCCACTTCTTCCGCGGCCTCGGCATCACGATCCTCGAGGGCTACGGCCTGACCGAGACCACGGCGCCGACCTGCGTGAACCGGCCCGACGCCATCAAGATCGGCTCGGTGGGCCCGCAGCTGCCCGGCTGCGGCGTCCGGATCGCGCCCGACGGCGAGGTGCTGCTGCGCGGCATCCAGGTGTTCCGGGGCTACCACAACAACCCCGAGGCCACCGCCGAGGCGTTCGAGGACGGCTGGTTCCGCAGCGGCGACCTCGGCACGCTCGACGACGACGGGTTCCTCACCATCACGGGCCGCAAGAAGGAGATCATCGTGACGGCGGGCGGCAAGAACGTCGCCCCCGCGCTCCTCGAGGACCGCATCCGTGCGCACGCCCTCGTGAGCCAGTGCGTCGTCGTCGGCGACAACCGGCCCTTCATCGGCGCGCTGATCACCCTCGACGCCGAGGGTCTGCCGGGGTGGCTGAAGATGCACGGCAAGCCGGAGATGCCGCCGGAGCAGGCCGCGACCGACCCCGACGTCCTCGCCGCGCTCGACGAGGCCGTGACGCGCGCGAACCAGGCGGTCTCGAAGGCCGAGTCGATCCGCAAGTTCGCCGTCCTGCCCGGGGACCTCACCGTCGAGAACGGGTATCTCACGCCCAAGCAGAGCGTGCGCCGGCACGTCTTCGTCAAGGACTTCGCCGCCGAGATCGACGAGCTGTACGTCGACACGCGGCAGACGTCCGCGAGCTGATCCCCGCCGCCCGGCGCACCCGGGCGGACCGGACCCGAGCCCGCCGGGACCTCGTCCCGGCGGGCTCGTCCATGTGCTCGTGGGCGCGGGCCCGTGCGTCCGGGGCGGCATCCCTGCCAAGGGCCGGGGCGGTCGGCCGGGGCTGTCGGAGGCCGCCGCTACGGTCCCGGCATGCCGAGCACCACCCCTTCACGGACGAGCCGCACCGCGGCAAGCCCCGCCGCGCTCCAGCCCTCCTTCGAGGATCTCGGCACCCCCTTGCGGGACGTCACGTTCGTGGTGGTGGACCTCGAGACCACCGGCGGGCGCGCGGCCGACGCCGGCATCACCGAGATCGGCGCGGTCAAGGTCCGCGGCGGCGAGGTGCTCGGCGAGCTCCAGTCGCTGGTCAACCCCGGCCACCCGGTGCCGGCGTTCGTCGCGCGGCTGACGGGCATCACGTCCGCCATGGTCGCCACGGCGCCCCCGATCGAGCTCGTCCTGCCGAGCTTCCTGGAGTTCGCGCGGGACGCCGTGCTGGTGGCGCACAACGCCCCGTTCGACGTCGGCTTCCTGCGGGCGGCCTGCGACCGGCTCGGCTACCCGTGGCCGGGCTTCCGGGTCGTCGACACGGTGCCGCTCGCCCGGCGGGTGGTCACCCGCGACGAGGCGCCCAACCACAAGCTGTCCACGCTGGCCGCGCTCTTCCGTGCACGCGTGACGCCCGAGCACCGCGCGCTGGCCGACGCCCGCGCGACGGTCGACGTGCTGCACGCGATCCTGGAGCGCCTGGCACCCCTGGGCATCACGCACCTGGAGGACCTCGCCGGCGCGGCCGACCCCGTACCCGAGGACGTGCGCCGCAAGCGCACCCTCGCCGACGGGCTGCCCGAGGCCCCGGGCGTCTACCTCTTCCGCGGCCCCGGGGACGAGGTGCTGTACGTCGGCACGTCCACCAACCTGCGCAAGCGCGTGCGGTCCTACTTCACGGCCGCCGAGAAGCGTGGGCGCATCACGGAGATGGTCCGCATCGCGCACGCCGTCACCCCGGTGGTCTGCGCGACGCCGCTCGAGGCGCAGGTGCGCGAGCTGCGGCTCATCGCCGAGCACGCGCCGCGGTACAACCGGCGCTCCAAGCATCCCGAGCGCCAGTCGTGGGTCCGGCTCACGGACGAGGCGTACCCGCGGTTGTCGGTCGTGCGGGACGTGCGCCCCGGCACCCCGCACATCGGCCCCTACCCCTCGCGCCGGACCGCCCTGGCCGCCGTCGAGGCGCTGCACGACGCGCTCCCCCTCCGGCAGTGCACCGCCCGCCTGCCCCGGGTCGCGCGGAGCCCCGGCAGCCCCTGCGCACTGGCGGGCATGGGCCGCTGCTCCGCACCGTGCACCGTCACGCAGGCGCCGGACGACGGCTACGACGCCGTGGCCGACGCGGCCCGCACGGCGCTCACCACCGACCCCTCGGCCGTCGTCGACGCGCTCGCCGCCCGGGTGGGCCGCCTCGCCGCGCAGGAGCGCTTCGAGGAGGCCGGGCGGGTCACGCACCGGCTGCGGGCGTTCGTCCAGGGTGCGGCGCGGGCCCAGCGCCTGGACCCGCTCGCCCGGTGCGCCGAGCTGGTCGCCGCACGGCCGACCCCGGCGGGCGGCTGGGAGCTCGTCGTGGTCAAGCACGCCCGGCTCGCCGCCACGGCGGTGACGGGGCCGGACGACGACCCGCTGCCCGTCGTCGACGCGCTGCGCGCCACCGCGGAGGACGTCGCCCCGCCCGTGGCGCCGGCGCCCGCGTGCCACCCCGAGGAGGCGGCCCTGGTGCTGGCCTGGCTCGAGGAGCCGGGCGTCCGCCTGGTGCACGTGAGCGACCCGTGGGCCTGCCCGGTGCGCTCGGCCGCGTCCCACGCGGACCTCGCGTCCGTCTCGAGCGCGGTCGCCGACCGGCGGCTCGACACGGGCACGCGCGACGACGCCTCGGACGACGACGCCAGGGACGACGACGCCAGGAACACGGACACGGACGCGGCGCCCGTGGCTACGATGACGGCATGCTGACCGCGATCGTGCTCATCGACACCGAGGCCGACCAGATCCCCGAGGTCGCCACCAAGGTCACCGACCTCAAGGGGGTCAGCGAGGTCTACTCCGTCACCGGCAAGGCCGACCTCGTCGCCATGGTGCGCGTGCGGGAGCACGAGGAGCTGGCGGACGTCATCGCCGACGGGATCAGCAAGGTCGCGGGCGTCGTGCGCACCGAGACGCTGATCGCGTTCCGCACCTACTCCCACGTGGACCTCGAGCAGGCGTTCGCGCTCGGTCTCGACGACTAGCGCGACCCGGCGGGCGCGACGGCGGGCGCCCGCCCCTCTGCGGGTCCGGTCAGGCCTGGGTCGCCGCCACCCAGCCGTCGAGCACGCGAGCCGCGCCGCCCTCGTCGACGCTGCGCGCCGCCAGCACCATGCCGGCGGCCAGGCGCTCCACGAGCGAGCCGTGCCCCGTGCCGGGCATGCTCCCGTCGGCGACGAGGCCGGCGGCGGCGTTCAGCAGCACGGTCTCGCGCACGGGGCCGCGGTCCGTCCCGTCCAGGACGCGGCGCGCCACGCCGGCGTTGTGGGCCGCGTCCCCGCCCCGCAGGTCGGCCACCGTGATCCGCTGCAGACCGAGGTCCGCCGCGGCGTCCAGACGGTGCTCGGTGACCTCGCCTCCACGGACCTCCCAGACCGTGGCTCCCCCGGTCGCGGCGAGTTCGTCCAGCCCGTCGTCGCCCCGGAAGACCAGCGCGTCGGTGCCCCGGGCCGCGAACACGCCGGCCATGAGTGGCGCCATCCGCGCGTCCGCGCACCCGACCGCCGTCGCGCCCGGCTGCGCCGGGTTGGTCAGCGGGCCGAGGAAGTTGAACGCCGTGGCGATGCCGAGGTCGCGGCGCGCCACGCCGGCGTGCCGCATCGACGGGTGGAAGAGGCCGGCGAAGCAGAAGGTGATGCCGACCTCGCCGGCGAGGGCCGCGACCCTCCGGGCCGGCTGGTCGAGGCGGATACCGAGGGCCTCGAGCACGTCGGCCGAGCCCGAGGAGGAGGACGCCGCCCGGTTGCCGTGCTTGACCACGCGCAGGCCGGCCCCGGCGATGACGACCGCCGCCATCGTCGACACGTTCACCGTGTGGTGCCGGTCGCCGCCGGTCCCGACGATGTCGACCGTGCGGCCGGGTACCTCGATCCGCGTGGCGTGCGCGAGCATGGCGTCGGCGAGCCCGGTGAGCTCGGCGGCGGTCTCGCCCTTGGCACGCAGCCCGACGAGGAACCCGGCCAGGCGCGTGGGCGGTACCTCGCCCGACATGACCTGGTCCATGGCCCACGCGGTCTCGGCGGCGGTCAGGTCGCGCCCGGCGACCAGCTCGGTGAGGATGCCGGGCCAGGTGTGGTCGGAGGCCGGGTCGGTGGAGGCCACGGTGGTCCCTTCGGTTCGGAGCCGGGGCACCCTCCGACGGGGCGCGCGCGGCCCCGCGGCGGTCAGGCGGCTGCGGTCAGGAAGCCGGCCACGGTGCGCTGCAGCTCGATCGCGTCGAGCGGCCTCGGCACCACGGCGTCGGCGAGCGACCACGATGCTAGCCATCCGTCGTCGGGCCTGCCGGTGAGGACCACGACGGGCGGGCAGTTGTACACCTCGTTCTTGAGCTGACGGCACAGCCCCATGCCGCCGGACTTGTCGGCCTCGCCGTCCAGCACGAGCAGGTCCCACCCACCGCGGTCGGCGGCCGCGACGAGGGCCGCGGGCGTGGCGACCTCCGCCCAGGCGATCTCCGGGGCGTGCGCCCGCAGCCGCGGTCCCACGGCGGTGCGCACCTGGGCGCGCACGGTCCGGTCGTCGCTGTAGAGCAGGATGCGCGGCCCGCGGGTCGCCGGGCCCGTCCGGGCGGTCGGCGCGAGCGCGCTCGTCGGGCTTTCCGTCGTCTGCTCCGTCGTCTGATCCGTCATCGAGGCTCTCCTTCGCGGACGTGCACGGCACCGGGCACGGACACGACGCCCGGGGCCGGCACGCGGCCGACGGACGTCGACGTTTGCTGGCATCGTGGCACACGAGCGTCACCTCGGGCAGGTCCCGAACGTGGTCTTTTACTGGCACTCTCTTCGGATTCGTCACCTCGTGGCGGCGGAGTGGCGAGTTTCCGCAGATCCTGTGCACGACGACCTGGCGCCGCGGGGGCCCGAGTGGCTCCAACCGGCCGTATATCGGCCATAATGGCTGACGTGTCGACCGCAACGGCTGCTGCCCCCCATGCCCACCAGCACGTGAGCGTCAACCGTCCGAACCCCGTGTCGGTCGGGACGATCGTCTGGCTCGCGAGCGAGCTGATGTTCTTCGCGGGTCTCTTCGCGATGTACTTCACCGTCCGCTCCGTGATGCCCGAGGCCGAGTGGTCCGCCCAGGCCGACAAGCTCAACCTCACCTTCTCGGCGATCAACACCACCGTGCTGGTGCTGTCGTCCGTCACCTGCCAGATGGGTGTCTGGGCCGCCGAGCGCTTCAAGCCGGTGCGCTCCGGCTCGCTGCTGCAGGTGAACCGGTGGGGCATGCACGAGTGGATGACGCTCACCTACCTCATGGGCGCCTTCTTCATCGGCGGGCAGATCTTCGAGTACACCGAGCTGGTGCACGAGGGCCTGACCATCTCCTCCAGCCCGTACGGCTCGGTCTTCTACCTGACCACCGGCTTCCACGGCCTCCACGTGCTCGGCGGCCTGATCGCCTTCCTGTTCCTCCTGGGCCGCTCGTTCGCCGCCCGGAACTTCGGCCACCACGAGGCCACGACCGCGATTGTCACGTCCTACTACTGGCACTTCGTCGACGTGGTGTGGATCGCCCTCTTCGCCGTCATCTACCTCCTGCGCTGAACCCCCCGGCCGGCGTCGGCGCCGGCCCTGACCCTGCACCTTCGATCTGCGAGACGAGGATCATTTCGTGAAGGCACTCGCCGCCCGCAGGCACCACCGGCTCGCGCCGGTCGTGCTGTTGCTGCTGGCGCTGCTGGTCACGGGCGGCGTCTACGCCGCCCTGGACCCGAGCCCGGCCCAGGCCGACACCGCCAGCACCGCGGACATCGAGACCGGGAAGAAGCTCTTCCAGGCCAACTGCGCCACCTGCCACGGCCCCAACGCGGAGGGCACCACCGAGGCGCCGTCGCTCGTGGGCGTCGGCGCCGCCGCGGTCGACTTCCAGGTCTCCACCGGGCGGATGCCCATGCAGATGAACGGCCCCCAGGCCGAGGCCAAGCCCCGGCAGATGGACGAGGAGCAGACGGCCGCGCTCGCCGCGTTCGTCGCGTCCCTCGGCGCGGGTCCGGCCATCCCCACCGACGAGCAGGTCGACGGGAGCAAGGGCGACCCCGCGAACGGGATGGCCCTGTTCCGCACCAACTGCGCGATGTGCCACAACGCCGTCGGCGCCGGGGGTGCGCTGTCGGAGGGCAAGTTCGCCCCGCCGCTGTTCGACACCTCGGAGCGGAACGTCTACCAGGCCATGCTCACCGGCCCGCAGTCGATGCCGGTGTTCAACGACGCCAACATCACCCCCGACGAGAAGCGCGACATCATCGCGTTCCTCGACGAGCAGGACCAGGGCTCGGCCGGCGGCCTCGCCCTCGGTTCCCTCGGGCCGGTCAGTGAGGGCCTCTGGGCCTGGATCATCGGCATCGGCCTGATCATCGGCGGCGCGGTGTGGATCGGAGCGAAGTCCTCGTGAGCGAGAACCAGAACCCCCAGGGTCCGTCCCGCGACGTGACCCGCCACGACGGCCACGGCACGGTCGCCCAGACCGACCGGTTCGTCGACCCGGGCGTCCCGGAGCACCGTCCGCGCCTGACCGACACCGACCCGAAGGCGGCCAAGCGCAACGAGCGGATCATCGCGATCCTCTTCGCCGTGTCGTGCCTCGGCACCATCGGGTCGATCGTGGCGTACTTCGCCGTCCGCCCGGACGGCACGACACCCGGCGTGCGCCTCTCCACGGTGCTCCTCGGCGTCGCCATCGCCGTCTCGCTGTTCGGCATCGGCTTCGCAGCCGTGCACTGGGCCAAGACCCTGATGTCCAACAAGGAGTACGTCGAGGAGCGGCACTCGAGCAGCAGCTCCGACGAGGTCCGCGGGGTCGTCCAGCAGGGCTTCAAGGACGGCCTCGAGGACTCGGGCATCGCCCGGCGTCCCGTCCTCAAGGGCGCGGTCGTCTCGGCGCTCGCCCTCTTCCCCCTGACCATCGCCGTGCCGCTCGTCTCGAGCGTGGGCGGCGACTGGAACGTCGGCAAGTTCCGCCACACGCTCTGGAAGAAGGGCACGCGCCTCGCGTACGACCCCTCCGGGCGTCCGATCAAGGCCGCGGACCTCACCGTCGGCTCCGTCGCGCACGTGATCCCCGACGTCCCCGCCGAGGAGCGCGAGTCGCACGAGTGGATCACGGAGAAGGCCAAGGCCGTCGTGCTGCTCGTGCGCATGGACCCGCGCGACCACAAGCGTGACCACCGCGAGGGCGCCTCCTACGACGGCATCGTCGCGTACTCGAAGATCTGCACCCACGTCGGGTGCCCGGTCGCCCTCTACGAGCAGCAGACGCACCACCTGCTGTGCCCCTGCCACCAGTCGACGTTCGACATCTCCGACGGGTCCAAGGTGGTGTTCGGGCCCGCCAAGCGCCCGCTGCCCCAGCTGCCCATCACCGTCGACTCCGAGGGGTATCTTGTGGCAGAGGACGACTTCAACGAGCCCATCGGCCCGAGCTACTGGGAGCGCCTGAAGTGAGCACCACGACCACTCCCCACGCCACGGCGGAGCCGACCACCCTGATCGGCAAGTCCGCCGACTACCTCGACCAGCGGACCAAGGTCGGCGTGCTCGCGAAGCAGCTCGTCCGCAAGGTCTTCCCGGACCACTGGTCCTTCATGCTCGGCGAGATCGCGCTGTTCTCGTTCGTCGTGCTGCTCATCTCCGGCGTGTTCCTGGCGATGTTCTTCGAGCCGTCGATGGCGCTGACGACGCACCACGGCGCCCCCGCCACGATGGACGGCCAGCTGATGTCGGTGGCGTTCTCCTCGACCCTCGACATGTCGTTCGAGGTCCGCGGCGGGCTCCTCATGCGGCAGATCCACCACTGGTCGGCGCTGATCTTCGTCGCCGGCATCGTGGTGCACATGATGCGCGTGTTCTTCACCGGCGCGTTCCGCAAGCCCCGTGAGCTGAACTGGCTGGTCGGCACCCTGCTGCTGATCCTCAGCCTCGCGGCCGGCTTCTCGGGCTACTCGCTCCCGGACGACGTGCTCTCCGGCAACGGCCTGCGCATCACCGACGGTGTCGTGAAGTCGATCCCGATCATCGGCTCGTACATGTCGTACTTCATCTTCGGCGGCGAGTTCCCGGGCGAGCACATCATCCCGCGCCTGTTCACGGTCCACATCCTGCTGGTCCCGGCGCTGATCCTCGCGCTCGTCGGCGTGCACCTGTTCCTCATGGTGCTCAACAAGCACACGCAGTACCCGGGCGGCGGCCGCACCCACAAGAACGTCGTCGGCTACCCCGCGGTCCCGGCGTTCGCCACGAAGATGGGTGGCAACTTCTTCATCATCTTCGGCGTGCTGGCCCTCATGGGCGGCACGATGGCCATCAACAACGTCTGGAACTACGGCCCGTACGACCCGTCGCCGGTGTCCGCCGGCGCGCAGCCGGACTGGTACATGCTGTTCCTCGAGGGATCGCTGCGCCTCATGCCGGGCCAGGCCGAGATCGTGACGTGGGGCGACTGGACCCTGTCGCTGAACATCCTCGTGCCCGCCGTGATCGTCCCGGGCCTGCTGTTCACGTTCCTCTTCGTCTACCCGTTCATCGAGGCGAAGGTGACCGGCGACCGCGGCGAGCACCACGTGCTCGACCGGCCGCGCAACGTGCCGGCCCGGACCGGCCTCGGCGTCGCGTTCCTCACGGCGTTCGTCATCCTGGCGCTGGCCGGCTCGAACGACCTCATCGCCACGCACTTCGCGCTGTCGATCAACACGATCACGTGGGTCTTCCGGATCCTCTTCTTCGTGGGCCCGGTGTTCGCGTTCTGGATCACGAAGCGGATCTGCCTGGGTCTGCAGCGCAAGGACCGCGAGCTCGTGCTGCACGGTCACGAGACGGGCCGCATCGTGCGGTTCGCCAACGGCGAGTACATCGAGGTCCACCGCCCGCTCGACGAGCAGGAGCGCTGGCTGCGCGTCAACTACGACGTCCGCCGGCCCCTCGAGATCGAGCCCGCGACCGACGCCCGCGGCGTCAAGCGCAAGGGCTACAAGAAGGACAAGCGCTGGCAGCGGCTGTCGCAGTTCTTCTACGAGGACCGGGTGGAGCCCGTGACCCCCGCCGAGCTGGCCGCGGCGCACGCGCACGGCGAGCACGACGAGCTCGAGCCCCAGCACGACGCCCCCGCGCTGGTCGCGGGGTCTGGATCCGCCGAGCGGGAGCACTGAGTCTCCGGCAGTCTGGAGCGATGGCCCGCGCACCCCTCCCCCGAGCTCTCGGGCGGGGTGCGCGGGCCGTCGTCGTCCCCGGCCCCGCGGCCGGCCGGACGCTGCCCTCGACGCCGCCCCACGCACGCCGATCACGGCGTGCGGCACGCAACCGGAGGTAACCCCGCATGTCCGTGTACACCCTGCCCGACCTGCCGTACGACTACAGCGCCCTGGAGCCGCACATCAGCGGCAAGATCATGGAGCTGCACCACGACAAGCACCACGCCACGTACGTCTCGGGCGCGAACACGG
>Ga0180221_1000711_pt1 | contig 26224 bp, 30 predicted proteins | sample eDN5th37CKraftMG_FD_151339 | JGI IMG/M metagenome (GOLD analysis project Ga0180221, IMG submission 151339) | Enriched Miracle-Growth compost microbial communities from Emeryville, California, USA - eDNA 5th pass 37_C Kraft MG (version 2) (version 2) ...
GGTGCGGACGGCAAGGCCGACGAGGGGCTGCCGGCCTGGGTGCCCGACGAGGCGACGGACGTCCGTGGCGTCTTCCGCACCACCGGCGACGAGATGATCCTCACGATGGACGTCGACCAGGGCGCCCTGCCGGACACGTGCACGCCGGTGGACGACGCCCACCCGCTCGTCGCGCAGCCCGACCGTGGCGATCTGACCGCCGACGACTACCGCACCGACGCCACGCTCCAGGCGAGCTGGTGGACGCCCGGCCAGGAGCAGGACGCGACGCTCCTGTGCGACGGCTGGTGGGTGGGCACGCGGGACGGCGCGCTCTTCGCGTTCACGCCCGAGCTCAAGGCCATCAAGATCGAGGACCAGCCCGACGCCGCCTGACGCCGCGAATTTCACCCGCCCCGCCAGCGCCGGCCAGCGGCGGGGCCGTGGCGCCGGGCGGACCCTGGAGGGGTCCGGCACCCTCGTGGCGGCTCCCCACGCCCGGGGACCGGCGGTCACGAAGGAGTGGAACGGCGATGGTCACGACTCGGCGCGGGTTCTCCAGCTTCTCGGTGGACGACCTCGACGCGGCACGCAGCTTCTACGCGGACACCCTCGGGCTCCGCGTCACACCCCTCGACGGCGGCATGGGCCTGGTGCTCCACCTGGACCCGGGCTCCCCCGTGTTCGTGTACCCGAAGGAGGACCACACCCCGGCGGCGTTCACCGTCTTCCACCTGGCGGTCGACGACGTGGACCCGGTGGTGGACGACCTGGTCGCGAAAGGCGTCACCCTCGAGCGCTACGAGGGCTTCGACCAGGACGCGAAGGGCGTCGCGCGCGGGTTCATGGAGGGTGGCGACGGCGCCTGGTTCACGGACCCGGCGGGCAACGTCATCGGCCTGATGGACGGCGAGGGGGTGCGGCAGCTCCTCGACGAGGTCGGCGGCTGAGCCGCCGCACCGCCCTCGCGGGCCGTCACTCGACGGTGACGGACTTCGCCAGGTTGCGCGGCCGGTCCACGTCCTCGCCGAGGGCGACGGCCGCGTGGTAGCCGAGCAGCTGGGTGGGGATGGTCAGCAGGATCGGGTCCAGCTCCACCTCGTTGCGCGGCACCTCGAAGCGCCGCGTCGCGGCGTCCCCGAGCTCGACGCCCGGGTGCGTGATCGCGACGACGGCGCCCCCGCGGGCGCGGATCTCCTGCGCGGCGGTGATGTTGCGCTCCAGCAGGTCGTCGGCCGGCATGATCGCGACCGTGGGCAGCTCGGGGCTGATGAGGGCGAGCGGGCCGTGCTTGAGCTCGCTGGTCGGGTACGCCTCGGCGTGCCGGTAGGTGATCTCCTTGAACTTCTGCGCGCCCTCGCGCGCCACCGGGTAGCCGCGCACCCGGCCGATGAAGAACAGGCTCGGCGACTCGGAGAGCTCCTTGGCGGCGCCGGCGAGCTCCTCCTCGTCCGCGAGGATCTGGGAGATCTGCTCGGGGATCGCGCGCAGGCCCGCGATGATGCGCTTGCCGTCGGCGAACGAGAGGTCGCGCACGCGGCCGAGCGCCAGCGCCAGCAGCGCGAACCCGACGCCCATGTGCGTGAGCGCCTTGGTCGAGGCGACCGCCACCTCCGGCCCGGCGTGCAGGTAGATGCCGCCGTCCACCTCGCGGGCGATGGACGACCCGACGGCGTTGACGAGGCCGACCACGGTGCCGCCCTTGCGCTGCACCTCGCGGACGGCGAAGAGCGTGTCCGCCGTCTCGCCGGACTGGCTGACCACGACGTACAGGGTGCTGGGCTCGATGATCGGGTTGCGGTAGCGGAACTCGCTGGCGGGCTCGGCGTCCGCGGGGATGCGGGCGAGGTCCTCGATCATCGACGCGCCGAGCTGGCCCACGTAGTACGCGGAGCCGCAGCCCAGGATCTTCACGCGCGTGAAGCGGCGCAGCTCGCGCGGGTCGAGGTTGAGGCCGTCCAGCTTGGCGGTGCCGAACCGGTCGTCGAGGCGGCCCGAGAGCATGCGCTCCACGGACTCGGGCTGCTCGTGGATCTCCTTGTGCATGAAGTGGGCGTGGCCGCCCAGCTCCAGCTCCTCGACGGTGAGGTCGATGGTGACGGCGTCGCGGGCGGTGTGCTCCTCGTCGGCGGTGAAGGTGCGGAAGCCGTCGGCGGTCACGGACGCGAAGTCGCCGTCGTCGAGCAGCACGACCTGGCTCGTGTGGCGCACGATCGCCGCGGCGTCCGAGGCCACGAACATCTCGCCGTCGCCGACGCCGAGCAGCAGGGGCGACCCGTTGCGGGCGACGACGACGCGGTCCGGGTTCTGCACGTCGGTCACCGCGAGGGCGTAGGTGCCGTCGATGTGCCCGACGGCGGCGCGCACGGCGTCCTCGAAGCCCAGCCCGCCGGCCAGCTCCAGCGCCACGAGGTGGGCCACGACCTCCGTGTCGGTGTCGGAGGTGAGCTCCACGCCGTCCGCGGCCAGGCGCGAGCGCAGCACGTGGAAGTTGTCGATGATGCCGTTGTGCACCACGTGCACGCGGCCGTCGAACGACGTGTGCGGGTGGGCGTTGCGCTCGCTCGGCTCGCCGTGGGTCGCCCAACGGGTGTGCCCGATGCCGACCGTGCCGGCGAGGCGCGCCGGGAGGGCCGCCTCCAGGTCGCGCACGCGACCCTTGGCCCGCACGACGCGCGACGGGTGCGCGCTCGAGCGCGCGTTGAGCACGGCGATGCCCGCCGAGTCGTAGCCGCGGTACTCGAGGCGCGTGAGGCCCTCGACGAGGACGGGCGCGGCCTGCTGGGGGCCGACGTAGCCGACGATTCCGCACATGGGGGGTGCTCCTAGCCGTAGATGACGCGACGGACCTGGCGCTCACTGAGCTCCGGCGCCGCCACGAGGCGGTCGCGGAGCTCGGCGGCGATCTGGGCGTAGATCTCCTCGTTGCGGCGCCCGTAGGTGCGCAGCGATGCGTGCCGACGCCGCACGTACTCCTCCACCGACTCTCGGTACCAGGCGAGGACGTCCTCGACGACACGCGACGCCTCGGCCGGGGACAGTCCCGTGGAGGTGGCGATGCGGGCGACGAGGTCGGCGTCGGTCACCGAGACATCATGCGCCCCGATTCCGTGACACGCCAGATCCTGCCCGAAATCGGGCAGGCCGCCGCAGCTACAGCACGGCGATCGCGGTCAGGAGCACCACCACGGCGGCGATGCCGACAGCGGCCGCGACGTGTACGGCGGGGCGGCGGCGCAGCACCGCGACGAACTCGCGCAGGTACGCGCTGGGGAAGAAGTAGCCGGCCGTCGGCGCACCCACGGCGTGCACGTCGAGCCCGAGGTCCATCGCCTCCATGGCGGCGCGAGGCGCGTGGTAGTTGTTCGTCGCGACGAGGTACGGCCCCGCGGTGCCGTGCTCGCGCAGGACGGCGACGCCGAGGGTGAGGTTCTCGCGAGTGGTGCGCGCCTCGTCCTCCACGAGCACGCGGTCGGCCGGCACGCCGTGGTCGACCAGCCACTCGCCCATCGCGACCCCCTCCGGCCGCTCCTCGTCCGCGCCCTGCCCGCCGGAGGGGACGATCGGCACGGGGCCGCCGTCCGACCCGAGCCGCTCGGCCGCCTCCCGCCCGGTCGCGAGCCGGGCCGTGAGCAGCGGAGGCACCCGGCCGCCCACCACCTTGGACCCCAGCACGATGACGCCGCGCGCGGGCACGCGGGCCGCGTACCGCCGGTACAGCAGCGTCTGGGTCACGAAACCGAGGAACACGAACCCGAGCCACGCGGTGCCCATCACCAGCCCCACGACCAGCCCCATGGTCCACCGCCACCGCAGCACGAACGGCGCCGCGACGACGAACGGCGCCGCGAGCATGGCCACCCCCACGAGCAGGGAGAGCAGGTTGCCGAGGCTGCGGCGCTCGCGGCGCACCATCGTGAGGCCGTTGACCACGAGGACGACGGGCAGCGCGAGGAGGCCGAGGCCCAGGACGCCGAACAGGACGAGGGTGACGGCGGCCATGACGGCCGACCCGCCGGGGACCAGCGCGACGAGCTGTCCCAGCAGGCCCACCGCGCAGTAGACGACCGCGAGGGCGAGGAAGCCGTTGCGCAGGCGACGGCGGTCCACCCGCAGGGAGTGCGCCAGCCACGCCGCCCACAGGCCGCAGATCACGGCGGACACGGCGACGGACCAGACGGTGGCGTTGACCTCGGCACTCACGTGCGCAGGATAGGTGGGCACGCGGAAAATCCCGGGACCCGCGGGCCCCGCCGTGGTGCGATGCCGCCATGACCTCACGCATCTCGCACACGACGTTCGACGCCCGCGACGCCTACGCGCAGTCCGAGTGGTGGAAGCAGGTGCTCGGCTACGTCGACGTGCCGGGCGACCCCAACCTGCCCGGGCACGAGGAGTGCATGATCGTGCCCCCCGAGGGCCACGACGCGCCCGCCGAGAGCCACGGGCGCCTGCTGTTCATCGAGGTGCCCGAGCCCAAGACGGTGAAGAACCGCGGGCACCTCGACCTGCGGCCCACGGACCGCACGCAGGCCGAGGAGGTGGACCGGCTGCTCGCCCTCGGCGCCACGCAGGTCGCGGACCTGCGCAGCCCGGACGGCCGTGGCGGCTGGGTGGTGCTCGCCGACCCGGAGGGCAACGAGTTCTGCATCCTGTTCAGCGATGCGGAGCGGGCTGCGGTGCTGGCTGCTCAGGAAGGCTGACCGGCCGGGGCGCGGCGGCCCGCGCGGCGAACACCGCGACGACGAGCAGCACGACGACGGCGAGCATCGCGGGCCGCAGCCCGAGGTGCTCGCCGAGGAAGCCGAGCAGCGGCGGGCCCACGAGGAACGCCAGGTACCCGCTGGTGGCGACGGCGCTCACCCGCTCGGCACCGCGCTCGGGGTCATCGCCCGCGGCGGAGATCGCGACCGGGAACCCGAGGGAGGCGCCCAGCCCCCACAGCGCCACGGCGACGCCGGCCACCAGGGCGCTGGGGGCGAGCACGACGGCGAGGATGCCGACGATCGCGCACACAGCGCTCACGGACAGCACGGCGGCGCGCCCGAACCGCTGGACCACGGGGCCGCCGGAGAAGCGGCCCACCGTCATCGTGGCGGCGAACCCGGCGTACACGAGGGAGCCGTGGGTGGCGGACGTCCCGTGGCCGTCGACCATGAGCAGGGGCAGCCAGTCGTTCGCCGCCCCTTCAGCGAACGCCATCGCGAGGACGACGACGCCGATGAGGACGACGCGCCCGTCGCGCCAGACGCTGGGCCGGCGTTCGCGCGTCCCGCCGCCGGCCCGCGCCGCCGGGTCCGCCTGACCCGTGCCCGCGGGGATCCCGGGCATCGCCCAGGCCAGGAGCGCGGCCATGACGACCGCCGTCGCGACCAGGTGCCACACGACCGGGAAGTCGGCGGCCGTGAGGGCGATGCCGACGAGGGCGCCGACCACCGTGCCGAGGCTGAAGCTGCCGTGCAGGGCGGGCAGCACCGGCCGGCCCGTCTCGACCTCGAGGGCCGCACCCTCGATGTTGAGGCCGATCTCGCCGAGCCCTCCGCCCAGTCCGACGAGGAGGAGGCCGGCGAACGCCCCCGCCGACAGGCCCGCGGCCGCCGACAGCCCGACGACCACGACGCCGGCCACCCCCATCAGCGAGCCCACGAGGACGACCGGGCGGGCGCCCCGGCGGCGCACGATCGGCCCCGCCGACATCACGCCCACCATCGAGCCGACCGACAGGCCGAAGAGGATCAGCCCCATGCCGGCCGTGGACGCGCCGAGCGCGTCACGCACGTCCGGGGTGCGGGTGACCCACGACGAGATGCCCAGGCCCACGAGCAGCGTGAGCGAGAACAGCGAGAGGCGACGGCGGAGCGGGGCGGGCATGCGCAGAGCGTATCCGCGATCTCGTATCGATTCGACCACCGGGTGAGGTCGCGTCGTCGGCGCGCGCCGGGGCCCCGCGCCGTCTACTTTTCCCGCAGGGGCGTCCGCCCCGTCGGCGGGGGAGACGGGGACGGGCATGGGCGGCGACATCGACGGCACGGGCACCACGGGATCCAGCTCGGCCTGGCGGGACTTCTGGGAGCGCGGCGGCCTCTGGCGCGCGGTGCTCGCGGCGGCCGTCTACCTGGCGCTGTACCTCGGCGGGAGCCGGGTGGTGGGCGCGTGGTTCGCCGACGCGGTGGACCCCGACGACCTGTTCGCCACCCCCGCCGGGGTCTTCGTCGCGCTCGCGCTCCCGCTGCTCGTCGGCGCCGTCGTGCTCGTCGTCTTCGTCGCGTCGCTGCGGTGGTTCCCGGTGCTGTTCGGGCCGCAGCCCGCGGGGCGGGGCTGGATGTGGTTGGCGCCCGCGCTCGTCCTGGCGCCCGCGCTGCTGCGCGCCCTCGGCGTCGACTACGGCGCGTACGCGTCCGGCGTCGTCGCGACGACCCTGTTCGCCGGGCTGCTCGTCGGGTTCGTCGAGGAGGTGCTGTGCCGCGGCGTCGTGGTGACCCTGCTGCGCCGGGGCGGGTCGTCCGAGTGGGTCGTGATGGTCGTGTCGTCGGTGATCTTCGCGCTGCTGCACTCGGCGAACGCGCTGTCGGGGATGGCCCCGGCGACGGTCGCCGTCACGGTCGTGTACACGTTCGGGTTCGGCGTCGCGATGTACCTGACGCTCCGGGTCACGGGGAACCTCGTGTGGCCGATCCTCCTGCACGGCCTGTTCGACCCGATGCTTTTCCTCGCCACCGGCGGGATCGACGAGACCACGACCGTCACGCCGACGAGCCCGCTGCTCGCGCTCGCCACCCCGACGAACGTCCTCTTCATCGCGCTCGGCGTGGTCGCGCTGTTCCTCGCGCGCGCCGTCGACGTCCGCGCCGCCGGGCGCGACACGCCCCGGGCAGCGACCGCCTGACCCGGGCGCTCCGCTAGGTTCGCCGGCATGTCTCCCACGGTCGTGCTGGTCCACGGCGCCTTCGCCAACTCCTTCTCGTTCGCGCCGCTGCAGGCGGAGCTCGCCCTGCGCGGCCTCCGCTCCCTCGCCGTGGACCTCCCCGGCCACGGGTTCGCCGCCACGTATCCCGCCGAGTACCAGGCGCCGCAGGACCTCGCGGGGCTCGCGACGGTGCCCGGCGCGATCAAGGGCGTGACGCTCGCGGACAACGCCGCGCACGTGATCGGCGTGCTCGAGCGGGTGCGCGAGCACGGGCCGGTGGTCCTCGTGGGGCACAGCCGCGGCGGCGTCACCCTGACCGCGGTGGCCAACGCGCGCCCCGACCTCGTCGACCGGCTCGTGTACGTGGCGGCGTGGGCGCCCGTGGACCTCGATGCCGCGGCCTACAACGGCGAGCCGGAGATGGCGTCGGTCGATGCCGGCGCGCTCGCGGCGGCGCTGGCCGCGAACCCCGCCGACGTCGGCCTGCTGCGCTGCAACTTCCGCACCGCCGACCCGGACGTCGTCGCCGGCCTCAAGGCCGTGTTCCTCGCCGACGGCACCGACGACGAGCTCCGCGCCTTCCTCGCCACCTTCCAGCCCGACGAGAACCTCGACGCCGGCACCCCCGACGACCGGGCGCAGGCCGCGACCTGGGGCACCGTGCCCCGCGCCTACGTGCGCCTGAGCGAGGACGCCAGCATGCCGCTCGCGATGCAGGACCGGCTGATCCGCGAGGGCGACGCGCTCACCCCGGACAACCCGTACGTCGTGCGGACGCTGCGCTCCAGCCACCTCAGCTGGCTGGTGCACCCCGCTCCGGCCGCCGACGTGCTCGCGGAGCTCGCGGCTCGCTGAGCGGCGGGTGCAGCACCAGCACCACGACGACCGCCACCATGATCACGGCGGTGAGGGTGACCGGGACCGGCACGACCGGGTCGAGCAGCACGAGCACCGCGCCCGCCGGGAGCGCCACGTTGACGACACGGTCGGCGTTCTCGCGGATCGCGATCCACCAGATGCCCAGCACGAAGACGCCGATGGGGATCGTCACGGTGAACGACGCCCCGACGTCGGACAGCGCGGTGTGCCCGGTGAGCGCGTCGATCTCCACCTCGATGCCCGCCGAGAAGGCACCGGCGGCGGCGAAGACGAAATAGTGCACGTAGCCGTACCGCAGCGACCGGCTGAGCCGGCCGTCGAGGGCGTGGTGGTGCGGCGGCCAGAAGTAGACCCACCACAGGGCGGCGGTCACGACGACGGTGAGGACGGCGATCGAGACCAGCGAGCCGAGGTCCTGCTGGTCGTGCAGCGCCTCGATGATCGCGTTGGACGACGCCAGCAGGCTCTCGCCGAGCAGGATCAGGGTGAACAGGCCGTACCGCTCGGTGATGTGGTGCGGGTGCCAGGGGGTGCGGCCCCGGCGCTCGGCGACCACCGGCACCGCCAGCTCGGCCGCGGCGAGCACCACCCACACGATCCCCTGCGCCCCGGGAGGCACCGCGAGGAAGGCCAGCCAGCACACCTGGACGACGGCGATGCCCGCGGCATAGGCGCGCGTCGCGGCGCGGGTGGGCCCGTCCGTGCCCGACGCACGCAGCCACTGCGCGATCATCGCCACCCGCATGACGACGTAGCCAGCGACCACCACCGTGAAGTCGCCGTCGACGAACACCGGCTCGATCCCGGCCGCGAGCACGAGCACGCCCGACATCTGCACGATCGTCAGCACGCGGTAGAGCCAGTCGTCGGTGTCGAACGACGTGGCGAACCAGGTGAAGTTCATCCACGCCCACCAGATCGCGAAGAACACCATCCCGTACGATGCCAGGCCGCTGCCCACGTGCCCCTCCGTGAGGGCGTGGTGCAGCTGCACGGACGCGACGCTCACCGCGACCACGAAGACGAGGTCGAAGAACAGCTCCAGCGGGCTCGCGGTGCGGCCGGGCTCCTGCGGGTCGCGGGCGGCCATGCGCACCAGGCGCGACCGCGGTGTCTCGGGCGTGCTCACGCGAGTCATCGTGCACCCGCCGCGCCCGCCGGGCCACGGGTCGTGGGCCCGGCTACGCTGCCGGGGATGTTCTCGGACCGCAGACGCCGGCGCGCCGCGCGCCGGATCAGGCCCGGGGACGGGCACGCGCTGCAGCGCTACCGGTGGTGGCAGCCCCTGTCGCGCACCCTCTTCCACCTGGACCTCGGGGGCGACGGCGGCGCCCCCGAGAGGTGGTCCGTCGACGTGCGTCTGTGGGGCGACTCCGACGACGGCGACGTGCGGGCCCGGCTCTACCGCGACGGCGTGCACGTCGCGACGTCGAGGCTCCCGGCGGAGCTCCCCGTCACCGGCGGCGTCGTGCAGGTGGCCACCAGCAGCTACGGGCTGCGCCGCTGCCACTACGTGACCCCCGACGGCCGCGAGCGCCAGCTCGAGCCGGACCCCGCCTCCGCCGAGGGGCGCCGCGCCCGCCTGGAGCGCGACCGCCCCGAGCTGAGCCGCACCGTCGGAGCTGCCTCCTGGTCCGTACTCGCCGTCGCGCTGGTGCTCGGCGTCCCGCAGCTCGTCGAGCAGGTCTCGCAGATCCCGCCCGTGGCCGAGCACCTCGGCACGTTCACCTCACCGGTCCGGCTGCCCGCGGCCCTCAACGTCGGGCTGGTCGTGGCCGCCGCACTGGCCAGCACCGAGCGTGCGCTGCGCCTGCGCTACCACTGGCTGCTCGACGGCGGTCTGTTCGAAGGCGACGACTAGCGCGGCCCGTTGCAAGAGCCGCACCTGTCTGACCTGTGGCTATGGTGCCATCATGCTCGTCAGGACCCCAGGAATCGCCCCTCGCGTCGTGCTGGTCTGCGGGACGTTCATCGCCGTGACCCCGGTGACCGGATGCTCGCCCGCCGAACCGCCCATTCGCGTCGCCATCGTGGACTCCGGGGTTGCGGCAGACCTGGACGCCTTCAAGGGCTACACCATCACCTCGCCCACGGAAACCGTCACCAGCGGGCACGGCACGATGATGGCGTCCGTCGCCCTGGGAACGAACGGCAACGGCGCTGAACCCGTGGACCCCGCGCTGGTCGAGGTACTGAGCGTCAATATCGACGAGGGCTCCGGTGACGGCGAGGCACTGGCCGAGGGGATCGTCGCCGCAGTCGACGACGGCGCTGACATCATCCTGGTGAGTCGAGGAGTCCGGCGCGACGCCGCGCCCCTTCGATCTGCCGTCGAGCGCGCCAGCGACGCAGGTTCGGTCGTCGTGGCGGCGGCCGGAAACGTGCGCTTCCTGCCAGCCGACTATCCAGCACGCTACCCCGGTGTCATCTCCGTCGGGGCTGCCACGAGGGACGGGCAACCCTGGCCCCAGTCCGCGAAGGAGCCGGTGGATACCTTTGCGCTGGGCGTCGACGTCTCGGTGCTTGACGAGCATGGCGCAGAACAAGTCGAGTCGGGCACCTCGGTGGCTACCGCACTAGTCGTCCGCGACCTTCTGGGCCGGCTCGCTGACGAGACGATCCCAGACCCCTCGCGATACGAACCGCCGAAGGTCGTCCAACGCGCATCATGGCCCCCACGACACGGCGCTCATGGCCCGACCGAAGGCGTCAGCGCGCGCCCGACCTGCGCAAAGAGACGTTTGATGTCATAGATCCGCAGTGCGAACCCGACAGCCAGCAAGTTCCCAGTCAACATCCGGTCTCGTACGCGCCCTCGCGGCAACGGTGGCTGGGGCCATGCTCGTCACCACGGCCGTCGGCACGTCTGCTTCCGCCGCTGCGGAGACCACCACGGCAGCCGACGTCGCCCCCGGTGCGACAGTGGAACACGACGCCCTGGGATTCGACCCAGACGATATGACCGGCGAGGAGGTCATCACCGAGGGACTTGAGCAGGACGGGCTCGAAGTCGATGCGGTCGAGGTCGATCTCGACCAGATCCTGATCGGCGCCGAGGCCGAGAGCCCCCAGGACCAGTTCGCCTTCGTGCTCCAGCTCGACAATGACACCGCTACGGGTACCTACACCGTCACCGACGAGATCCAGGGCGAGACCGTCACCACCGCGTACGACCTAGCGGTGCAGACCTCGACACCCGAACGCGCGGTCTTCACCCTCACCAATCCCGTCACGGACGAGACGTACCACGACGACTCGACCACGGCGAACGAGTCGGTGGCGTTCGTGATCCCCGTTGCCTTCGCCGCCATCTCGCTCAGCACCGCGCTGTACTACCTCGCTATCGGCGCCGCGATCGTCATCGGTGGCGTCCTCGCCGTCGAAGCGGCGAAGTCGATCAGCAAGATCATTGCCGAGAACAACAAGCGACCGAAAAGCAAGAAGCGCTATCACTATCCGGCAGACGTGAAGGGTGACAAGGTCTACATCAGCCCCAAGGGCCTGACGTCCTCCGCAGCCGTCACCCGCGGAAAGAAGGGTCACGACGTCTGGTCGACCAGCAAGGCCGGCGCCAAGACCATCGCGACGAAGATCAAGGGCAGCAAGAAGCCTGTCGGCCCGGAGATCCACGGCGGCGGCAAGCCTGGGTACATGTGGCACTATCACCCGTACAACCGGACCCCGAAGATGCACTCGTTCTACGGCCACGCCCGCACGTAGCGATGCCGAGGAGCGCAGCGATCTTGACCTCATCCCGTTACACGGAACTCCTTGCCCAGGCACGCCAGGAGCTCGGAGTACCCGAGGCCGCGGGCATCACGGATGTCGTTGCACTCCTCGGTGCATGGGGCGCGACACCCATGCCCGTGGGCTCCTTCGACACGAACCTCTGCGACGAGTACGTCGACGAGGCACTCGTCGTGTACCAGGCGAGCATCGACGACGTGCACCTGATCGCGGAGCATCTCACCGACGACGAGCGCGAGGGTTTCTCACCGGACGACTCCGACGAGAGCTCGGACGACCTGGAGGCCACGAACACCGGCGCGACGGACGACTGGTCGGAGGTCTCGGACGATCTCGATGCCGGCCGGCGGGTCATTGTTCTCCTCGAACGGGACCGTGCGGACTCGACGCAGGTCGGAAACTTCAGGGTTCATGGCGCAGGCCAATGGATCCGCGAGCGCCTGTGGGCGGCGACGGGTGTGCTTCCCCGCGACCCAGGGAGCAGCGGCTCCGACTTCTATTCCCAGGCGCTTGACCTTGCACGCCCCGGGCGTCCCGACGTGCCAACGGCTCTGTACGACAGGCTGCCCGGTTGGCTTTGGAGCGCCTACGTGGCGTTCATGCGTCCCCGCTGGCGTCGGGCCCGCGACCGACACCTCGGGGCCGACGTTGAGGATTGACACCTCGACCCCGGGTGAGAACGCCGCGACCCGCACGAGAACGACGCCCCGTCGCACAGTGAGGGCGGACCTGGCCACCGCGCTTGCCACCAAGAAGGTCCACGTCGCGTCACTGGGTGAAGCCTGGCTGGCGCTGGTGTGGTGGGTTCCGTTCCACCTCGTTCGACAGCCCGCCCTCTGGGTGTTGGCGGCGGGCGGCGGGCTCCTCGTCTGGGCGGCCGACGCACTGATCGTCTCGCAGGCCCTTCCGGAACTGAGCGCCTGGCCAGCGCTCGGCTGGACAGCCCTCGGCGCCGCGGTTGCCTACCTCCTCCTCACTACCGTGGCTTCGTTCGTCGTCACCGGTGCCCGTCACTGGGTCCTCTTTTCAGACGCCGAGCACACCGCTGTCATCGGTGCGCGAGTGCGACAGGACGCCGGTCGCACGTCGGTGATCGTGAACAACCATGTCGCTCGCCGCATCGGCGCCGGGACCGGACGTCGCCTACGGATCGAGATGGGGCAGGGACTCCGCGAGTTCATGGTCAGCCACCCTGACGCATCGCTCCGGTTCACCGCCCAGAACGACCGCCTGGCACGGGCATATCTGGATGACCTCGGCGAGGCACTGCCGGTGAGCGAGGGGTGGCACCACCACGTCGTAGGGCGTCGGGCATCGATCAGTCGCGAACCAAGCCGACATCGAGCCGAGACTCGCCGCGGAGGTTCTGCGAAGACGCCGTGAAGCGATCGATATCTATTGACTTTCGATAGGTGAGGGCGCCACGCTCGTCCGCATGTCCCGCACCCAGCGCCTCGTCGGACCGCTCCGCGGCCTGCTCGTCGCCGTCTTCGCCGCCCTCGTCGTCACCCAGGTCGTCGTGCTGCCCGCCGCGTTCGCGCGGATGGCCACCGAGTCACCCGACCTCGCTCCCCTGCGTTGGCCGCTCCACGTGCTCGCCGTCGTCGGCCTCGTCTGCGTCGAGGTGGTCCTCGTGTGCACCTGGCGGCTGCTGACGATGGTGCGCGACGACCGGATCTTCTCCGATCGCGCGACGGTCTGGGTCAACGGCATCGTGGCCGCCGTCGCCGGGGCGTGGCTGCTCGTGCTGGTGGCGTTCGCGCTGCTCGTCGCCGCGGAAGGGCTGGCCGGTCTCGCCGCGCTGCTGCTCGGCGTGCTGCTCGTGGGCGCCGCCGTCGGCCTGCTGATGGTGGTGCTGCGCGCGCTGCTGCGGCAGGCCACGGAGCTGCGCACCGACCTCGACGGGGTGATCTGATGCCGATCGTCGTCCGCCTCGACGTGGAGCTCGCCCGGCGCAAGCTGAGCGTCGGCGAGTTCGCCGAGCGGGTGGGCCTCACGCCCGCCAACGTCGCCGTGCTCAAGAATGGGCGCGCCAAGGCCGTCCGCTTCGCCACCCTCGAGGCCATGTGCCGGGTGCTCGACTGCCAGCCGGGCGACCTGCTGGAGTGGGTCGACGACGAGCCCGACGGCGGTGCGCACGATGCGCGCTGACGTGCTCGTCGTCGGGGCCGGCCTGGCCGGGCTGTGGACGGCGACGGAGCTCGCGCGCCGCGGGCACGACGTCGTCCTCGCGGACCGGCGCACCCGTCTCGACGCCACCGTGCGCACCACCGGCATCTTCGTGCGCCGCACGCTGGAGGACTTCGACCTGCCGCCCGAGCACCTCGGCCCGCCGGTCCGGCGGATGGTGCTCTACCCGCCGTCGCACCGGGACCCGGTCACCCTCGACAGCCGGCACGACGAGTTCCGCGTGGGGGACATGGCCGCGCTGTTCCTGGAGCTGGCCGCGCGCGCCGCCGTCGCCGGCGTGCGGCTCGAGCTCGGCACCCGGTACCTCGGCTCGCGCGGCGACGCGCACCTGCTGCACGGCCCCGAGGGTGCGGTCGAGGCGAGCGCGACGTTCGTCGTGGGGGCCGACGGCGCCCGGTCCGCCGTCGCACGGGAGCTGGGCCTCGACCGCAACCGCGAGCTGCTGGTCGGGGCGGAGGAGGTCTTCGAGGTGCCGCGGCGCGACGTCGTGCCGGCCTTCCACTGCGTGCTCGACCCGCGCCTCGCGCCCGGCTACCTCGCGTGGGTGCTCGACGACGGCCAGCACGCGCACGTGGGTGTCGCCGGGTATCCCGACCGGTACCCGCACGGCCTGCGCGACGCGTTGCGCCGCTTCGCCGCCACGGCGCCCGGCCTCGAAGGCGTGCCGGTGCCGGACACCGTCGAGCGGCGCGCCGGTCCCATCCCCGTGGGCGGGCTGCTGCGCCGGATCGCCGGGCCGCGCGGCCTGCTCGTGGGCGACGCCGCGGGCGCCGTCTCGCCCCTCACCGCGGGCGGCCTCGACCCGTGCCTGCGCCTGTCCGCGCACGCGGCCGACGTCCTCGACCGCGCCCTGCGGGTCGGCGACCGGCGCGAGCTCGCCGCGTACGACGGCGCGGCCCTGCGCGCCCGGTTCCGCGGGCGGCTCGCGATGCGCCGCGGCCTGTCGCTGGTGCGCACGCCCGCCGTCGCCGCCGCGGGCGTCGCCGCGCTGCGCACGCCGCCCGGTCGCGCGGCCGCCCGGCGCATCCTCTTCGGGCACGGCTCGTTCCCCGATCCTCACCCCGTCACCCAGCCACAGTTAAGGCTAGCGCGCTACCCTTAACCGAAGCTCGGTGAAGGGAAGGGTTGACGTGTCCGCCGACGAACGCACGATGTGGGTGCGAGAGGTTCAGGAACCTGACCTCGGTGCCATGCGGTCGGCCGACCGGCGTGGCGGCGCGTACTGGCGCTACTTCCCGGTCGGGCTGGACCTGCGGATGGCGCCGTTGCTGGACGCAGGAGGCCATCACCGACGTCTCCGCCGGCGTCGCCCGCACCGCCGAACGGCTCCGCGCTCGGCCTCAGCCGATCCTCTACGCGACGCTGGTGCGCTCCGAGTCCATCTCCTCCTCGTGGGTGGAAGGGCTGCGCGAGACTCCTCGGAACGTCATGGTCGCGCAGCTCAAGGACCTGGATCCCGGCCTGGAGGGCCATCAGTTCGACCGGCTCGACACCGCCCACGCCATCCTTGGCAACCTGAACTCCGTGCGCGACGGCGTGGAGTCTCTCCGCGACCCGTGGGACGACGTGTCGGTGCACGACATCCACCGTGCCATCGCGCCGCACGTGCACAAGGGTGGGTACCGCGATGTCGACGTCCAGATCGGCGGTTCGTCGAAGCTGACCGCTTCCTACGTCGCGCCGCCGGCCGAGCGCGTGCCGCCGCTCATGGGCGACCTGCTGGACTACGCCAACCGCAGCCCGGACAGTCCGCTGATCAAGGCAGCGCTGATCCATGCCCAGTTCGAGACGATCCACCCGTACGAGGACGGCAACGGACGCACCGGGCGCGTGCTCGTGCACGGCTACCTCGCCCGCGCCGCCGTGCTCGAGCAAGGCGTGCTCCCGTTGTCCGTCGTGCTGCGCCGGGACACCGACGAGTACGTCCGCCGCCTCACGGACTTCCGGCACGGAGACCCTGCCGACAGGTCCGAGGCGGTGAGCCAGTTCGTCGCCTACTTCGCCGACATCCTGGCCGATGCCTGCGACGAGACCGAGCGCATCCTGACCGAGTCTGCCGAGGTGCAGCACGACTGGGCCGGGCAGGTGTCCCGATTCCGCTCCGACTCAAAGGTGCACGACGCCCTGCGCATCCTTGCCGATCAACCGGTCGTCACGGCCCGCTACCTCCAGCGGGCCCTCGGAACATCCGGGGTCACGGCCCGAAAGGTGATCGACAACCTGCTCGACGCCCAGATCCTGGAACCGTCCGGCGGCCGCTTCCGGCGCTCGGAGGTCTACCAGGCACCGAGCCTGCTGCGGATGATGGACCGCCTCGTTCCTGGCATCCAGCCCACAGCCTTGCCGACCCCCCGCCCCGCACCGCGGCGCCCGGGTTCCCAGGGTCCCGGCGCGGGGCTAGGTTGAGCCCGTGCCGCCCGTCGAGTCGCTCCTCGCCTTCGCGCTGGCCTCGGTCGTGCTCGTCGCGATCCCGGGCCCTAGCGTGCTGTTCGTCATCGGCCGGTCGCTGTCGCTCGGTCGACGCGGCGGGCTGCTGAGCGTGGTCGGCAACGAGCTCGGGTCGCTGGTGCCGATCACCCTGGTGGCGCTCGGCGTCGGCTCGGTGGTGGCGCAGTCGGTCGCCGTGTTCACGGTGGTCAAGCTGCTCGGCGCCGCGTACCTGGGGTACCTCGGGGTCCAGGCGATCCGGCACCGCCGCGAGGGCGCCGACGTCGCGGTCGCTCCGCGGGTGCGCCCCGCGTCGTCGTGGACCACGCTGCGGCAGGGCTTCGTCGTCGGCGCGACCAACCCCAAGACGATCGTGTTCTTCGTCGCCGCGCTCCCCCAGTTCGTCGACTTCCACGCCGGCGCGGTACCGCTGCAGATGCTCGTGCTCGGCCTGGTGTTCACGCTCATCGCGCTGGTGCTCGACGGCACCTGGGCGGTGCTGGCCGGCACGGCGCGCGCGTGGTTCGCGCGGTCGCCGCGCCGGCTGTCCGCCGTCCGCGCCACCGGCGGCGGGATGATGCTCGGCCTCGCCGGCACGCTGGTGCTCACGCCCGCGAAGGCCTGAGCGCCGACCTGGCCCGCCGAGCGCCCTTGAGCTCGTGGCCTGGCAGGATGGCCGGCATTCCCCACGAAGGACGGACACCCATGGCCTACTTCCGCCGCACCGGCGCGACGACGTTCCAGCCCACCGAGCACGTCGGCGGCGCCTGGAAGACCGACGAGCAGCACGTGGCTCCCACGCTCGGGCTGCTCACCCACCTGGTCGAGGCGGACCGGGAGAAGCGGGGCCGCGACGACCTCGCGGCCACCCGGCTGACGTTCGACATCTGGGGTCCGTACCGCCTGGAGGAGATGGCCGCCGACGTGCACGTGCTGCGGCTGGGCCGCGGCGTCGAGCTGGTCGAGGCGTCCGTGGAGTGCGCCGGCCGCACGGTGGTGACGCTCCGCGCCTGGCTCACCGCCGTCGGCGACACGAGCCCGCTCGCGGGAGGTGCGCCCGCGCCGCTACCGGGGCCCGACGCGACCCCCGCCTGGGACCCCGCAGCGGACTGGCCGGGCGGGTTCGTCGAGTCGATCGACGTACGCCGCGCCCTGGCGGAACCCGGTCGCGGACACGTCTGGGTGCGGACCGAGCACGCGCTCGTCGAGGACGAGGACGTGAGCGCCCTCGCCCGCACCGCCGGGCTGTTCGGCCTCGCGAACGGGATGACCGTGCGCGCCGACCCGCGCCGCGTCGCCTTCCCCAACGTCGACCTCTCGGCGCACCTGCACCGCGCGCCCGAGGGCGGGTGGCTGGGCCTCGACACGAGCGTCGTGTTCGGCGCGACCGGCGCCGGCCTCACGTCCAGCGTGCTGCACGACGAGCGCGGCGCGTTCGGCGCGCTCGCGCAGGGGCTCGTGGTCCGCGCGTTCGACGAGTCGTGACCCCCGACAACCTGCGGGCCCGGGTGGTGGCCGTCTACGACCGTCTCGGTCTGCCCTCCTGGCCGCCGCCCCGGGCCGAGGGCGCCGAACCGCGTGACGAGGAGTACTCGCGGGTCTCCGACCTGCACAAGTACCGAGTGGTGCACGGCCGCGCCCGAGCGTGGACCGAGGCGCTCGGCGCCCTACCGGGCGTCGTCGTCGAGCGCCTCGGGCCTGTCACGGCCGACCGGCACGCGTTCTCCCGCGGCGTGCGGATCCACTCCCCCGTGCCGGGCACGCTGCCGCTCGTCCTGCTGGAGCAGGACGCCGGCTCCACGGAGCACGGCGACGTCGTGGACTCGCTCCATGTGGCGCTCCAAGACGCCGCCCATCCCCTCGACTACGGGCACCCCGACTGCGGGTGCGACGCCTGCGACTTCGGCTCGCAGGGACTGCTCGAGAACATCGACGACCAGGTCCTCAGCGTGGTGACCGGCCCGTTCGTCCTGCTGGAGGGGAAGGGCTGGAAGGCCACCTGGTACCCCGACGGCGGCAGCATGGAGGGGGACACGAGAGCGCCGTCGAACTTCAGCGCCGTGATGCGAGCGTGCCGCTCGCTCGCCGACGGCGGCGCCCCTCGTCTCCCCCGGTCCTCCACGGCGCTCGTCGGCCGGTCGTGGCTGGACGCCCCGGGCTGATATGTCGAGCCGTCAGGCCGGGGCGTCCTCGCGGGCGTCGTCGACCTTGCGCCGCACGAGCTCGACGATGCGCCCGACGTTGACCGTCCAGCCCACGCCGAAGACGTGCGGGCTCAGCAGGTGCGCGCCCTCGGGGTCCCAGACTCGCTCGCGGAAGCGCTCCACGGTGGGCACACGGAACTCGTAGGGCACGAACCCGGCGACGGTGCCGTGCCAGGTGCGGTCCTCCTTGTCCTTCCTCAGCTCCTTGCTGACGGCCGCGACGGCCAGCGCCAGCATGACGAGCTGGAAGACGCCCGGCCCGCCGCGCTTGCGACCGCGCTGCATGCCGGACTTCTTGCCGCCCTGGATCGCCTTCTTCGTGCCCATCTCGGCCTCCGATCGTCGTGTGTCGGGTCGCCCCCCACCCCATCGTGCACCAGGCGCACGCCTGCTCGCGGCCCAGGTCAGGGCGAAGGTCGGGTGACCAGGACGACGGCCGCCGCCGCGACGCACACGACGGCGGTGGTGAGCAGGCCGACGGAGAAGGACGTGCCCGCCGCGACGAACCCGACCACGAGCGACCCGAGCCCCGTCCCGGCGTCGAACCCGATGTTCCAGACGGCGCTGGCCGTGTGGTGCCGCCGCGCGGGCACGGCGGCGAACGCCGCGACGAGCGTGAGGTTCTGCAGGCTGCCGTAGGCGACGCCGACCACCGTCATGCCGAGCACGAGGACGGCGGGCCGCGGGCCGCCGTCGGCGATCGCCCAGGCGCACAGCCCGAGGCCGCCCGCGCACAGGGCGAGCAGCGGCGCGAGGAAGACGCGCGGCCCGAACCGGTCGGCGAGCCCGCCCACGCCCCACCGGGCGAGCGCGGTCGCCGCCGTGAAGCCGAGCAGCCCGACGACCGCCGTGGCCGCCCCCGGGGCGAGCTGCGGCGCGAACGTCAGCAGCGCCCCGCCCGGCGTCGTCACCGCGAGGAGCACCAGCGACGGCATCACGAGGGCCCGGAGGGTGCGGTCCCGCCCGGTCGCGGGGTCGGTGCCCGTCCCGGCGGGGGCGTCGTGCGCGTCCTGCGCGTCTTGCGCGTCGAGGACGTCGAGCCGCCGCCCGAGCGCCGCGGCGAACGGCACGGCGAGCACCGGCAGCGCGCCGAGGCCGAAGACGACGGGGAAGTCGAGCGTCTCGGCGATCCAGGCCGCGCCGGGCACGAGCAGGAGCTGCGGGAACGCGATCGACAGGCCGTACAGCCCGATGGCGCGCCCGTGCCGCGGCCCGTCCACGAGGGCCGCGACCGCGCTGGACCCGCACACGGTCAGCACGGCGAAGCCCGTGCCGCGCACGGCCGAGAGCGCCAGCAGCCAGCCGAGCTGGTCGGTCGCCATGAACAGCAGCGACGGCGCGCCGAGCAGCACCACGCCGGCCGTCATCGTCAACCGCCACCCCACGCGGCGCAGCAGCCAGGGCACCGTGGTCTGCGTCAGCACCGTGGCGAGCATGAGCACCGCGTTGACGAGCCCGGCCCCGCCCTCGCTCGCACCGCCGCGCACCGCCCACAGGGGCGTCGCGGGCAGCAGCAGCGCGTACCCCGAGAAGCCCAGCGCCGACATCGCCAGCAGCGACCGGAACCCCGGCACGCGGGCGACCGACGACGAGGGCTGCGGGGCGGGACGACGCATCGGGCGAACCTACCCCGCGAGGAGCGCCGCCACCGTCGTCACCACGGCCGACGTGCGCACCCGTCCGTCTTAGAGTGCTCGCAGGGAGCGCCCGCGGGTCGCGGCATCCCGCACGGCAGGGCGGAACAACGGGAGGTTCGATGGGCGGGCGTCGCGGCTCGCGCGCACGCACGGGGCCGTCGATGGCCGACGTCGCCGCGCTCGCCGGGGTCTCCGCGCAGACGGTCTCCCGCGTGTCGATGGGGCTGGACAACGTGCGCCCCGAGACCCGGGCGCGGGTGCGCAGCGCGATGGAGCAGCTCGGGTACGCGCCCAACAGCGCCGCGCGGGCGCTGCGGTACGGCAGCTTCGGGGCCATCGGGATGATCGCGCACCGGCTCGCGCGCACCGGCGAGTCGCGGACCGTGGAGGCGGTGGTCGAGGCCGCGCGCGGCGAGGGCTACACGGTCACCCTGGTCGACCTCGAGCGGCCGACGTCGGACGACATGACCGCCGCCGTGACCCGGCTGCGCCACCAGGCGATCGACGGGCTCGTGATCGTGCGCGCCGAGTCCGCGGGCCCGGCCACCCTCGCCCTCCCGCCCGGCCTGCCGGTCGTGGTGTCGGACTCGCGGTTCGTGGGCCACCACCCCGCGGTGGGCGCCGACCAGGCCGTCGGCACGCGGTCCGCCGTCGAGCACCTGCTCGGGCTCGGGCACCGCACCGTGCACCACGTCTCCGGGCCGGAGAGCTCCGGCCCGGCGCAGATGCGGATCGACGCGTGGCGCGGCGCCCTCGAGGCCGCCGGCCGCGACGTACCCGCCGTCGTGCGCGGCGACTGGACCCCGCGGGCGGGCTACGAGGCCGGCCTCCGGCTCGCGCGCGATCCGGAGGTCACCGCCGTCTTCTGCGCCAACGACGAGATGGCCACCGGCCTGCTGCACGCGCTGCACGAGGCGGGACGGCGCGTGCCCCAGGACGTCTCCGTGGTGGGCTTCGACGACATCTCCCTCGCCGAGCAGCTCTGGCCGCCGCTGACCACGGTCGCGCAGGACTTCCCGGAGATCGGCCGCCGGCTCGTGGAGCTGCTGCTGCGGCAGGTGAACGACGACGCGGTGCTCACCGACGTGCAGGAGGTGGTCCCGACCCGCCTGGTCGTCCGGGAGAGCACCGGCCCGGCGCCCACCTGAGACCCCGGCGCAGCGTTGCGTCTCGGTCGCGGACAACGTCACCCACCCGGCCCCGCGGCGAAGTCGTGGCGAAGGAGGGCGGCCAGGCCGCCGGCGACGACCTGTTCGGCGTCGGCGACGTGCTCGGCATGCAGCTGCGCGTACAGCGGCGCGACGCTCGGGTCGACGGGGCGGGCTCGTTCGTCGTCGCGCACGGGTGCGGTCGTCGCGCTGCCGATGACGTAGTTCGACAGCGCGTACGACGTGCTGAGCGGGTCCGGGGCGCCCGCCTCGGTCAGCAGGTGGCACATGCGCTCGGAGAGGCGCAGGTAGCTCGGCCCACGGGGGGCGCGGAGGCTGATGATCTGGCAGGCCCACGGGTGCCTGAGCAGATGCCGGTAGAAGGCGAGCATGAGGTCGTGGATGCCCGTCTCGCGCATCCCCCGCTGCACGTGCTCGTCGTCACCGAGAGCTCGGTCGAGGGCGAGGTCGAACAGGTCGTCGACGGACTCCAGCCGTGAGTACAGGCTCGCAGGGGCGACCCCGAGCCGGGCTGCCACCGCTCTGACCGTCAGCGAGCGGATGCCACCCGCGTCCAGCAGCTCGACCGACGCGCGGGCGACGGCCTCGACGTCGACCGCCCGCTCCCTGCGCACCGGCCTGCGATGGTCCCAGTAGCTCATGTGCCTTCCCGGCGCTTATACGAACGCTGTTAGTTTAACTGCATGATCGATGCCGCACTGCTTCCGCTGCGCGACGCCCGCGCCTGTCTGCGCCGGCTTCGTCACGACGATGCCGAGGCTTATGCCGCCGGCACGGCCGACCCTGCCGTGCAGGAGCACGGGCACCTGCCCGAGCCCTCGTACACGCCGGCGTCCGTGAGAGCCATGATCGACGGCGAGGTCCGCGCCGGCCTCGACCGCGGCGACCTGGCGGTGCTCGCGATCGCCGATGCCGAGACTGACGAGCTCGCGGGCAGCCTGGTGATCTTCGATGTCTCCGAGGAGCAGGGCGAGGTCGGTTTCTGGGTGCACCCGGGCCACCGCGGGGGCGGCATCGCCGGCGCAGCGCTGGACCTGGCCGTGCAGCTCGCACACCGCTCCGGTCTGGCGCGGCTCACGGCCCGCACCGCCTCCGACAACACCGCCTCTCAGCGTGTGCTCGCCCGGGCCGGTTTCGTCGAGACCGGACGCGCCGTGGGGACCGCACCGTCGGGCGACGAGCTCACTCTCGTCCACTACGAACGCGCCTGAATGTAGCGAGACCGGGCCGCTTCAGAGGGGGCCGAGAACGGCCTGCGACATCGACCCGGCCTCATCGTGGCGGAGGGTCGAACAACGCCAGCTCCCTCGCGTCGGGAGCCTGGAAGACGCGGAGCCATTCGTCGAGGTCGGCTCGACTGATCGGTTCGTCCTGCCAGTGTGGCGCCGAGTTCCGTTCCTCGATGCGCCGCCACAGCTCGTCGGGAGGGACTCCGAGAAAGTGCAGCTCGACGCCGACACCGAGGCGGCGGGCCGCGGCTCGCTTCTCGTCCCGTTCGGCTCGCGCCCACAGCCCGAAATCGAGGACGACGCCCAGGCCGTGGCCCATGATCTCCTGGGCGAGACGCCAGAGCTCCTGCTCGATCCTCGCGTTGGCGAGCGCGTCCCCACGGGCTGGAGCCGAGGGCCCGGAGCCAGTCGTCCTTCGTGAGCCGGACCGCGCCGCGTTCGGCCGCGATCCGCACGGCGAGCGTGGTCTTGCCCGCCCCCGGCAACCCGCAGGTCAGGATCAGTCGCGTCTCACTCATGTCGCGGTCAGCCCCCCACGACCGCCTCGCCCAGGGGCGTGCGCTCGTGCAGCACCCATGGGCCGTCGCGCCGTGAGGTGACCAGCCCCGCGTCGCGCAGCAGGCCCAGGTGGTGGGACGCCGTCGAGACGGCGAGCCCGCCGGCCGCGGCGACCTCGCTCGTGGAGAGCGGGCCGCGCAGCGCGAGCAGCACGCCCGCGCGGCCCGCGCCGAGGAGGGCCGCGAGCGCCCGGGACGTGTCCGGGGCGTGGTCGGCCCAGCGCTCGGAGACGCCGAGCGCCGGGTAGAAGAGCGTGGGCTGCGCGGGCGGCTCGGTGACCACCGCGCAGCGGGGCGCCATCACCGACGGCACCAGCACCAGGCCGCTGCCGGCGCAGTCCAGTACCTCGCCGTGCGCCCGCAGCCGCACGTGCACGGCGTCGGGGGCCCAGGTCACGGCCTCGTGCAGCGACTCGACCATCGTGCCGAGCCCGTGGGTCGTGACGCGGCGGGAGCGGGTGCCGATGTCGGCACGGAGGATGCGTTCGAGCTGCGGCCAGGACGGCGCGAGCACCGCGTCCCACACCTGCCGCCAGGCGTCGACGGCGAGCGCGCGGGCGCGGGCGGGGTCGTCGGCGAGGGCCTGCAGGAGCCGCTTGTCGGCCCCGGCGGGCGTGGAGGTGAGGAAGTCCGGCAGGTACCCGTCGGCGCCGACGAGGAGCGTCATGAGGTCGAGGGCGCGGGCCGGGGCGTGCCCGCGCGCCCGCCGCAGCCACCCCCACTGCAGGGGGTGGTACTGCGGCTGGGCCAGCACCCGGACGGCGTGCGCCAGCTCGTGGCCGGGCGACACGCCGAACCGGATCGCCGAGACGTCGCCGTAGCCGGGCGGTCCGCCCCGCCCTCAGCCTCGCGTCGTCGGCGTCGTCGGCGTCGTCGCCGTCGTCGCCGTCATTCGAGGAGGCCGTTGACCCGGTCGTTCACCTCGGTGAGCGTGGAGACGTCCCGGTCGCCGATGTAGATCTCGTCCATGATCGGCGTCATCATCGAGTCGATGGCGCCGAACTCCTCCGTCACGGGGAAGTAGAGCGTCTGCTTCTTCTCCACGAGGTCGGTGAACACGGAGACGTCGAGGCCCTTCTCGCCGAACGCCTCGATCGCCGCCTCGGTGCCGGCGGGCCGCGCCGGGAAGACCACGGCGGCCTCCCCCACGAGACGCTGGCAGTCGTCGGAGCCGAGGAACGCCACCCATTGCGCGGCCTCCTCGGGGTCCGGCGACTGCGCGCTGACCGAGTCGGCGAGCCCGTTGTACATCGACACGGGGTGCCCGACGGGGCCGCTCGGCAGGGACGCGATCCCGAGGTCCACGCCCTCCAGGTTGGCGTACGTCCCCAGCATCCAGGAGCCGTTCGCGGAGATGGCGGCGCGGCCGGAGCCGAGGGCCTGCTGCGGGTTCGGGGCGGTGCCGACCTCCTCGTACGGCGCCATGTACCCCTTCTCGACCAGCCCGAACAGCCACGCCAGGGAGTCCTGCACGCGCGGGTCGTCGAAGTGGTACTCGGTGCCCCAGACGTCCGCGTCGGTGAACTTCCACCCGGTCGCGCCCGCCAGCCAGGACCACGTCGTCTGGCCGGCCGTGCCGCCCGAGCCGTTCGACGCCATGCCGTAGACGGCGACGTTGTCCGGGTCGAAGCCCTCCTCGTCACCCCGCACGCCGTTCTCGTCGACGGTGAGGTGCGCGATCACCTTCTCGAAGCTCCCGCCGTCCTCGGGGTTCCAGTCCAGGCCCTCGAGGTCATCCGGGGTCAGCCCGGCCTCGGTGATCATGTTCCGGTCGTAGAACAGCGCGACGGTGTCGAAGTCCTTCGGCATGCCGTACTGCGCGCCGTCCTGGCCCACCCACAGGTCCGCCAGACCCTCCTGGAAGCCGCCGTAGTCGACGTCCTGCGTCGCGTCGAGCGTGTGGAGGTCGAGCAGCAGCCCCTTCTTCGCGAAGCCCGGGTACTGGGTCAGGTGGTCGGTGAAGACGTCCGGGCCGGCCCCGGCGACGAACCCCGCCGTGAGCTTGCGCCAGTAGTCGTCCCAGCCGTACTGGCTGATCCGCACCTCGAGCTCCGGGTTCTGCCGCTCGAACTCCTCCGCGCACCGCTGGTACGCGGGCAGCTGGTTGGCGTCCCAGAGCCAGTAGTCCACGACGACGGAGTCCGCGGCGGCGGCGCTGCCCGGGCCGGCGCAGCCCGCCAGGGCGAGGGTGCCGGCGGCGAGCGCCGCGGTCAGGGACGCGGTCGTGCGACGTGCGTGCTGCACGATGAGCCTCCTCACTTGATCCCGCTGAAGCCGATGGAGTTGACGATCCGTCTCGCGAACACGAGGAAGAGCAGGATCATCGGGAGGGCCGCGACGAGCGTCGCGGCCATCAGGCCGGACCAGTCCGGCCCCGTCTGCGGCGTCTGGGCGTTGAAGTTGCCCAGCGCCACCGTGAGCACCCGGGACTCGTCGGTGTACGAGACCATCAGCGGCCAGAAGTAGTCGTTCCACGACCCGATGTAGGTAAGGATCGCGATCGTGGCGATCGGCCCCACGGACATCGGGACGATCACCGAGAAGAACACCCGGACCTTGCTGGCGCCGTCGATCAGCGCGGCCTCCTCCACCTCGGTGGAGACGTTCATGAAGAACTGCCGCAGGAAGAAGATCGCGAACGGGGTCATGAACAGCCCCGGCAGCATGATGCCGAGCAGCGTGTCGACGAGGCCCAGCTCCCGCACCAGCACGAAGTTCGGCAGCAGCGTGAAGATCACGGGCACCATCAGGGACAGCAGGAAGACGCCGAACACGGTGTCGCGGCCCCGCCAGCGCAGGCGGGAGAACGCGTACGCGGCCATGGCGGAGAAGAACACCTGGCAGACGGTGACGACCGTGGCCACCACCACCGAGTTGCGCAGGTAGAGCCAGAAGTCGATGGACGCCCCCGACCCGCCCTGGGCGATGGCCTCCTCCGTGGTCTGCAGCCCGAACACCCGCTCGAAGCCGCCCCAGCTGAAGTCGACCGGGAGCGGGGAGGTGGCGTTGGCGTACAGGGCCCCGTTGCTGGACAGCGCCGTGCGCAGCATCCAGTAGAAGGGGAACAGCGTGACGAGCAGGACGAGGATCATCACCACCCAGGCCAGGACGCGGCCCGGCGTGACCCGGCGGCGCCGGCGCGGGGGCGGAGCCCCGGTCGTGGCCGGGGAGGCGGTGGTGGTCGCTGCGGCAGGAGCCGTCGTGGTCTCGGTCATGGTCGCCCGCCTCCTAGTTGAGGTCCGTCTGGCCGGCCCGCGTCACGCGGTACTGGAAGAAGGTGACGACCACCAGGATGAGCA
>Ga0180221_1000713_pt1 | contig 26191 bp, 19 predicted proteins | sample eDN5th37CKraftMG_FD_151339 | JGI IMG/M metagenome (GOLD analysis project Ga0180221, IMG submission 151339) | Enriched Miracle-Growth compost microbial communities from Emeryville, California, USA - eDNA 5th pass 37_C Kraft MG (version 2) (version 2) ...
TGCTCGGCGTCGACCCGGCGCACATCCCCGTTTTCGCCCGCCTGATCGACCGGGCGGCTGGCAGCTTCACCCCTACGGCCCGCAGCCGCGCGGTGGTGAACGAGGTTTCGCCCGATCAGGCGGCGCTCTATGCCGGCGCGCGCAGTCTGGTCGACTGGCACGCCCGCCACCGCTTTTGCGCGGCCTGCGGTTCGCCCACGACGCCGCACAAGGGGGGCTGGGCGCGTCAGTGTGAAGGGTGCGATACCGAGCATTTCCCCCGCGTCGATCCGGTCGTCATCATGCTGGCCGAACATCGTGGCCGCGTCCTTGTCGGCCGCCAGCACCGTTGGGCGCCGCGCCATTATTCCGCGCTCGCCGGGTTCCTTGAGCCGGGCGAAACGATCGAGGAGGCGGTCGCCCGCGAACTCAAGGAGGAAGCGGGCATCGCCGTCCATTCGATCCGCTATGTCATGAGCCAGCCCTGGCCCTTCCCCTCGTCCCTCATGATCGCCTGCATCGCGCAGGCCGATGACGATGCGCTGACGCTCGACCAGACGGAGATAGAGGACGCCATCTGGTGCGACGCCGATCAGGTCCGCGCCGCGCTGGAAGGGCGGCCCGACGCGCCGTTTCTGACCCCGCCGCCGATGGCGGTCGCCTGGCATCTGCTCGATCACTGGCTCGCGCACGTTGCGCCCGCGCGGGCAAGCGCGTAAGGGCCGGAACCTGTTTTCCATCTTTTCAGGATCGTCTCGCCTCCATGCTCAGCCTCGAAGAAGCCCAGTCGCGCGCGCAGGATCTGGTGACGGCCGCGCGCCGGGCGGGCGCGGATGCGGCGGACGCCATCTATGCCTGCAACGCATCGACCACCGTGTCTGTGCGCCTGGGCGAACTGGAGGATGTGGAACGCTCGGAAGGCGAGGAGATCGGCCTGCGTGTCTTCGTGGGCCAGCGTTCCGCGAGCATTTCCGGGTCGGACATGAACCCCGCGACGCTCGGCACGCTGGTCGAACGCTGCATCGCCATGGCCCGCGAAGCGCCCGACGATCCCTATGCGGGTCTCGCCCCCGAAGACCGCCTGCTCCGCAAGCGCCCGCCCCATCTCGACCTTGCCGATGAAGAGGAGCCGGAACCCGCCGCCCTGCGCGAACGCGCGCTGATCGCGGAGGAAGCCGCCCGCGCCGTCCCCGGCATCACCAACAGCGAAGGCGGCGGCGCTGCCAATGGGCGCAGCCAGATGGCGCTTGCCACCAGCCATGGCTTCGCGGGGGCCTATGCGGGCACCAGCCATTCCACCTGGGCCAGCGTGCTCGCGGGCACCGGCGCGGATATGCAGCGCGACCATGCCAGCCACAGCGCCCGCCATCTCGAAGACCTCGACCATCCGGAGGAAGTCGGCCAGCGCGCGGGCCATCGCGCCGTCGCCCGCCTCCACCCCGTCCGTATCGAAAGCGGGGTCATGCCGATCATCTTCGATCCGCGCATCGGCTCCAGCCTTGTCGGTCATCTGATCGGCGGCATCGTCGGCCCGGCCATCGCCCGCCGGTCCAGCTTCCTGCTCGACAGCCTGGGCGAAGCGCTGTTCGATTCGGCCGTCACCATCATCGACGATCCGTTGCGCCAGCGCGGCCTGCGTTCGCGTCCTTTCGATGGGGAGGGGCTTCCAGTCGCGCGCCGCGCGCTGATCGACGCGGGCGTCCTGACCGGCTGGCTGCTCGACAGCGCCTCGGCCCGGCAGCTCGGCCTTGAACCGACCGGCCATGCCAGCCGGGGCGGCAGCGGCGCGCCGGGCGCGGGCGTGTCCAACGTCCATATGGAACCGGGCAGCGCCTCGCCGGGCGACCTGATGGCGGACGTGAAGCGCGGCCTTTACGTCACCGAACTGATCGGCATGGGCGTCAACGGCGTGACTGGCGACTACAGCCGGGGAGCGGCGGGCTTCCTCATTGAAAATGGCGCGGTGACGCGGGCGGTGTCGGAGATCACCATCGCGGGCAATTTGAAGGATATGTTCCGCGCCCTGACCCCGGCAAGCGACCTCAGCTATCGCTATGCCATCAACGTGCCCACCCTGCGCGTCGACGGGATGACCGTTGCAGGGGGTTGAGCCGGACATACGCGCGCTGGTGTCGGTCGTGTCCGACGCGGCCGACCGGGCGTTGGCTCTATGGGCCGGCGGTAACACGCAGGTGCGCCAGTGGGAAAAGACGCCCGGCCAGCCCGTCTGCGAAGCCGACATCGAACTCGACGCGATGCTGCGCGCGAATCTCTCCGCGCTCGATCCTTCGGCGGGCTGGCTGTCGGAGGAGACCGCCGATACCGTCCATCGACTTGGCCAATCGCGCGTCTGGGTGGTCGATCCCATCGACGGCACGCGCGACTATCTGCGCGGGCGGTGCGGCTGGTGCGTGTCCGTCGCCCTGGTGGAAGATGGCGCGGTGCGTGCCGGGGTGCTCGCCGCGCCTGCCCGCAATGAACTGTGGATCGCGCAGGCGGGGCAGGGCGCGACGCGCAACGGCATCCGTTTGCAGGCCGGATCGCGCACGGTGCTGGCGCGCGCGCGCGTCCCCGCCGATCAGCTTCCCCGCATCGACCGCGATCTGGTGGCGGTGGAAAAGCCCAACAGCATCGCGCTGCGCATGGCGATGGTCGCGGCGGACGAAGCGGACCTTGTCGCCACCGTGCGATGGGGCAATGAATGGGATATCGCGGCCGCCGGCCTTATCGCGCAGGAAGCGGGCGCGATCGTCACCGATGCGCTGGGCGCGCCTTTATCCTATAACCAGCCCCGGCCCGCCGCCTTCGGCCTGCTGTGCACCGCGCCCGGCATCCACGCGGCGGCGACAGAGCGCCTGACGCCGCGCGCGCGGGAGATTTTGGGCAGCAAACCCTAGCGCGCGCGATGCGTTAGATCTTGCCGTATTTGGCCTCGAACCCGGCAACATCCCCGGCGGCGAGATATTTCGCCTGATCGATCCACTGATCGCGCACCGGCCGTCCCCTGAAATTGCCGAGCTTCGCGTCGATGGCGGCGAGATCGGCGTCGGTCCACGCCGCGATCTGGGCAAAGCGCGTGACCCCCAGTTCGATCAGCAGCATGTTGAGCTTCGGCCCCACGCCCTTGAGTTTCAGCAGATCGTCCGGTCCTTCAGAGGGCGCGGTGACGGCGGGCGACACCGGGATCGGCGGCGTTTCCACCGGCGCGGCGATGGGTTCGGGCTTGGTGTCCGGCGCTGGCGGGACGATGGCTTCGACATCCACCGGCACAACCGGCATCGGCTCGGCGACGGGCTTGGGCGCGGAAGGCGAAGTCAGCGACGCCGGTTTCTGCTCGACCGGTGCGGCGGATGCGGCATCATCCGCTTGATCCGCCTTCTGCCTGCCCGACAGCAGGAAGACGATCCCGATAATGACCAGCAGCGCGATCAGCAGCCACAGGCCATAGTCAATGAAGAATTCCTGCATCCCTTCCGTCTCCCATTCCTACCCTTTGCCCTATTTAAGAGCAGCTTGACCCGTGGGACAAGGGCAATCAGGCCACGGTTTCCTCGCGCGCGACTTCCCGCCAGCCAATATCGCGGCGGCAAAAGCCGGTCGGAAAGCCGATCGCGTCGACCGCCGCATAGGCTGCTTTCTGCGCCTCGCGCACGCTTTGCCCCGTCGCCGTGACGTTCAGCACGCGGCCGCCCGTCGCGATGATCGCGCCGTCCTTTTCCGCCGTGCCCGCATGGAAAACCCGCGCGCCGCCTGCCTGCGCCGCGTCGATCCCGGTGATGACGCCGCCTTTTTCCGGCGTCCCCGGATAGCCGTTCGCCGCCATGACGATGGTGAGCGCGGTGCGATCCGCCAGTTCCACCGGCCCCTGATCGGCCAGCCTCCCGTCCGCGACCGCCAGCAGCAATTCCACCAGGTCCCCGTCGAAGCGCATCATCAGCACCTGACATTCCGGATCGCCGAACCGGGCATTATATTCGATCAGCTTCGGACCTTCGTCCGTCAGCATCAGCCCCGCATAGAGCACGCCCGAATAAGGCGTCCCCTCGGCGGCCAGCGTCTCCACGGTCGGCCGGATGATCCGCTCCATCACCTGCTGCTCCAGCTCCGCCGTCAGCACCCGCGCCGGGCTATAGGCGCCCATGCCGCCCGTATTCGGCCCGGTGTCGCCGTCGCCCACGCGCTTGTGATCCTGCGCGGAGCCGAAGGGCAGGATCGCGCTGCCGTCCGTCAACGCAAAGAAGCTCGCTTCCTCCCCGCGCATATATTCCTCCAGCACCACTTCCTCGCCCGCCGCGCCGAACGCGCCGGAAAACATGGTATCCAGCGCCTCCAGCGCCTCCTCCCGCGTCTCCGCGATGATGACGCCCTTGCCCGCCGCCAGCCCATCGGCCTTGATGACCACCGGCAGCGCGAAATCGTCCAGCGCCGCGATCGCGCCGTCCTTGCTGGTCACGCGTTCATAGGCGGCGGTGGGGATATTCGCGCGCTTGCACAGATCCTTGGTGAAGCCCTTGGAGCCTTCCAACTGCGCTGCCTTCTTGCCCGGCCCGAACACCGGCGTCCCCGTCGCGCGCAGATTGTCGGCAAGGCCGTCGACCAGCGGCGCTTCCGGCCCGATCACCACCAGCCCGATGGAATGGCGGATGCAGAAATCGACGACCGCGCGATGATCCTTCGCGTCGAGGTCGACCAATTGCGCGTGCTGCGCTATGCCCGGATTGCCCGGCGCGGCATACAGTGTTTTGAGGCGCGGCGATTGCGCCAGCTTCCACGCCAGCGCATGTTCGCGGCCGCCGCCGCCAAGCAGAAGGATGTTCATGTCGCCCATGTCCCCGGATTTCGATGCCTATGACAGTTCGGGTCGCCTGTTAGCGGAGGAACGGGCGGGGGACAACGCGCCGCCGCTGTCCGTGAGCGAATTGTCCTCGCTGCTCAAGCGTACGGTGGAGGACCGTTTCGGCCATGTCCGCCTGCGCGGCGAGATTTCCGGCTTCAAGCGTGCGGCGTCCGGCCACCTCTATCTCTGCCTCAAGGACGACAATGCCGTCATCGACGGGGTGATGTGGAAGGGCAGCGCCGCCCGCCTGGCCTTCGCCGCGCAGGACGGGGTGGAGGTGATCGCCACCGGCAAGCTCACCACCTATCCCGGCCGCTCCAAATATCAGATCGTCATCGACCGGATGGAACTGGCCGGGGAGGGCGCGCTGATGGCGCTCCTCGAAAAGCTGAAGGCGAAACTCGCCGCCGAAGGCTTGTTCGACCCTTCCGCCAAGCGCCGTCTTCCCTTCATGCCCCGCACCATCGGCGTCGTGACCTCGCCTACCGGCGCGGTGATTCGCGACATCCTCCACCGCCTGTCGGACCGCTGCCCGACCGACGTGCTGCTCTGGCCGGTGCTGGTGCAGGGCGAAGGCGCGGCGGCGCAAGTGGCCCGCGCCGTGCGCGGCTTTTCCGCCATGCCCGCCGGTGGCGCGCTGCCGCGACCCGATCTTGTCATCGTCGCGCGCGGCGGCGGCTCCATCGAGGATCTGTGGAGCTTCAACGAGGAAATCGTCGTCCGTGCCGTGGCGGAATGTTCGATCCCGATCATCTCGGCCGTCGGCCACGAAACCGACACCACCCTTTGCGACTATGCCGCCGACATGCGCGCGCCCACGCCTACCGCCGCTGCCGAAATGGCCGTGCCGGTCCGCGCCGATCTGCTGGCCATGCTGCGCGAACAGGGCCTCCGCATGGACCGGGCCGTCCGGCGCGGTGCGGCGCAGGCGCGCGAGCGGCTGGAGATGCAGGCGCGGCTCATGCCCACGCCCGACACGCTGCTCGCGCCCCAGCGGCAGCGGCTGGACCAGCTTTCCGATGCGCTCGCCAGCGGCCTGCGCCACCGCCTTGCCGATGCCCGGACGCATCTCAGCCAGGCAGGCGGGGCGCTTCGCCCTGCGCTGCTCCAGCAATATGTAAGCCGCGCGAAGGAGCGGGTGGACCGCCTGAAGCTGCGTCCCGACTATCTCGCCCGCGCGCTGGCGGACCGTTCCACCGCCTTCGACCGCCTCTCGCGCCTGTTCGTCTCGCTCGATCCCGACCGGCCGCTCCAGCGCGGGTTCGCGCGCGTCATGGCGGGCGGCCACCTGATCCGCGACACGATCGCCGCCCGCGCTGCCGGGCAGGTCACGCTCCATTTCCGCGATGGAGAGGTGGGCGCCGCCGTCGATGGCGCGCCGCCTCTTGAGAAGCCCGCCCCTGCGGCTATATCGACTCCGTCCCGCCCGCCCCGCAAACCGCGTGGCGAAGGGGAAACCCGGCAACAGGATCTGTTTTCCTGACGCCCCCGACCCGTGTAAGAGGCCGCCTGAAATGCTGATGTCCAACCGCGACCGCGCCGCCCGGCTGCATTATATGCCCTACAGCTTCCGCGTGTTGCAGGCGGGCGATCATGTCGTCTGCGCCCTGACCGGGCAGAAGATCGCTCTGGAGGACCTGCGCTATTGGAGCATCGCGCGGCAGGAGCCCTATGCCAGCGCCGAAGTCTCCGCCCGCGCCGAACTGAAAGCCCGCGGCGAAGGATGAAGTCTCTCCTGGCGGCCGCGGCGCTGGCGTTGACCGGGGCCGCAGCGCCATCCGCGCCGCCGCTTCCCGCCACCGCCTCCGATTTCCGCCTGTCGGGTGAAATGACGCAGGGCGGCGCGCTGCGCGGCGCCGCGCCGTCGGGAACCGTGGACCTGCGCCTCGATGGTCGGCCCGTCCCAGTCGAATCGGATGGCCGCTTCCTCATCGCCTTCGACCGCGACGCAGGCCCGCAGGCACGCCTCACCGCACGCCTCGCCGATGGCCGCGTCATGGAGCGCCCGCTCACCATCGCGCCGCGCGCCTGGCGTCTGGAGCGCATCAACGCCCCCATGCGTCCCATGAAAAGCACGGAAGCCTTCATGGCGATCCGCAAGCCCGAACTCGACCGCATCGCCGCCGCCCGCGCCACGGTGACGGACGCGCAGGGCTGGCGGCAACCGTTCATCTGGCCGCGCCGGGGCCGCATCTCCGGCCTGTTCGGCGCGCAGCGCATCTATCAGGGCACGCCCGGCGCCTATCACAGCGGCGTGGACGTGGCGGGCGCGACGGGGGAGCCTGTCGTCGCCCCGGCCGACGGCGTGGTGATCCTCGCGGCGGACAGGCCCTTCACGCTGGAGGGCAATCTGCTGATGATCGACCACGGCCACGGCCTCAACAGCGCCTTCCTGCACCTGTCGCGGATCGATGTGAGTCCCGGACAGCATGTGTCCCAAGGGCAACGCATCGGCGCGATCGGCGCGACGGGCCGCGCCACCGGCCCGCATCTCCACTGGAGCATGAAGTGGAACGACGCCCGGATCGACCCGCTGTTGCTGGCGGGGGCGATGGCCGGGAATTGAGCGATTTCAGACCGATCGGGAAATTTTCCCCGCGCGGCGCGGAGGGAGCCGAACGATAATTCCCTTCGTGCGCGCACCTGCATAACAATGTTGTCATAGGCCTGTTCAACGCTGTGTTTCTGTCTTGTGGCAAAATTGCTACAGCCCGAAATTAAAACGAAATCGCGGGCTGCGACACCGCTTTACACCGTTACAACGACTGCGCAGACTGGATGACAGTACAAATGAAGGGGCTGCTGTCGGGCTCTTTACCCCCTCCATGCGTCAAAACAGGCGGGCATCCGCACTACTCCAGAGCAAGGGACTGGATTGTGAAAAACTTATCGAAGATTGCGCTGCGCTGTGGCGCGGCACCGCTCGTCATCGGCGCGGTTTTTTTGTCGGCGCCTGCAATCGCGCAAGATGCGCAGGACGCGGCTGACACGCCCGCCGAAGACGTCATCATCGTCACCGGTTCACGCATCGCGCGGCCTGAGCTTGAATCCAGCACGCCTATTCAGGTGTTGAATTCGACCGCCCTGTTGAATCAGGGGCAGCAGAATGTCGCCGACATCCTGAATGAACTGCCATCCGTGGGTACCCCCGGCGTGAGCCGCACCAATTCCAACTTTGCGACCAGTGGCAACGGCATATCGACGATCAATCTGCGTAACCTGGGTGACCAGCGCACGCTCGTTCTGATGAACGGTCGTCGTATTGTTGGCGGCCTGGGTGGCACGTCGATCGTCGACGTCAATAACATCCCGACGGACTTGCTGGACCGCGTGGAAATCATCACCGGCGGCGCTTCGGCCGTCTATGGTTCGGAAGCTGTCGCCGGCGTCGTGAACTTCGTCCTGAAGGAAGATTTCGAGGGGCTGCGTCTGCGTGCCCAGAACGGCATCACGGACAAGGGCGACAACCACAAATATGTCCTGGCGGGCACGTTCGGCGCGAACTTCGCGGACAATCGGGGCAATTTCACCGTCAACGTCCAATATGACGAGGACAAGGGCCTGCGCTCGCGCAAGCGCAAGATTTCCGCCAACGACAATCCGATTCGCAGTGCCTACGCGGCGCAGGGCGTCTTCTATCCTAATGACGATGATGTTTTCACCTATGACGCCAACAACAACCTGATCGACAGTTTCGACCAGGCGACCCAAGGCTACAACCGCAATGCCGATCGGTATATCTCCGTTCCGCTGAAGCGCCTGCTGGTGACTAGCCTTGGTCATTATGACATTACCGATGGCATCACGGCTTTCTACGAACTTAGCTATTCGAAGATGAAGTCGCGCTCATCGCTCGAACCGCTTCCGTTTGATAATTCCGATGCGGTTTTGCCTGATGGCACGACGCTGGAAGGTATCGATCCGTCCAACCCGCTTGTTCCCGACGCGATCAGGGCCGTGGCGACGGGACCGATCCAGTTCCTGAAGCGCTCGAACGGCATTTTCGACCGTTCCAATCGCGTCACCCGCAATTTCTATCGCGCCGTGGGTGGCCTGCGCGGGCAGTTGGGCGGCAACTGGAATTGGGACGTCTACTATAACTATAGCCAGACCAAGGAGAACACGGCTTCCGAGACGGCTTTGCGCGACCGGCTCTATTATGCGCTGGACGCTGTTGCCGGTCCCGACGGCCCGATGTGCCGTGACGCTGCCGCGCGCGCGGCAGGCTGCATACCGCTCAACGTCTTCGGCTACAATGCGTCCACCCAGCAGCAGAACGACTATGTCACCAACAATGGTCAGTTGAGCACCTACAAGGCGAAGATCCAGCAGTCTGTCGTCGGCGCCAACATTAGCGGCTCTCTCTTCACCTTGCCGGGCGGCGACCTCAAGGTCGCGGGCGGCGTGGAACGCCGCATGGAGAAGAGTTCGGAGGTCTATGATCGTGAGACGCAGCTGGGCAACACGCTGGGCAATGCGCTTTCCAACACCTTCGGCCGCTATACTGTGACGGAAGCCTATGGCGAAGTCGTTGCGCCGCTGATCGCGGACCGGCCCTTCGCCAAATATCTCGGCGTCGAGGGCGCCGTGCGTTATTCCGACTATTCGACGCTCGGATCGTTGTGGAGCTGGAAGGTAGGCGCGGACTGGGCGCCGACGAGCGACGTTCGATTCCGCGGTGTCTATTCCAAGGCCGTTCGTGCGCCGAATATTTCCGAACTCTATGCGGGCGCCAACCAGACCTTTCCCACCGGGTTGGTCGACCCTTGCGATGGCGTAACCGCTACCCGCAACAATCCCTATGATAATTATTGCCGGTCGATCCCGGGTATTGCGGCGGCGATTGCCGGTGGCGGCACGTTCACCCTCGATCTGGCCGACATCCAGCATTATGAGGGCGAGGATCGCAGCAACCCGGATCTGCGGGAAGAAAAGGCCACCACCTATACGCTGGGCGTGGTCCTGACCCCGCAGGCAGTCCGCAATCTCAGCGTCACGGTCGACTTCTTCGACATTCGCATCAAGGGAGCCATCAACCAGTTCCCGCGCCAGTCGATCATCGATCAATGTGCGGCCTCCAATGGCACGGACGCCATTTGCGATCTGCTGGTTCGTGAACCGTTGAATACGCCGCGCCCATACACGCCGGGTTCGATCTATCAGATCAACACCTCTCCGGTGAATGCGGGCAGCATCAAGACGCGCGGCATCGACGTGGCTGCCAATTACCGCACGTCGCTCGACCCGATCGGCGCGCCTGGTAGCCTCGCCCTTTCGCTGAACTACACCTATCTCGACAAGCTGACTCTGGAGCCGTTCCCGGGTACGCCGGTCATCGATAACCGTGGTGAACTCAGCGGTGACGGTCGCCTTGGCGCCGGTTTCAAGCACCGCGCCAACGCCTCGATCACCTATGATGTGAATAACTTCACCTTCTACTGGCGGGTGAACTATCTCAGCAAGATCAAGGACACGAAGGATCAGGCTGCATCTAGCCTGTCGCCGGAAGTGAACAGCATCGGCGCTTATATCTACAATGATGCACAGGTTCGTTTCACGACCGGCTCGCAGAAGCAATATGAGTTCTTCGTCGGCGTTGACAATGTGTTCAACAAGAAGCCGCCGGTGCTCGGTCAGCTTGCCGCCTCGCAGATTACCGGCACGGAAACTGCTGCGGACACCTATGATCCGATCGGTCGGGCCTTCTATGCGGGCATCACCGCGAAGTTCTGATCGCTGCATATGACATGAAGAAGGGGAGCGGAACCAAGTTCCGCTCCCCTTTTCATTGCTTCGAAAAGCTGACGCTCACCCCACCCTCAACACCAACCCGCCATCCCCCTCATCGACCTTCACCGTCGACCCATCCGGCACTTCGCCGCGCAGGATCAGGTCGGCGAGCGGGTCTTGCAGGTAACGCTGCACCGCCCGCTTGAGCGGCCGGGCGCCATAGACCGGATCGTAACCGACCCGCCCCAGCCACGCCCGCGCGCCGTCCGTCAGGTCCAGCACCACCTTGCGGTCCTTGAGCAGCTTCTGCACCCGCCCGACCTGGATATCCACGATCGGCGCCATATGGTCCGCGCCCAGGCGGTGGAACAGGATGATGTCGTCCAGGCGATTGAGGAACTCCGGCCTGAAGTGGCTTCGCACGACCTCCATCACCTGCGGCTCGACATCTTCGACGCTCTGGCCGTCCGCCAGATTAGTCAGATACTGGCTGCCCAGATTGGACGTCAGCACGATGATGGTGTTGGTGAAGTCCACCGTGCGCCCCTGCCCATCGGTCAGGCGCCCGTCGTCCAGCACCTGCAACAGCACGTTGAACACGTCGCCATGCGCCTTCTCGACCTCATCGAACAGCACCACCTGATAGGGCCGCCGCCGCACCGCTTCGGTCAGGACACCGCCTTCCTCATAGCCGACATAGCCCGGAGGCGCGCCGATCAGCCGCGCTACCGAATGCTTCTCCATGAACTCGCTCATGTCGATGCGCACCATCGCATTGTCGTCGTCGAACAGGAAGCCCGCGAGCGCCTTGGTCAACTCCGTCTTGCCGACGCCCGTGGGGCCCAGGAACAGGAACGATCCCAGTGGCCGGTTCGGGTCCTGCAAGCCCGCGCGCGAACGGCGCACGGCGGTCGCCACGGCCTTCACCGCCTCCTGCTGCCCGATGACGCGCTTGCCCAGTTCCGCCTCCATGGCGAGCAGCTTCTCGCGCTCGCCCTCCATCATCCGGTCGACGGGGATGCCGGTCCAGCGCGACACGACCGAGGCGATATCCTCGCTCGTCACCTCCTCGCGCAGCATCGCGCCCTGCGTGACATTCTGCGCTTCTTCCAGCTTGCGCTCCAGGTCGGGGATGCGCCCATAGGCCAGTTCCCCCGCTTTCGCGAGGTCGCCGCCGCGCTGCGCCTGCTCCAGCTCCAGCCGCGCCGCGTCGAGCTGCTCCTTGAGCTTGCTTTCGCCCGCGATCTTGTCCTTCTCCGCCTGCCAGCGCTGCGTCAGTTCCGCCGACTGCTGCTCCAGATTGGCAAGGTCTTCCTCCAGCGCCGCCAGCCGGTCCGCCGAAGCCTTGTCCGTCTCCTTCTTCAGCGCCTCCCGCTCGATCTTGAGCTGGATGATCCGCCGGTCGAGATTCTCGATCTCCTCCGGCTTGGACTCCACCTCCATCCGCAGGCGCGACGCCGCCTCGTCCATCAGGTCGATGGCCTTGTCGGGCAGGAAACGGTCGGTGATATAGCGGTTGGAGAGCGTCGCCGCGCTGACGATCGCGCCGTCGGTGATCCGCACGCCATGGTGCAGCTCATATTTCTCCTTGAGACCGCGCAGGATGGAGATGGTATCCTCCACCGTCGGTTCGCCCACGAACACCGGCTGGAAGCGCCGCTGGAGCGCGGGGTCCTTCTCCACATATTTGCGATATTCGTCGAGCGTCGTCGCCCCGATGCAGTGCAGTTCGCCGCGCGCGAGGGCGGGCTTGAGCAGATTGCCCGCGTCCATCGCGCCCTCGGACTTGCCCGCGCCGATCAGCGTGTGCATTTCATCGATGAACAGCACGATCTGTCCTTCGGCGCCCTTCACCTCATCGAGCACGCCTTTCAACCGCTCCTCGAACTCGCCGCGATATTTCGCCCCCGCGATCAGCGACCCCATGTCGAGCGCCATCAGCGTGCGGTCCTTCAGCGTGTCCGGCACGTCGCCATTGGCGATGCGCAGCGCCAGCCCTTCGGCGATGGCGGTCTTGCCGACGCCGGGGTCGCCGATCAGGACGGGGTTGTTCTTGGTCCGCCGCGCCAGGATCTGGATGGTGCGCCGAATCTCCTCGTCGCGCCCGATCACCGGGTCCAGCTTGCCTTCGCGCGCCGCTTCGGTCAGGTCGCGGGCGAATTTCTTGAGCGCGTCATAACGGTCCTCCGCTCCCGCCGTGTCGGCCGTGCGGCCGCCGCGCAGGTCGTTGATCGCGCTGTTGAGCGCCTCGGCCTTCACGCCCGCCGCGGCGAGCGCCTTGCCCGCCGCCGTGGTGGAGGCGAGCGTCAGCGCCAGCAGCAGCCGCTCGACGGTGACGAAGCTGTCGCCCGCTTTCTGGGCCACCTGCTCCGCGCTGTCGAGCACGCGCACGGCGTCATTGTCGAGTCCGGGCGTCTGCTGCGCGCCGCTGCCGGAAACAGCGGGAATCTTCGCCAGCGCCGCATCGGTATCGCGCACCGCGATCTCGGGCGATCCGCCCGCGGCCTTGATAAGTCCCGACGCCATGCCCTGCTGGTCCTCCAGCAGCGCCTTGAGCAGATGTTCCGGGCTGATCCGCTGATGGTTCATGCGGATCGCGACGGTCTGCGCCGACTGGAGGAAGCCCTTGGCGCGATCAGTGAATTTCTCGAGGTTCATGTCATCCCCTTCGTAAAAGCTGTTCGCGATGTAGTGTTGCCAAAAGGCAACACAAGAGGCGTTAGGATATTATCCTATCGGAACCGAAAAAAACGCATCTCTTCGCTATTTCATTGATCGTTTCGCCGCCTTGGGCTGATCCGCCGCGAAGGCATCGCCGAAGAAGTCGTCCTTATACCAGCGCGGTGCCTCCGCCGCATCGGCAATCTCCCGCGCGATCGCATAATTGACCCGCGCGAACTTCGCCGCCGCCTCCCAGTGGAAAGGCAGGTCGATCTGGTCGGACGGCTTGTGGTAGTCGGTCTTGAGGAAATGCTCGAACGCCGCCTTTCCCGGCCCGGCAAAGCCCGTCATCAGGAACACCGAAGGCACGCCCTCCTCGACGAAGCGGTAATGGTCCGACCGCGTGAACAATCCTTCCGCAGGCAGAGGATCGGGCGACAGGGCGATGCCTTCGGATTTCGCCGCCTTCTCCACGATCGGTCCCAGCGTCGAATGTTCCGCGCCGAAAGCCACCAGATCCTGAAAGTCGTAGGTCAGGATCGGCATGTCCAGATTGACCACGCCCACCAGCTTTCCGCCTGCAGGCAAGACAGGATGCTTCGCCAGATATTGCGACCCCAGCAGCCCGTCCTCTTCTGCCGTCACCGCCGCGAAGAGGATGGAGCGTTTCGGCCGTGTTCCACTCTCCGCAAAGGCTTTCGCCACCGCCAGCATGGTCGCGATGCCCGACGCATTGTCCATCGCGCCGTTGTAGATCTTGTCCTTGCCCGGCGTATCCGGCTTTACCCCGACATGGTCGAGATGCGCCATCAGCAGCACATATTCCCCCGCCAGCGCCGGATCGGAGCCGGGCAGCACCGCCAACACGTTGCTGCTGGGCGCTGTCGCCACGCTGCTCCTGCGCTCGATGCGGACCAGCGGTTTCAGCGCGAAGCCCCTGGGCCGCCAGCCTTTCTTCCCCGCTTCCGCCCGGATCGCCGCCAGCGTCCGCCCGGACCCGGCGAGCAAAGCCTCTGCTGCCCCGTCATGGGCATAGGCCGATCCTCTTATTCCCGGCGTGCGGACGTAGAGCCGCCCATCGGGCTGCATCCATCCCACGCTGGGATCGTTCGCCCGCTCCTTCAGCCTCTCCCATGGCGTTCGCGCCAGCAGGCCGGGGCTTGGAATGGTGATCAGGCCGATGGCCCCCGCCTTCTGCGCCGCCATCGCCTTTTCGGCGGCCAGATGGGCGCCGATCTCGCTCGGCATTCCCACGGGAGCGCCGGACAGCGCCACGGCCCATTTGCCCCGGAGGTCGAGACCCGCATAATCGTCGATCTTCTCCCGATCCGACCGGAGGCCGTAGCCGACGAAGACCGCGTCCGCCTCCAGATCCTGCACAGGTTCCCGCCCGGACGCGCCCATGACGACATCGCCGCCATTGTCGAACCGCCTGCCGCCGATGGTGAGCGTGGCGGCGCTGTCCTTGTCTAGCGTCGCCACGGCCAGCGTCACCGGCTGATACCAGCTATCGGGCACGGCCTGCTCCAGCCCCAATGCGGTGAAGCGCGCCGCGACATAGCGCGCCGCAATGTCATAGCCCCGCGTGCCGCCATCGCGCCCTTCCAGCAGGTCGTCCGCCAGAAAGCTCACATCCGCGCGGATCGCATCGGCGGAAAAGGCGGGCTTGTCCTGCCCCGCCGCCATTCCGGGGACGGCAAGGGCAAGAACGGTGGCAAGAAGGGCGGTGCGAAGGGCCATGGGGAACTCTGCTTCATGGTTGGGCCGCCGAACCTATCCGGCGCATCTCCGCTGTCCAGCGGAAAGCGTATTGCGTCGATAGAACGCCCCGCTATGCTGCGGAAAGACCGGTCCTTTCCCGGCCATATGATCCACTGATCCCCATGAGGCGCTCATGATCCTTTTCTCCTCGTCGCGTCGTGCAGCATGGATGCTCGGCTTGTCTTCGCTCGCGTTCGTTATGCCTGCCGCCGCCATGGCCGCGCCCTCGACCGCTGCCGCCGCGCCCGCGCCGCTCTCCAGCCTCGTGGCGAAGGTCGACATTCCCTATGAGCAGTTCACGCTCAGGAACGGCCTGCGCGTCATCGTCCATACCGATCGCAAGGCGCCGGTCGTGGCCGTATCCGTTTGGTATCATGTCGGATCGCGTTTCGAACCGGCGGGCAAGACCGGCTTTGCCCATCTGTTCGAGCATCTCATGTTCTATGGCTCGGAAAATGCGGACGGCCCCTTCTTCGGGCGGCTGGAGGATATCGGCGCGACCGACTGGAACGGCACGACCTGGTTCGACCGCACCAACTATTTCGAAACGGTGCCGACTGGCGCGCTCGACCGGGCGCTGTTCCTGGAATCCGACCGGATGGGGCATCTGCTGGGCGCGGTGACGCAGGTAAAGCTCGATACCCAACGCGGTGTCGTCCAGAACGAAAAGCGCATGGGCGAGAATGAGCCTTATGGCCTCGTCGAATATGCCCAGCTTGCCGCGATGCTGCCTGAAGGGCATCCCTATCGCCATTCCACCATCGGCTCGATGGCGGACCTGAACGCCGCCAGCCTTGGCGACGTGCAGAACTGGTTCAAGACGCATTACGGTCCGAATAATGCCGTGCTGGTGCTGGCAGGCGACATCGATGTGGCGACCGCGAAGGCGAAGGCCGAAAAATGGTTCGGCAACATCGCCGCCGGTCCCGCGCCGCAGGATGTCGACGCAACCGTCCCGACGCTGGGGCAGGATGTCGAGAAGGTGATGCACGATAATGTCGCCGCCACGCGCCTTTACCGGAACTGGATCGTGCCGGGGGTCAATTCGCCCGACCTGCAGCAACTCGATCTGGCGATGTCGGTCTTTGGCGGGCTGGGCTCTTCGCGGCTCGACAATATCCTGGTGAAGGACGAGAAGGTCGCCGTCGCGGTCAAGGCCAGCATCCAGCCTTTCGAGAAGCTCAGCATTGCCGAGATCACCGTGGACGTGAAGCCGGGCGCGGACCCGGTCGCGGTCGGCAAGCGGCTGGACCAGCTTCTCGCCGACTATCTCGCCAAGGGGCCGAGCAACGACGAAGTGCTCCGCGCCGCGACGCAGCAGGTGTCGGGCACGATTTCGGGGCTGGAGAAGGTCGGCGGTTTCAGCGGCAAGGCGGTGACGCTGGCCGAAGGCGCGGTTTATTCGGACGATCCGGGCAAATATAAGAAAGACCTCGCCGCCTATGCCGCCGCCACGCCGCAATCGGTGAGCGAGGCCGCGCGCAAGTGGCTGAGCCGTCCCGTCTTCCGCCTGACCGTCGCGCCCGGCGAGCGGTCGGCGGAGGATAATGCGCTGGCCGGCAACGCGACGCACAAGCCCGCTTATTTCCGCGATCCCAAAGCCCCCGCGCCCGCCGCCGCGCAGCCGCCCGCGCCGACCAGGATCACCGAGCCGCCGATCGAGCCGGTCGCCGACCTCGTCTTCCCGAAGGTCGAACATGCCAAGCTCAAGAACGGCATCCCCATCGTCTTCGCCCGCCGCGCGACGGTGCCGGTGGTGCGTGTGTCCGTCTCCTTCGACGCGGGCAACGCGGCGGACGACAAAGCGAAGCTGGGCACGGCGGCTCTCACCACCGCACTGCTGGACGAAGGCACGAAGACGCGTACCTCCGTCCAGATCGCGGAGGAGCAGGAGCGGCTGGGCGCGTCCATCGGCGCGAAGAACGGCATGGATAGCACCACGGTCGGACTTTATGCGCTCAAGCCCAATCTGGACGCGTCGCTGGGCCTGCTGTCCGATATCATCCGCAACCCCGCCTTCGATCCCAAGGAGGTGGAGCGGCTGCGCGGCCAGCTTCTGACGCGGATCGCGGCGGAAAAGACCGAGCCGATGCCCATCGCGCAGCGCCTGCTGCCGCCGCTGCTTTACGGGCAGGCGCATCCCTATGGCATTCCCTTCACCGGCTCCGGCACGGAAAGCGGCGTGAAGGCGGTGGCGCGGCAGGATCTGACCGCCTTCCATGACACATGGCTGCGGCCCGACAATGCGACGATCTTCGTCACTGGCGATACGACGCTGGCGGAGATCATGCCGCTGCTGGAAAAGCGCTTCGGAGACTGGAAGGCGCCTGCCGCGCAAAAGGGGACGAAGCTGTTCCGCATGGATCGCATGGCCCGTCCGGCGCGGATCATATTGGTCGACAAGCCGCAGAGCCCGCAATCGATGATCCTGGCCGGCGTGCTCACCAACAAGCAGGGCATGGACAATCCGGTCGACCTCATCACCGCCAATGAAGTGCTGGGCGGCAGCACGACATCCCGCCTCATCATGGACCTGCGCGAAACGAAGGGCTGGGCCTATTATGCCGGGACCGCGCTGCCCGGCGTCAAGGAGACGATCCCGCTGCTGGTCTATGCCCCGGTGCAGACCGACAAGACCGGCGAGTCGATCATCGCCGCGCGCAAGGACATAGGCGACTTCCTGACCGCCAAGGGCATCACGGAAGCTGAGCGGAACCAGACCATCAACAGCCAGATTCTTTCCCTGCCGGGCAGTTTCGAAACATCGACCGATCTGCTGAGCGCGATGATGCGGAACGACCTGCTGGGGCGGCCGGACAATTATTACGAGACGCTGCCCGCCACCTATCGCGCCATGAAGGCGGCGGACATGGACAAGGCGGCGCGGGAAGCGATCAACGCCGATCGGCTGATCTGGGTCGTGGTGGGCGATGCGAAACTGGTGCGGCCGCAGCTTGACGCGGTCGGCCTGCCGGTGGAGATGGGCACATTGGCCGATTGACGGCTGCACAAAGGAGACAGGGACATGGCAGCAGTGGACGGCGCCTATGATTGCGTGGCGAAGACGCCGATGGGCGACCAGAATGGCGTCTTCACCGTCATCAGCGCGGGGGATCGCTTCAACGGCACCTTCGCGGGGATGATGGGATCGCTGGACGTCAAGGACGGCAAGGTCGAGGGCAACAAGCTGACGTGGAAGATGGACATGACGCTGCCCATGCCGATGACGCTGGAATGCGAGGCGGAGGTGAGCGGGGACAGCATCACCGGCACGATGCAGCTTGGCGCGTTCGGCGCGGCGGGCTTTTCGGGCACGCGGCGGGGCTGAGGCGAGGGGAAAAGGATGGCCCGGCGGATGCTGGGCCATCCCAAAAGCAAGAATGAGATGAAGAGGGAAAAGCGTTTTCTTGACAAAGAGGATTAGTTAGCTATCTAACTATCTGCCCATGCCGACCCTTGAACGCCAGCGCGCGCTTTCGCGCACCTTTTCGCCCGTGGCGCGCGGATGGCGCAGTCTGGCGGACCGGACGCTGGCGGAGATCGGGCTATCCAATTCGGCGGGCTGGTGCCTGCTTCACCTTGACAGGCTGGGATCGGAAGCGCGCCAGATCGATCTGGCCGAGGCGCTGGAAATCACCCAGCCCTCTCTCGTCCGCACATTGCATCAACTGGAGGCGGCCCGGCTGGTGGAACGGTCGCCCCATCCCGACGACCGGCGGTCCAACCGGCTGGCCCTGACCCCGGCGGGACGGGAGCTGGTGGGCGCCATTCAGGATCGGCTCGACATATTGCGCAATGCGCTGATGGAAGGCATGTCCGACGCCGACATGGACACGAGCGTCCGGTTGATGGAACTGTTGGGACGACGCATAGCGGAGCTGCGCGCGGAGCCATGAAAGAGCGTTTCGGCTGGCCTGCGGCCCTGTTCGGGCTTAAATGCTTCCTTGCCGCCACACTGGCGCTCTATATCTCGTTCAGTATCGGGCTGGAGCGGCCCTATTGGGCGTTCGTCACCTCCTTCATCGTGGCGCAGCCCATGGCGGGCGCGGTCATCTCCAAGGCGGTCTACCGCGTGATGGGCACGCTGGTCGGCGCGGTCGTCGCCGTGGCGATCGTGCCGCCCTTGGTCAACGCGCCCGAACTGCTGACGCTGGCGATGGCGGGATGGCTGGCTTTCTGCGTGTTCGTATCGCAGCTCGACGGCACGCCGCGATCCTATATGTTCGTGCTGGCGGGTTATAGCGCCTGCCTCATCGCCTTTCCCAGTTTCGAAACGCCGCAGACTATCTTCGACCTCGCTTCCTCCCGCGTGCAGGAAATCACCATCGGCATCCTGTCGGGCAGCCTGGTCCACGCCGCCATCCTGCCCGGATCGGTCGCGTCGATGGTGCTGAACCGGGTCGCGGCGATCCTGCGCGACGCGGAACGGTGGACCCGCGACGCCATCGCCATAGAGCCGGTGGAAGGGCTGGCCGCCGAGCGCCGCCGCCTGGCGCAGGACGTGACCGAACTGCACCAGCTTTCCACGCATCTGCCCTATGACCTGTCGCGCCGGGTGCCGCGCGTGCGGACGGTGCGGGCGTTGCAGGACCAGCTATCGCTGCTGCTGCCCCTGGGCGCGGCGGTGGACGACCGGCTGCAGATGTTGAAGGCCGCGCGCGGCGGCGACGTGCCGCCCGAAGTCGGGGCGTTGATCGCGGACGTCCAGCACTGGGTCGAGAATCCCGAAAAGGATCTGGAGCAGCGATCGGCCAGCGCCGACGCCCTGATCGAACGCTGCGCCGCGCTGGAGCCGCCGGCCCGGCCCGGCATGGAATGGGCGGACATGATGCGGCTCAGCCTGTTTTCGCGTCTCGCCAGCCTGATCGCGGCGCATCGCGACTGCCGCGACCTCTATGACCAGATGACGAGCTACAGCCGCACGCCGGTCAACGCGCGCGTCGGCGAGCTGCTGGAAGGGCGGCGCTTCCGCGAAGTGCATCGCGATTATGAAGGGGCGCGGCAGGGCGCGTTCAATGCCTTCGTCACGCTGGTCGTCGGATGCGCGCTGTGGATCGGCAGCGGGTGGAAGGACGGCGCGAGCGCGACGATGCTGGCGGGTATCTTCCTCGCGATCTATTCGTCGCAGGACAATCCGAAAGCGCCGCTCAAAGGGTGGATGATCGGCACGATTCTCGCGTCGCTGCTGGGCGCGCTCTATGGCTATGCGATCATGCCGCGGCTCGACGGCTTCGTCATGCTGATGGCGGCCTTCGCTCCCGCGCTCATCCTGCTGGGGTCGGCAATGGCGTCGCCCTCGCTGGCGGGCTATGTCATGCCCACGCTGCTGGGGCTGGGCAGCCCGGCGCTGCTGGCGGCAAGCTATCAGAACGAATTTCCGACCTTCGTGAACGGCAACCTGGCCCAGCTTACCGGCATCTGGTTCGCGGCGGTCATGGCCGGGTTGTTGCAGCCGGCCGGTCTGCAATATGCGATCCGCCGCATCATCCGCGCGGGATGGCGCGATATAGCCAACCGCGCCAATGTAGCGGGGCGGCCCGATGTGCGCGGCTGGATCAACCGGATGCTGGACCGGATCGCCCTGCTGGCCCCCCGGCTGGCGGCGCTCGGCGCGGACAAGGGGCAGCTTTACGACGCATTGCGCGACCTGCGGACCGGCATCGGCATCGGCGAGCTGCGCGCATTGCGGCTGGAACTGCCGCCGGGAGACAGCGCTTCGCTGACGCGGGTGTTGCAGGGGGTGGGCGACTATTATCGCGGGCTTGATCCCGACGCGCCCGCCCCGGCGCAGCCCGCGCTTCTGCAGGATATGGATCGCGCGATCGCGGAGCTTTCCGCCAATCCCGATCCCGGCGTGCGGCGCAGCGCGATACTGGCGCTGATCGCCCTGCGCCGGAACCTGTTCGCCGACGGCGCCATTTACCGGAGAGCCGCCGCATGACCGGAGAAGTCGCATTGGGGGGCGTCTATGTGCCCACGCTGCTGTTGCTGGCGATCTTCGCCCTGATCCTGAGCTGGGGCGTCACGCGCCTTATCCACGCTTTCGGCCTTTACCGCTTCATCGCCTATCGCGCGCTGGTCGACCTCAGCATCTTCATCCTGCTGCTGGGTCTGCTTTCGATTCTCGTTCCCATGCTTGGAATCCGTCTATGAACCGCTACCTTGCTCCCTTGGCGCGGAGTGCCGCCACGATCGTCATCGTGATCGCCGCCATCCTGATCGCGATCTGGATGTGGAACCATTATGAGCGCAGCCCCTGGACCCGCGACGGGCGGGTGCGGGCCGATGTGGTGCGGGTGACGCCGGATATCGGCGGCCTCGTGACCGCGGTGGCGGTACGCGACAACCAGCAGGTCAAGGAAGGCGACCTGTTGTTCGTGATCGACCGGCCCCGCTACGAACTGGCGCTGAAACAGGCGGCGGCGCGGGTCGAAAGCGCGCAGGCGACGCTGGCGCAGGCCCGGCGGGAGGCGCGCCGCGACCAAGCGCTGGGCGATCTGGTCGCGGCCGAAGCGCATGAGCAGAATGTCGCGCGCGTGGCGACGGCGCAGGCGGCGCTGGCGGAAGCGATCACCGCGCGGGACGGGGCGGCGCTGGACCTGAAGCGGACGCGGGTGCTGGCCTCGGTCAACGGCACCGTCACCAATCTGGACCTGCATCAGGGTGACTATGTGGCGGCAGGCAGGCAGGCGATGGCGCTGGTGGACAAGGACAGCCTGCGGGTCGAGGGCTATTTCGAGGAGACGAAGCTGCCGCTGATCTGTCTGGGCGCGCCGGTGACGGTGCGGATGATGGGCGAGGAGCAGGACCTGCATGGGCGGGTCGAGAGCGTCGCTTTCGGCATCAATGATTCCACCCGGTCGGATTCGGGCAATCTGCTGCCCAATGTGCAGCCGACCTTTTCCTGGGTGCGGCTGGCGCAGCGGATTCCGGTGCGGGTGAAGCTGACCAGGGTGCCCGCCGATATCAGCCTCATCACCGGGCGGACCGCGACCGTGACGGTGGAACCGAAGGCGAAGGACGCAAAGCAGGGGACGTGCCGTCATGCGTAAGATTGCGTTCGCGCCTTTGCTTGCGCTGGGGCTGGCGGCCTGCGCGACGGCGGGGGCGGATTATCGGCCGCCTGAAACATCGGCGGCGTCCGCGCCCTCCGCGCAGGGCGCGTTCCATGCGGCGCAAGGCGCCATGGTGAGCAATGCGCCGCCGCCCGGTCATTGGTGGCGGCTCTATGACGATCCCACGCTGGATGCGCTGATCGAGCAGGCGCTGGCCGCCAATGCCGACCTGCGCGCGGCCGACGCCAATCTGACGCGGGCGCAGGCCGTGCTGCGCGAGGCGCAGGCGGGGCGGACCATCGGCACCACGGCCGAAGGTGGCGCGAGCCTGACGCGCCCTTCGGGGACGGGCGAGAGCTTGCCGGGCGTGGTCGGCTATGATCTGGGGCTGAGCGCCTCCTATACGCTGGACCTCAATGGCCGGGTGCGGCGCGCGATCGAGGCGAGCGGCGCCGATGTGCAAGCGAGCGCCGCCGCACGGGATTATGTGCGGATGAGCGTCGCGGCGGCGGTGGCGCGGGCCTATGTTCAGGTGTGCGCGGCCAATTATTCGCTGGGTGTCAACCGGCGCGTGGTGGCGTTGCAGCGCGATACGGCGGACGCGACGCGGCGGCTGTTCCGGGGCGGGCGGGGCACCGCCTTTGACGTGAGCCGGGCCGAATCGGCGGTGGAGAGCAGCGCGGCGGCGCTTCCCGCGTTCGACGCGCAGCGGCAGAATGGACTTTACCTGCTGGCGACCCTGCTGGGGCGGCCGCCGGCCGATTATCCGGCGGAGGTGGAAGGATGCGCGGCCTTGCCGGTGCTGGGCCAACTCCTGCCGACCGGGGACGGCGCCGCGCTGATCCGGCGGCGGCCGGACATCCGGCAGGCGGAGCGGGCCATTGCGGGCGACACGGCGCGGCTGGGCGTGGCGATGGCGGACCTTTATCCGCATGTCAGCATTGGCGGGTCGCTGGGGCTGTCGGGGCCGCTCAAGGACTTTGGCGGCGGCACGTCCTTCGGCATGAGCGTGGGGCCGCTGCTGTCGTGGAGCTTCCCCAACCGGCCTGTGGTGCGGGCGCGGATCGATCAGGCCGACGCGCAGGTAAGGGCGGACCTCGCCCGCTTCGACGGGACGGTGCTGGAGGCGCTGCGGCAGGCGGAGAGCGCGCTGGAAACCTATCGCCGGGATGCGGAGCGGGCGGCGGCGCTGGACGCGGCGCGGGATAGCGCGGCGGTGTCGGCAGGACAGGCGCAGCGGCTGTTCCGCTTCGGGCGCGGGGATTTCCTGTCCTTGCTGGACGCGCAGCGCAGTCTGGCCAGCGCGGAAGCCGCCGCTGCGGCGGCGCGGTCGCAACTGGCGCTGGATCAGGTGGCGATCTTCCTGGCCCTGGGCGGCGGTTGGGAGTGAGCGGGTGCGGGACGCGTGCGGCCGTTTTCCGCCATTCGATGCCGGGATGACGGAAGAAAGGGCCTGCGCAACGTCCGCTCCCCGCCCATAACCGTCATCAGCAAATCGCTGCCCCGGCCCAAAGAAAAAGCCCGCCGGTCCCAGGACAGGCGGGCTGGAAGCTCAGGTGCGACCCAAAGGCTTCAATATTGCACGGTGACCGTGACCGCCCGGCGGTTCTGCGCCCATGCCGATTCGTCCGATCCCAGCGCGGCCGGGCGTTCCTTGCCGTAGCTGACCGTAGTGATGCGGCCAGGATCGATGCCCAGCGAAGCAAGGTAATTCTTCGCCGCATTGGCGCGGCGTTCGCCCAGCGCGATGTTGTAATCGCGGGTGCCGCGCTCATCGCAATGCCCCTCGATCGTCACGCGGACATTGGGGTTCTGTTGCAGCCAGGCGGCCTGGCTTTGCAGCGTCGCCTGATCTTCCGCATCCACATCATATTGATCGAGGCCGAAGAATATGCGGTCGGAGGATACGGAGGCGACGAAATCCTCCTGGCTGCCCTTGACCGGCCCGCCCGGCGTGGCGGCGCCCGTTTCCGCGCCCGTGTCGCCGCCGGGAGCGGGAGGCAGTTCGGCCGGCGGCTTCTTGGAGCAGGCCGCAAGCGCTATGACGGCTGTCGCCATCAAAAGGGGCCGGGATAGTTTCATCGGGGTCTCCTTGGTCGTTTTTGCCGCCCGTGAAGTCAGGCGATATGGTTCGTGAAGATCGTTACGCTGTCAAGACGACTGGGTTCCGTTATCCACAGAAAAATGCTCAGGGGAGCAACGGACCCCAGGCCGGGTCGGACCCGCTGAGCGGTGTCGGGATGCGGCGTTCGTTGACGCCGGTAAGGTCCACCTGCCACACTTGGCTGGCGCCTTCCCGTCCCGCCGTGGTGCGGAAGAATTGCAGCACGCGGCCATTGGGCGACCAGGTGGGCTGCTCGTCCTGCCAGCCGTTCGTCAGGATGCGCTCATTGTCGCCGGTCGGAGTCATCACCGCGATCTTGAAGCCGCCCGACAGCTTGGTGAAGGCGATGAGGTCGCCGCGCGGCGACCATTCGGGCGTCGCATAGCGGCCGCCGCCATGGCTGATCCGGCGCTGGCCCGATCCGTCGGCGTTCATGACGTAGATCTGCTGCCCGCCCGAACGGTCGCTTTCGAACACGATCTGGCGGCCGTCGGGCGAATAGCTGCCGCCGACATCGATGCCGGGCGTGTTGGTGAGGCGCACCGGCGTCCCGCCGCCCGCCGCCACGCGATAGATGTCGGTGTTCCCGGCCACGGCCATGGAAAAGAGGATGTTGCGGCCATCGGGCGACCAGCGCGGGGCGAAGGTCGGGTTGCTGCTTTCCGTCACCAGCCGCTGCTTGCCCGTGCCGATATCGTAGATGTAGATGCGCACCCGGCTGCCCAGATAGCTCACATAGACGATCGACTTGTAATCGGGCGAGAAGCGCGGCGTCAGCGCGATCGACTGGCCGTTGGTGATGAAACGATGGTTCGCGCCGTCCGAATCCATGATGGCGAGCCGCTTGGTGCGGTTCCCCTTGGGACCGCTTTCGGCGATATAGGCGATGCGGCTGTCGAAGAAGGGGCTTTCGCCCGACAGGCGCGCATAGATGGCGTCGGCGCATTTATGCGCGGCGCGCCGCCAGTCGCGGGGCGCGACGACATAACCCTGACGGGTGAGTTCCTGCTTCAGCGCCACGTCGTAGAGATAGCAGCCCACGGTGATGTCCGCTTCCCCGCCCGTGGTGCGGACGAAGCCCTGCACCAGCGCCTGCCATGCCCCCCATTTCTCATATTGGGGAAAGGTGACTTCGGAAAAGCCGACCGGGGGCAGGCCGCCCGGACCGGACGGATCGAACAGGCCGGAGCCTTTGAGGTCCGACGCGATCACCTCCGCGATCTTGCGGCCCAGTTCGCTGGAGGAACCCGCGGGCGTGGACACTTCCTGCTGGGCGGGAAGCGTGGGCACGGCGATCTTGAGATTGCTTTCGATCTCGCCGGTCACGTCCACCGAAAGCTGCGCCAGCGCGGGCGCGGCGGTGAAAGCGATCAGCATGGCCGCCGCCATGCTCAGGCGGCGCATCAGGGTCGTCATCATCGGTTGAGCCTCGCGTCAAAGCGGAGTGGCCGCAACCACTTCCACTGTTCGTAATATTGGGGCGGCAGATTCGTGAAGGGGGAAGCGAGCTTCACCGCCTGAATGGCGCGTTCGGCGTGAAGCTGGGCCTGCGGGCGGTTGCTGGCGGTGACGCCGAGCTGGTCGATCACCTCCGGCTGGCCGATCACCCGGCCGTTCTTGTCCAGCCGCACTTCAAGCAGGGTGACGAGCTGGTCCGCGTCCGCACCCGAGGGGGGACGCCAATAGGGCTTCAACTGGCGGCGCAGTTCCGCATCGAGCGCGGCCTTTTGCTGTGGCCCCATGCTGGAAGCGGCGGGGGCGGCGGGCTTGCGGGGCGCATCAGCCTCCGTGTCGATGCCCTTGAGGAAATCCTTGCCCAGCAGCGAGCCTTTGGGCTTGTCCGCCTTCCCGCTGCCTGAAGCGCGTGCGGGGGCATCCTTTTTGGGCTTGGGCGCGTCCTTCTTCGGCGCGGGCGCGGGCGCGGCGGCGGCGGGCTTGTTCGGCTTTTCCGGCGCGGGTTTCGCCTTGGGCGGCGCGGGTTTTTCGGGTGCGGGCTTTGGCTTTGGCGCGGCCTTGGGCACGTCTTTCTTGGGGGGCGCCGGCTTGGGCTTGGGCGGTGCGGGC
>Ga0180221_1000714_pt1 | contig 26151 bp, 25 predicted proteins | sample eDN5th37CKraftMG_FD_151339 | JGI IMG/M metagenome (GOLD analysis project Ga0180221, IMG submission 151339) | Enriched Miracle-Growth compost microbial communities from Emeryville, California, USA - eDNA 5th pass 37_C Kraft MG (version 2) (version 2) ...
GAGGCGCTGCTCGACCCGGTGAGGCGGTGTCGGGATCCGGGCCGGCCTACGTCTTCCTGCTGGCCGAATGTCTGGCCGAGGCTGGCAAGGCGGCAGGGCTCGAGGGCGCGCTTGCCGAGCGGCTTGCCCGCGAAACCGTCGCCGGAGCCGGAGCGCTCCTTGCCGCCTCCGACCTGTCGGCGGCCGATCTGCGCCGGAACGTGACCTCGCCGGGCGGCACGACAGCCGCCGCCTTGGAGGTGCTCGGCGGGCCGGACGGACTGCAAAAGCTGATGACGGAGGCCGTGGCGGCCGCAACGAAACGCGGCCGCGAATTGGCGAAGTGAGCGCTGAGGCTCGAGCCAGTCGCGACCGCGTTACTTGCGTTGCCTGAGCGGGCATTGAGCCCCGGCGGGCCCAGGCAAGTTGGTGGAGGGCGGCGCCTAGAGCTCAGAAAACCAAGGAGGATAGGTCGTCTGAGCCAGTTGCGTGTAAGGCGCCAGCCGCGTCGCACCGTGTTTCCGGTTATGATATAGTGTTACATCGCTGGCAAGGTCGAGAAGGTCGCGCTCACGCAATCGTGTGCGCCTCGGGAAGCGTTCCCATCACCGTCCGGGAACAGCGCCCGTCTCCCGCCTTTTGGATGCCCGTGAGGAGCCATCTTAACCTTTGTGGCGTGCCGTTGCGGTCCCGGCGGGCTCCGGTATGCCGGCATTGTCGTGTGCGGCGCCGAGCCGATAGGAGAAATTCTCCGCCACCAGCTTTATCCGGGCCCGGGCGCTGCCTACCTCAAGGGCAGGAAAACAGGAGCCACCCGATGCTGGACCAGTCGACGATAAAGGGCCGCCTCGTCGCTGCGGCCATGCGGCTAGCCGCCGAACGCCCGTGGAACGAGGTGACGCTGGCACAGATCGCCGAAGCGGCCGGCGTCGGCCTCGTCGATGTGCGCAACCACTTCGCCTCGAAAGGCGATCTTCTGGCATCCTTCGTGCGCATGGTCGACGACGCGGTGCTGACACAGGCGGCGCAGCGCATCCACCCTGGCAAGCATGCGGAAGGCAGGCAGGCGGAGAAGGAAACGCCGCGCGATGCCCTCTTCGACGTGATCATGAGCCGCTTCGATGTGCTTGCGCCCTACAAACTGGGCCTCAAGTCCATTGCTAAAGCATGGCCGAACGATCCCTCGGTCGCGTGTGCTATCGCACGCTCGCAAGCCTGGATGTTGCGCGCCGCCGGCATCCGCGCCGATGGCGTCGAGGGTAGCGTGCGCGCACTGGGCCTCGCCGGCGTCTATACGTCCGTCTATCGCACCTGGTTGAGCGACGATGATCCCGGCCTCGGCAAGACGATGGCCGTGCTCGACCGTCGCCTGCGCAGGGGCGAGAATGCTTTGAAAGCCGTCGATGAATGCGCCGCACGTTTCTGCGGTGTTGCGCGCCGGATGCGGGATGTGTTCCGCCGTCCGGACAAGGATCGCCCGGCCGAGAACGCCTCGTCCCAGGCAACTACAACGTCGCCGCCCAATCCCGCGGTCTGAGCAAATCACGAACCGCGCAGCGGAGGCGCCAAGGGCGCCCGGCGCGAGCGCCGGTTGTCAGCTCGTTGGAGAGAGGCCGCATACAAAGCTTCCCGCCCCTCGTGTCAGCGCACATCAAGCCGCATAGCGGCCAGGGCCCAAGGGGCCCCGCGCCTTTGGCGCGGCCATCCGCTCGCGCGCCGGCGGCCGCACACAAAGCGTCTCGAAGCTCGTGTCAGTCCAAATCTAGAGAGGCACCGAGATGATGGCGCGCAGCCCGCCCATCGAGCTTTCGCCGAGCGTGATGTCGCCGCCGTGGCTCTTGGCGATGTCGCGCGCGATGGCGAGGCCGAGGCCCGTGTTGCCCTCGTCCTGATTGCGCGCATGGTCGAGGCGGTAGAACGGGCGGAACACGTTGGCGCGTTCCGCTGCGGGGATGCCAGGGCCGTTGTCGTCCACCTCGATGCGCAGCCATTGCCCTTCGACCGCGCCGCGGATGATCACCTGATCGCCGAAGCGAGCCGCGTTCGAGACGAGGTTGGTAATGGCGCGCTTGAATGCCTGGCGCTTCAGCGGCAGCACGACTTCCTCGCGGCGCTTGCGCAGCTTCAACTCGACCGGCGTGCCGAAGTACTGCGCCTCCTCGTGCACCTCCTGCAGCAGCTCGCGCAGGTTCGTCGGCGCGGATTCCTCCCCGCCATCGCCCTTGGCGAACGCGAGATAGTCCTCCAGCATGTCCTGCATTTCCCGCACATCCGCCTGCAGCGAGCGCGCCTCGGCCGTATCGCCGAGCAGTGCCAGCTCCAGCTTGAAGCGTGTGAGAATGGTGCGCAGGTCGTGGCTGACGCCCGCGAGCATCGTCGTGCGCTGCTCGACGTGCGTGGTGATGCGGTCGCGCATTTCGAGGAACGCGGTTGCGGCTTGGCGCACCTCGCGCGCACCCCGGGGCCGGAAATCGTCCGGCACGCGCCGGCCCTTGCCGAAGGCGTCCGCAGCCTCCGCGAGGCGAAGGATGGGGCGGATCTGATTGCGCAGGAACAGGATCGCGACCGTCAGCAGAATGACCGACGAGCCGATCATCCACAGCAGGAAGATGTGCGAGTTGGAGGCATACGTTTGCGAGCGCGTCGCCACGAAGCGCAGGATCGCATCCTCGAGCTTCACGCGGATTTCCACATGCCGCGACTGGCCGACCGTATCGATCCAGAACGGCTTCTGCACCTGGCGCCGGACTTCATCGGAAAGCGCGCGGTCCAGCAATGCGAAGAAAGGCTTGGGGCGCGGCGCGGGCAGGTCGCCCGGCGGCAGCACCTGCATCGAGAGGTTCAGCCGGTCGCGCGCCATCTCGATGAGCTGGCTGTACTCGTCCTTCTTCGGATATTCCTCATAGACGTCGATGACGGCAGCGATGTCCCGCGCCGTCGCTTCTGAAAGACGGCGCGTCACCGCCTGCCAGTGGCGCTCCATGAACACGAAGGCGACGACGCCTTCCAGCACCACGATCGGCGCGATGATGATGATGAGCGCGCGCGCATAGAGGCCCTTCGGCAGCAATTCGCCGAACCAGCCGCCGATCAGTTGCATGTTGCGCCGGTGGGTGCGGGCGAACCACGATCCGAATGCGCGCAGCCAGCCGGGCACCGGGGGCAGCTTCCGCCACAGGCGGGCGAGCGATGTCGAGATTGCCGTGTCGCGCCCCGCGGGCCAGCGCGGACGCAGCCGCTCGGGAAGGCGCACACGGGCCAGCCACTGCCATAGCGAGCGCCATGGCAGGAACGAACGGCGCTCTGGTTCGTCGCCCCTGGCGAGCATCAATACCCGACCTCGATATCGGACCGGTCAGTCCGAATAAAGAATATACCCTTTGCCGCGCACTGTCTGGAGGTACACGGGATTGGACGGGTCGGTCTCGATTTTCCGCCGCAGACGGTTGATTTGCACGTCAATGGCGCGGTCGCTGCCGGTGGAATCCTCCGGCGCCAGCTCGTGGCGCGGAATGGGGGTGCCGATGCGCTGGGCGAACATGCGCAGAAGGTCGCGCTCGCGTTCGGTGAGCTTCACGGTTTCATCGAGGTGCTTCAGCTCGCCGCGGGTCACGTGGAACACGTGATTGCCCATGCGGATCTCTTCGCTCGATCCTGAGCCGCCCGCCGCCCGGCGCAGAATGTTGCGCAGCCGGAGCAGCAACTCGCGGGGCTCGAAGGGTTTCGGAAGGTAGTCGTCCACGCCCGCTTCGAGGCCTTCGATCCGGTGCTCGGGCTCCGAGCGTGCGGTCAGCATGCAGATGGGAACGGGACGCGTCGCCTTTAATTCGCGCGCGAGATCGAGCCCGTTCTCGCCGGGCATCATCACGTCGAGCAGCACCGCGTCGAATTCGAGCCCGCGCATGCCTGCGCGCGCCGACGCAGCATCCTGCGCCGTCGTCACACGGAAGCCTTGCTCGGAAAGATAGCGTCCCAGCAGGTCGCGGATCTTCTGATCGTCATCGACGATCAGCACGTGCGGCGCATTGTCTGGAAGCGGTGCGCTCGCGGCCTTCGCCGAGCTCATGATTGCCCCTCGTTGGTGGTCGTCGCCCTTTTCAGGTGCGCGTTGAGGCCGAGAGCTTAACAAGGGCCTCGACGCGGGGGCGATCGGACTCCGTAATCATGGCAAAAAGGAAGCGGCGTGCAAACTCCGCAGCCCCCGGTCCCGCTTTGGCGAGCGCGTCTTCCAGCTGCTTCGTCTGCAGGGCGGCAAGCTTTTCGGCAAGACGGGCGCCCTTGGCACTGACGAAAAGCCGCCGCTCGCGCCGGTCGTCATTCCCGGCGCGCTGCATAATGAAGCCTTTATCGATGAGCTGCTTTAGGACACGGGCGAGGCTCTGCTTGGTGATCCGCAGGATGTCGAGCAGGTCCGCGACGCGCAGGCCCGGATTGCGATGCACGAAGTGCAAGACCCGGTGATGGGCGCGCCCGAAGCCATATTGCTCGAGCACCGCGTCCGGACCGCCCGTGAAATCTCGGTATGCGAAGAACAGCAGCTCCACGCAGGCGACGAGATCGAGCGGGGAGGCTCCGTCTTGTGCGGGTTGCGCCGCGTCTTCGGCAGGGACGGGCGCGGCGGCTGAGCGCGATGGGCGGCGGCGCGCAACGGCGGCGGACGTTATGTCAGTCATGTTGACTTATTTGGCCCCGATTGTTAGTCATGGCAAGTCATTTTGCGCAAAGAGATCGGCGCATTCGCGTGGGGCCGCGGGGCCTTCGGCGAGTTGCGCTGGCGGTGTCCAACGTCGGCGGGGATCCCCGTCGCGAGGCATTTCGCCGAGCCAGCTTAACTAGCGATCCTGGCGCGAAAGTCTACGGAGAGAAACAAGCATGTCCGCGCCTGCCCCCACCCCCTTCCACGATCGCGATGGCCTGATCTGGGTCGACGGTAAGATGGTCCCCTGGCGCGAGGCCAATATTCACATCCTCACGCACGCACTCCACTACGGCAGCGGCGTATTCGAGGGCCTGCGCGCCTACGGCGGTGCCATCTTCAAGCTATCCGAGCATTCCCAGCGTCTGATCGACAGCGCCAAGGCGCTCGATTTCGAGATTCCCTATACGGTCGCCGAGATCGATCAGGTCTGCCGCGACGTCGTCGAGGCCAACAAGCTGTCCGACTGCTACATCCGCCCCATCGCCTGGCGCGGCTCCGAGCAGATCGGCGTCTCCGCCCAGGCGACGAAAATCCATCTCGCCGTCGCGGCGTGGCAGTGGGGCTCCTATTTCCCCATGGAGCAGCGCCTCAAGGGCATTCGCATCACGATGGCGAAGTACCGCCGGCCCGACCCGGCCACGGCGCCTTCGAAGAGCAAGGCCGCCGGCCTCTACATGATCTGCACCGTCGAGAAGCACCGCGCGGAGAATGCCGGCTATGCGGACGCGCTGATGCTCGACTGGCGCGGCCGCGTCGCCGAGTGCACCGGCGCCAACATCTTCTTCGTGAAGGATGGCGTCATCCACACGCCAGATCCCGACTGCTTCCTCGACGGCATCACCCGCCGCACCGTGATCGCGCTTGCCAAGAAGCGCGGCTATCAGGTCATTGAGCGGCCCATCATGCCCGAGGAACTGATGGACTTCTCCGAGGTGTTCGTCACCGGTACGGCGGCCGAGGTGACGCCTGTCTCGCAGATCGGCGAGCACACCTACGCGCCGGCTGAGATCACCCAGAACCTCCTCAACGACTACATGGCTTCCGTGCAGCCTGCGCGTAAAGCGGCCGAGTAAGAGGCGGACGGGACGGCCGGTCTATCCGGCGCGCCAAGCAGCCATCCACAGAGATCCTCCACAGGATGGTGCAGCGCGGCGGGGCTATTTTCCCCGCCGTGCAAGGGTCCGCGGTCATCGGCGTGGCCACAACGGCACACATATACGTGCGCCGTGCACTGACATTCGGTCATTCGGTTGCCAGTGCCCGCGACCTGCCACACACTGCCCCGGTCGTCATGCATCGGGGCAACGCAGATGCGTTTCTTGAGCCTGTCCGCGCTCGTCCTCGCCGTGGCCTTCGCCATGGCGCCTCCCGTTGCGCGCGCCCAGGAAGGGCCCGGCGGCCTCATCAACCCGCAGCGCGACTGTCAGACGGTCCGCACATGCAACTTCGCCCGCGGCGGTTCCTACCGTGGCTGCCTTTCGAGCTATAGCTGCCGCGTGTGCAAATTCGTGCGGGTATCCTGCGGGCGCGGCCGCGTGTGCGAGAAAATGCGCTGCGGCTGGGGCTGATCCACCCCCGATTGTCGCGGTTTTAGAGCTGCCGCGCAATGTTCGCGGCGCAATCAGACCCGTGCAAACAGCATCTGGCTGACGGTCGCGCAGAAGCCTGCGACGCCTGACCCGAAAACCATCAGCGCGAGCGGGCTCGGGATCTGGCCGAGGGCGGCACCGACGCCGGCAACGAGGGCCGTCCAGAAAAGCGCAGGGAACAGCGTTACGATCAGCAGCCCCGTGAAGCGATAGATCACGTCCCCATGCTCAGCGCTGCGGGTGATGCGGGCGGCTTTCGCGCTGGCGGTCTGCATGGGCTTCATCCCTACGTACGCGTACGAAACGGGTGAACGCTAAGCGTGGATCCTCAACGGGACCCTAAAATGGCGCCACGTCTGAAATCAGCGAACGGATTGCCCTTAATGCCGGATGAGCGAAGCGTTCGCCCTGGCACAATGCGATGGGCCGGGTTATGCGCACGGGGAGTGCGAGGAAGCGGAAACGGCGGACCATGACGGCCGAAAATAGGGCATCCGGCGATTTTGATGCCGTCATCATCGGCGGCGGCCACAACGGGCTGACGTGCGCGGCGTACCTCGCCGATGCCGGCCTCGGCGTGCTCGTGCTCGAGAAGAACGATGTGGTGGGCGGAGCGGCGCTCACGGAGGAATTTCATCCCGGATTCCGCAACTCCGTTGCGTCCTATACCGTGAGCCTGCTCAATCCGAAGGTGATCGCAGACCTCGACCTGCACCGCCACGGCTTGCGGATCGTGCATCGCCCCGCCGCGAACTTCTGGCCCGTCGATGATGCGCGGTATCTCTTGATGCGCGGCGGCACGTCCGAACGGCAGGCGGCGGTTGCGCGCTTCTCCGCTGCCGACGCCGAGCGTCTTCCCGCGTACGACGCGATGCTGGAGCGCGCCGCCGACGTGCTGCGCGATCTCGTTCTGAGGACGCCGCCCAACGCCGGCGGCGGCATCGTCGAGCTTATCAAGGGCGCGGGTGTCGGGCGGCGCATGCTGGGGCTGAGCCTCGCCGATAAGCGCGTGCTGCTCGATCTCTTTACGCGCAGCGCGGCGGACTTTCTCGACGAATGGTTCGAGAGCGATGTGGTGAAGGCTGCGTTCGCCTTCGACGGCATCGTCGGGAATTATGCGGCGCCTTCGACGCCGGGTACGGCCTACGTGCTGCTTCACCATTGCTTCGGCGAGGTGAACGGCAAGCGCGGCGCATGGGGACACGCCATCGGCGGCATGGGGGCGATCAGCGCCGCACTCGCAACCGCGGCGCGCGAGCGCGGCGTTGAGATCCGCACCGGCGCCAGAGTGGCGCGCGTGCTGACGCGGGGCGAGGCGGCGGTCGGCGTCGCGCTAGAGAGCGGTGAGGAAATCCGCGCCCGCGCGATCGTTTCGAACCTGCCCCCCAAGCTCCTGTTCCGCGATCTCATTCCAGATGGCGCGGTCGAGGCATCTACGCGGGCACTCTTCACCGGCATGAAGACGGGATCGGGCACATTCCGCATGAATGTCGCCCTTTCCGAGCTTCCCGACTTCACCTGCCGGCCGGGCTCCGGGCAGCAGGATCACCATGGCGCCGGCATCGTCATCGGCCCGACGATCGGCTATCTGGAGCGAGCCTATCTCGATGCGCGCCTGACCGGCTGGTCGCGCGAGCCCGTCGTGGAAATGCTCATCCCATCGACGCTCGACGATACGCTCGCCCCCGCCGGCAAGCACGTTGCGAGCCTCTTCGTGCAGCACGTGGCGCCGCACTTGCCCGATGGACGAAGCTGGACGGACACGCACGAGAAGGAAGCGTTCGCCGATCTCGTGATCGCCACGGTGACGAAGCACGCGCCGAACTTCGCCCGCTCTGTCATGGCGCGCCAGGTGCTGTCGCCCCTCGATCTGGAATTGCGCTTCGGCATGGTGGACGGCGACATCTTCCACGGCGCGCTGTCGCTCGATCAGCTCTTTTCCGCGCGCCCGCGGCTCGGATTTGCGGATTATCGCCTGCCGCTGAGCGGGCTCTACCTGTGCGGCTCCGGCGCCCATCCCGGCGGCGGCGTTACCGGCGCGCCGGGCCACAACGCGGCCCGCGAGATCGTGCGCGATTTCAAAGGCTGGCCGCGCTGGGCGCTGACACGCCGGTCGAGGATGTGAGCCGTGGGCACGATTTACATATCCGAGAGCGTCACCCTCGATGAGGACGAACTCAAGGAGCGTTTCGTGCGCTCGTCGGGACCGGGTGGGCAGAACGTCAACAAGGTTTCGACGGCCGTCGAGCTGCGCTTCGATGTGGCCGGATCGGCGGCGCTGCCGGGCGAGGTGCGGGCGCGTCTCGTCAAGCTCGCGGGCCGCCGTCTGACCGACGACGGCGTCCTCGTCATTCGCGCTGAGCGCTTCCGCACCCAGGAACGCAACCGCGAGGATGCGCGCGAGCGCCTGTTCGAATTGATTCGCGAGGCGTGCGCCGTCCCCAAGCGCCGCGTGAAGACGAAGCCTACGCGCGCGTCCAAGGAGCGGCGGCGGGACGACAAGGCGCGCAGAAGCAACGTGAAGCGGCTGCGCACCACCAAGCCGGACTTCGGCTGATCATTTCTCGTGGCTCGCGTGGCCCAGCGGTGGCCACGAGAGCGCCAGGGGTGCGGTGGAGCAGCGCATGGCGGGCGGCGCCCCCTGCGTCTATCGCGCAAAGGGCCAAAACTATGGCCCAGCGGCGGCTTTCGCCGCGTGACATCCGTTCGGCGCAATCTTAAGACATGGGGCAGCGTGTGGGGCGTAGGGTCGCGAACGGCCCGGGCGGCGGCGTACGCATTTTTGCTGCCGATACCATCAGGATCGTTAGAGGAAGACCGATGATGAGGTTTGCGAAGGTGCACTTGGCGGCGCTTGCGCTGACGGCCGTGACGGGCCTTGCCGCGATGGCGCAGGAAGGCCCGCTCGGTGTCTGGATCGACCACACCGGCCGTGGCGCGGTCGAGATTTCCCAATGCGACGGCGCGCTATGCGGCAAAGTCGTGTGGGTCGCCGACGAGGCCAACGCCAAGGGGTGCGGCCTCGAGATTATCGGCGACGTAAAGCCGATGACCGATGGCAGCTACGATGAGGGCTGGATCTACGACCCCGACAAAGACGCCAAGTTCGATGTCCAGCTCATCCCGCTGCGCGACGGCACGCTGAAGGTCGTCGGCTACAAGGGCATCAAGTTTTTCAGCCAGAGCTTCATCTGGAGACGTGCACCCGCCGATCTGCAGCGCTGCACGAAGCATTGAGCCTGCGCACCTGCAAAATTCCAAGTCCGGGTTCGGCCGTTATTTGATCGAGCGGTGTCGCGAGCGGGCCGGAATGTTGCCGGGCCCGCATCGGCGGCGCGCATGGAACCCGTCAAATGAGCCGCCGCTCCATCAGACGCCGGAAGTGGAGCGTCGGCTGCAATGTGTTTCGCGCCTCCGCCTGGCGCGGCAGCTTACGCGGCGCGGGCACCGGCTTGCCGTGCGGGATGATGCGGTCGGCGGCGATCATGATGCCCGGCGCCGCCAGCGCATCGTCGATGCGCGTGCTGTATCCGAAGCGCTCGAAATCCTCCGCGAAGATCTCCCTCACGAGCTGCCGCGTCGCGTCGTCATAGTATTGCGCGAGCTTGCCCACGGCATTGCGGGCGTGGGGCGAGAAGCTGCGCAATTCGAAATGCGGGATCAGCTTCGAAACGAACGCGGAAATCGCGCTGGTGTTCTCCAGATAGAATACGGCGTCGTACGCAACCTTCGGATAATTGAGATTGTAGTGCTGCGGCCGGAAATGGCCGTCCATGCGCGGCGCCCTGTAGCGCTTCAGGGCGCGTAGGAAGTCCGCGAAATCCGCCACCCGCTCCATCCGCTGGAACTCGCCGTATACGCGGTGGTCCTGCCCGTCGACTTTGTCGAGATAGCCCGAGAGCGCCCGCGTATAAGGGTTTCGGATACTGGAGATCAGATACCGCCGGCGGCAGGCCGATGGGGCGAGCCCATACTGGTGCAGGCAGTCGTCGGCGACGTGAGCGCTGCTGTTGCGCTCGAAGTCGATGCCGGCTTTTTCGTAGAGGCGCGCCTGGGCCGATTTCAGACTCTGGTTGATGCTCGAGCATCCGGCCTTTGGATTTGCGACGTGAATGATAGGCAGCTCGGGCGTCCACCAGATCTGCATATCGGGCTGTATGCCGAACAGGCTCCCAACGCCCATTCGGAAATACTTGCGTGCATGACGCACTGCGCTTCCTTCTCCCGTTGGCGCAACCGCCAGTAACGCGAAGGCCCGTCGTCGCCCTTTCGAGAGAAAGCGAATGCGGACTGGTTGAACGCCCGTGCGGGGGCGCGGAGACCTCGCGAAAAAGCGGATGCGGATGGCACCACGAGGGGGGAACGCGGGGGAGCAGCCTTCCCGTCGCTCGATGGGCATCGAGGAGGGCGCTTTACGGCCGTTGTGGCCGATGGGCCTCGGTTTCGCGCTATGCGTGCGGAAAGCCCGAGTGCTTCCGGAAAAGTGTGAGCGGTTTTCCGGCGAGAAGCACGGGGCAGGAAGCGTGCCGGAAAAGTGTGAGCGGTAACGAGCGCTGGCAATTAGAGGCGCGCGGCGATGCAACGGAGCAGGACGCCGCTAGGCCGCGAGCTGCGCGTGGCCGCCACCGGGCCCGCGCGCACGCGGTCCCATGAAAAAGACGTCGGCGCGCGCGGCGTGCAGCGCCAGCAGGAAGCGCTGCGGATTGAAGCCCCGCTTGCCGTTGAGGCGCAGCGTGGCGGCGATCGCGAGGGCGGGCGCCATCACCGCGAAGCCATCCTCCAGCACCGTCCGTTGCAGGCGCCGGGTGGCGAAGACCGCCACCAGATGGCGAAAGCGAACGAACGCTGCGAATGCGCGCTGCGGGTCGGCCTGGAAGCGGCGCTGGAGAATGACGCGCACCCGGTCGAGATCGGCTTCGGTGGCTCCGTGGAGCAGCACCAGTCCGCGTCCCGCCTTCACGAGCGAACGCATGGCCGCCGCGAGATCGGCCGCGTCGGCGGCGGGAACATCGCTGAGATCGAAGGTCGTAGCCATTGTCTTTGCGCTCCGCGCGCCGGTTAGTGGCTGCCGCCGCCGAAGGCGGTCCAGGGCGAGCCGGTCATGAGGATGATGTCCCGCGGGCGGCGGGCGTTAACGAGGAAATCGACGTTGTGCCCCACGAGCTTGCCGTTGAGGTTGACGACCTCGTCCTTGGCAAAGCGATACTTGGCGCCGTTATCGGCCTCGATGACCCCGAAGCCGACTTGCGGGCTGAACTTCGTGATGCGTCCGTACATGACACTCTCCGTGATCGATGCGGCCGTTTTTGGGTCGGCCGGTGACGACAGAATGTCCCAGGTCGGAGGATCGCCGCTGTTCCGCCAGTGACAGGATTTTCGCGGGGTAAAATCCCTTGGCGCGCTGAGCGCCGGCTCGCGATACCCACGTGATGCCGCCTGCGGCACCCATGACGAATGGCTCGCGACGGCCGTAATTGCAGTGTAATGGAGGCTCTGGAGACGCCGGGGACGTACTCCGGGGACGAAACGGGGTGCTCCGCCGATCGCTGCACCGGCTCGCACATTCAGTCGCGGTTCACAGCGCCCTCGCTAAGGTCACAGAGACGGTCCGGTTCGCCGGTTTGGTTAAGGTGAGGATGATGACGAAGGCTCCGCTGCGTGGTGTGGTCCCGGGCTTGGCGTTGCTCTGCGGTCTCGCGCTGCAAGCCTCCCCGGCACTCGCAAACTGCGACTGGTACGTGAAGACCTCGCTGGAACAGCAGCAGCGCAATCTGAAGCTCAAGTGCGGGTTCGCGGGCGCCGAATGGTCGGTCGATAAGTCTGCGCACACCGCATGGTGCGCTTCCGTCAGCCCCGATACGTCACGCTCCGCGGCGCAGAAGCGGGAAGCGGAGCTGGCGACCTGCGCCGCGAAGTAGCACTCGGGGCGCAGGGTGCGTCGCGTCTGTCGAGACCATAAGGTTTCCACGCCGCACCTGCCGGCATTCGGCGCCCCCGAGGCAACATCGGGGTTGATCCGCCGCATTTCACGGTCCAATGCTGCGCCGCAACTGCATCGGCGCGGCGAGGGAAATGTCGGATCCAATCCTCATCGAAGTGACACGCGGCCTCTTGGTCGAAAGCTGGCACCGTGGCGCGGTCGCGCTTGCCGCGCCCTCCGGCGCGCTGGTGCTGCAGCTCGGCGACGTCAAGCGTCCCGTCTATCCGCGCTCGGCGGTGAAGGCGCTGCAGGCCCTGCCGTTGATCGAGACCGGCACGGCCGACCGCTTCGGCTACGGTTCCGCGGAGATCGCGCTCGCGTGCGGCTCCCACGTCGGCACCGAGCGCCACACGCAGCTCGCGGCCTCCATGCTGGAGCGCGCCGGACTTGATCCCGATGCACTCGGCTGCGGCGCCCATGCGCCGCTCGGCGCAGCGGCCGCCAAGGAGCTGATCGTCGCCGGCCGGGCGCCCACGCAGCTCCACAACAACTGCTCCGGCAAGCACGCCGGCATGCTCGCGACCGCCGTGCACCTCGGCGAGACGACGCGCGACTATTGCGACATCGCCCATCCGGTGCAGCAGCGCGTCCATAGCGCTCTGTCGGAAATCTCCGGCCTGCCGCTCGGCGCCGACGTGCGCGGCATCGACGGCTGCTCCGTGCCGAACTGGGCGATGCCGCTGTCGGCCATGGCGCGCACCTTCGCGCGGCTCGTCACCGGGGAGGGCATGGCGCCGGAGCGGCGCGAGGCCGTCGCCCGCATTCTCGAAGCGTGCTGGGAGTATCCAGACCTGGTGGCGGGGCGCAATCGCGCCGACACCGTGGTGATGCGCGCGCTGCCGCGGCAGGTCTTCATGAAGACGGGCGCCGAAGGCGTCTACTGCGGCGCTTTCCCGGAGCTCGGCCTTGGTTTCGCGCTGAAGATCGAGGACGGCGCCAAGCGCGCCGCGGCGGGCGCGGCGATGGCCCTCGTCGAGCGGCTTTATCCCGCAGCGTGCGGCCTCATGCCCGTCGGGGCCGTCAAGACGTGGCACGGCGTCGAGGTCGGCGAGGTGCGCTCGTCGGCCCTGTTCGAGGATGCCCTCGCGGGGCTGCCGTTCTAGCCTGCATCCGAGCGCCGCAACCTCGGCGTCCATGGGGCACACGGATTTGCCCCGCCGGGCCGGGATCCGTAATATTCCCAGCGTCTTTCGACAGCCAACGCCGCAACGTTTTTCAACCCGATGTGTCTGCCATGATCGACGCGGACCTGCCCATCTGCGTGGCAGCCCTCTACAAGTTCAGCGCTATCGATGACTGCGCGAGGGTGCGCGGTCCGCTGGCGCGGCTGTGCTGCGCGCAAGGCGTCAAGGGCACGCTGCTGCTCGCACCCGAGGGCATCAACGGCACCATCGCCGGATCGGATGACGCGACCGCCCGCGTGCTGAGTCACGTTCGCGCGCTGGTCGGTGAAGAAAATCTTGAGGTGAAGTTCTCGCGGGCGGCGGAGCAGCCGTTCCACCGCATGAAAGTGCGCCTCAAGCGCGAGATCGTGACGATGGGCGAGCCCGGCATCGATCCCCGCAGCAGCGTCGGCCGCTATGTCGCGCCGAAGGATTGGAACGCGCTCATCCGCGAGCCGGGCACGATCCTCATCGATACGCGCAACGACTACGAGGTGGCGATCGGCACCTTTGCCGGCGCGATCAATCCGCAGACGAAAGCCTTCCGCGAGTTTCCCGCATGGTTCAGGGCCGAGCGCGAACGGCTATTGGCGAAAGGCGAGGCGCCGAAAGTCGCGATGTTCTGCACCGGCGGCATCCGCTGCGAGAAGGCGACCTCGTTCCTGCGCTCGGAGGGTCTCGACGAGGTCTATCACCTCCAGGGCGGCATCCTGAAGTATCTGGAAACGGTGCCTGAGGCGCAAAGCCTGTGGGAGGGCGAGTGCTTCGTGTTCGACGAGCGCGTCGCGGTTGGCCACGGGCTCGAGCCCGGCAGCTATATCCTATGCCGCGCATGCCGCCGCCCATTGAGCGAGAGCGATTGCGCGTCGGAGCTTTATGAGGAGGGCGTCAGTTGCGCCGCCTGTTACGCAGAGCGCAGCGAGGAGCAGCGCGCCGGCTACCGTGAGCGCCACCGCCAGGAATGCATCGCGGCGGCGCGGGGAGAAACGCACGTGGGCGCGACGCTGCGCTCATCCCAAAAGCAAGAAAGCTAGAGTGCTTCCCGAAAAGTGGGCACCGGTTTTCGGACGGGAAGCACTGGGCAGGAAAGTGCTTCCCGAAAAGTGGGCACCGGTTTTCGGACGGGAAGCACGGGGCAGGAGAGTGCTTCCCGAAAAGTGGGCACCGGTTTTCGGACGGGAAGCACGGGGCAGGAGAGTGCTTCCCGAAAAGTGGGCACCGGTTTTCGGACGAGAAGCACGGGGCAGGAGAGTGCTTCCCGAAAAGTGGGCACCGGTTTTCAGACGAGCCGCCGAAGGCCTTCGTTCACACCGCCAGATTGCCGGTGATCGCGAGCCGCCTGTCGCCGCTGTCGCCATAGGCGAGGTCCGCGCCCACCGGATTGCCGTTCCCGTCCATGGCGCGGATGGCCCCCAGCTCGGCCCCGGACACCATGTTGTTGGCGAGCAGGCACGCGCCCGCCGATCCGTCGTTCGACACGAGAATGCCGACGCGCGAGGCACGTACGAGGTTCGATGTTGCCACGATCTCGCGCATGAACGCGCCCCAGCCGACAACGATACCCGCCGTCGGCGCGCGCTCGATGACGTTGCCGGTGACGGCGCTATCGGCTTCGACCGTAATGCCATGGCCGCGCTTGTCGACCGGCTCGTGCTCGCGCCGGAACAGGTTGCGCACGAGGTTGCCCTGCACCACCGCAAGCCGGCCGCCCTCGTTGAAGTTGGTGACGGTGATCCCGGTCGCTGCGGTATCGACGAGGTTGTTGGCGATCAGCGCGCCCTCGAACCCGAACTCGGCATAGATTGCCACCTCGCCGAGGCGTGCGCAGGAATTGCCGATGATCTGGATGTCGTTGGCCGCGTTGCCGCGCACGGCGCTGAAGGCGCAGTCGGTGATGCGATTGCCGGAGACGAGCACCGCGGCGGCGCGGAAGGCGTTGATGCCGTTTCCGTTCTGGCCCGTGCCCCCGCCATCGGCGCGGATGCGCACGATACGGTTGCCTGCAACGATGCTGCCGTCCTCGCCGGGCTCGGAGCGCCACACCTGAATGCCGTTGTTCCCGCAGTCCGCGATGTCGTTGTGAAGGATCTCCAGGCCCGTCGCATCGAGACTGCGGATCGCCGCCTGCACGGCGTTGTCGATCACGCAGTCGGCGATGGTGCCCGATGCCGCCGTAAGCGCGATGCCGTTGGCGGGGCTGCGTGTGAGCCGCAGATGACGCAGCCGCACGCGCGTGGAGCGCGAGATGTCGATGAGGCCGTCGGCATCCGCGAGCGCGCGATAGGCTCCGTCGAGATGGATGCCCTCGATGGTGATGTCGCTCGCGTCCTCAGCGGAGATGAAGCGGCCCGTGCCCGCATGCTCCAGCACGGTCGCGCCTGCCGCGCCGATGAGCCGCGCGCCGTTGCGCAGCTTCAGCGCGCCGATGCGGAAATGCCCAGGCGGCAATTCGAGCGGCGCGCCGCGCTCCGTCGCGGCATCGAGCGCACCTTGCAATACGGGCGCCTGGTCGACGGCGCTGCCGGAGACGAGGCCGAGATCGCCGGCGCCCGCACCGCCGGATCGCGCCGATGCTTGCCGCGCACCGGCGCCGACCGCCCCCGCCGCGACGCCAGCCGCCAGCCCGGCCGATAGAATATCCCGCCGGTCGTATCCCATGTTCGCGCCGTCCCGCTGCGTTGCTTCGCCGTATCGGCGTCTTTGAAGCAAGTCTGAGGCCAGCACGGGTTAATGGAGGTTTAGGCCGCCCCGTCCTCCAGGCATGCCGCGATGATTTCGAGCCCGCCCGCCATCGCGCCGGTCCACGTCAGATGTCCATCCTCGAACGGGCCGCTGGCATCCGAGAGCCAATTCGGCACGTGGATGAAACCGGCGGCGAACGGGCGCGCGGCGGCGGCGGCAGTCACCAGCGACTGGTAAAGCACGGCGTTGCAGAGATATTCGCCCGCATCGTTCGAGGTGCAACACGGGATGTCGGCGCGCTGCAGCCGTGCCAGTATCGCGTCCACCGGTATCGTCGATGACAGGGCGTCCGGGCCCGTCGGCAGGATGCGAGCCATCGCCGGCATGGTGCCGTCGGCGTCCCCCCGCGCGGCGCATACGTTGCGGCCGGCCTGCTCGATGCGGAAACCCTTGGCGGTGCTCGAAACACCAAAATGCAGCGCGAGCCGCGGCCGCTTGCGCCCCAGCAGGGCCGCGAGACGCTCCGGCGCACGCATCCAGGCGACGGGCAGCACCTCATCGACGATGTCGTAGTCGGAAAAGAGCACGCGTGCCGATCTGGCGAGCTTCGGCACCAGCTCCGCCGTGAGGTTATCCGCCACCCCGGGAAAGGGACCGAACCCGGTGAGCAGAATGGTATCGCGCGGCTCTGCCAAGATCTTCTCGCTTGATCGCGAAGTGAAAAGGCGCGCCGCCTCAGGCGCCCGCGCCGATGAGCGACATTATCTCGTCGACCGCGAGTGTCGGCAACAGCCGCCCCTGGCGCACGTCATCCTCGATCCCCGCCATGCGCGCGGCGACGCGCGGATTGGCGTGCACCATCTCCATGATGCGGTCGGAAAGCATGTCGTGCATCCACGAGACGGCCTGGCGCTGGCGCCGCTCCGCGAGCTCGCCCGTCTCGCCGAGGGCCTTGCGGTGCGCGAGAATCTGCTCCCACAGTTTGTCGAGGCCCTTGTTCTCGCGTCCCGAGATGGTGATGACCGGTGGTGTCCAGTTGGGGGACGTGGGCGTCAGGATCTGCATCGCTCCGCGATATTCCGCCGCCGCGCGCTCCGCACGCATGACGTTGTCGCCATCGGCCTTGTTGATGGCGATCATGTCGGCGATTTCGATGATGCCCTTCTTGATCCCCTGCAGATCATCGCCGCCGCCCGCCAGCAGCAGCACGAGGAAGAAATCGACCATGTCGGCGACCGCGATCTCCGATTGGCCGACGCCCACCGTCTCCACGATGATGACGTCGAACCCCGCCGCTTCGCACAGCGCCATCGTCTCGCGCGTTTTGCGCGTGACGCCGCCCAGCGTGCAGGAGCTTGGCGATGGCCGGATGAAGGCGCGCGGCTCCTGCGCGAGCTGGCTCATGCGCGTCTTGTCGCCGAGGATCGAGCCGCCTGTGCGCTTCGAGGTCGGATCGACCGCGAGCACCGCCACGCTCAAGCCGGCCTCGACGATGTTCATGCCGAACATGTCGATCGTCGTCGACTTGCCGACGCCGGGCACGCCCGTCACGCCGAGCCGCATCGCCCCGCCCGTATGCGGCAGCAGCGCCTGCAGCAGCTTCTGAGCCATGGCCGAGTGCGCGGGCTTGGTGCTTTCCACGAGGGTGATGGCGCGTGCCAGCATGGCCCGGTCGCCCGCACGCACGCCCTCGATGTAGGCGTCGATCGGTGGGGGAGAAACGGCAACTGGCTGCATGGGGTAAAACTCCTTGGGCGGGTGCCCGTAGATAGTTGGATGGTCGCGAAGTCCGCAAGCGCGTCACGCGGACGCCGCGGCGCCCGCGTGCAACTTGCCCCGCGCTCCGCCGAACCATAGTGTGCCCGCCCAGCAGGAAGGGACAGCGGGGGAAGGGCGCGATGTCTGCCTTTGTCGGGGCCGTGCTCGCAGTGGCAGGGCTGCTGCTGATCTACCTGATAGCCCGCTACGCCACGAATGGCACCTCCCGTGCGGTGCGGGTTTTGGTGCGCGGCGGGGCGCTGGCCGCCGTCGGCGTCGCCTTCGCTGCGGTTATGCTGTTCTCCCCGACGTTGAACCGCGCCCTCGATTCGCGGGTTTCCTCGCCCATCGAGGACGAAATCCACAACGCGGCGCGTGATGAGGCCGCGCAATCGGTGCGGCAGAAGGCGGCGGACGCCGACGGCCTTTCGGTATCGAGCGACACGACGCCATCCGATTGGCAGGTGGTTCCCGTCTTCTATGGCACCGACCGCGAACAGCGGATCGGGATGGCGCGTCTGCAATACAACTCCGAGCGCGGCCGCAGGCTCGAACTCGGTCGCGCCATGGTCACCGTGCCGAAGATCCACGCAATCCCCAATATCGAGCGGCCATGGGTGGTGAAGATCCCCTATTTCGACATCGCCATCTACGAGCAGGCCGAAGACCCGGCCCGGCATTTCACCGTGCAGGATATCCGCAAGCTCTCCGAGGCCGATTTTCTCGATCTCGTACGAGGGCGCATAGCGGCCTCGGATCGCTACAAGGATCACGCCCTCGTCTTCGTGCATGGCTACAACACGTCCTTCGACCACGCCGTCTACCGCACGGCGCAGATCGCCTATGATCTGAAATTCGATGGCGCCGCTTTTCTCTACAGCTGGCCGTCGGGTGGCGCCGTTGCGAGCTACACCTACGACCGGGAAAGCGCGCAAGCGTCCGAGCCGTATATGCGGCGGTTCCTCGAGCTCGTTGTCAAAGAGACGGGCGCGAAATCGGTCAGCATCATCGCCCATTCGATGGGCAACCAGCCGCTGCTCGATGTCCTGAAGGATATGCGCTCAAGCGGGCCCGGCGCGGTGGCGATCAACGAGGTCATCCTCGCTGCGCCCGACGTCGATGCCGACAACTTCGCGAACGTGGCGCAACGCATCGAGGGGATGTCCCGCGGGGTGACGCTCTATGCCGCCGCGAATGACCGTGCGCTCATCGTATCGCGCAACTTCTGGCGCAATCCCCGGGCGGGCGACGTTCCTCCCGCCGGACCGCTGATCGTGCCGGGCGTCGAGACCATCGATATAACGGCCGTTTCCACAGACAGTTTTTCGCTCAACCATTCCGGTTACGCAGAGAACAACGATCTGTTGCAGGACATTGGTAAGCTCATCCTCAGCGGCTTGAGGCCGCCCGAGGAGCGGTTGCCGGCCCTGCGTCGAACACCATCGCCGAGGGGCGATTACTGGCGCTACACGCCCTAAGGGAGCCACAGCCGGGGAGTAATGCGGCACACAGATTTTCGCCGCCAGTTGAAGGAATTTATTCCGTGCCCGCCCGCCAAACGATTGCCGCATCGGCTCTTTTTCTGCTGCTCGCACTGTTCAGTGCCCTGACGCGCGACGTCGCCTCGGCCGAGGAGCGCTGGCCGCCCGGGCAGAGCTATACGGAAGCGGAGAATGCGGCGCGCCAGAAGGCGCTGCAGCGGAAAAAGGCGCCGGTGCTGAACCCGGCTCTGCTCAACCGGCGCATCGCACAGCTGAAGGCAACCGGAAAATATGCGCCCGCCATTCTGCTGGCCCGGCAGGCGGTGGCGCTGGCGGAAAGGAAGGGCGCCGACAGCATCGAGCTGGCGACCGCTCTCGAGACGCTCGCCGATCTCTACGAGGCCCAGAAGCGCTACGCCGATGCCGAGCCGCTGCTGAAGCGCTCGCTCGCCATTCGCGAGAAGACCGAAGGCCGGCCCGGAGCCGCCGCCGTGCGCCAGCGGCTTGCCGCCGTGTACGAGGCCCTGGGCCGCAAGGGCGAGGCGCTGGCGCTGCGCGATGCGGATGCCAAAGCCAAGCCTGGATCAGGCAGGGACCTCGCTGCAAAGCCCGGCGGCGAACCAGCTCCAGCCGCGAAAGAAGACGGCAAGACCGCGACCCCGCCACAGCCGGGCACGGAAGGGCAGGCATCCGACGCCGCGCGCGAACGGGCGATGCAGGACTTCGAACGGCAGCTGCGCGCAAACCAGCAGGCGCAGCGCCAGATGGAGCAGGGCCGCGCGGCCGAAGCGAGGCGCTTGGAGCGCATACCGGGATATTCCCCGCAGGGCTATGCAGCCCGCCGCGCGCCGCTTCCGGGCGCCGCGCCTGCCCCGTCGGCGGCCCCGCCGAATAACGCTCCGCCGAATAACGGTGGTGCGATGGGCGCGCCGCCGCCGTCGCCTGCACCCGAGGTGCCGGATCAGCAGGCCGCCACACCCGGCAGCGGACAGCAGGAGACACCGTCAGCCACTGAGGAAGGCGTTCCGCCGCCGGGTTCCGGCGGCGGAACGCACCGTTCATTGCCGCGCCATGGCAGCGGCGGCGCGGCCCCGGCGTCCGTGCCGGAGCCGTCCGGTGGCAGCGCCCCGCCCGACGTCGCCGCCGCGGCGCCGCCACCACCGGCGGCTGCCCCCGCGCCGCCCCCCGCGACCGCACGGGAGGTCGACGAGCCGGCTATGGCGTCCGAGCCCGCGCCGCCGACAACCGTGACGCGGGTGTCCCCCTCCGGCGGCGCGCTCGCGCCAGCCCCATCGCCCGATTACCAGGTGGTGCCGATCTATTGGGGAACCGACCGCGCCGTGCAGCCCAACGCGCAACGCCTCGTGTTCGGCTCCGACCGCGCGCGCAAGCTGCAACTCGGCGTTGCCGAGGTGACCGTTCCCAAGGTGCACGAGGTGCCGAACGTGGAGCGTCCGTGGGTGGTGAAAATCCCCTACTTCGACGTCACGATCTATGCCGAGAAGGAGGACCCCGCGAAGCACTTCACGGTGCAGCAGATCAAGGCGCTGACCCGCGAGGAGCTGCTGGCGCAGGTGAAGGCGCGCCTTGCCTCATCGCAGGCGTTCAAGGATCAGGCGCTCGTGTTCGTGCACGGCTACAACACCTCGTTCGACAACGCGCTCTATCGCACGGCGCAGATCGCCTACGATCTCGACTTCGACGGCGCGCCGTTTCTCTATAGCTGGCCGTCCGGCGGCGCGGTGGCGAGCTACACCTACGACCGCGAAAGCGCGCAGGCCTCCGAACCCTATCTGCGCGAATTTCTCGAGATGGTGGTGAAGGAAACCGGTGCCAAGCAGGTGAGCATCATCGCGCACTCGATGGGTAACCAGCCGGTGATGGACGTGTTGCGCGACATGCGCTCGGCCGCGCCGGAAGGCGTCGAGATAAGCCAGGTGATCCTCGCCGCGCCCGATGTCGACGCCGACAGCTTTTCCAACCTCGCCAGGACTATCAAGGGCCTCGCCAAGAACGTGACGCTCTACGTCGCCTCGAACGACCGCGCGCTGATCGTCTCCCGCAACTTCTGGGGCAGCTATCGCGCGGGTGACGTGCCGCCAAAGGGCCCGCTCATCCTGCCCGGCATCGACACCATCGACGTCACGGCCGCCTCGACCGACACCTTCGCCATCAACCATTCGGGCTATGCCTCGAACAACCGGCTGCTGGAGGACATCGGCGAGCTGCTGCGCACCGGTCTGCGTCCGCCGGAGCTGCGGCCGTTGAAGTTCGGCAAGGTGACGACGGATGGGGGAGATTACTGGCGCTACGTTCCATCGCCGTAGCGAAGAGGACCGCCCCCCGGCACCTGGGGGCGCCTCTAACCCCACGATCCGGTGGCATAAAGGGCATAAAGCCCGCTGCCGCAGCCCGCTGTCCGCGCGTGCCATCACCATTCGGCTCAAGTCGAAGGAATTAATTTACCCCCGCTTGCGAGACTCCGCCTTTCCGGTCGTATGCCGACCGGGAAGTATTCATTCGCCGGCACCCCCGGCGCGTTGCGGTGTGGTTCATGCGTTGGCAGCGGTTTGATCGCGACAATCGCCTTTCCGGCAATCTGCGTTCTTGGCGGCTCACGTCGCCCTTCGCGCTCGCCTCTTGCTTTGCCGGCGCCACGATCCTTCTTTCCGCGACGACCCCCGCACCCGCCGAGCCCGATACGGTCATCGAAGGTGGCAGGGCGGTCGAGGTCGATCCTCAGTCCGACCGGGGAATGCCTGCATCGAATCCGCGCGTGCGCGGGCTCATCGACGCCAATCCGCGGGATTTCGTGACGATCTGCGTCGCCGGCTGCGCCGGCAAGCCGCGCATCGTCCAGATGCTGCCCAAGCCCTACGAGGGCCGCGCCGGATCCATGCGCACGACCGCGGCCGGCGCCGACCATTGGAACGGACCCGACGATGCCGTGACCTGCATGGCCGGATGCGGCGCGCGCCCCGGCCAGATCGTCCAGCGTCTGTCGGAGCTGCCGCCGCTGAAGGCGTCCCCGCGCCCCAAAAAAGAGAGCTGGGAGCAAGAGCTTATGGACAAGCTGCCGTGATCGGCGCTCCTCGCCCGGCTCTGTAAATCACCCCCCCTGACGCGACGATCGAACCCGCGCCGCCGTCCGACCTCCCGATCGGCGCCCCTGCAACCCGTTGCCCCGCTGAGCCTTTCCATGCCCGCCGCGGCCACGTTCAGCCTTGCCGATCGGGCTCGCCTCGTCCAAAAGAACGGCCCTTGGTAGAGGGAAAGGCTTCGGGCGCAGGCATGGGCGCAGCGCAACCGGCAAATTTCGAGGCGCTCGAGGCGCAGGCGCGTACGCTGCTGGCAGTGTTCATTGCCGCCGGCTACGAGGCCGTCGCGCCCGATGTCATCCAGCCCGCCGGCGTCTTCCTCGACGTCGTCGGCGAGGCCCTGCGCGGCCGCACCTACGTGTTCACCGATCTCAACGGCGAAGAGCTGTGCCTGCGGCCCGACCTGACCGTGCCCACCTGCCGGCTCTACCTTCAGCGCCATCCCGCGGCCGATCGTGAGGCCTTCTACAGCTACAACGGCACAGCGTTCCGTTTTCAGCCCGCAGGAGCCGGCGCTTCCCACCCGCGCGAGTTCCGCCAGGCTGGCATCGAAGCCTTCGGCGGCACCGATGCGGGCGAGGCGGATGCGCGCACGCTGGTGCTGATGTTGCGCGCCCTGCAGCAGGCCGGTCTCGACCGCTGGCGGCTCCACATCGGCGACGTGGGCCTGTTCGACGCCCTGCTGGAAGCGGCGAATATGCCGGAACGCTGGCGCCGGCGTCTGCGCCATCATTTCTGGCGGCCCGAGGCCCTGCAGGCCGAGCTGCGCCGCCTCTCCACCGAGCCCGCCCGTTCCGCGGCGGCATTCCCGCGCGCCCTGATCGATGCCCTCGATCCCGATGACAGCGCAGGCGCCGAAGCGCTCGTCACCGCTCACCTCGACGCCGAGGGCATCGAGCTGATCGGCGTGCGCTCGGCCGCGGAAATCGCCGAGGGGCTGCTCGCCATCGCTGCGGACGCAAAGGCGCCGCCGCTGAAGCCGGAGACGGCCGCGCTGATCGACGACTATGTGAAGACGCGCCTTCCCGCCGGCGAGGTCGCCCCCGCTTTACGCAAACTGGAAGCCGCAGCGGGCGAAGGCTTCGGCCGCGCCATCGGCGCTTACGAGCGCCGGCTCGCCCTCTTGGGCGATAGCGGCGTCGATATCGAGGCTGCGGAATTTTCCGCCGAGTTCGGCCGCAACGTCGGCTACTACACCGGCTTCGTGTTCGAGGTCGTCTCCGATGCGCTCGGCACCGCAAGTCCCGTTGCCGGCGGCGGGCGATACGACGGCCTGCTGAAGGCCGTGGGTGCGCTGCGCAACATTCCCGCGGTCGGCGGTGCGGTGCATACCGAGCGGTTGCTCGCCGTCGTGCGCGGAGGCAAGCGATGAGCGAGCGCCTGACATTCGCTGTGCCCTCCAAGGGGCGCCTGATGGAGCAGACGGGCGAGTTCCTCGCCAAGTCGGGGCTCAAGCTGCGCAAGGTCGGCCCCGAGCGCGGCTACCGCGGCGAGATCGAGGGTGTCGACAATATCGACGTCGCTTTCATCTCCGCCTCCGAGATCGTGAGCGCGCTGAACAATGGCCGTGCCCACATCGGCGTCACCGGCGAGGATCTCGTGCGCGAGAACATCGTCAACGCCGATGAGCGCGTAGAACTCCTGAAGCCACTCGGCTTCGGCCATGCCGATGTCGTCGTCGCCGTGCCTGCGTGCTGGATCGACGTCAACGAGGTTTCCGATCTCGAAGCCGCCGCCGCAGCCTTCCGCCGGCAGCACGGGCGCCCGTTCCGTGTTGCCACGAAATATATCAACCTCGCGCGCCGCTTTCTCTCTGGCAAAGGCCTTGCCGACTACCGCATCGTCGAAAGCCTCGGCGCCACGGAAGGCACACCGGCTGCCGGCACCGCCGATCTCATCGTCGACATCACGTCCACCGGCGCAACGCTCCGCGCCAATGGCCTGAAGGTGCTGGCCGATGGCGTGATCCTGCGCTCGCAGGCGAACCTCGTGGCGTCCAAGGTGGCCGCATGGCCCGCGGATGCGAAAAAGGCGCGCGATGATCTCTTCGCGCGCCTGGGTTTGCCCGTCTGAAATCGGCAGGCCGAGGTGATCAGCGATCGGGCCGCACGAACGCCTCAACGCGCATGCCCGGCAGCAGCGGCACTTTGCCTTGGAGATTGATCGTCATCTCCAGCACCTCTATGTCCGAGGGGCGGCGCGGTCCGCGCGCTGAGATGCGCGGTGTCGCCATCGTCGGCGCAAGCTCCGCCACTGTCCCTTCGAAGTCGCGGCCTGGATAATTGATCGAGCGCACGAAGGCCTTCTGGCCCACCTTGATCTTCGCCACGTCCCCGTCGTCGACCTCCGCCTTCACCCGCACCACCGACATATCACCGACGACGGCCAGCGGATGCTCGGGCGAGGGCGCGACGATCTCCCCGCGCTTGGCATTGAGCTGCAGCACGGTGCCCGCGCGCGGCGTGCGTATGCGCGTTTTGTCGAGCTGCGAGGCGGCGAGGGCGACGTTGGCGCGCGCCGAGGTGAGTGCCGATTCCGACTGGTTCGGCGCGGGAAGGTTTGCCTTGGCCTGCGCCTGCGCATAGGCGAGACGTTCGCGCTCGACGCGCTCCTGCGCCTTGGCGAGGCGGCGGCGGGCATCGGCGAGCTGCTGCTCGCTGGTATTGCCCCGCCGTTTGCCGCTCAGCGCCGCATCGAGCTCGAACCGGGCGCCGATGACCTCGCGCTCGGCGGAGTAGACGTTGTCTTCGCCCTTGGTGACGTCCTCGCGTCCGGCCGTCGCCGGCTCGGCATCGCGCTGGCGCTTGCGCAGGCCTGCCTCGGCTTCCGCGGCCGCAAGGCGTGCGCGCGCCTCCTCGTCGTCGAGGCGGATGAGCAGTTCGCCCTCTTCGACCTTGTCGTTCACGTCGACGGTAACGTCGGCGACCTGGCCGAGGATGGCGGCGCCGATGTTGACCTCGCCCGATCCGGGCTCGACCCGGCCCGGTGCGGCAGCGACCCACTGCGCGCCTTTTTTCTCATCGGAGGACTTGCTCGTCGTCTTCTTTTCGCCGGCGAAGTAGTTGCTCTCGCTCAGCACGTACCCACCCACGGCCGCCGCCACGAGCGCAGCGAGAATAACGAATGCTCTAAGCATGACGTCTGATCCTGTAGCGGCTGGTGGTTGATTTCGGCGGCGTGGTGGGGTCGTCGTCCGGCTTGTCCTGTGCCGTTCCCTTGAGGGGTTCGGCGGTAGCGGCGTTCGCGTGCGGATCGGGGTAGGTCGCGTTGGCGCCCTTCTTCGGGCGCTCGTCGCTCTGGATGCGCCCGTCCTCGATGCGCACGATGCGATCTGCATAGGGCAACGTGCGGTGATCGTGTGTTACCGCGAGAACAGCGCGCGTCGGATCCTGCGCGACCTTCTCCAGCAGCGCCATCACCGAGCGCCCGTTCTCCGCATCGAGCGCCGCGGTCGGCTCGTCCGCGAGGATCACCGACGGCGCGCCGGCAAGGGCGCGTGCGAGCGCGACGCGCTGCTTTTCTCCGCCCGAAAGCTTCGCCGGATAGGACTTCGCGCGATGGCCGAGGCCGACGGCGATGAGCGCGTTGAGCGCCTGCGTCTGCGGATCGACCACCGGCTTTGCACGCACGTCGAGCGCCAGCATGACGTTCTCGGTCGCCGTCATGGTCGGGAACAGGTTGTACCCCTGGAACACGAACCCGACATGGCGGCGCCGGATGTC
>Ga0180221_1000715_pt1 | contig 26146 bp, 26 predicted proteins | sample eDN5th37CKraftMG_FD_151339 | JGI IMG/M metagenome (GOLD analysis project Ga0180221, IMG submission 151339) | Enriched Miracle-Growth compost microbial communities from Emeryville, California, USA - eDNA 5th pass 37_C Kraft MG (version 2) (version 2) ...
ACGTTCATTCTCACGCGCCAAATCTGCCTGCGGCGCTGCAACCAGATCACTGGGCCGATACTGCAACACCCACTTGCCAAGCGTCGACTTCCCTATCCCTAAATCCAATGCGACCCGGTCGCGTGGCAACCCGCTGGTCAGTGCAATACGCACCGCCTCATGCTTGAACTCTTCTATATGCTTGATCATCTCGTCGGTCTCCTATTGCGAGCTCTAATCGCTCAGGTGACCGGCGCAAAACCGTTACAAGTCCATCTTGCGGCGACGAGGCTGCTTGGTGTGCAGGGTCAAGCCTTCCTCGCGGTATAGTCGGTAAACGACATTCCTCCCGACATGCCAGCCTTCGCGCTTCAGCATCACATGCACCCGCCGATAGCCATAGCGGATCCGCATCGCCACGATCTCATGCATCTGCTGCCGAACCGCCGCGCGCGATCGCGCGTGCTTGGCTTACGCTGCGTCGAGCGGTGCTGACGCGTCACCTGACAGGCACGACGCTCGCTGTAGCCGTGTGACGACACGACATAGGCTACAACTTCCTTCATGAGCGCCGGCCGGGGAACTTTTTTGACAGGACGTCCTGCAGCACGGCTTTGTCGAGGCTCAGCTCGGCAACCAGCTTCTTGAGCCGCGTGTTCTCCTCCACCACCTGCTTGAGCTCGCGGACTTGGTCCGATTCCAGGCCCGCATATTGCCGCTTCCAGCGATAAAACGTCTGTTCCGAGATCCCGACCTGACGGATCAAATCAGCCACCGGCAGACCCAGCTCAGCCTGCTTCAGCACCGCCACGATCTGCTCCACCGAAAACCGCTGCTTCTTCATCGACGTACCTCCTCAACAAGGAAAATCCGTCAGAAAAACTAACGTTACGTGTGGACCACTTTGCCCATGTCACCTCAACCTCAATTCTGAGGGACAGCCACCTAATCTGGCTACCGTTTGAGACGCCGGCCCATTACGGCATCTTGGCCTGTTCATGGTTGGCGCCGTAGCGGGAGAGCGCCGCCAATCCTTCCACCGCCAAGCCGAAACCGAGATCGTCAAGCAGGCGACGTTTGATGTGCTGAGTCATCGCCGCTCGAGAATAGCGAAGCATCAGGTCGGGTTTTACCGCCAACCGCGCCGCATGTTCTCGTGCGCGGCCCAGTTCCTTGCCCGGAGACACCACTTCGTGCACCAGCCCTAAGTCGAGTGCTTGCCGCGCCGGCAGTATCTGCGAAGTCAAAAGCAGCGCGCGGGCGCGGTTGATACCGAGAAGCATCTGCCAAACGATATGCACGCCATCGGAAGGGACGATGCCATTTGGTATATGGGCGGTATCACCAAAGCTAGCGCGCTCCGATGCGATAACGATGTCGGATAAAAGAAGCAGTTCGGCATGATAATGTGCTGGGCCATTCGCAACACCGATTATCGGAACTTCGATGTCCATGAGGTTCATCAGAAGGTCCTTGCCCTCTTTGAACACTCGGTCCCACCAGCGAGGACCAAGCCGTTCCAACGATTGACTGGGATGCCCACCCACGCAGAAATTATCGCCGGTGCCGGTAAGGATGACGAGGCGGTTCTCCCGGTCGTGTCCGATGTCGTAAAAAAGTTGCCCGATCTGCTCGTGTACATTGTGAGGATCGACGCCCCACAACAGAGGTCCGCCATCGGTATGTAGAGAAACTTCAAGAATGCCATCATCGGAACGCGAGAGCCGGGCACATGTATATCGCTCCCGGTAATTTTCAAGCAGGCTCATTTTCTCTCTCCTAGTGGTATCCGCCTGACATAAGAATCCGGTCAGGGATTCCCATTGTTCGGTTTGCATGCGAGTCTGGCGCATGCGCACCGGAATATCTTTCACCGTATCTCCTGCGGATCACTTCCGACTTGCGTCCCTGGTCGCCAACCGCAATAGCCCGCAGAAGCATGTCTGGCGCGCCGAGATCATGCGCCAGACCGGAAAGTCGAAGACCTGCGTGTGGCGCTGGCAGGAACGCGTCGATGGCTTGCTGCGGGACAAGACGCGTCCGTCGCGCATTCCGACGCTTGGCCCCGAGGTCGCCGAGCGTGTTGTGGCGCTGACGCTTGCCGATCCGCCGGGCGAGACCACGCACTGGACCGCCGACATGATGGCGCAGGAGACTGGCATCAGCGCCAGCGCGGTGCAGCGCATCTGGAAGGCGCATGGCTTGGCGCCCCATCGCTGGCATCAGTTCAAGCTCTCCAACGATCCGAAGTTCGCCGACAAACTGCGCGACATTGTCGGCCTCTATGTCGATCCGCCGGCCCACACCATCGTGCTGTCGGTCGACGAAAAGAGCCAGATACAGGCGCTCGACCGCACCCAGCCCGGCCTGCCGATGAAGAAGGGACGGCTCGGCACGATGACCCACGACTACAAGCGCAACGGCACCATCACCTTGTTCGCCGCTCTCAACACCCTCGACGGCACTGTCATCGGCAGGAACATGCCGCGCCATCGGCATCAGGAGTTCATCCGCTTCCTCAATGCCATCAACGTCGAGGTTCCCGCCGGCAAGGCCGTGCACGTCGTCCTCGACAACTATGCTCCCCACAAGCACCCTAAGGTGCGCGCCTGGCTTGCCCGCAACGAGCGCTTCACCTTCCACTTCACGCCGGCCTCGTGTTCCTGGCTCAACGCCATCGAAGGCTTCTTCGCAAAGCTGTCGAACCGACGCCTCAAACCCGGCGTCTTCCACTCCGTCGTCGACCTCCAGGCTACCATCAACCGCTTCCTCGCCCAGCACAATCAGGCCGAAGCAAAGGTCCTTCAGGTGGACCGTCGATCCCAACAAGATCATGGCTGCCGTCAAACGTGGACACCAAGCGTTGGATTCCTTCCACTAGTGAACGATGGAGTGCCCGGATTTAACCTCCGAAGTCGTCGCATCAACTACCGTCGCCGCCCTACGCAAAGCCAGCGCGGCGATTGCTAGACTGACAGAGGCGATGATTGTGAGTGAACCGCCGAGATGTGCGTCGGAGCTCCAGAGACCCAAGTTGAGTAGCCCCACAAGCATAGGTCCTATGCCAAGGCCGATAACGCTGCTTATGAGGATGTAAAGGCCGGTTGCGAGGCCCCGGCTCCCGGAGGGAGCGAATATCTGTAACGATGCCGCTGCCGATGCTGGATACCCCGCAAGCACTGTTAGATAGAGGCCTGTCGCAGCCAGGAAAAGTCCAGCGCTGGTGGTCCAGTAGCTCAGGCTGGTAATCGGAATGGCGATGAGAGCAGCCGCAGTAAACCAGCGAAAATGAATTCCGCCACCCATGCGGGCATGCCCCCGATCGAGCAGGAAGCCGGCAGAGATATTGCCGATCGTCATGCTCAGGATGAGCAAAATGCCATAAGCCAATCCCACACGTGCCGGCGACCAGTGAAAGCTTCGCGCCATATAGGCCAGATTCCAAAAGGTCGTGGTGTTGATCATCACCAAGATCGCTGTGAAGCCGACGCAATGGGGAATCAAGACCGATCGCCGTTCCAGCACGGCGGCCAGGGAACCTGGACTGCGGGTACATGGCCTGACGGGCTCGCGTACGATCCATATTGCCAATGCTGCGGGAAGGGTGAGAGTGCCAGCGACGAGAAAGAGAGCCCGCCAAGGCGTGATTGTGCCAAAGAGCGGTAGATCGAATGGTGCTCGCGCGCTGATCCAGCCCAGGAGAATTCCGCCTAAAATGAACGACAGGCCTCCGCCGAGAATCTGGGCATTGGCGAAAACGGCCATCGGAATCGCCAGCTTATGGCGAGGAAAAGCGTCGGCAATCATCGTAAAACTACAGGGATTTACCGTGGCTTCTCCAACGCCAACTGCCGTGCGCGCAGCAAACATTTGCAGAAAACCACGGCTCAGGCCCGTCATCACCGTGGCACATCCCCATATAGCGATGCCGAAGAAAAGAATGCGGCGCCGGGGAACCCGATCTACAAGCCAACCGATCGGAATTCCAAATACCGCGTAAAAGGCCGCAAAGGCCAAGCCCTGTAGCAGCCCAATCTGCAGATCGCTGTAGCCCATTTCTTGCTTGATGGGCTCAATCGTTATGGAAAGTATCTGGCGATCAAGCAGCGAAACCAAGGAAATTGCCGACAGGATCGATAGCAACAGCCAAGCGCCCGGTCGCACGGCATCTGCATGGCCGAGTTGCTCGCTGACACCCGCCATCAATGGAAAGTCCGACCGCCATCGGCGGCAAGATTCGCTCCAGTAATGTAAGAGGATTCATGGCTGATGAGAAAAGCGATCGCTTCCGCCAATTCTGCGGGATTGGCTGTACGTTTAAGCGCATATTGGGCCACGAACGGCGCCTTGTCGACATCCCCATATCCCTCGAGCACATGACTTACCATCGGCGTGTTGACGATGCCCGGACATACTGCATTTACGCGAATATCGGGAGCCAGTTCGAACGCAAGCGCCTTTGTAAGGGAAAGCAAAGCACCTTTAGACGCTGCGTAAACGGACGCGCCTGTCGTGGTGGGCAGAAGCGCCATGCCGCTCGCCACGTTGACGATCGTGGCTGCTGATGCGGCCCGGAGGAACGGCAGGGCGGCTCTGATTATGCGATAAGGCGCCGTCGCGTTGACCGCCATCACCTTGTCCCAGACCGCAGGATCGAGATCAGCCAGCAGCGCGTTTCGGCTAAGACCAGCGCAATTGACGACACCGTCGATGCCATCCATCAGCCGTGCGGCCTTTATGACCGTCGTATCGATGGCATCGCCGTCGCTCAGGTCAACCGGGAGCGAATACCCCGACGTGGCACTGGCAACGTCGTTAACGCCTTCCTTGTCGATATCGGCAAGAGCCAGCGTTGCGCCCTCCTTCGCGAGCAGCAGCGCCGTGACTCGACCGATGCCCGACGACGCACCGGTCAGAAAGATACGGCGACCGACAAAACGCGCGTTGCGATCGGACGAAACGGGGGGGTGAGCCATTTGCGAATCCTCGATGAAAAATGACGGTTCTAAACAGTTGCGATCGGCGTCGTGGGCGACCCAACGCTGCCTGGTAGGCGCAAGGGAGGAGCGGTCAGGAAAAAGGCGCTACGCTGGTTTTGCGCGAGCCATTCTGCCAGTTCGGCGAGGTACCACAACTCGCCCAAATGTATGCCGAGCTTGAACAGGCAGAGTTCGTGTAACGGCAACAGCGATTGGCCGTGGGCGCGAGGCACAGAAAAATCAAAACCTTCAACGGCCATGTTGTCGGAACACAGGGCGACGATCCCGCTTTGGTCAATCCATTTCAGGAGCGCGCTATCGCTCCCATCCAGGACTGCCGCCGTCTTCTCCAATACATGAATGTCGGGCACCTTGTTCATCGAAAGAAGCGCCTCATCGTAGCCAGTATGAAGAAGCAGGAAATCGCCCGGCTGCACATTGACGGATTGTTCGTCCAGTGCCCGCATGAGCAAGTCATACCCAACCCAGGTCCGCTTCGTGCCAAATGCGCGCTTCAGACTGACCAGTACCCCGCGACCCTGAACCCCGGCAGTTGCGAGATTCTCTATTCCCAAGGCGTTCGCGGTCGGCCCGCCTTGTTCCGGCCCGAGCACATGAACGCCCGCGCGATACCCATTATAATAGACCTTTTCAGCGATGCCATCCGCGTCGGCATCGAACAACTGGCCCCAGTGCGCCAGCGAATCCCATTGGGTCGAATATTGCGTATAGAGAATGACGGCATCGTCGCACATGATCTCGTGTGAAGGGACATCGCCCAGCGCCATCTCCAGGTTGAAAGCGGGATGCCCTTCGACAAAATCCTCGACGAACAGACGAGGCGGCTTTCGCGTCCGAGCGAGCGTGTTGCCACCCGGATAGTCAAGCGGCAAACTGAGCGTAAAAGCCAAGCCTTCCCGAATTTCGCGCGCACCAGCACGACGTCGTGCATTGGTCAGGAGATTCATCCTGCCGATCTGGTCTTCAGGACCGAAGTCGCCCCAGTTCGATCCTTCGGGTCGGTTCGTCCATCGCATTGCATCTCTCCTCATGGATCAGGGCAGGACGATTTAAAATTTGAAACTCACCTCTGCACCGTAGGTACGTGGCGGGGCCGCCGACAGACCATCGGAACTATCGCTGATAAAGGTGGCCAAGATGGTATCCTCATCGGTCAGATTGCGCCCAAAAACGGCAAAGGTCAGGCCGGAATTATTCGGTGACCAGGAAAGCCGCGCATCGATCGTCTCATATGACTTTTGCCGGATGCGACCGTTGAAGGTGTAGGGAAAGCTACTCGTGTGATAGATCGTGGCAAGCGCCTGAAACTTACCGCCGCCAAGTTGCGTCGTGTATGTTGGCGTCGCGGTAATCGTGAATTTTGGCGCCCGGATCATCTGGTATCCGGTAGCATCGAAGGGAACGCTGAGATTGCCGGTATTGGTCGGCACGCCGTTGGCATCTGTCTTTGGGATCGACACCTGCGCGTTGGGGAAGTCGCTGTATTTGGCATCGAGGACCGAAATGCCGGTGCGCAGGCTAAAGTGCGCACCCAATCGAAGGGTGGCGTCCAGATCGATGCCCTTGATGCGGGCGGAGGCAGCGTTCTGAAGAATCGAGAGTGGTAGACAGTTCGGGCTACCGGCCGGGACGCAGGTGTAGGCAGTGACCTGAACATCGCTGTAGTTGTACAGAAATGCAGCAGCGGTTACGTCGAGGCCGGACGTCACCCGCCCCTTGTATCCGATCTCATATGCCTCGACCTTTTCCGGATTGGCCAGCGGCAGGCTGCCGTCCGACTGAAGCGTCGTGGCAGTGGTGTTGAAGACGCCGCTTTTGAAGCCTTTACTATAGCTTACATATACGTTGGAGGCGGGCGTGAGATCATATTTGGCCGTGGCGCGTGGCGTCAAGCTGTTCCAACTCCTTTCGCCAATATAGTGCAGTACCGGAGTAGTACCGTATCCGCCAGCGCCGTTGCGCAGCGATCGCTTTTCCGAACTGTATCGCAGCCCTCCAATAAAATGGAATCTTTCCGTCAAATCGAAATAGATTTCTCCGAATCCTGCATATGCCCTGAAACTCTGCTTGCCCCTGATAGTTACTTTATTACTATCGGACAAAACGCTCAGCGGCAGATAACCACCATATCCATCAATGAAAAATCCGCCAATTACAAGATTTACACGATCGGAAAGCAAAATCGCGTAGTTAATTTCCTGCGAAAATGCTTTATCTTGGGCGCGAGTATCATAATAGACGCCGAATGAACCCGGATTAAAACCAAAATCAGTATCAGCGGGCTGAACAACGACGTTGTGGGTGTACCCGCTCAATGCCGTCACCTTGCCCGATCCCAGCTCAGCCTCGATCCGGCCACTGAAGCCATAGCTTTCGATATACCCTTTCATCCGCTGGCTCGAAGCAACGCGATAGGGAGCCGAAGATATGACGGAGCCGGGAAAGAGATTGCCGATCGTGTTCCCGTTCAGCGCATAGCCGTAGGCCGTGGAAGCGTCCGATCGCTTCGAATAAAATCCTGTCAGGATGACCTTGATTGCGTCGCTGGGTTCCAGCAGTAGCTTGCTGCGCACCAGGTGGGATTTGAGCGGCGAAACCTTGTCGCCTGTGACCAAGTCGATATTGTAACCGTCATTGTGGCGATAATAGCCTGCGATACTCAGCGCAATATGATCGTCGATGATCGGCACACTAACGAAGCCCTTGAGAATCTTGTCGTCTAGATTGCCGTAGCTGGCGGTTAAGGAGCCGCTCAAGGTGTAGCTCGGCTCCCGCGTGATGATCTGGATTGCGCCGCCCGTCGCATTGCGACCGAACAAGGTACCCTGTGGCCCTTTCAATACTTCGACCCGCTCCACGTCGGGCAGGTCGAATGTGTTCGAATTGGAACTGGCTTGGTAGATACCGTCCAGATAGATGGCGACATTAATGTCGCCACCCGGTGCGGTATACGCGGTGCTGATACCGCGAATTGCAGGTACGGCGAACCCGCCCACTTTATCCATCTTGAGGCCGGGCGTGGTGGTGGTGAGCGCCATGCTGTCGGTGATGCCCTGCTGCTGCAACTGATCGCCCGTCATTGCCGTGATCGAGATCGGCACGTCGCGCAACTTTTCCGATCGGCGCTGAGCGGTGACAACAATTTCGCCGACGCTATTCCCGTCCATAGAAGAGTCATCACCCGAAGCGCCGCCTCCCTCTGCGGTGCCGGCCACATCTTGCGCAGGTCCGAGGCTCGCCTGCGCAAACGCTATGCCCGGAATGAAAGTCGTCCCCAGAGTGCTGGCTACGACAAGAACGACTCCTCTCTCAATCCACATTCCGCTTCCCCTCTCCATTGTTTTCCATGCTCGCTTGATGCGGTTTAGATCGTCAATTATTGGCAATTATAGACAAACTGTCAACTAGTTTCGGTCGAGGAGAAAACGCCACTTAATTCCTCCTTTCGCTATTGCCTGCGCTCGGAGCACGGCCTTCTCTGGCCTGTGAAACGATAGCCGCGCGTTCCGACAAAAAGGCGCGCGAGCCAAGCCGTAAAAGTATTGTTGGGACGCAGGACAGGGCTCGCCTTTCCGGGCCGGAGGCCGCCCGATCCGCCGCAATCACCCTGAATCCAAATCGTTTCCTCGGCTCTGCGCTGGACCCACCTATACTCACGGGCTTGGACCTCGGACTGGACCTCGACGACATCGGCGCCCAGCACGCGTGCCCGGCGAAGGAGCTTGATGATATGGTCGGTAGAGGCTTCGATCATTTGAATATAGGAAAGGCTACTCACGCTGTTTGGACCGAAGACCATAAAATAATTGGGAAAATTATTTACACAAACGCCCCGGTGACTCTGATGACCCTCGTGTGCCCAATAGTCACTCAGCGCGACGCCTTCGCGGCCGATTACCTTGAAAGTGGGAACGGTGTCCGCTGTAAAAACATGGAATCCGGTGGCACAAACCAGCACATCGATGCTTTGCTCTTCCCCGTCTTGGGTAACGATCGAATGAGCGGAAATCCGTTCGATGGGTGCGGTTATCAACTCCACGCTGGGAAGATTGAAAGCTGGCAGATACTTGTTGCTGAAAGTCGGCCTGCGGCAACCGAAATCGAAGAGGGGTGTCAGCTTTGCTCGAATTTTAGGGTCCCGAACCTCGCGTTCCAGCTTGCGCAAGCAAAGAACCTGAATCCGCCTTTGCAACCACAGCACCTTTCGCGTGCTGGCTAGGATGCTCCAAAGTGGGATGTCGATCAGTGCAATCGCCATCCAGCGCAGGACACGCTGAAACCCGGGCACATGGCGCATCGCCCAACGCAATCTTGGGCCGATTGCTCGGTCTGGCTTGGGCATGATCCAAGTCGGTGTACGCTGGTAAACGAAGAGGTGTCCAACGGTCGGAGCGACCTCTGGTATTACCTGCACCCCGGTGGCGCCGGTACCGATGAAGCCGACGCGTTTGGCCGTAAGATCGAGACTATGGTCCCAATGCATAGTATGCATCTTAACGCCGCCAAAGCCCTCGATCCCCGGAATGTCCGGCCAGCGAGGAACGCTGAGAAGGCCAGTGCCACTGATGAGATACCGGGCACGAAGGCAAGAGCCGTCGGCAAGGCTTACGTACCAAAGCGCATCGGCAGCATCGAAGCGGGCCTCGACCACGCGAACGCCGAATATAACGTGATCGTACAGTTTATATTTGGTCGCACAGGAAAGGCAGTAACGCAACAACTCGGACTGCGGGGCATAAAAGGTCGACCATTCGCTATTCAGTTCGAAGGAGAACGAATAATAGACGGTAGGTACATCCACCGTGATCCCCGGATAAACATTATCCCTCCAGGTACCCCCGAATTCCTGTTCCTTTTCCAGAATTTTGAAATCGGTAAATCCATGTTTCCGAAGCTTGATCGCCATACCAATACCAGACAGGCCAGCGCCCACGATCAAAACTTCGTGGTCTGGTTCGCTCATGCTGTTCCCCTCCAATGACTGTAGCGGCGGCGCAGACACGCGTTTATCCACAGCGCCGGCCGACATCCATCTCGGGGGCATTAGCATCATAAAGTAGACATAATGTCAATTGCTGGTTGCGAAGGCGACGGCGGACAGGAAAGTATGGGCGCATCGATCGTATCGGGTGTGTATGCGCCGCCAGTCCTTGAGCCGAGCGGACATGTTCTCGATGCGATGTCACTGGCGATTGTCAACGGCGGCGCAAAAGTCGGCCACAGGGCGGAGTAAAACCAGGTCAGTGTGGCGCAGGCCCGGGGGAGTGGCGTGAGGGCGTAGCTCGAGGGCCACTCCCCCGGCGTTGGCTCGATTTTAGGGGTTGGTTTTTGACTTGCGGGCGCGGCTATGGGCGAGACGGTAGCTTTCGCCATTCATCTCCAGGATGCTGACGTACTGGGTCAGCCGGTCGAGGAGCGCGCCGGTGAGACGTTCGGATCCGAAGGTCTCGGTCCATTCGTCAAAGGGCAGGTTGCTGGTAATGAAAGTCGAACCGCGTTCGTAGCGCTGTGAGATCAGCTCGAACAGCAATTCGGCGCCGGTCTTGGAGAGCGGCACGAAGCCCAGTTCGTCGATGATGAGCAGCTTGTATCCAGCCATCTGTTTCTGGAAGCGCAAGAGGCGTCACTTGTCTCGGGCCTCCATCATCTCGCTGACCAATGCGGCGGTGGTGGTGAAGCCGACCGACGGCTCCTTCTGGCATGCCGCCAGCCCCAATCCGAGGGCCACATGCGTCTTGCCGGTGCCCGATGGCCCCAGAGCGATGGCATTCTCGCGGCGCTCGATCCATTCGCAGCGCGCCATCTCGATCACCTGCATCTTGTTGAGCCGGGGGATGGCGGTGAAGTCGAAGCTGTCGAGGCTTTTGACAGCGGGGAAGCGTGCCGCCTTGATGCGCCGCTCCACCATGCGACGCTCCCTGTCGATCATCTCCATCTCGACGAGGCGGGCCAGGAAGCGGACATGGTCCACGCCTTCGGCGGCGCATTGCCGGGCCAGTTTTTGATGCTCACGAAGGCAGGTGGGCAGCTTGAGCGCCTTGAGATGGTGAGCCAGAAGGATTTCCGGGGCCTGATCGCTCATGCGGCCTTCTGCCCATCGGAGAGCAGGCTCATGTAGGCTCTGGCAAAGGTCTTCTCGACTTTGGTGCGTGGGAGGAAGGGATAGACGTCCAGGTCCAGCCTGGGCGGCACGCGTTCGGCCCGGCACAGGACGAGATGCTTGATGGCATCGAAGCCGATGGCGCCCAGGTCGATACCCGCTTCGCCGTATGGCGCTGCTTGCGCGGAACGCCCCGGTCCCCATCGAGCCAGCCATCGATGATCGCTACAAACCCATCCAGCTTCGGACGGCAAGGCGCTGCCTGGCGCCGGTAACCGGGCGGCGATGAAAACGACAGCATCTTGCGAACCGTGTCGCGCGACACATTGAAACGCTTCGCCGCGCTCCGCTGGCTCAGCCCTTCCGCGCAAGCCAGACGTACCTTCAGATAAAATTCCACGCTGAAAATCCCCACCCTGCAAAGCAGAAAGGCTTCAAGGTGGACGACTTTTACGCCGCCCGCAGCGGACCTATCCCGCCGCTTCCGTGGCCGACTATTCCACCGCCGTTCTCAACGGTTTCCGGGAACACCGCGTTGATGGCATCAGGAAAGCCCTTCAGGCCATCGACGACCGCGATCAGGATATCGGCAACGCCACGGTTCTTGAGTTCGTTCATGACGCGCATCCAGAACTTCGCGCCTTCGGTCTGCTCGATCCAGATGCCGAGGATCTCCTTGGTGCCATCGGACAGGATGCCGAGCGCGATGTACACCGCTTTGTTGCGCACGAACCCCTCGTCGCGAATCTTGACCCGGATCGCATCGAAGAAGACCAGCGAATAACACGCATCGAGCGGCCGAACCTGCCATGCTCCGACTGCTTCCTGCACCACATCGGTAATCGTGGAGATCAGATCGGGCGATACGTCGATCCCGTACAACTCCTCGAGATGCCCACGGATCTCGCGCACCGTCATGCCGCGCGCGTACATCGACACGATCTTGTCGTCGAAGTCCGGGAAACGGCGCTGATATTTGGCAATCAACTTCGGATCGAAGGTGCCCGACCGGTCGCGCGGAATGTCGAGCGTTACCTTCGACGAGCCCGTCAGCACCGTCTTCAAGGAACCGTTCTGTCGGTTCACCGCGCCGGCCCCAGCCTCCGATTCCAGATGGTCGTCCAACTCGGCGGCCAGCATCCGTTCCGAGAGGGTCTTCTTCAAATCGTCGAGCAGCCCGTCCTTAGCAAACAGCTCCTGCGCAGCTCGGCCTGCCAGAAGCTGGTTCAGTAATTCCTTCTCGATCGCCATAGTGAGGGTCCTTTCTTCCTCATCTTATGACCTCGCGCACAAAATATCCGACCCGGCCGGACGTTGCATTGACTCGACGCGGGCTCAACGGCCCATCCGTTTTGGTGTGGAACGCATCAGCGGCCTTGCCCGCCTCCATAAACTCCTTCGACCAGGTGTAGTACAGGCTCTGCGCATCCCTTCCTTTCGGCATAGCTCGGCGATACTGTCGTCACTGCGCAAACTGTCCAGCACGATCCGGATCTTGTCCTCGGCAGAGAAGTGCCGGCGGGTCGCACGCCGAATGTCCTTCACCACCTGCTCCGCAGGGGCCTTCGCCGATTTTTTCAAGAAGGAACCTCAATCCTGTGCCATTGGTGCTGGCGGCGGACACTCATCGAGAACGTCGGGATGGAGATTGCGCAGGAGACTGCCGAAACGGGAACTGTAGGCATTGCTCGACGGCATGCCGTCACACTCGTCAATGATGATTGCGGAAAGCAGCCCTTAATTCCGCCTCTATCCGCTTGGTATGCTCGTGCCAGCCCTGAAGACACCGTGACGTTCCATGGCTGAACCTACCGGCCTTGCTGCGCGGACGCATGCGCACTGCGCATGCTAAACACCGATTTACGTGCTTGATGATGCAGCGGGCAATCATATCGTCTGAAAGCTAGCACTTGCTTTATGCAGCGTGCGCCCGAGCGATAGAAGTCGGAGAGGATCGAGGCAGCCATGGTCAGCGCGCATCAAAATCGGTTGTTGACCGAGATCGAGGGAGAGGCCCCGATGGGCCAGCTCATGCGGCAGCGTTGCTGGATTCCCTGCGCGCGCAGCGACAGCCTGGTCGCCGATGGCGCGCCCAAACTGGTGCGACTGCTCGGGTCCAACTATGTCGCGTTCCGGGCGACCGACGGCCGCGTGGGCTTTTTCGACGAGGCCTGTCCGCATCGCGGCGTATCGCTGACACTCGCGCGGAACGAAGATTGCGCGCTCCGCTGCATCTTCCATGCATGGAAATTCGATGTGTCGGGCAAGGCGGTCGAGGTGCCGTCTGAAGGTGCCCGTTCGGCAGCGTTCGCGGAGAAGGTCAAGCTCAACCACTATCCCACCTTCGAAGGTGGTGGGCTGTTATGGGTATTTCTGGGCCAGGGTGCGCCGCCGCCAAGGCCGCCGCTGCCCTTCCTCGACATCCCGAAGGACAATATCTGGGTCACCCGCAATATCACGCCGTGCAACTGGCTCCAGGGTGTCGAAGGGACCCTCGATTCCATCCATGTCGGCACGCTCCACCAAAGCTGGATCAATGATATTGCAGGTCAGCGCGGTGCCGGGACGATCGGCCTCACCCTGTCCACCCATCCACGCTATGAAGTCGAGCATACGCCCTATGGTCTGCGTGCGGCAGCGTTGCGTACGATAGGCGACGGCCAGCAATATATCCGCATCACGGAATATGTGATGCCGTTCGTCTCGCTCGTTCCAACGAGCATGACCGCCCGTCGCGGCACATTGTTCATCGCGGTGCCGATCGACAATCATTCGCATCTGATGTTCTGGGGCTTCTGGGACGAGGATGCCCCACACGACAAGGCGTCGGAACGGCTGTTCCGGTCCAATGACGATGTCGGCGACATGGACAATTATGTTACGTTCCAGGGCGACAAGGCACAGGCTTGGGGACAGGATCGCGCTGCCATGGCCGCCGGGCATTTCAGTGGCTTCAACGATTTCCTACTACAGGAAGACATCATCGTTCAGGCCAGCATGGGTCCGATCGTCGATCGCACGAAGGAACAGTTGTGCAGCAGTGACGTCGGACTGGTGCAGGCGCGCCGGCGCCTTCTCGACGAACTCGCCGCCATGCAGCAAGGTCTGCCCACCCGGCATCAGCCGGCCGGACAGCCGGTACGCCCGGTCGATATCGTGACCGATGAACACCGGTCCTGGCGCGACCCTGCCCTCGTCTGAACCGAACATGCGGGTCCGCGCCTGACATGCCGCCGGTTCAATCTGCTTGGCCTACTCGCGCAACGGGCGGCGTTTTCCCTCACGCCAGAAGGCCCAAATCCATGTATGCTTACAAAGCCGGTTCGAATTTCGTGATCGCGATGGCGACGGTCGCCACTGCCGCGCCCTGCCTCGCACAGACGCAACCACTGCCAAGCTGGTCTGACCAGATGAAAGCGCTGGAGCCCATCGGGATCGGCTCATAGCGAATGGGGCCGCGGCGCGACCGAGGCGGAACGGCAGGACATGAACAAATATATCTTGGCCGCCCTGTCGGAAGGGTATCTGGCCCATGGATCCGGCGCGGCCGACCTGGTCGCCACTGTGGAACCATGCGTTCAACTTCGCAGGCCCCAATCCGGATTATATCTACCTATCGACGGACATCGACCCAGGGGAATATATCGCCTGTCCGGCTATCGCGGCATATCGCGCTTCGTGGAGATCACACAGCAGGCGAAGGACATGGTCGGCCCTCTCAAGGCCGTTAAGCCTTCGCCGCTCTCGAACGATCTCGACAGCCTGCATATCGGCAAGGACGGCTATTTCAGCGTCATTCTCAGCGCGCAACGGCCAGCGGATTATCGGGCGACTGGTGGCTGCTCGATCTCAGCGCGATCAAGCTGCTGACGCGCAAGGCATCCTACAACTGGAACCAGGAGATCGACGCGCGTGTCGCGATCAGCCGGATCGACGATGCGCCGCCCGCCTCGGCCGTCGAGATCGCGCGCCGCTTTTCCGACCTGACCGCTTGGATCAAGGGCATGATCAACTTCGATATCGATCTGGCGCGCTATTACCGATCGCATCATGGCATCAATGTCCTGGAACAATCGAAGGTCGTCGGCGGCATCGGCGGCCTGACCAACCAGATCTATTTCGACGGCACCTACGAGATAAAGGACGACGAAACGCTGATCAGCGAGACGACGGTGCCGACGAAATGCCTGTACTGGTCCATCTAGTGGGCGACGATCGGTTCGGCACCGTCGACTGGGTCAACCGGCAATCGAGCCTGAACGGCTTTCAGGCGAAGCTGGGCAAGGATGGAAAATTCCGTGCCATCGTCTCGGCCAGAGATCCCGGTGTGGCGAACTGGCTCGATACCGCCGGCAATCCCTGGGACATGATGCAGGTGCGCTGGAACCGTTGCAATGATGCGCCCCGACCGACCGTCGCCAGGGTTGCGCCAAATGCGGTGCGCGACAGTCTGCCCAAGGACACGCCCGTCGCGGCTCCGACCCAGCGCAAAGCCGGACTCGCCCTACGACGTGAGGGCGCCCATTGCGCGGACTCTGGGAACCGCATCACGGACAGTCAGCCTATGACGCCCGAAAATCAACCGCCGGGCCTTCTTTGCGAAGACCCGGCGGCGCCCCTATTCGCAACCTAGAGCTTGTAGTCGACCCTTACCCCGTACGTCGCCGGCGCACCGAACACCTGATAGTCGCCATAGACGCTGCCGTTGATCTGCAGCCGATATTTGGTGTTGGTGATATTGTCGCCGAACAGGGTGATCTTCACCTTCTCGTTCTCGGAACGCCAGCCCAGTTGCGCACCCACCAGCGCATAGCCCTTTTGCAGATAGCGATAGCCGCCCGGGGCGCTGACGACACCAGCCGCGTCGATCGTCTGATACAGCGTGTCGTTGGCCGGCGCCTGAGCACTTTGATAAGCAACATTGCCGGTCAGATAGATCGACCCGCTGGGCAACGGATAGGTGTAGTCAAAGCTCGCATTGGCCGTCCAGTCCGGTGAGCGGATCAGCCGGAGACCCGACCAGTCCTGCAAAAAGTTGCTGACATTGAGGCCCCCGACCGTCGGTCCTACCCTGGTGTCGATCACGGCACTGGCCTGCGCACCGGGGAATTTCTTGTAGCGCGCATGGGTCCAGGCGACGGCCGCGTGCAGGTTGAGCTGGCTGGTGGCGGGATAGTCCACCGTCGCCTCGGCGCCGTAGATTTCCGATGTCGCCGCATTCTGGAGCAAGGTGCTGCGTGCGCCCGTCGGCAATGTCACCAGCGTGCTCAGTTGCAGGTTCTTGTAATCATAATAGAAGGCCGACGTGCTTAGGCGAAAGCCGCCGCTCGCCGTCTTGTAGCCCACTTCATAGGCAGTGATCTTTTCCGGATCGACCGTCGCCGTCGAGGGCAGTCCCTGGTTGAAGGTACCGCTCTTGAACCCCTGCGAATAGGACGCATAGATATTCGAGCGCGGCCCCAGTTCGTAGCGGATGACGGCACGGGGAGTCGCGGACGACCAGGATTTATAGGCTGTCGGCGTGACCACCGTGCCCAGCGGCTGTTCAAATCCGTGGCTTCGCTTTTCATGCGTATAGCGCAGTCCGCCCGTTATGGAGAGTGCATCCGTCGCGTGCCAGGTGAGTTCGCCATAAGCCGAATAGGCCGTCGATCCCAATGTTCCCTTGGTCGCGCTGTAGGTGCCCGTAGCGGAGTTCAGCGCAAGGCTCGGATCTTGCGCCGCGTCGGCGTCATAATACATGGCGCCGAGGATCCATTCGAGTTTCTTGCCCATTTCCGAGGTCAGCACGAATTCCTGCGTGAAAGCGTCCGCCGGATAGGTCTGGATATTGCGGAACAGGTCGAGCGGACTGCCGTCGAGGTCGTAGTCGAGGAAGTCCTTCTCCTTCAGATACTGGGTGTAGGACGACAGAGTCGCAAAGCCCAGATCGAGATCGGCGCGCAGCTGATAGGTCATGAGCTTGCTGGTAAAAGCGCCCTGGAAGCTTTGCGACGTCTCATAGGTTCCGGTCGCGATCGGCGTGTCCGGAAAATTCGCCAGCGCGAGCTGATGGGCGAAGAACGTATAGGAATCGCCAGTATAGTCCGACACGCGCGTATAGGCGATGGCGGCCATAATCTTGAGCGTATCGGTCGGCTCGAACAGGATCTTGCCCCGGACCGACTTCTGGTTGATCGGATTGGTATCGCGTCCGCTGATGTCGCGGATCCATCCGTCATTGTCGCGCAAATAGCCCGAAAGGCTGATGCCGATCTTGTCGCTGATCGGCGCCGAAATGAAACCGCTCAGCATCTTGTCGTTGAAACGTCCATAGCTTGCGCTGAACTCGCCTTCGACGTCCTTGAGCGACGGGTCGAGCGTTTCGATCAAGATGGCGCCGCCCGTCGCGTTGCGACCGTAAAGCGTGCCTTGCGGCCCTTTCAGGACGGTCAGCTGCTTGACATTGGGCAAGGGTGCATTCTGTGCGATCTGGAAGGGCTGGTAGAAGCCGTCCATGTAAAGCGCGACGTTGTTTTCCTGGCCCACCCCGATCGCGCCGCTGGATATACCACGGATTGTCGGGTTGATGAACGCGCCGGTCTTGCCGATCTTGACGCCGACGGCCACCTTGTCGATGTCGAGCGAGCTGGTGATATTGCGGTTTTGCAGCTGCTCCTTGTCGACCGCCACGATCGAAATCGGAACCTCTTCGAGGCGCTGCGAACGCCTTTGCGCCGTCACGACGATATCGCTCGCGCTTGGCGTTTGTGTAGTTGCCGGATCTGATTGCGCCCGGGCGTTACCGTCCGTAAGCACAGCAGCCGACAGAGCAAGCGCGGTACCGAGCAAGAATTTCCCGCTATTGCATTCCATAAAACCTCTCCTTATAGTTTTATATATAATATATTATTATTGATTTAATTGGATTATCCACGACAGTATTATTAAGAAATAAATCTCAATAATAATACATTCTAAATATTATTTTATAATTCTTTGCAATTTTACTGTTTATTTTATTACAATACTTTCCGGATGCGCCGCCTGCATAGCTGCGCGCGCATGGCGAAGGCCAAGCGCCAGACACAGCATCGCCACCGGCGCGAGCATCAGGACGCTGGTTGCCATCGCGTAACGCAGCATGTCGGGGTCGCCGAACCCATATTGGGTGATGACGGCAACGAGCGTCGGACCGATGCTCATCCCGGCCAACTGCTGCACCATCACGGTGATCGCGGCGATCCGTGCACGATATTCGGGTGGCGTCGACAGCTGCAGGTGGGATGCGATCGGATTGCCGGTGGAGGTCATGCCCATCATCGTGCCGGTCATCGCCGCACTTAGTGCAGCCCCCGGCGCCACGATGAAGGCGAATATCGCCAGCAGCATCACCAGCGGCAAGACCCACAGCAGCGGCCGCATATGGCCGTCGCTCCGCCCCTTGCGCATCATGCGATCGGCCAGCAGACCGGCAACGACCAGGCCGATCACACCGCCCACCCCATGGAAGACGCCGATCAGAAGGCCCGCACGGGCAACATCGACATGATAAGTCCGCATCAAAAAGGTCGGCGCCCAGGCGCCCACCGCAAAGGCCATGACCGCCGCCAGCGCGAGCGCAGTGATGTTGAGCGTGAGATAGACCCATCGACTGCGTAGATAGGCTCCCAGGCCTGGTCCGGTGACGGCGGCACTGACCTTCTCGCGCTTCGGCTCCCTAGGCACGGTAAAGGCAAGCAGCGCGATCAATATGCCAGGCAGGCCGGTCACGATGAATACAAACTGCCATGGTTCGACCAAGCCGATGACCGGCAACAGCATCGGCCCATGACGGATCGCCGCCGCAATCACCAGGCCGCCGATGATCAGCGCCAGTGCCGATCCTATGGACGATCCCAGCGTGAATATCGCGATGCCCAGCGACACTCGGCCGGGCGGAAATATCCGCGCGATCGTCGAGTAGGCGACCGGTACCAGCGCCGCCTCGCCCGCACCGACGCCAAATCGTGCGATGGCCAGCGTCGTTGCCGAGCGGGCGAGGCCGCAGGATGCGGCGGCCAGCGACCAGAAGGTCATCCCGCCAAAGAGCACCCATCGCTTCGAGAAACGATCCGCCAGCCAGCCGAGCGGCAGGCCGAACAGCGCGTAAAAGACGCTGAAGGCGGCCCCCTGCAACAGGCTGACCTGGAAATCGTCGATATGAAGCGATTTGCGTAGCGGCTCGACCAGCAGCGAGATGAGCTGCCGGTCCAGATAGGAAACCGCGTACATGGTCAGCAAGACGGCAACCACGCACCACCGCGCAAACGGTGACATCCCGGTGGCAGAGGATGTTTCACCCGGCGTCATCGATCGTGATGCTTTTGCGCGGATGCCGGCATCGCGGTCACCAGAGTATCCGAAGCTGCGCGCCTTCGCGACGGATGCGTAACTGCTCCTTGCGCTCCTCCAGGCTCATCGCCGGCGTGTCGGCCGGGAGATATTTGCGGATGTCCGCGAAGGGTACCTTCTTCACGATGGGATCGGGGGAGTCGCTCGCGCGGTTCCAGCGCAGCTGCATCATGCCCGACGGGTTGTCGGCCTTGTCCAGCCAATTGTGGATGCCCGGATCGCGCGCCGAAATGACGGCGCGGAACCGCCCGTCTGGGTCCATACGCGCCTGGTGGCCATTAATGCTCGACTGCCGATTGATCCAGTCCACCGTGCTGAAGCGGTCGTCCGCGACCAGGATCGACCAGTAGCGGCAGGTCGCCGGCAGGGCGGTATCGACCACCAGTGCCTCGTCGTCGTCGATCTCGTAGAAGCCGTCATAATAGATTTGATCGGGCAAACCGCCCAATTCCTTGATCTTCTTCGATATTTCTAGATCGTTGATCGTATGGGTATCGTGATAATAGCGGGCCAGCTCGATATCAAACTTGATCATACCCTGCGCCCAGGCAGCGACGTTGGAGATGCGCCGTGCGATCTCCTCGCGCGATGCCGGCGGCACGTCGTCGACCCGATCGATGGCGACGCGCGCGTCGACTTCGCCGATCCAGTCGTACGATGCCTTGCGCATCATCAGCTTGACCGTAGTGGGATGGAGCGGCCACCAGTCGCCCGTATAACCCTCCGGCCGCTCGCCGCTCAGGATGACGCTGAAATAGCCATCCGGACCGAGGGTGAGATCATTGAGATCATGCGACGGCGCATGCCCGCCCATATCCGGCGAAACGCCAAGAATCTCCCAGCTGCGTTGGGTGATATCGACGAACAGACAGGTCCCGCGATAGCCCGACAGGCGATAGATGCCCTCCGGTTCTACATCGGCCAGCATATAGACATAGTCCGGGACCGGCCCGCCCATGTTCATTGCCGCGTTCCACAGCGGCGACCAGGTCGGCCGGCGCGGATCGACGAAGACATGCCCCAGATAGGCGTTGGCGATCGCCGACAGGGCCAGGCGATACATGTCCTGATGATCCGCCGCAGACGGCTCCGATCGGCCCCAGATCTTCATCAGATTCTCGCCCAGTGGCTCCAGGCTCTTTACCGTGTCGATCCAATTCGTGAATTCCTTGACGTCGGCGGTCATTGAAATCTCCTTTTTCGAGGGTCTGGCGCTTCAGGCGGTCTTTTCCGCAGCGACGCGATCAGGATAGAGTGCCGCCAAGGTACGCCGGAAGCCGTCCTTCCAATGCACCTTGCTCGGGCCGGTGAGCGACCGCCGCTTCGTCGGGTCCGCCGCTGCGCCGAGCGAGGCGCCCTCGACGGGATTGACCGAAATTGTGGCGGTCACGCCCAGAAGCTCCGCGGCATAGGCGGACCATTGTTGGACTGTCACTGCTTCGTCACCACACCAGTTGACGATTGTCGCCGGCGTGGAAGCCGCTGCCAGCAACGGCTCGAGCTGCGCCTCGATATCCTCGTCATGGATGGGACTGTAGGGACAGGGGTCCCAGCGCGTCTCGACTGGCCGTCCTTCGGCAACGGCCTGCATCTGCATCACCGGCAAACCGCCGCGCGGGCCATAGGCCGAATTCATCCGGGCGATCGTCACCGGGATGTCGAACTGCCGGGCGCAATAGCGCGCGATGGCTTCTTCGGCGATCTTGGACACGGAATAGGTGGGCGAGCTGTGCGCCATGATGTCGCCCAGCGGATCGTCCTCGCGGAACAAGTGCCAAGGATCGGGGTGCGGCTTGTAGACCGATACGGTGGACATCACGAGCGCCGCATCAACATGGCGGCAATGCGCGAGCAGCAATCCAGTGCCTTCGGCGTTGATCCGGATCGCCCGGTCATAATCATGGGGTTCATAGGCGACCGCGATGTGGACCAGATGCGTGAAATCAGACGGCAATTCGCTGAAATCGGGATTGGCCAGATCCATGACTCGGGTCGTGATACCCGCAGTCTCTACTTCGTCGCGCTGCGTCGGATCGCTGAACCGCGCTATCCCCCAGACGTCATTGTCCCGCGCCAGCGCGCGCGCCAGCGGAAAAGCGATGCGTCCGCCTGGACCTGTCACGAGGATTTTCTTGTCCTTCAGCACTCTTCTCTCTCCCATCCTGTTTCGTGATTAAGCGATATGCCGATCGGCCTTTCCCTGCCTCTTGGCGGTCTGATCGCCCGCCTTGCCCAGCGCCTTGGGGCTGAACAGCTCCCTCTCCCGTACCCCCAGCAGGATGCGGCCGGCGGACTGCGCCAGATGCGCGGCGAGCTCCGCGTCGGTCATGGGCGTTTGTTCCATCACGGGATCAGCTTGGCGACGATTTTTTCCGCGGCGTCTTCCGCTGTCATGGAGGTGGTGTCGATGTGGATTTCGGGGTCCTGGGGCGGCTCATAGGGGCTGTCGATGCCGGTGAAGTTCTTGAGATCGCCCGCGCGCGCCTTTCTGTAGAGTCCCTTGACGTCGCGCTTCTCCGCTTCGGTCAATGGCGTGTCGATGTGCACCTCGAGGAACTCGCCCGGCTGCATCATCTGCCGCACCATATCGCGCTCGGCGCGGAAGGGGGAGATGAAGGCGGTGATGACGATGAGGCCGGCATCCGTCATCAGCTTCGCGACCTCGCCCACGCGGCGGATATTCTCCACGCGGTCGGCGTCGGTGAAGCCCAGATCCTTGTTGAGGCCATGGCGCACATTGTCGCCGTCGAGGAGGAAGGTGTGGCGGTTCATCCGCGCCAGCTTCTTTTCGACGAGATTGGCGATCGTCGATTTGCCCGCGCCCGACAGGCCGGTCAGCCATAGCACGGCGGGCTTCTGGTTCTTGACCTGCGCATGATGCTCGCGCGTCACGTCGGTCGCCTGCCAGTGGACATTGTCCGCGCGGCGCAGCGAGAAATGGATCATGCCCGCCGCCACGGTGGCGTTGGTCATCTTGTCGATCAGAATGAAGCCGCCCAGATCCCGATTCTGCGCATAGGGCTCGAACGGTATCGAGCGATCCGTCGACAGATTGGCGACGCCGATGGCGTTCAAGTCCAGCGTCTTCGCCGCCAGATGCTCCAGCGTGTTGACGTTGACCTGATATTTGGGCTGCTGGACCGTCGCGGTGACGGTCTGCGTCCCGATCTTGAGCCAATAGGGCCGCCCGGGCAGCAGTTCATTTTCGTCCATCCAGACGATGGTCGCCTCGAACTGGTCGGCGGCCTGCACCGGATCGTCGGCGATGGCGATCACGTCTCCGCGCGAGCAGTCGATCTCGTCCGCGAAGCAGAGCGTCACGGACTGGCCCGCTGCCGCTTCGTCCAGATCTCCGTTTAGCGTCACGATGCGGGTGACGGTGCTGGTCCTGCCCGAGGGCAGCACGCGCACGGCGTCGCCCGGCCGGATCGTTCCGGTGGAAATCAGTCCGGAAAAGCCCCGGAAGTCGAGATTGGGCCGGTTCACCCACTGCACCGCCATGCGGAAGGGCTTGGCGATGTCGGCGGTCGCATCGACCTCCACCGTCTCCAGATGCTCCATCAGCGTGGGGCCGCCATACCAGGGCGTATTGGCGCTGCGAGTGGTGATATTGTCGCCCCGGAAGCCGGAGATCGGCATGGCGACGAAATTGTCGATGCCGATCGACTTCGCGAATTCGGCATAGTCCTTCACAATGGCGTCGAACACGCCCTGGTCGTAATCGACCAGATCCATCTTGTTGACGGCCAGCACGATGTTGCGGATGCCGATCAGATGGGCGAGGTAGCTGTGCCGCCGCGTCTGCACCAGCACGCCCTTGCGCGCGTCGATCAGGATGACGGCAAGGTCGGCGGTGGACGCGCCCGTCACCATGTTGCGCGTATATTGCTCGTGCCCCGGCGTGTCGGCGACGATGAACTTGCGCTTTTCCGTCGCGAAGAAGCGATAGGCGACGTCGATGGTGATGCCCTGCTCCCGCTCGGCGGCGAGGCCGTCGACCAGCAGCGCGAAGTCGATCTCCTGCCCCTGCGTGCCCACGCGCCGGGAATCGGCTTCAAGCGCGGCAAGCTGGTCCTCGAAGATCATCTTCGAATCATAGAGCAGCCGCCCGATCAGCGTCGACTTGCCGTCGTCCACCGACCCGCAGGTGATGAAGCGCAGCATCGTCTTGTGCTGATGCACCTCCAGATATTTCTCGATATCCTCGGCGATCAGGGCGTCGGTCCGGTAGATCGGATCGTTGGCGAGCATGTCGGACATCAGAAATACCCCTCCTGCTTCTTCTTCTCCATGCTGGCGTCGCCGCCATCCTTGTCGATGACGCGCCCCTGCCGTTCGCTGGTGGTGGTGAGCAGCATTTCCTGGATCACTTCGGGCAACGTCGCCGCCGCGCTCTCCACCGCGCCGGTCAGCGGATAGCAGCCCAGCGTGCGGAAACGGATGGAGCGCATCACCGGCTGCTCGCCTTCGCGCAGCGGGAAGCGGTCGTCATCCACCATGATGAGCAGGCCGTCGCGTTCCACCGTCGGGCGCGGCGCGGAGAAATAGAGCGGCACGATCTCGATATTCTCGAGATGGATATATTGCCAGATATCCAGCTCAGTCCAGTTGGAGATGGGGAACACCCGCATCGATTCGCCCTTGTTCTTGCGGGCATTGTAGAGGCGCCAGAGTTCAGGCCGCTGCGCCTTGGGATCCCAGCGGTGACTGGCCGTGCGGAAGGAGAAGATGCGCTCCTTGGCACGGCTCTTCTCCTCGTCGCGCCGCGCGCCGCCGAAGGCCGCGTCGAAGCCATAAAGGTCCAGCGCCTGCTTCAACCCCTCCGTCTTCCACATGTCGGTATGGAGCGGGCCATGGTCGAAGGGATTGATCCCCCGCTCCTTCGCCTCCGGGTTGTGGTAGACGAGCAGTTCCATGCCCGCATCCCTCGCCGCCTTGTCGCGCAGGTCGTACATCGCCTTGAACTTCCATGTCGTATCGACATGCAGCAGCGGAAAGGGCGGCGGCGAGGGATAGAAAGCCTTCTTGGCCAGGTGCAGCATGACCGCGCTGTCCTTGCCAACCGAATACAGCATCACAGGACGCTCAGCCTCGGCAACCACTTCCCGCATGATGTGAATGCTCTCCGCTTCGAGCCGTTGCAGATGGGTGAGGCGCATGGCGTCCAGTTGTCCGGTCGCGGTCGTCATCGAGGCATCTTTCTTTCATCGTGGGCTGAACGCTTGACATAAACATTCAGCACACGAACACACCTCCCATATGGGAGCTATGCTATGGTGTTGACGCGGACGGACGAGAACGAACTGCTGACCGCCCTCTATGGCGGTGTGGCGGAAGCGGAGCCGTGGCGGCTGTTCGCATGGCGTCTGCTGGCGCGCACGGAGGCGGATCTGTGCCATGTCTGCCTTCGGCCCTCTGCCGGGATTTCCTGGCAATCCGTCGCGCAGGCGCTGGACCGCGGCGCGCCGTCCGACCTCCTCGCCCCGGCCCCCCCGCGCGAGCCGATGAGGCCGGGCCGGGTCTATTCCGGGACGGAGCTGGGCGAATCGACCCTTTGGGCGCGTCATATGCGGGTGATCGCGGGAGAGGCGGGCGAGCTGTCCCTGTCCCTCTTTCGCGCGCAAGGCGATTTCAGCGCGAGCGATTCCGCCCTGCTCGCCAGTCTTGCGCCCCATCTCGTCATCGCGCTGCGGACGTGGAGCCAGTTGGAACGGGAACGCGCCCGCGCGACGCTGACCGGGCAGGAACTGGCGGTCTTCGGCGGGGGCTGGCTTCTGCTCGACGCGCAGGCGCGGCTGCTGGATTGCGACGGGGAGAGCGCCGCGCTGGTGGCACGGGGCCGGATCATGGGACGGGCGGCGGACGGGCGCTTGCGCCTCCTCCTCCCCGAAGCCGAAGCCCTGCTTGGGGGCATGATCGCGGAGACAGGGGCGCCGGAGCCGCGCGCCGGATGGCTGTGGCACGACCCGCCGATGCAGATGTTGGTGATGCCGCTGCCCGAACGGCCCGGATGGCTCTTTGCCATGGCCCGCTATCTCATCCGTGTCCGCAGCTTGGCGCGCCCTGCGCCGTCGCGCGCGCACATCCTCTCCGACCTCTATCGCCTGACCCCCAGCGAGGCGAAATTCGCGGCGCGGATGGCGGGGGGCGCGAGCATTGCCGAAGCCGCGAAGGCGCTGGACCTCACCGTCGAAACGGCGCGCAACTATTCCAAGCGCGTTTATGGAAAGACCGGCGCGCATGGGCAGGCCGATCTCGTCCGCCTGTTGTTGGATGGCGTCGGCGGCGCTCTACCGGGGCGAGAGGGAGACCCGTTGTGACCGGGCGGCGTCCTCGGTCCCGAAAGCGGCAGACCGAATTCTGCCAAAATCCAGACAGGGCGAGCTTTTTACAACCGACCGGATAGAATTTTTGGAATCTCCAACTTTTCCTGTTGACCGACTCAGATCACGCGCCTAGATGCCACTCCACCGACGCGGTGATGCCTTCCGGTTTTCGCCTCGCTCAGTCGCCGCCATGATTGGACGCCAATACCTCGAGACATTTGGATCGGGGTGGATGGGTTGTCCGGTTGTGATTATGTGGATGGTTCTTTGACATTGTTAGTATGATGAAGGGACATGTGGGCGACGGCTCTGGGTCTATGCGGCTTCAAGGCGCATGGTATTCGGTTAAATTTAGGTCGTTCGTATGC
>Ga0180221_1000716_pt1 | contig 26141 bp, 25 predicted proteins | sample eDN5th37CKraftMG_FD_151339 | JGI IMG/M metagenome (GOLD analysis project Ga0180221, IMG submission 151339) | Enriched Miracle-Growth compost microbial communities from Emeryville, California, USA - eDNA 5th pass 37_C Kraft MG (version 2) (version 2) ...
TGACGCCGAAGGCGCGGGTCAGCATCGGGTTCTCGGTGGCGGCGCGCAGGGTGCGGCCCACCGGCGTCTTCTCGATCACGAACCAGGTGCCGAAGCAGAACACGACCGAGACCAGCACGACCCAGGCCCGGTAGTGCGGCAGGAACATGAAGCCGAGATTGAAGCCGCCCCGCAGCTCCGCCGGCACCGGATAGGGTCGCGGCGCGGTGGCGTAGAAGTAGATGAACATGCCGGTGATGAACATCATCAGGCCATAGGTGAGCAGCAGGCCATAGATGTGGTCGAGCCGGTATACGCGGGAAATCAGCGTTTTTTCCAGCGCCATGCCGACGATGCCGGCGATGAGCGGCGACAGCACGATGCCCCACCAATAGCCGAGCCCGGCATAGTGCAGCAGCATCCAGGCGCCGAACGCGCCCATCATGTAGAACGTGCCCTGGGCCACATTGATGATGCCGAGAAGGCCGAAGATGATGGCGAAGCCGAGCGCCATCAGCGCGTAGAACGAGCCGTTGATGAGCCCGACCAGGAGTTGCCCGAACAGCAGTTGGGTGGTCACGGGAGTTCCTCAGATTCCGAGGTATTGCTGGATCTGCGCCTCGCGCGCGGCGATTTCGGCGCGCGGGATCATGTCGACGATGCGGCCGCGCTCCATGACGTAGTGGCGGTCGGCAAGCCGCGTCGCAAAGCGGAAGTTCTGCTCCACCAGCAGGATGGTGTGGCCCTCCTGCTTCATCAACTCGATCGCCGCGCCGATCTGCTTGACGATGACCGGCGCGAGCCCCTCGGTCGGCTCGTCGAGCAGAAAGAGCGACGCCCCGGTGCGCAGCACGCGCGCGATGGCGAGCATCTGCTGCTCGCCGCCGGAAAGCCGGGTGCCCTGGCTGTGGCGGCGCTCCAGGAGGTTGGGGAACAACCGATAAATGCGGTCGAGCGACATGCCGCGATCGTTGACCTTGCGCGGCAGCAGCAGGTTCTCGGTGACGTCGAGCGTGGCATAGATGCCGCGCTCCTCCGGCACGTAGGCGACGCCAAGCCGGGCGATCCGTTCCGGCGGCTCGGCGACGACCTCCCGCCCGGCGACTTTGATGGAGCCGGTGCGCCGCTCGATCAGGCCGATGATGGCGCGCAGCGTGGTGGTCTTGCCGGCGCCGTTGCGGCCGACGATGGTGACGGCCTCGCCCGGCGCAACGTCGAGCGAGACGCCGTGCAGCACATGGGAGTCGCCGTAGTAGGCGTGCAAATCCGCAATCGACAGCGACAGCGCGTCAGCCATGATCGGCCCCGAGATAGGCTTCGATGACCGCCGGATCCTTGACGAGGTCGGCATAGCTGCCGTCGGCCAGCACCTCGCCGCGCGCCAGCACGGTGATGCGGTGCGACAGGTCGGCGACGACCGACAGGTTGTGCTCGACCATCAGCACGGTGCGCGTCGCGGCGACGCGCTTGATGAGGTCGGCGATGCGGCTGACGTCTTCCTGGCCGAGGCCGGACATGGGCTCGTCGAGCAGCAGGAGTTCGGGGTCGAGCGAAAGCGTGGTGACGATTTCCAGCGCGCGGCGCCGGCCGTAGGAGAGTTCGATGGCCTTGCGGCCGGCCAATGTCTCAAGCCCGACCTGCGCCAGAAGGGCCATGGCGGCGTCGTTGAGGCTGTCGAGCGAGCGCTCGGAGCGCCAAAAGAAATAATTGTCAGAGCGGCGGCGCTGCAGCGCGATGCGGACGTTTTCCAGCACGGTGAGCTGCGCGAACACCGCCGAGATCTGGAAAGAGCGCACCATGCCAAGCTGCGCCACGTCCTCGGGAGGCAGGTCGGTGATGTCGCGGCCGTTGAAATAGATGCGTCCGCTGGTCGGCTGCAGGAACTTGGTGGCGAGATTGAAAACCGTGGTCTTGCCGGCGCCGTTGGGACCGATCAGGGCGTGGATCGTGCCGCGACGGACGTCGAGCGTGAGATTGCGCACGGCGGTGAAGCCGCGGAAACTCTTGGTCAGACCCTCCATCCGCAGCGCGACCTCGCCGCCGGCCGCCGCGGAACCCGCATTCGCCATCACGCCTCCTCGTCCGCATCACCGCGCCGGTGTACGGCGGCGCCCGCCCGGCAGGACCGGGCGGGCCGTTCTTCCCGTCGCGACTAGCGGGTGGCGACCGCCGGGCACCCGCCGTCCTTGAGCGGGCGGAACACGTCGTCGCCTTTGAGCTTCGCCACCACCTTGATGAGGTCCCATTCGCCCTTCGATTCCGCCGGCGACTTGATCTGCGTCAGCGCGACGCTGTGCACCATGCGGCCGTCGGGACGCAGGTAGCCGTCGTCGGTGAATACGTCGCGCACCGGCATCTCGCGCATCTTGGCGAACACGACCTTGGGATCGGTGGAGTCCGTCGCCTCGACCGCCTTCAGGTAGCTGCGGACGGCCGAATAGTTGCCGACCTGGAACGCCGCCGGATAGGTGTGGCGCCGGGCGATGAACTTGTCGATCCATGCCTTGGTCTCCGCGTCGTCGCGCCGCACCCACGGCGTCACGTAGTAGGCGCCCTGCGCGACCTCGAGGCCCATCGACTTGACGGCGATCGGACTGTCGAGACCGAAGCCAACCACCTTGGCCTTGAGGCCGAACTCGCGGATCGCCTTCAGCGCGCCGATCGTATCGTCGCCGCCGCTGTTGAGCGCGATCACGTCGGGATTCGCCGCCTGCGCCTGCAAAACGTACGACGAGAAATCGCTGGTGCCGAGCGGATGCTTGACCCCGCCGACGACCTCGGCGCCGGCCTTGGCGAGCGCACCCCGCACGCCCGCTTCGAGCGCCGCGCCGAAAGCGTAATCGGCGCTGATGAAGAACCATTTCTTGCCGAGCTGCGGCACCGCGGTGCCGATCGCGGCGCCGAGCTCGTAGGTGTCGTAGACCCAGTGCGCCATGTTGTCGGGAGCGCAGGCCTTGCCGGTGAAGTCCGCCGACCCGGCGCCGGCGAGCAGCAGCGCCTTGTTCTTCTGCTTGGTGATGTCGAGCACGGCGAAGGCCACCGCCGAGTTCACCAGCTCGCTGATGGCATCGACCTTGTCCACGTCGTACCAGCGGTTGGCGATGGAGGCGCCGAGGTCCGGCTTGTTCTGATGGTCGCCGGCGACGACCTCGATGGGCTTGCCGTTGATCTTGCCGCCGAACTCCTCGACGGCCATCTTCGTCGCCTCGACGGAGCCGTTGCCGGCGCCGGACTCGTAGATGCCGGAGAGATCGGAGAGGACGCCGATCTTGACCTTGTCGAAGGCGTGGGCCGCCCCGGAGCAGGCGACGAGCGCCGCCGCGAGCATCATGCCACTCTTGCGCATTGTGATTTCCTCCCGGTTGCTGTTTCGAACAATCCAAAATTGGCTTGGCAATTTAATTATAGTCTATAATGATCAAGTCCGCTGTCAACGCCGTTTCGGGGGATCGCGATGCTCAAGCACAGCGATGATGAAGCCGGCCGGAGCGGCCGCAAATCGGCGGCGGACGGGCCCGACCTCAGCGAACTCACCGACGCGCTCGGCTACGTGTTGCGGCGCGCGCAGCTTGCGGTGTTCAAAAGCTTCAAGGAGACGTTCAAGGGCACCGGCATCACGCCGGCGCAGTATTCGGTGCTGACGATCATCGACCGCAATCCCGGCCTCAAGCAGAACCAGATCAGCGACGCGCTCGGCATCAAGCACGCGAATTTCGTGCCGCTGCTCAATTCGCTGGAAACGCGCGGGCTCGCCCAGCGCACCGCGGCGCGGGACCGCCGCTCCCACGCGCTGCAGCTTACCCCGCGCGGCCGGAAGCTCCTCGCAAAGCTGCGGGAACTGTCGGACCTGCACGAAGCCAAGATCAGAGCGCCGATCAGCGCGGCGGATTATGCGAAGCTGATTGCGCTGCTGCGCGCCGTCACGGAGCCGCTGGAAAACGACGGCGAGGGGTAGAGCTACCTCCCCGCCCCCGCCATGGGCGAGAGAGACGCGACGGCCGTCACGCGCGCGACGGCGGCAAGCACCTCCTCTACGGACGGCACCGCGCCCTTGCCGCCGACGATCTCGATCGGCCCCTGCCCCATTGGTCCGGTGAGGCTCGGCTCGCTGCCGCAGAATATCCCCACCAGCGACACGCCGAGCGCCGCGGCAAGATGCAGGAGCCCGGTGTCGACGCCGACGACGAACGATGCGCCGGCGATCATGCGCGCCATGTTGTCCAGCGAGCGGTGGATCGGCACGCGGGTCTTCTCGAGATCCTTCGCGAGCCGCTCGGCGCGCTCCTTCTCCCGCGCGCTGCCGAACGGAAGGAGCAGGTTGATGCGTCCTTCCAGCGCGCGGGCGAGCGCGATCCAGTGAGCCTCCGGCCACTCCTTGGCGCGCTGCGCGGTGGCGTGCAGCAGGATGCCGTAGGGCGTTCGCGGCACGCCGGCGAGCGCGGCGCGGTCGAGGCCGTAGTCGGGCGGCCCCTCGGGCGCATAGCCGAGCGCGAGGCCGGCGAGCGCGCGGTTCCGCGCAATGGCGTGGTCGCCGCGCGGCACCGCATGTTGCACGTCATAGAACAGCGCCGCGGCGCGCTCGCGCACGCTGTCCGGGCCATAGCCGTGGCGCTCTCCATGCGCCAGCTTGGCGATGATGCCGGTGCGGAACAGGCCCTGCGTATCGATGACCGTGTCGTAGCGCCGCGAGCGCAACCTGCGGGCGAAGGCGCCGAAGTCGTGCCACGCCGACCAGGCCAGCGGGTTGCGCGCAAGGCGCCGCAGGGCCACCGGGATGACCGCGTCGGCGCCGGGATGCAGCGCGGCGAGCGGCGCAAAGCTCTCCTCCACCACCCAATGGATGGTCGCCTCGGGGAAGTGCCGGCGCGCCTCGGTCACCGCCGGCATGTGGTGGATCACGTCGCCCAGCGACGACGTCTTGATGAAGAGAATGTCCGGCATGGCGGCGCCCGGTGAACGATCGCCGACCTTTTCGGGGGGCGGACGCGCCGGGTCAAGCCCCGGCAGGTTTATACGATTGCGATAACTGGTTTTTCATGTGCCGGTGCTAGAAGCCCCGGGCACAGGACAGGAACCCATGACCATCCTCGTCACCGGCGGCGCGGGCTATATCGGCAGCCACATGGTTTACGAGCTGGCGGACGCCGGCGAGAGCGTGGTCGTGCTCGACAACCTCTCGACCGGGTTCGACTGGGCGATCTCGCCACAGGCCACGCTCGTCGTCGGCGACATCGGCGACCAGGCGCTGGTGGACAGGCTCATCGCCGAACACGGCATCGACGCCATCATCCATTTCGCCGGCTCGATCGTGGTGCCGGAATCGGTCGCCGATCCGCTCGGCTACTACCGCAACAATACCGTCAACTCGCGCGCGCTGATCGAATGCGCCGTGCGGGGCGGCGTGAAGCATTTCATCTTCTCTTCGACCGCCGCCGTCTACGGCAATCCGGCGCAGGCGCCGGTCGGCGAGGATGCGCCGCTCGCGCCGATGTCGCCCTATGGCTCGTCGAAGCTGATGACCGAGATCATGCTGCGCGATGCCGCTGTCGCGCACGGCTTCACCTACGCGGCGCTTCGCTATTTCAACGTCGCCGGCGCGGACCCGCAGCGGCGCACCGGCCAGTCCACCAAGGGCGCGACCCACCTCATCAAGGTCGCGGTCGAGACCGCGCTCGGCCGCCGCGCCAAGATGGACGTGTTCGGCACAGGCTACGACACGCCGGACGGCACCTGCGTCCGCGACTACATCCACGTCTCCGACCTTGCGCGCGCTCACGCCGACACGCTCGCCTACCTGCGCGCGGGCGGCGCTTCCGCGGTGATGAACTGCGGCTACGGCCGCGGCTTCTCGGTGCTTCAGGTGATCGACACGGTGAAAAAGGTCTCGGGCGTCGATTTCCGGGTGGACCTCGCCGGCCCCCGGCCCGGCGACCCGGCGCGTATCGTCGCCAGCCCCGCGCTGATCCGGGCGACCGTCGGCTGGCAGCCGCGCTACGACGACTTGCCGACCATCGTCGGTCACGCGCTCGCCTGGGAGCGTGCGCTGATGGCGCGGCGGAATTAAACTAGCGCGCGGATTTTCCTTGAAAATCCTTGCCGGCGCGGGCATCCCTGATGCCATGTTCGGGACCGGCCTCGGCACCAAAGCCTTCGGGAAAGACGCCTACGACGCGCCTGTCCTCGTCAAGCGCCTGTTCCTTGAGCAGGCGCTGCTGCACTGGCGGCGGTATCTCGCGGCGGTGGTCATGATGGGCCTCACGGCCGGAGCCACCGCGCTTTCGGCCTACCTGTTCGGCACCGTCATCAACGAAGCCTACGTCAACCGCAACATGCCGGGGATCGTCGGGCTCGGCCTCGCGGTCATCGCGCTGTTCGCCGTCAAGGGCTTCGCCACCTACGGGCAGGCGGTGATCCTCACCCGCATCGGCATCCGCATCATCGCGGACAATCAGCGGCGCATGTACGACAAGCTGCTGCACGAGAACCTCGGCTATTTCGCGGGCCGCCATTCCTCGGAATTCATCGCGCGGCTCACCACAGGGGCCAACGCGGCGGCGCAGGTCATCAACGTCATCGTCACGGCCGTGGGACGCGATCTGCTGTCGCTGATCGGCCTTACGGCCGTGATGGTGATCCAGGACCCGGTCCTGTCGGTGTTCTCCTTCGTCATCGTGCCGCCCGCTCTGCTGGTGCTGCGCAAGCTCATCAAGCGGCTGCGCTCGGTCGCCAAGACCCAGTTCGACATCTACACGCGAACGCTGGAGACGATGCAGGAGACGGTTCAAGGCATCGCCATCGTCAAGGCGTTCACGCTCGAAGAACACATGCGGGCGCGGCTCGACGGCGTGGTCGATGCCTACGAGCGCGAAGCCTTCAAGCAGGCGCGCGTCGCCAACCGTGCGAGCCCGCTGATGGAGACGCTCGGCGGCTTCGCCGTCGCCGCCGGCATCATCTATTGCGGCTATCGCGTGGTGGTCGGCGGCGCGGCGCCGGGCCAGTTCTTCTCGTTCATGGCCGCGTTCCTGCTCGCCTACGAGCCGGCCAAACGGCTCGCGCGGCTCAACCTCGACATCGTCGCCAACCTGGTCGGCGTGCGCGTGCTGTTCGAGATTATCGACAGCCCCGAGACCGAGCCGGACGAGGACCACAAGCCGCCGCTTACGCTCACCGAGGCTCGGGTGACGTTCTCCAATGTGCAGTTCGCCTATCGGCCCGGCGAGCCGGTGCTGCGCGGCATGTCCTTCGTCGCCGCGCCGAGCAGGACCACGGCGCTGGTCGGCGCCTCCGGCGGCGGCAAGTCGACCGTGTTCAACCTGCTGATGCGATTCTACGAGGCCCAGGGCGGCACCATCGCCATCGACGGGCAGGATATCGCGCAGGTTTCGCGCGCGTCGCTGCGCTCGCAGATCGCCTATGTCGGACAGAACGTGCAGCTTTTCCGCGGCACGGTCCGCGAGAACATCGCCTTCGGCCGGCTCGGCGCCACGGAGGACGAGGTCGTGGCCGCGGCCAAGGCCGCCCACGCACACGAGTTCGTCTCCGCCTTTCCGCAGGGCTACGACACGCCGGTCGGCGAGCACGGCCTGCAGCTCTCCGGCGGCCAGCGCCAGCGCATCGCCATCGCCCGTGCGCTCATCAAGAACGCGCCGATCATCCTGCTCGACGAGGCGACCGCAGCGCTCGATTCCGAGTCCGAGCGCTACGTCCAGGATGCGGTCACCGAGCTGTGCCGCGGCCGCACCACGCTGGTCATCGCCCACCGGCTCTCTACCGTGATGCACGCCGATGCCATCCTGGTGGTCGAGGGCGGCCGCGTCATCGAGCAGGGGCGCCACGACGAGCTGCTGCGGGCCGGCGGCCGCTATGCCGCGTTTTATCGGCTGCAACTCCAGGCGCAGCGCGAGGCGGCGCCAATCGCGATTTCGGCGGCGGAATAGCCGTCGTTCCGCGTTTCGCCGGCTTTGAATGGCAAGGTCCGATATGCTATCGGGCAGGTTGTCCCGCCGGCGTCCGCCGCGGCGCCCTCGTCCAACGGAAAGCCCTTCCATGAGCGACAGCTACGTCATTCCGCCGCCGCCGCAAGCGGCGATCGCCGTCAGTGGCTCCAGCCAGACGTTCCCGGTCCGCCGCATCTGGTGCGTCGGCCGGAACTACGAGGAGCACATCAAGGAGATGGGCCACGACGTCCGCGACCCGCCGTTCTTCTTCGCCAAGCCCGCCGACGCTGTCGTGCCGGATGGCGCCACCATTCCCTACCCGCCGCTGACCAAGGACTATCAGCACGAGATCGAGCTCGTGATCGCGCTGAAGAGCGGCGGCCGCAACATCAAGGCCGGCGACGCGCTGTCCCACGTCTGGGGCTATTGCGTCGGCCTCGACATGACCCGCCGCGACCTGCAGATCGCCTCGCGCAAGAAGGAGCGGCCGTGGGAGGTCGGCAAGGCGTTCGACAATTCGGCCCCCTGCGGCGCGCTCGTCCCCGCCGCCAAGGTGAAAGATCCGAACAAGGGCCGCATTACGCTCAAGAACAACGGCGTCGTAAAGCAGGACGGCGATCTCTCCCAGATGATCTGGAACGTTCAGGAGATCATCGAGAAGCTGTCGGAGATGGTGGAGCTCGCCGCCGGCGACATCATCATGACCGGCACACCGGCCGGCGTCGCCGCCTGCAATCCGGGCGACAAGCTGGAATGTTCCATCGAAGGCATCGGGACGCTGACGGTGACGATCGGGCCGCCGAAATAACGGTCCGACAAAGGTCCGGTGTCCCGGCCAAGCGCCGACGGCGCGAGAGCCGGGACCACGGACCGATGCGCCCCGATGGGCGGCCCGTGTCCCGAGTCGCGCGTGTACGCCCGGGACACGAAACCGCGCGACCTCCGATCCTTAGGCCAGCCCCTCGGCCTTGAGGGCCTCCTGCACCTTCGGCCGCGCGGCAACGCGGTCGGCGAAGGCCTTGAGGTTGGGAAACTGGGTGAGGTCCATCTTCATGCCATTGGCCCAGCGCGTCATCACATAGAGGTAGGCGTCCGGCGCCGTGAAAGTATCGCCCAGGAGGTACGGCCGGCCGGCGAGCTGGCTGTCGACCCACTTGAAGCGGCCGAGGACAGTGTTGCGCGAAATCTCCTTATAGGCATCCGGCGTGGTCGGGCGGAACATCGGACCGAAGTTCTTGTGCAGCTCGGTGGTGATGAAATTGAGCCATTCCTGCGCCCGGTAGCGTTCGCGGCCCGCGCCCGGCATCAATTTCGAGGCCGGCGCTTTGTCGGCGACGTATTGCACGATCACCGGGCCCTCGGTGATGCGATCGCCATCGTCCGTTTCAAGCACCGGCACCTGGCCTTTGGGGTTCACCTTGGTGAAATCGGAGCCGTCCTTGGTCTTCTTCTCGCGCAGGTCCACCTGCACGAGATCGAACGGCTGGCCCGCCTCCCGCAGCACAATGTGCGGCGAGAGCGAGCACGCGCCCGGCGCAAAATAAAGCTTCATCCGTTAACTCCCTGGTAACGCTTTTCGCCGGACCCTGATGGGGCAATCGGGTTCGGCGCCCGCCATCGGCCGGCGCGTGTGTGTAATCCGATTTTACCGGACATTGAACCGGCTTCGCTTCGGAGCCAGTTCAAAAAACGGTGGGGTGCGAAGGAACTGGCCGGCCCGGCCGTAGTTTTCCCAACCGCGCGGCGTGTCGCCGCGGCCTGCGGAGCGCACAGACCCATGGCCTTTCCCCGACGCCTCCCGATCCAGCCTTCGGCACTGTCCCAAACTGCGCCTGCGGCGGCTTCCGCCCCGGACGGCGACATGATCGTGGCCGACATGGTCGCGGTGCTGTCGGACCGGCACTACGGCTCGACCGCCGAGGCCCTCGCCTTCCTGCGCGAGCTCTATCCGCGCTATCCGCTCACCCTGCGGCTCGCCGCGCTGGTGATGCACGACCGGATGAGGCCGGCCGCGGGCACGTTGGCCGGCACGTTGCAGTAAATCCGGCTTTTTGAGCGTTCACCGCGGCGGAATCTGCACGAATTCCTTCACCTGGTCCGGCGTCAGCGGCTTGTCGAGGAACTTGAGCTTGATGGCGTCCCTCATGGCGCCGTCGAAGTCCTTCATGCCGTCGGTCTGCAGCGCATCCTTGGTCTGATACTCGGAGATCGACTGGCGGACGATCGCCTCGTCGGCGTTGATCTTCTTGGCGTAGAGCGCGACCGCCTGCGGGTCCGCGTACATCCAGTCCACAGCCTCGCGGAAGCCTTTCACGAAGCGCAGGATGGCGTCGCGCTTCTGCCGCAGCGCGCTGGCGTTGACGATGACGGCGCGCACGGTCTGGCCCCTGAGCGAGGGGACGTCGCTGCCGCGGGCGATCACCCTGATCTTGCCCTCGTTGATCTCCTTGACGCCGAACGGCGGCGCGCCCCAGCCGATGTCGATCTGGCCTGACATCACCGCGGTCAGCGTGCCCGGCAGGCCGCCGGTCGCGGTCGGCTTGGCCTTCAGGCCAAGCTCCTCGACGAAGGCGACGACGATGTTGTTGGACGACGAGCCGTTGGTGGAATAGGCGACGGTGTTCTTCTCGGTCGCGTCCTTGAGGCTCTTGATCGGCGAATCGGCGCGGACGTACCAGTAGAGGTCGCTCGTGCCGGTGTAGGACGGCAGCAGGATGCGCACCGGCGCGCCCCTGGAGAACGCGCGCAGCGCCCCGCCGACCCCGACTCCGCCGCCGATGTCCGCCGAGCCGGAAATCACCGCCTGCAGCGTCTCGCCGGCGCCGGCGGTGCCGTAATTCTCCAGCACGAGGTTGTATTTCTTGAAAATGCCGGCGTCCTGGCCGAGCGTCGGGGGCTGGTTCTCCCAGTTGTTGATCTGGCCGATCGCGACCTTCAACGTGTCCTGCGCCACCGCCGCCTGCGCCAGCGCGCAGGCCGCGATCAGCCCGATTACCAGCCTCATCATCGTTGCCGTCCTCTCCTGGTTGCTGCCTTCTTGGCAGCCGGCCTCTTGCGCGGCGCGGCCCGACCGCGGGCGGCCACGCGCGGCGGCATGGCGCCGCGCCGGTCGAGCCGCATCACCCAGTATTCCCAGGCGCGCGAGACTGTGTTCGGCTGCTGCTGCAATGCCCCGGCCATGGCGATCTCGCCGGGCGACAGCGACGTGAGGGCGCCGACCACCTTGGCCTGGGTCTGATACTCAGCGTTGCGGCACGAATAGATCGTGCGGAAGACGAGCTCGCGCAGATTGCCGCCGACCACGGTTGCGCCGTGGCGGCGCATCAGCACCATGGGGTGGCTTCCAAGAGCGCGGGCGAGCGAGGCGCCCTCGTCTGCCGTGCGCACCAGGAGGTTGGTGTCGCCGAACTCGTCGCGCTGATCCCAGAACGGCACGTCGGGGCCGATGACGGCGCCGAGGTGATAGACCGGGACGAGCGGCTCGCCGGTGATGCAGTAGCTCAGGACCGCCGGCGAATGATGGTGGCACACGGCCATCACGTCCGGCCGCGCCTTGTAGATCTCGCCGTGGATCACCCGCTCCGAATAGAGCGCCGCGGCCGGCGGCGTCACCGGCTCGGAATCGAGGGTGAATTCCAGGAGGTCCCCGGGCTCCACCAGCTCGGGCGCCCGCGATCGCGACAGCACATAGCGGCTGGGATCGGAGGGATGGCGCATGCTGACGTGGCCGAAGGCGTCGAGCACGCCCTCGTGGGCGCAGATGCGGTTGGCCACCGCCAGTTCGTGATAGAGCGCAGCGAGGTCGTGGGGCACGGGCGTTTCCTCAGAGCACTTTAAGCCGGCAGCAAAGCGGAAGGCCGTCCCGCGCGCAAGCGGCTTCCGACGGGGAAGCTGCGATGCAGCATGAGGAAGGAACGGTTCCGCGATTTACATTTGCACTCTCGCCGCAGACAATCCCGCCCGTTTTTGGCAAACGTCGCAAACCATGGAATGAGAGATATGAGCCGCACGATCAGACGCGTGGTCACCGGGCACGACAGCTCCGGGGAGGCCAAGGTGGTGATGGACGACATCATCGAGACCAAGCTGCGCTCCGCGGGCGTCGGCTCGGCGGTGCTGTGGATCACCGACGAGACCCCGGCCGATATTTCCGGCAACGTCGACCGCGCCAAGCGCGAGATCGGCGTGCCGCCCCCGGAGAAAGGCTCGATCCTGCGCATCGTGGATTTCCCACCGGTGTCAGGCGACATCAAGGTCGACAACAAGGCGTTCACCGCCGAAATGGGCATCGGCGAGCAGAGCCGCGGCCGCGGCAAGCACATCGGCCATCCGTTCATGCACCGCACCAAGAGCATCGACTACGCCATCGTCCTGGAGGGCGAGATCGACATGCTGCTCGACGACAGCGAGGTGCATCTCAAGGCCGGCGACATCCTGGTGCAGCAGGCCACCAACCACGCCTGGGTCAACAACAGCGGCAAGAACTGCCGTATCTGCTTCGTGCTGATCGGCGCGACCGAACCAGAGGTGCTCAAGGGCCGCGGCGGCGGGCATTGACCGGCCATCGTCTTTCCCGACAGCCCGATCCGGCTCTCCCCCTTCAGGGGGAGAGCGAAGACGACCTATCCGTTCGATTTCCAGGGCACGACGACGTTCTCGAGCTCCTGGAACAGCACCGAGCTGATGAGCCCGAGAATGCCGATCACCAGGATGCCGACGAACATGTAATCGACCTGCAGCAATTCCCAGGAGTTCCAGATCAGGTAGCCGAGGCCCGACTTCGACGCGACGAATTCGGCAGCGACCAGGACCACGAACGACACGGCGAGCGCGATTTTGAGGCCGGCGAAGATCAGCGGCAGCGCGCCGAAGAACACCACGCGCGAGAACATGATCCACGAGCTGGCGCCGAAATTCTTGGCAACATCCCAGTAGAGCTTATCGATGTTGGCCGCGCCGGCATAGGTGTTGACGATCACCGGAAAGAACACGGCGGTCGCCACCAGCGCGATCTTGGAGGCGTCGCCGAAGCCGAAGGCCAGCAGCAGGAGCGGCATCAGCGCGACCTTGGGAATCGGAAACAGCGCCGCGATCAGCGGGTCGAAGAAAATCTGCACCGGACGATACATCGCCATCAACAATCCGATGGCGATGCCCGGCACCGCGCCGATGATGAAGCCGACAAAGATGCGGTAGAGCGTGGCCCCGGTGTGGATCGCGAGCTCGCCGCTCGCCGTGAGCTGCCAGAACCGCACCGCGATGTCGCTCGGCGCCGGGATGAAGCGTCGGTCGCCGAAACCCAGCCGCAGCAGAATCTCCCAGATCAGCAGCAGGCCGATCGGCGAAATGAGATAGAGCCAGCGCTCCTGGCTCTTGCGCGACATGCCCTTCATAGATCCAGCTCCGCCCGCGCCCGGTTCACCTCGCCTTCCAGCACGCGCCAGATGTCGAGCTTGAGCGCGCCGAACTCCGGCGTCGCCGACAGCTCCATCACGTCGCGGGGATGCGGGAACGGGATGTTCTTGATCTCCTTGATGCGGCCCGGCTGCGCCGTCATGATGATGGTGCGGTCGCCGAGCATCAGCGCCTCTTCGATCGAGTGGGTGATGTAGATCACGGTCTTGCCGGTCTCCTCCCACAGCCGCACCAGCTCGGCCTGGAGGATGGTGCGGTTCTGCGCGTCGAGCGCGGCGAACGGCTCGTCCATCAGCAGCATGCCGGGATCGGTGACGAAGGCGCGCGCGATCGCGCCGCGCTGGCGCATGCCGCCCGACAATTGGTGCGGATAGTGGTTGCGGAACCGCGTCAGGCCGACCAGCTTGAGCGCGGCCTCCACCCGGTCGTCGATCTCGGACCTCGCGATGCCGCGCGTCATCAGCCCGAAGCCGACGTTCTTCTGCACGTTCATCCAGGGGAACAGGCCGCTCTCCTGGAACACCATGGCGTTTTCGACCGGCCAGCCGGCGGCATCGACGGCGATGGTGCCGCTGGTCTGCTGTTCCAGCCCGGCCAGGATGCGGATCAGCGTCGATTTCCCGCAGCCGGACGGCCCGACGATGCAGACGAACTCGCCGCGGGAAATGCTGACGCTGACGTCCTCGATGGCGACCACGATGTCGTCGCCGGAGCCGAATTCCTTGCGAAGGTTCTTGATGTCAACCGACGCGCCGCGCCGCTCAACCATAGTTCCTCTCTCTCATAGCGGCCGGCAACGCGGCGATGGCGGCTGTCAGCGACAGCCGGGAAGCTTGCTGTCCTTGTTCTGCAGCACGAACGGGCCGAGCTCCTTGTCGGCGGCATCGACATACGAGTGGTCGACGAGCTTCTCGAGCGGCAGCTTGGTGGTGATGAACTTGTTGGCGATGTAGAATTCCTGCTCGTCGAGCACGCTCTCGACCGGGACGTGGCCGTTGATGACGCGCGACTGCCACGGATACTTCTGCAGGTTCTCCGGGTTGCGCTCGATGCCGTCCTTGATGAGCAGGTCGATCATCTCGGCGCGCTGCGGACCGCCGTGATAGGCTTGGCAATAGTCGCGCACGCCGCGCTGGTAGGCGACGTAGTATTTTTTCACCAGATCCTTGTTCTTATTGGCCCAGTCGGTGTTGATGATATTGACCGCGAGCGCTACGGGCTGCGGCTTCTGAACCGAATCGGGGTCGATGAACATGGCGCCGAGCCCCTGCTCCTGGACCTGGTAGGTGAAGGGCGGGATCAGCAGCGCGGCGTCCACGGCGCCGTTCTTGAGCGCAAGGCCCATTTGCGTGAACGGCACCACCTTGACCTCCACGTCCGCGAGGCTCAGCCCGACGGACTCCATCACCTTGCCGATCTCGTAGGTGGAGATCGAACCCGGGCCGTTACTGGCGATGGTCCTGCCCTTGAGGTCCTTGGCGCTCTTGACCTTGTCCTTGAGCTCCGGCCGCAGCATGATGTTGTGGAACAGCGGCGAGGACGTGCGGTCGGCGACCATCATCACCGGCAGGCCCTTGGCGACGGCATTGAAATAGCCTGCCGACACGCCGCCCTCGACGATCTGGTACTGGTTCTGCGCCACCATCGCCATCACGTCGGCGGACGAGTTGATGTAGTCGAGGTCGATATTGATTCCGGCTTCCTTGAAGTAGCCGTGCTTCATGGCATAGAGCGTCGCCGCCACCGAGATGGCGCGCGCGGTGCCGACCTTGATCGTCACCTCCTGCGCCGACGCCGGCAGCGCCGTCGCGGCAAGGCCAATCGTCAGCAATCCCGCCTGAAATACTTTCATCATCCCCCCTCCCTCTCCCTGAAACGAATTCTAGCGCGGACCGGACCCCCGGCCGCATGCGTCATTTTCGCTGCAGCAGATAGCGGCCCCGCTCGTCGCGGTCGAGTCCTTCCGGCCGCAGCGCATCCAGCGCCAGCACGATCTCGCGACCGTCCCGGCTTCCCAGTGCCGCCATGAGCTCCTCGAAATATTTCGGGCCGTCGGCGAGCGCTTCCGCCACCGACGGAAACCGCTTGCCCTTATAGCTCGGCGGCTCCGGCACGCTGGCCTCCAGCCGGTCGCCGCTGCCCCACGGCCAAGTGAGATCGAAGCCGGCCTTGGCCCCGACCCGACCCGAGATCAGCGACGGGTCGAGCGGAAGGGTGCGCAGGTTATCGACCACGATCAGGTCGCGGTCGGGCTGGAAGCGCGTCGCCAGCGCCCAGTCCATCTGCTGGTCGGAGAACACGTCGATGTCGGGATCGACCACGAACACGTTCTTGACGTTGGCGAGCGAGGAAAAGCAGGCGGCGATGGCGTTGCGCGCCTCGCCCGGCACGCGCTGGCGCAGCGCGACGCGGACGTTGAACATGCCGCCGCTCGACGTGGTGGCGCAGACTGCGAGCGGCTCGCGCACCGCCACCTCGAGCGCGCGCCAGATCATCACCTCGGTCCGCAGCGCGCAAAGCTGCGCGGTGTCCGTCTGGGCCAGGGCCCGGCCGCCGATGGTCGCGGTCTGGAACAGCGCGTCCCCGCGGTGGGTGATCGCCGTGAGATGGAACACCGGATTGCGTTTGAGCGCGCCGTAGTAGCCGAGGAACTCGCCGTAAGGCCCTTCCGCCTCGACGTGGCCGCGGGCGTCGAAATAGCCCTCGAGCACGTATTCGGCATCGGCGGGCACGCGGATGTCGTTGGTGACGCACTTGACCACCGGGAGCGGCGCATCGCGCAGCGATGCGACGAGGCCGAGCTCGTCCACCGGCAGCCGCATGGTGGCGGCGACGTAATCGACCGGATGCGCGCCGACGACGAAAGCGACCGGCAGCGGCTTGCCGGTGGCCGCGCAGGCTTCATAGATCGCGCGCAGGTCGCTGGGCGACACGAGATCGACGCCGCACTCGCGCCGTCCGCGCAGCATCAGCCGGCGGACGCCGACATTGGTGAGACCATTGCGCGGATCGATCACATAATCGATGCCGGCGGAGATATAGGGACCGCCGTCGATGCCATGCTGAAAATGGATCGGCAGCCTGGTGAAATCGGCGTCGTCGCCGGTGAGCACCACCTGCTGCACCGGGGCATCGGCGCGCTCGACCTCGACGGACACCGGAGCCTGGCGCAAGCGGCGCTGGATCTCGGCCAACAGCTTGTCGGGCGCGACACCGAAAGCCTTGGCGAGCCGCGAGCGGCTGGCGAGCACGTTGCCGACCAGTTCCTGCCGCTCCGGCCCGGCGGCGCGGAACAGCGTGGCGCGCGGGTTGGCGTCGAGCGCCCGGGCCACGTCGGCGAGGTCGATGGGAGCGTCGCGGACCTCAAGCTCGTCCGGCCCAAGGCTCTCCAGGAATGCGCGCAGCCGGAAGCGGTCGAAATCGAGGTTCGACGGCTTCCCCCGGACGGCCTTGCCGATGACGTTCATGCGGTGTTCCCGCGTCCACCGGAGCGATGGACGGCCCCCGCAATCCATCGAAAGTTGGCATCGAGGTCAAGGGCACAGGCGGTGCGAAAGCGCGCTTTACGGCGGTGCAACCGGCAATATGACGGCCCGGCATTCGCCGAACCCGATGCGCGCAGCGCCTGCCCGCTCGCAATAGGCGCGAAAGATCACCTCGTCGCCGTCGGCGAGAAAGCCGCGCGTCTCGCCGTTCGGCAGCGTCAGGGGCTCGCGCGCGCCCCGGGTGAGCTCGAGGAGCGAGGCCCAGCTCTCGCGGGCCTCGCCGGAGACGGTGCCGGAGCCCATCAGGTCGCCGGTTTCGAGATTGCAACCGTTGGACGCATGGTGCGCCACCATCTGGGCCACGGTCCAGTAGATGTCCGCGAACGTGCCGTGGCTGAGGCGGACCGGCGCCGCGCCGTCGCGCCGCATCCGCTCGGTGAGGAGCCACGCCTCCATTTGAATGTCGAAGCCGCCTTCGGCCTGGTCCCCGGCGTCGAACAGATGTGGCAGCGGGGCGGGGTCGCCCGCGGGGCGACGATAGGCCGCGGCGCGGAACGGCGCCAGCGCCTCGACGGTGACCACCCAGGGCGAGACCGTGGTGGCGAAGTTCTTGGCCAGGAACGGCCCCAGCGGCTGGTACTCCCACGCCTGGATGTCGCGCGCCGACCAGTCGTTGAGCAGGCAGACGCCGAACACATGGTCGAGCGCCTCCCCCACCGGGACGGTCGCGCCAGGCTCGGAGCCGACGCCGATGTAAAATCCGAGTTCCAGCTCGTAGTCGAGGCTGCGCGCGGGACGATAGGCTGGCGCGGCGTCGGCCTGCGGCTTGGTCTGGCCGCGCGGCCGGCGCACCGGCTCGCCGCTGACGCGCACGGACGACGCCCGGCTGTGATAGGCAACGGGAACGTATTTGTAGTTCGGCAGCAGCGGGTTGTCGGGCCGGAACATGCGCCCGGCGTTGGTGGCGTGGAAAACCGAGGCGTAGAAGTCGGTGAAGTCCGGAATTTTCACCGGCAGCAGCAACTCGGCCTGCGCCATCGGCACGAGCTGCGCCCGCGCCGCGGCGCGGTTGGCGCGCTCGTCGGCGCTCAAGAGCCGCGAGAGCTCGCGCCGCAGCGCCGACCAGGCCGCAGGGCCGAGGGCCATGAGCGCGTTGAGGCAAGGCGCGGCACAGGCCGCGGCGGCGCCGGCGGCTTCGCCCGGCAGCAGCGCGGCGACCTCCGATACGTCGAGAATCTCGTCGCCGATGGCGACCCCGACGCGGCCCGCTTCGGTGCTGTCGCGGCGGCGGAATACGCCGAACGGCAGGTTCTGGATCGGAAATTCGGGATGGTTGTCGGCGCTGGCGACCCAGCTCTTACGGGCCGGGTCGTGAGTCTCGTCGATGAGGGCCATGGTCACACCAGGAAGCGCCCGCCGTCGCAGACGACCTTGATGCCGGTGCTGGACTTGAGATGGAGGATACAACCCATGATGGTCTCGGCGACATCGGCGGGCTGGACGACACGCCTGAGCGGCGACTCCGCCGCCGACTTCTCCAGCATCGCCCGCGTGCGGCCGGCGACGAAATCCGTATCGACCGCGCCGGGCGACACGCACATCAGCCGGATTTGCGGTCCGAGCGCGCGGGCGAGCGACATCGTCATGGTATCGAGCGCGGCCTTGGACGCCGCATAGGCGATGCTGCTGCCCTGCCCGGTAAAGCCGGCGATGGACGAGACGTTGATGACGATGCCGTCGCCGCTCTCCCTGAGCAACGGCGCGAAGGCGCGGATGGCGGCGAACGGGCCGCGCACGTTGGCGATCAGCACCGCATCGATCAGCGCATCGTCGAGCTTCTCGAGGTCGGCGTGCGGCACCGGCCTGGTGAAGCCGGCCGAGTTCACCAGGATGTCGCAGCGGCCGTAGTCGCCGCGCACGTCGGCGGCGGCGCGGCGCAGCGTGTCGGAATCCTCCAGCACCATGCGCTGGATGCGATGGCCGCCGCCCGCAAGCGAGGCGACCACGTCGCGCGCCCGCGCCTCGCCCCTGTTGTAGCCGACGACGACCTTGGCGCCGGCCTGCGCCAGCGCCCGCGCGGTCGCCGCGCCGATGCCGCTCGATGCGCCGGTGACGACGGCGACCCTGCCTTCCAACGTCTCAGCCACGCGCTGCCCCTCCCCCGATTTCCCGCCCTAGCCCTGAAAGTTCTTCTTCAGGCCCTGCCAGCCCTCGAAATAGTCCTGCTGCAGCTCCGAGGACTCCATGGCATAGCGCGTGAGCCGCATGGCAAAGCGCGTCTCGAACATGAAGGCCATGGTGTCGGAAAGCCTGTGCGGCTTGAGCTCGGCGTTCGTCGCCTTCTCCCAGGTGTCGGCATCCGGCCCGTGCGCCGACATGCAGTTGTGCAGGCTGGCGCCGCCGGGCAGGAAGCCTTCCGCCTTGGCGTCGTATTCGCCATAGACCAAGCCCATGAACTCGCACATCACGTTGCGGTGGAACCACGGCGGCCGGAACGTGTCCTCGCCCACCAGCCAGCGCGGCGGGAAAATGACGAAATCCACATTGGCCGTGCCGTGGGTATCGCTCGGCGCGGTGAGCACCGTGAAGATCGACGGGTCGGGGTGGTCGAAGCTGATGGTGCCGACGACCATGAATTTCGCGAGATCGTACTTGTATGGCGCATAGTTGCCGTGCCAAGCAACCACGTTGAGCGGAGAGTGCTTCATCTCCGCCGCCCACAGGTTGCCCTGGAACTTGGCGACGAGCTCGCACGGCGCCTCCTTGTCCTCGAACGCCGCCACCGGCGCCAGGAAGTCGCGCGGGTTGGCGAGACCGTTGGCGCCGAGCGGGCCGAGCTCCGGCAGCCGGAACATCTGGCCGTAGTTCTCGCAGACGTAGCCGCGGGAGGGGCCGTCCGGCAGCTCCACCTTGAAGCGGATGCCGCGCGGCACGACCGCGATCTCGCCGGGCGAGACCTCGAGGACGCCGAGCTCCGTGACCAGCATCAGCCGCCCCTGCTGCGGCACCAGCAGCATCTCGCCGTCGGCGCTGTAGAAGTAACGGTCGGTCATGGAGCGGTTGGCGGCGTAGACATGCGCCGCCATGCCGGACTGCTGCGACGCATCGCCGTTGCCGCCGATGGTGACGAGGCCCGCGACGAAGTCGGTGGGCTCGGCGGGAATGGGGAACGGGCTCCAGCGAAGCTGCGACGGGGTCGCCTCCACCTCGGCGAACGGCGCGGTGCGGATGCGGCCGTTGTCGATGCGCGAATAGGGGCGATGCACCACGGACGGCCGCGTGCGGTAGGTCCAGGTGCGGCGGTTCTCCGCGCGCGGCGCGGTGAAGGCCGTGCCGGAAATCTGCTCGGCGTAGAGGCCGAGCGGCGGCCGCTGCGGGCTGTTGCGCCCGAGCGGCAGCGCGCCAGGCCGCGCCTCGGTCGAGAACTGGTTGTTGAAGCCGGATTGATAGTGCAGCGCCGACGCCGCCTTCGACGGGGCGCGGGGTGTTTCCTCGACTTTGTCCTTGATGCTTTGGGCCATGGCAATGCCTCTCGCGTTTGGTGCGAGAATCCCGCCAAATCGCCCGCCTGTCCAGCGCGGCGCCGCCCCGCGCTGTCACAAGCCGCAGGCTACAGCCGCTCCGCCAGAAACCGGATGAGCCGCGGCGCCAGGAAGCCGGTGAAGCTGCCCGGCTCGTCGATAGGGTCGCCGGTCCAGTAGTGCGGCGCGCCCTGCACCACGGACGAACGAACGAAGAAGCCGGCCTGCTTGAGCGCCAGCATGAACGGTTCCGACTGCTCGTGGATGTTCACGAGGTCGTCCTCCGTGCCCCACGACAGGAACACCGATACCTTGTTGTTGGCGGTGACGGCATAGCTGATCGGAGAGGCCTCGAAATAGAGCTTGCGGTCCTGCATCGGCGGCACGCCGAGGAACGTCTCCGTGGAATTGTCGCCCGGCGTCTGCCGATTGAAGTCGTTCCAGTTGGCGACCATGTCATAGACGCCGAAGATACCGACCAGGGCCTTTACCTTGGCGTCGACCTTGGCATGCCTGTCCTGCGGATAGCCGTTCAGGAAATGGCCGGACTGGGTCCCGAGCGCGACCAGCGCCGAGAGGTGCGCCCCGGCGGAAGCGCCCATCAACCCGATGCGGGCGGGATCGATACGCAGGCTCTCCGCCTCGCCGCGCAGGTATTGCACCGCCGCGACGATGTCGTGCACCGCGCCGGGATACGTCGGCTTGGCCTTGACGGCCAGCCGGTAGCTGACGCTGAACACGGCAATGCCGCGCGCCGCGATGTGCTGACCCCAGTTGTGCAGCGACTGCCGCGCGCCAAGCCGCCAGCCGCCGCCGTGCACCGCGATCAGCGCGGGATGCGGGCCGGCGCTTTCCGGCAGGAACAGATCTCCGGCGAGTTCCGCGCCGTCGTGATTGCAATAGACGACGCCGTGACGGGTTTCGAACGGTTGCGGCATGATCAGGATTCCTGTGGCTTTTCGAGCTTGAGCTTGAGCGCGTTCATCAGCAGCGCCATGCCGTAGTAGGTCGCGACCGCGAACGACACTTCGACGATCTGCTGGGAGGTGAAGGCGGCCTGCATCGCGGCGAACGTGGCGTCGCTGACGTTACCGCGGTCGCACATCTCGTCCACGTAGGCAAGCAGGGCCCGCTCCTTGTCGTCGAAAAGCGGGCTCGCGCGCCAGTTGGGCAGCGCGTCGATCTTCGCCTGCGGGGCGCCGGCGGCGCGCAGCATCGGCAGGTGCTGCTGCAACTCGTAGGCGCCGTGGGCGGCGCGCGCCGCCTGCACGATGGAGTATTCGATATAGAGGCGATCGGCCGACGTGTTGTTGCGCAGGGCCAGCGCCATCTGCGCCGAGGCGCGGCTGACGTTGGGGGCGTGGCCGATAAGGTAGTGCAGGTTGATGAGCCTCCCCATCAACCGCGTCCGCTCCGCGAACAGCGCCTCCACCTCGGGCGGCAGCGGATCGGGCAGCGGCGGCAGGCGCGAGACGTCGCGCTCGGCGAGCGGACGAAGCTCCATCAGCCCGCCCTCGCGTATTTGCCGCGGCCGAACAGGCGGTCCTTGTCGTCCTCGGTCGCGGTCTCGCGGCTGTTCGGGATCTTGGCCACGATGTCGAGCGCGCGCTTAACCGCGGGGCGTTCGGCGATGGCGTTGAACCAGCGCGCGATGTTGGGATGCTCGGCGTCGGTCGCGCCCCAGTTGGCCCGGCCGCGCATCCAGGGGAAGGTGGCGATGTCGGCGATGGTGTAATCCTGGCCGCCGAGATAAGGCACCTCGCCGAGCCGCTTCTCCAGCACCGTGTAGAGCCGCCGCACCTCCGTGAAATAGCGGCTGGTGGAATAGTCGTTGCCCGCAGGGGCCATCATCTTGAAGTGGACGAGCTGCCCTGACATCGGGCCGATGCCGGTCAGCTGGATCATCAGCCATTGGATCGTGTCGAAATAGGCGCGCTTCTCGGTCGGAAGGAACTTTCCGGTCTTGTCGGCGAGGTACATGAGGATCGCGCCGGACTCGAACACCGGGTAGGGTTTGCCGCCCGGGCCGTCGTGATCGACGATGGCGGGAATCTTGCCGTTCGGATTGATCTTGAGGAATTCCGGCTTGAACTGATCGCCCTTCCAGACGTCGACGTTGATCTGATTGTAGGGGAGCCCGCACTCTTCAAGCATGATGAAGATCTTTTGCACGTTCGGGCTGGTGAGCGCGTAGAAATCGATCATGGCGTTTCCCGGGGGATTTGAAATGCGGCGAGGCGCACAGCCTAGTCAGCCGCCATGACAGCGACAAGACCCCTGTCGGGCAGCTACCGGTCCCGATGCGAAATCTCGATGACGCGGGCGCGCTGCGCGATCTCCTCCATCAGCGCGTCGGCCGCGGCGCGGTTGGCGGCGTCGAGATTGGCGTCCCATTCGTCGAACAGATAGACCGCCGCGTCGGTGAAGCGGGCGATCTCCTGCAGCGACTTGAGCTGGCGCTCGCCCGAGGAGAAGCCGACCTTCTTCGGCGGCGCCGCAGGCTCGTCCGCCTGCGCCAGCAGGTCCGGGTCGAGTTCCTCATCCTCGGCGCCTTGGGGCACCTCGCCCTCCGCGAACTTGAACGCCAGCCGGTCGGTGGTCGGCCAGTAGTAGGCGCGGTTCTTGATCTCGGCTTTGAGCGCGGCGAGCAGCGTCGATTTGCCGGAGCCGTTGCCGCCGCGCACGTTGATGCGGCCGGTGCCGTGCGCGAACACCGCCCGAAGCGCGTCGTCGAGAGAATGGACGGAAAACTGGCGGTCGCCCTCGCGCAGCACGATGCGGTCGAATTTCATGCGCGCGTCGTAGCCAGGATCGGCGTCGGGCGTCATATTGTCGGTGACGCCGCCGATGCGCGCCCACACCGCGACCATGTCGTTCCAGCCGGCGGCCAGCGAATACATGTCCTTGGTCATCTCGATCTGCCGCGGCAGCGTGGCCGCGAGGATGACCAGCACCTCGGTATCGCCGGCGGCGCGCACCGCAACCATCACGATGGCGGCGAAGATGACGGCCAGGGCGATGATGCCGCTCAGGGAACTCAGGCCCTCCCGCCACATGATGGCGATGACTTGCGCATGCAACGCCTCGCGCAGCCGTTCCTTGAAGCCGGCGAGCCAGAGCCGCAGGTTGTAGCGGTTTCCGGCGAACACGTTGTCCCAGGCCGTGTAGCCCTGGGCGGTCATGCGGTTGGTCATGCGCTGGTTTTCGAGGAAGGCGTGGGCCAGCGGCTTGCGCGCTCCCGCCTGCATCGCGATCAGCACCACGAAGGCGACGCCATAGGCGATCGGGAAGCTGGTGTCGATCTCGCTGCCGAGCACGACGGTGTTGAAGACGAGATGGAACGCGAGCTTGAGGTCGGCTTCGAGCTCGTAGACGAGCTGAAAGAAGATGTGGAACGTCTCGCCGGTGAGGAACGGCTCGACCACCTCGCGCGTGCCCTTCTCATGCAGGAGCCGGGTCTGGTGCCGGTTCTCGCGCGCGAAATGCTGCATGTATTTGCCGAACGCGCCGAAGCCCGAGCGCTCGGCATAGATCCAGCTCACCATGCCGACGAGATAAGCCGCCGACTGGGCGCCGAGAATCTTCAGCAGGTCGCCGGTCAGGAAATCGTCGTTGGCGACGTCGCGTCCCGCCTGGATGATGAGCCAGGTCGTCGCCGCGGTGAGCAGGGCTTCGACCAGCAGCAGCACCACCATCAGGTAGAACGAGCGGCCGAGAATGAGTTTCGCCAGCGCCCAGCGCGACAGCTTGCGACGCGGGACGTGAGGAAGAACGCGCGGAAGGGCACGAGGAAGACTACGAGGAGCTTGGGCCTCTGACATTGCCGGGAATCGCGTTTGCGGGCTGCGTCACGGTCTCATAGCAAGTTTTACCCCCGCACGACAGGCAGCCGCGGGGGCGGCGGGAGCCGCCGCATCGCAATAAATTGTCGTCCGCTGCCTTTACAACAGCGCGCGCCACGGAGGCGTGATTGTGCGGGCTACATGGTTCTGATATTCCTGCCGCAACGGTTTCTGTAGGAGGGCGGCACCGAGCCGCGCGATCCATGACCATCGACATGCATTCGCATTGGTTCCCCGCCGCCCTGGCCGACGCCTTCCGTAAGCGGACGGCGAAGCCGATGATCCATACCAAGAGCGGCGTGGAATACATGGAATCCATGTTCTCCGCGCCGTTGCGCACCGAGACGCTGGAGAAGCGCATCGCGGAAATGGACCGCGCGGGCGTGGACCGCGGGGTGATTTCGCTGACCACGGTATTCGGCGTCGAGGGTCTGCCGGCGGAGGAGGCGATCCCGCTGTGCCGCATCAACAACGATGGCCTGTCGGAAGTCTGCGCGCAGCATCCCGACCGCTTCTCCGCGCTCGCCACCCTCCCCGTCGGCGACATCGATGCCGCCATCGCTGAGTTCGAGCGCGCCATGACACTGCCGGGCATGGTCGGCGGCCTGCTGCCGGGCGACGGCTTCCTGTCGCTCAAGCGCGCCGAGCGCTTCCGCCCGCTGCTCGAGGTCATCGACCGCTACAGTGCGATGGTGCTCGTCCACTACGGCAAGACCGCCAACGACGCCGAGCCCATCAAGGTCGACGCCTCCGACACCAGCCACCCGCGCATGGGCACGCTCGACATGCAGGCGCGGCTGTCGCAGAACATGATCACGTTTTGCCTCACCGATTATCTCAAGGCGTTTCCGAACCTGACGCTGCTCAGCCACAACCTCGGCGGCAACATCCCGTTCGAGATCGAGCGCATGGACCACCGCACCATGATCGACCTGCCGCCGGGCACCGAGCTTCCCTCGAAGAAGTTCCGCGCCGCGCCGGTGCTGGTGGATTGCAACTCGCTCGGCGCGCGCTCCATCGAGCTCGCGGCCGAGGTCTATGGCGCCGACAAGATCGTGTTCGGCTCCGACGGCACCGCCTTCGGCATGGAGTGGACGCAGAAGGCGATCAACGATGCGCGCATCGACGAGAGCGCACGCGAGGCGATCCGCCACGACAACGCCGCGCGCGCCATCGCCAAGGTGAAACGGCCGGTGCAGGTCGCGGCGGAATAAACGCGCGTTACACGATCTGGTGCGAGACGGCCACGCCGCGCTCGAACACGACCCTGCCGCCGACGATGGTGATGTCGGAGACGGTGTGGCGCAACCTGTCGAGGCTGCACGCCAGCGGGTCCTGCGACAGTACCGCGATGTCGGCGAGCTTGCCGGCTTCCAGCGATCCCTTATCGTTTTCCTCGAAGGTGACGTAGGCGCCGCCCAGGGTGGCGCAGCGCAGCGCCTCCTCGCGCGAGAGCGCCTGCGCCAGCGCGACCGGCGCGTTGGTGCTGCGGTCGAGCCGGGCCACCGCCTGCCATACCGGATACCACAGGCTCGGCGGCACGTTGTCGGTGCCGAACGCGACCGGCACGCCGGCATCGAGAAGACGCCGCAGCGGCACGGCGTCGTTGTCGCGGCCCGCGCCGAGGCTTTGCACGAGCGCCGCGCCGGAGCGCCAGATGTAGCCGTTGGTGTGGGTGGTGACGGCAAGGCCGAGGTCGCGGATGCGCGCGACGTCGCCCTCGCTCAGCGCCGCGACATGCGCCAGCACCCAGCGCAGGCCGGCGATGGGGTAGGCGCGGGCCGCCTCCTCGAACAGATCGAGCGTCGCCGCGCCGATGCCGTTGACGCGGATGCCGTGGCGGGCGCATTCGCGCAGCAGCACGATCAGTGCCTCGCGCGGCAGGCCCGCATCGTTGAAGCCGGCCCAGCCGGTCTGCGGCAGCGCCGCCCGGCGCAAGGCCTGCTCCGGCGACGAGCCCGC
>Ga0180221_1000719_pt1 | contig 26093 bp, 23 predicted proteins | sample eDN5th37CKraftMG_FD_151339 | JGI IMG/M metagenome (GOLD analysis project Ga0180221, IMG submission 151339) | Enriched Miracle-Growth compost microbial communities from Emeryville, California, USA - eDNA 5th pass 37_C Kraft MG (version 2) (version 2) ...
CAGGAAACGGATCGCCGCGCCGTTCGGATTGCCGGCGCCGGCGCTCAGCAGCACCGGCTGGTCGGCGGCGTTCGGCTCCCGGTCGGTGCCGTGCGGCAGGAAGCTGTCGTCGCGGAACGTCCACAGGTGCGCGTCGAGCGCGGCCAGCCGGTCCTCCGAGGCCTGCACCGCCGCGCGCCACCCGCGCTCCAGCGAGCGTTCGAGCAGGTTGGGCAGCACCGTTTCGACCGGACGGTTCTGCAGGTGGTAGAAATAGACTTCAGTCATGCCCTTCTCGGCCGCGACGCCTAACCTTCGTAGTGTTCCGCCACCAGGCGGTCGAGCAGGCGCACGCCCCAGCCGGAGCCCCAGCTCCGGTTGATGTCAGTCTGCGGCGCGGCCATGCCGGTGCCGGCGATGTCGAGATGGGCCCACGGCGTTTTGCCGACGAAGCGCTGCAGGAACTGCGCCGCTGTGATCGAGCCGCCGTTGCGGCCGCCGGTGTTCTTCATGTCGGCGAAGCGCGAGTCGATCTGCTTGTCGTATTCCGGCCCGAGCGGCATGCGCCACACCCGCTCGCCGGTGTCGAGGCCGACCTTGGTGAGCCGCTCCGCCAGCTTGTCGTCGTTGGAGAACAGGCCGGCGTATTCCTGCCCGAGCGACACCAGAATCGCGCCGGTCAGCGTCGCGAGGTCGATCATGAACTTGGGCTGGAAGCGGTCGGCGACGTAATGCAGCACGTCGGCCAGCACCAGCCGGCCCTCGGCGTCGGTGTTGATGATCTCGATGGTCTGGCCCGACATGCTGGTGACGATGTCGCCGGGACGCTGGGCCTTGCCGTCCGGCATGTTCTCCACGAGACCGATGGCGCCGATGGCGTTGACCTTGGCCTTGCGCGCGGCGAGCGCCTGCATCAGGCCGACCACGCAGGCCGCGCCGGCCATGTCGCCCTTCATGTCCTCCATGCCGCCGGCCGGCTTGATCGAGATGCCGCCGGTGTCGAAGCACACGCCCTTGCCGATGAAGGCGACCGGCTTTTCGCCGCGGGAGCCGCCGTTCCAGCGCATCACCACCAGCCGGCTCTCGTGCATCGAGCCCTGCCCGACGCCGAGCAGCGCGCCCATGCCGAGCTTCTCCATGGCCTTGACGTCGAGCACCTCGACAGCGACGCCAAGCTTGCGCAGCGCCGTGGCGCGGCGGGCAAACTCCGCCGGATAGAGCACGTTGGCGGGCTCGTTGACGAGGTCTCGCGCCAGCACCACGCCGTCGGCGACCGCGCCGCGCGCGGCCCATTCCCTCCTCGCCGCCGGCGCGCTGCCGACGCCGATGGCGAGCCTGACCGCGGCCGCCGCGGCTTCGTCCTCCTTCTTCTTGGTCTTGTAGCGCTCGAATCTGTAGGCGCGCAGCCGCGCGCCGAGCGCGAGGTCCGCCGCCTGGTCCGGTTTCATGGAGCCGTCGGGCAGTTCCGCCAGGATCGTGACCTCGCCGGCGCTCGCCGGCGCCGCGCCGAGCGCGATGCCGCCGAGCCGCACGAAGTCCTGGGCGGTCAGGTCCTTGGGCTTGCCGGTGCCGACCACGACCAGCCGGCTTGCGCGCAACCCGGCCGGGGCGACGATATTGAGAGTCGAGCCGAGGCGGCCCTTGAAGCGCTCGCTGCCGGCGGCGCGCGCAACGAGATCGGCGGCGTGGCCGAGCGCCTTGCGGGTCTCGGGGCCGAGCTTCACGGCGTCATCGCAGAACACTGCGAGAACACCGCGGGTTTCGGCCCGGAAGGCCCCGAATTCCACATTCAATTCCGCCATGGCGATCCTCGGTTGCGGCGCCGCTGCGCCGTCGGACAGGGTACGGTTACGACGTTGCGCTCCGACGCGATTTCGCCGGATTTGAACAGGTGCCCGGACGTGCTATCAGGCAGCGCAGGTCGGTGGTAAGCCCTTAACCATTCCGCGTTGATTTTCAACAGCTTTGCCTCGGGACGGCCATGTTGTGAATCAATGGTAACCATACTGGGGACAGGTTGCCGATCCGGGGGGACCGCGGCCTGCGTGTTTTCCGCCGTCGGGGGCCGGCGGACCGTTCCGGTCCGGCGTCCCGGCCTGGGGTAGTTGGGGAGTAATGGGGTCCATCGGCCGATACATCCTGCGGACCACGCTGGGGGCGTTCCTGATGATCCTCGTCAGCTTGACGGCGATCATCTGGGTCACCCAGGCGTTGCGCGACATCGACCTGATGACGAGCCAGGGCCAGACCATCCTGGCGTTCATCGGCATCACCAGCCTCATCATTCCCCAGCTCGTGCTGGTGATCGCCCCGATCGCGCTGGTGATCGCCGTCGCTCACGTCCTCAACAAGCTCGCGACCGATTCCGAGGTCATCGTCATGAACGCCGCCGGCATGTCGCCATGGCGGCTGTTCCGGCCGTTCCTGGTGGCAGCCCTGCTGGTGTCGGTGATGGTCGCGTTCGTGGCCGCCTATCTGTCCCCCAAGGGGCTGCGCGAGCTGCGGCGCTGGGCCGCGGACGTGCGCGCCGACCTCGTGACCAACATCGTGCAGCCCGGCCGCTTCACCGCGATCGAGCGCAACCTGGTGTTCCACCTGCGCGAGCGCACGCCCGACGGGCAATTGCTCGGGATTTTCCTCGACGACCGCCGCAACCCCGGCGAGGAGATCACCCTGCTCGCCGAGCGCGGCGAGATCGTCGAGAACGAGGAAGGCACGTTCCTGCTGCTGGGCCACGGCAGCCTGCAGCGCCGCAGCAGCGACCAGGCCGACCCCGCCATCGTCGAGTTCAAGCGCCACGCCTTCGACCTGTCGCAGTTCTCGGGTCAGACCCAGGCGATCACCCTGTCGGTGCGCGAGCTCTACCTGTGGCAGCTGCTGTGGCCCTCGCCCGACGACCCCACCTACAAGCGCGACCCCGGCCCGTTCCGCGCCGAGCTTCATGACCGGCTGACAGCGCCGCTCTATCCACTCGCCTTCGTCGTCCTGGCCTTCGCCTGGCTCGGCGCGCCGCGCACGACCCGCCAGAGCCGCGCGTTCTCAGCCGTCGCGACCGTGCTCGCGGTCACCTCGCTGCGGCTCGCCGGCTTCGCCAGCATGGTCTTCGGCATGTATGCCCCGGCCATGCTGGCGCTCCAGTACGTGGCGCTCGTGGTCTTCGTCCTGCTGGCGATCAAGGCCATCGCCCAGGGCACCGCCATCGAGATGCCGCCGTGGCTCGCCGAGCGCATCACCGCCCTGACCGAGCGCATGGCGCGACGGGCCACCGCGTCATGAGCTTCGCCATGTCCGCAGTCACCAGCACGCTCGCGCGCTATTTCGGCCTCGCGTTCCTGCGCGCCGTGGTGGCGGTGTTCGTCGGTGTGTTCCTGCTGGTGGCGCTGGTGGATTACATCGAGCTGCTGCGCCACAGCGCCGGGGCGCAGAACGTCTCGGCCTGGCTGGTGGCGCGCACCTCGCTTTATCGCGTGCCGCAACTGACCGAGCGCATCATGCCGTTCGCGGTCCTGATCGGGGCGATGACGAGCTTCCTCGCCCTGTCGCGGCGCAACGAGCTGGTGATCGCGCGCGCGGCCGGGCTGTCGGCCTGGCAGTTCGTCGCGCCGGCGGCGGCTGCCGCCATCGCCATCGGCATCTTCGCCACCGCGGTCTATAATCCCCTCGCCGCGACTCTCAACGAGCGCTCGAAGCAGCTCGAGATGGAGATGTCCGGCAACAAGCCGCAGACCGGCCTGCAATTCAGCACCACCGGCTTCTGGCTGCGCCAGAAGAGCCCGGACGGCCAGTCGATCATGAACGCGGCCAGCGCCAGCGACCAGGGCCAGCAGCTTGCCGGCATCATCGCCTTCACCTTCGACCCGGCCGGCGTGTATCAGGAGCGGATCGAAGCGCGGACTGCGACACTGATGGACGGCTACTGGCTGCTGAGCGATGCCCGCGTCTATGGCGGCGACGAGCCGCCGCGGATGCGCGCCGAATACCGGCTCAAAACCAACCTCACCGCGGCGCAGGTGCGCGAGAATTTCGCCACTCCCGAATCCGTGCCGTTCTGGGACCTGCCCGGCTACATCGACGCCGCCGAGCACGCCGGGCTGCGCGCCGCCGGCTATCGCCTGCAGTACCAGAAGCTGATCGCCCAGCCGTTCCTGCTCGCGGCCATGGTGCTGCTCGCCGCCGCGGTCGGCCTGCGGTTCTTCCGCTTCGGCGGCGTGCAGAAGATGGTTCTGGCCGGCATCCTCGCCGGCTTCATGCTCTACGTGTTCTCCAAGGTGATGGACGACCTCAGCAAGGCCGAGCTGGTGCCGGTCGCCGCGGCGGCCTGGATCCCGGTGCTGGTCGGCTCCCTCACCGGCTTCGTGGCCCTCCTTTACCAGGAGGACGGCTGATGGCTGCGGCGCCGCTCCCCCGTTCCGCGAGGCTGCCGTGCCCGCCCAGCGCCCTGGCGCTGGCGCTCTCTGTCTGCGCCCTGCTGCTGGGCGCCGCCGCGCCGGCGACGGCCCAGAACTTTCTCGATTTCCGGCAGCAGATCAGGCCGCAGCCGACCACGCCCAGCGTGGCCCAGCAGATGCAGAAGGCCGGCGGACCGGTCAAGGACGCCAAGATGCTGGTCCAGGCCGACGTGATGAACTACGACTACACCAATCACACGGTCGCCGCCGTCGGCAACGTGCAGATCTATTACGCGGGCGCTACGCTCGAAGCCGACAAGGTGATCTATAACCAGGTCACCAAGCGACTGCACGCCGAAGGCAACGCGCGGCTCACCGACGCGGACGGCAAGATCAGCTACGGCGAGATCATCGACCTTTCGGACGATTTCCGTGACGGCTTCGTCGACTCGCTGCGGGTCGAGACGCCGGACGACACCCGCATGGCGGCGGCGCGCGCCGACCGCGCCGGCGGCAACGTCTCGGTCCTTCAGAGCGGCGTCTATACCGCCTGCGCGCCGTGCCGCGACGACCCGCGCAAGCCGCCGCTGTGGCAGGTCAAGGCCGCGCGCATCATCCATAACCAGACCGAGAAGATGCTGTATTTCGAGGACGCCCGCATCGAGTTTTTCGGCAAGCCGCTGGCCTGGTTCCCCTATTTCTCGGCCCCCGATCCGACCGTGAAGCGCAAGACCGGCTTCCTGATGCCGAAGTTCACCACGAGCTCGGTCTATGGCTTCGGCGCCGAAATCCCCTATTACGCCGCGCTCGCGCCCGATTACGACATGACGTTCTCGCCGCGCCTCACCACCAAGCAGGGCGCGCTGCTCCAGGGCGAATACCGCCAGCGGTTCGACAACGGCTCGCTCGCCATCCGCGGCGCCGGCATCTACCAGCTCGACCCCGACGCCTTCAAACGCGACGACGGCAGCGCGACCCCCGGCTATCGCCAGTGGCGCGGCTCCATCGAATCGAGCGGCAAGTTCGCGCTGTCGCCGCAATGGACCTGGGGCTGGGACGCCATCGCCGTGACCGACCAGACGTTCTTCCAGAACTACGGCATCCGCACGCTGCAGCAGCAGCTCCAGCGGCAGTCCGCATCCGTCATCACCGACGGCGTCACCGAAGGCATCTCGCAGCTCTACCTGTCGGGCCGCGGCGACCGCAGCTACTTCGACATCCGCTCGATCTACTTCCAGGGCTTCTCGGAAGCCGACGTGCAGAGCCAGTTGCCGGTCGTGCATCCGGTGCTCGATTATCAGAAGACGCTGGGCTCGCCGGTGTTCGGCGGCGAGCTCGGCTACAACGTCAACCTCACCAGCCTGTCCCGCCAGTCCGCGGAATTCGACGCCATCAGCCAGACCGCCCAGGCTAGCGGCCAATGCGCCCTGGCCACCGCCGATCCTGCCGCCAAGACGCCGGCCAACTGTCTGCTGCGCGGCGTTCCGGGCGACTATTCGCGGCTGTCGGCCGATGTGCACTGGAGGCGGCAGATCGTCGACCCCCTCGGCCAGATCTGGACTCCCTTCGCCTCGATCCGCGCCGACGTGGCGAGCGTCAACATCGAGAACCAGACCGGCGTGTCGAACTTCGTCACGCCCGGCGACACCGACGTGGTCCGCGGCATGCCGACGGTCGGCCTCGAGTATCGCTATCCGTTCATCGGCGTCGAATCCTGGGGCACGCAGACCGTCGAACCGATCGCGCAGCTTATCGTGCGTCCCAACGAGACCCAGATCGGCAAGCTGCCGAACGAAGATTCTCAGAGCCTGATCTTCGACGACACCAATCTGTTCAAGGTCGACAAGTTCGCCGGCTGGGACCGCGTCGAAGGCGGCGGCCGGCTCAATACCGGCGTGCAATACACCGCCCAGGCCAACCGCGGCGGCAATTTCAACATGCTGTTCGGCCAGTCCTACCAGATGTTCGGCGTCAACTCGTTCGCGACCGGCGACACGGCCAACACCGGTCTCGACAGCGGCCTCGACAAGGGCGCCTCCGACTACGTGGCGCGCGCGGGATACCAGCCGAACAGCATCTACAGCTTCATCTCGCGCTTCCGCTTCGATTCGCGGGACTTCACGATGCACCGGCTGGAGCTCGAAGGCCGGGCCAGCTTCGACCGTTGGAACCTCTCGGTCCTTTACGGCAACTACGACAGCCAGCCCGACCTGGGCTTCCTGCAGCGGCGCGAGGGCATCCTCGCCTCCGGCTCAGTCAAGCTTTCGCCCAATTGGGTGGTAAATGCTGGCACGCTCTATGACCTGCACGCGGACAAGGTCACCCAGTTACGCACCGGGCTCGGCTATATCGACGACTGCTTCATTATGTCGCTCAACTACATCGTCGATTACACCTATAGCGGCAACGTCCAGGCCAACCAGGCGGTCATGATGCAGATCAGCCTGCGCACGCTTGGCGGCACGAGTTCGACGCACTGATACGCGGGCGCGCCGGCCTCGCGCCGAGGCAGTTCCGCCCAAGGACGATGAGGGCCATGTTTCGACACCTGATCTCGCGCCACGCGCTGTGGCTCGCCGTTTGCCTCGCGGCTTGCGCCGCCGGCCCCGCCGTGGCCCAGCAGGTCGTGCTTACGGTCAACGGCTACCCGATCACCTCCTACGACATCGAACAGCGCGGCAAGCTCATCCAGCTCACCACGCACAAGGCGCCCACGCGCCAGGAGATCCTGGACGACCTCATCAACGACAAGCTCAAGCTGAGCATCGCCAGTCGCTACAAGCTCGATCCCGACGAGAACGAGGTGAACCGCTCGTTCAACGAGATGGCGCACCGCATGCGCATGGATGGCGACCAGCTCGTCAAGGTCCTGGCCCAGCAGGGCGTCGCCGCCTACACGCTCAAGGATCGCCTCCGCTCCGATCTCGTCTGGCAGCAGATCGTGCGCGGCAAGTTCGCCTCCACCTTCCAGGAGACCAGCCAGGACGCCCAGCGCATGCTGGAGACGCGCAAGGACGATGCCAAGGATGTCGTGAGCTACGAATACACGCTGCGGCCGATCCTGTTCGTGGTCCCCCGCGGTTCTGGCGATGCCGTGATCGAGCAGCGCAAGCGCGACGCCGAGGCGCTCAAGGCGCGGTTCGAGAGCTGCGACAGCGGGCTCGCCATGGCGCGCGGCATGCGCGACGTCGCGGTCCGCGATCCGATCCGCAAGAACTCGGCCGATCTCGCGCCGGCACTGCGCGACATCCTCGACAAGACGCCGCTCGGCCACGTGACCAATCCTGAGGTGACGAACCAGGGCGTCGAATTCTTCGCGCTGTGCGGCAAGCGGGCGCTCAAGGACGAAACCACCGCCAAGCGCGAAGTGCAGAACCAGCTTTTCTCCGAGAAATTCCAGTCGACGGCGGCCAAGTTTCTCAAGGAACTGCGCAAGAGCGCCATTATCGAATACAAGGACGGATCCGATGCCAGGGCCGCTGGCGGTAACCTTCGGTGAGCCGGCGGGCATCGGTCCGGACATCGCGATCGCGGCCTGGCTGAAACGCTCCGAACTCTCGCTGTCGCCGTTCTATCTCATCGCCGATCCGGCGTTCCTCGCCGGGCGGGCCAGGCGGCTCGGCCTCACGGTCCCGCTCGCCGCCACGACGCCGCGCGAGGCGGCCGCCGCGTTCCGCGCCGCGCTGCCGGTGGCCGATTGCGGCGTCGCCGTCACCGCCGCGCCGGGGAAACCCGACGCCACCAGCGCCCCCGCCGCGATCGCCGCGATCCGCCGCGCGGTCGCCGACGTGCTCGCGGGCGAAGCGGGCGCGGTGGTCACCAATCCGGTCGCCAAGAACGTGCTCTACCGATCGGGTTTCATCGAGCCGGGCCACACCGAGTTCCTGGCGCGGCTCGCCACGGAAGCGACCGGACAGCCGGTGCAGCCGGTGATGATGCTGTGGGCGCCGGAGCTTGCCGTGGTGCCCGTCACCATCCACCTGCCGCTCACCGACGTGCCGCGTGCTCTGAGCACGGAGCTTATCGTCTCGACCGGCCGGATCGTCGCGCACGACCTCAAGGCGCGCTTCGGCATCGCCAGGCCGCGGCTCGCCGTCGCCGGCCTCAATCCGCATGCCGGCGAGGACGGCACCATGGGCGCCGAGGATGGCGCCGTCGTCGCACCGGCGGTGCGCGCGCTGCGCGCCGAGGGCATCGACGCTCGCGGCCCGCTGCCCGCCGACACCATGTTCCATCCCGGCGCGCGCATGACCTACGACGCGGCGCTGTGCATGTATCACGATCAGGCGCTGATCCCGATCAAGACGCTGGCGTTCGACCACGCGGTCAACGTCACCCTCGGCCTGCCCTTCGTGCGCACCTCGCCCGACCACGGCACCGCCTTCGACATCGCCGGCAGCGGCCGCGCCGACCCGTCGAGCCTGATCGCCGCGCTCAAGCTGGCGGCGCGGCTCTGCGCCCGCGAGGCGTCCGCGCTCGCAGCCGCGCCGTGAACGACGACGGACTGCCGCCGCTGCGCGAGGTGATCCGGCGGCACGACCTGTCCGCCAGGAAATCGCTGGGCCAGAATTTCCTGCTCGACCTCAACCTCACCGGCCGCATCGCCCGCGCCGCCGGGCCGCTCGACGGCGTCACCGTGGTCGAGATCGGTCCGGGCCCCGGCGGCCTCACCCGCGCGCTGCTGGCCGCGGGCGCGCGCCGGGTCGTGGCCGTGGAACGCGACCCGCGCGCCGTCGCCGCGCTCGCCGAGATCGCGGAACGCTATCCGGGCCGCCTCGACATCATCGAAGGTGACGCCCTCGCCTTCGATCCGCGGCCGCACATCGCCCCGCCCGCGCGCGTCGTCGCCAACCTGCCCTACAATATCGCCACCGCGCTGCTGGTCGGCTGGCTTTCCGCCGAGCCGTGGCCGCCGTGGTACGACGCGCTGGTCCTCATGTTCCAGCGCGAGGTCGCCGAACGAATCGTCGCCGCGCCGGGCACCGCGAGCTACGGCCGGTTGTCGGTGCTGGCGAACTGGCGCTGCGAGACCAAGATCATGTTCGACGTGGCGCCGTCGGCCTTCGTGCCGCCGCCCAAGGTCACGTCCTCGGTCGTTCGCCTCGTTCCCCGCGCAGCGCCCCTGCCCTGCGACCGTCGCGCGCTGGAGCGGGTGACGCAGGCCGCGTTCGGCCAGCGCCGCAAGATGCTGCGGCAAAGCCTCAGGTCGGCGCTGCCCGATCCGCTGCCGGCGCTCGCCGCCGCCGGCATTCCCGAGACGGCCCGGGCCGAGGAGGTCCCGGTCGCGGGTTTCGTGGCGCTGGCCAACGCGACAGGCGTTTGACTACGCCGTCAGCTTCGCCAGTTCCGCATCGAGCATGGCGATGAAATCCGCGAGATCGAGCTGCCGCGTGCGCCGCGCCCGCTCTGCGGCGAGAATGCTGTTCAACTGCTCGAACGTGCGCTGGAAATCCTCGTTGACGAGGACGTAGTCGTATTCTTCCCAATGGGTGATCTCGTTGCGCGCGTTGCGCAGCCGGCGCTGGATCACCTGGCCCGCATCCTCGGCGCGGCGCTCCAGCCGGTTCTTCAGCTCCTGCGCCGCCGGCGGCAGGATGAATACGCCGACCACGTCGGCCCGCATCCGCTCGTAGAGCTGCTGCGCGCCCTGAAAGTCGATGTCGAACAGCACGTCGTATCCATCGGACAGCGCCCGCTCGATCGGCTCGCGCGGCGAGCCGTAGAAATTGCCGTGCACCTCGGCCCATTCGAGCAGCTCGCCGGCGTCGCGCATGGCGTCGAAGCGGCGCTTGTTGACGAAATGATAGTGCACGCCCTCGGCCTCGCTCGGCCGCCGTTCGCGGGTCGTCACCGAGACCGAGAGCTGGATGCCCTTATCGGTCTCGATGAGCGAGCGCGCCAGCGAGGATTTGCCCGCGCCCGACGGCGAGGAGATCACCAGCATCAGGCCGCGCCGTTTCAGCTTCGCCTCCGCCATGGCTGTCACTCCAGGTTCTGCACCTGCTCGCGGAACTGTTCGACCACGGTCTTGAGCTCCAGCCCGACGGTGGTGAGCTCGACGTCGTTGGACTTGGCGCACAGCGTATTGGATTCGCGGTTGAGCTCCTGCGCCAGGAAATCGAGCCTGCGGCCGACAGCGCCGCCCGCCGCGAGCAACGCCCGCGCCTGCCCGACGTGGGCGGCCAAGCGGTCGAGTTCCTCGCGCACGTCGGCCTTGGCCGCCATCACCAGGGCTTCCTGGTGCAGCCGGTCGGCATCGAAGCGGCCGCTCTCGGTCAAGAGCGCGATCTGCTCGGCAAGCCTTTTGCGGATCGCCTCCGGCTTGCGGCCGGGCGCGGCGTCGGCGCGCGCCGCCAGGGCGGCGATGGCGTCGAGCCGCTCCGCCAGCACGCGGCCCAGCGCATCGCCCTCGTGGCGGCGCATCTCCGCCAGGCTCTTGAGCGCCGCGTCGAAGCCCGCGAGCGCGACGGCCTCGGCGGCGCGGCGCTCCTCCTCGCTCTCCTCGGCTTCGGCCACCTCGACCACGCCTTTGATGGCGAGGATTCCGTCGAGCCGCGGCGGATCGGCATCGATGCGGCCGGCGAGACTTTTCAACGTCGCCAGCACGGCATCGAGCACCGGCTCGTTGATGCGCAGCGCCGGCGCGACGCCTTCGCGGCCCGCGGTCAGCACGGCCTGGAGATTGCCGCGCGCGATCCGCTCCGCGGCCCTGGCGCGGACCGCGGGCTCGACCGCGTCCCACCCCGGCGGCAGGCGCAGGCGCATGTCGAAGCCCTTGCCGTTCACGGATTTGATTTCCCAGGCCCAGACATAGGCGCCGCAGACGCCATGGCTGCGGGCGAAGCCGGTCATGCTCGACAGCGTCATCGTGATCCCGTGGGCCGCTATTGGGTCGTGCGCAGCGGCGACACCAGCGTACCACCGATTGCCGGCGGCGGCGCAGCGGAGGACGAGCGCCGCGGCGCGGATTTCGGCCGGGTCCGCGCGGGGGCCGGCGGCGTGGCCGCAGAGGCCGGCGGATCGGGCCGGGCATCGGCGGGCGCGGCGTCGACAGGCGCGGCGTCGTTCGGCTGCTGCTGCTCCAGCGCGCGCAGCTTGGCGACGTTCTTCTGGTGCTGGTCCAGCGTTTCCGAGAACGTGTGGCCGCCCGTGCCGTCGGCGACGAAATAGAGCTCGCGCGTGCGCGCCGGATTGGCCGTGGCCTCGAGCGCGGCGCGGCCGGGATTGGCGATGGGCCCCGGCGGCAGGCCGTCGATGGTGTAGGTGTTGTAGGGCGTCGGCTGCGCGATGTCGCTGCGCGTGATCGGCCGGCCGAGCGTGCCGCGGCCCCCGACCAGGCCATAGATGATGGTCGGATCGGACTGCAGCCGGATGTGCTGCTTCAGCCGGTTGATGAACACGGCGGCGACGCGCGGCCGCTCCTCGGGCCGGCCGGTCTCCTTCTCGACGATGGAGGCGAGCGTTACCAGTTCTTCGGGCGACTTCAGCGGCAGGTCGGGGCTGCGGCGCTCCCAGATCTCCTGGATCAGGCGGCGCTGGGCCTGCTGCATCCTCTGGATCACCTGCTCGCGCGGCGTGCCGCGGGTGAAGCGGTAGGTCTCGGGCAGCAGCGAGCCCTCGCGCGGGATCTCGCGGATGTTGCCGGACAGGACGTCGGTGTCGAGCAGGCGCTGCACGATCTGCTCGGAGGTCAGGCCCTCGGGCAGCGTGATGGCGTGCTGCACCACGCGCCCTTCGATGATGGTGTTGATGACATCGCCGAGCGGCGCCTGTCTGGCGAACTGATATTCGCCGGCCTTGAGGTCGCCGCGGGTCTTCTGCACCAGGACCGCGCCGATGAAGAGCCACGGATCGTCGATCACGCCGTCCTTCTGCAGCGCATCGGCGACGTCGCGGATGCCGGCGCGGGGGATATTGACGACCTTGTCCTCGGTGAGCGGGCCCGGCGCCTGCAGGCGATGCTTGCCGACCACGACGCCGACCACGGCCAGCAAGGCGACGAGCGTGAACAGGGTGAGGAACAGGCTGCCGGCCACCACCATGGGATGACGCGCCGCGGCGGAGCGTCGGCTCGGCGGGCGCACGCGCTCCGGCTGCAGCGCTTCGCGCGGCGACTTCGGCCGCCGCTCCGCGGCCGCCGCAACGGCGAGCGGATGCAGTTCCTGCTCCGGCACGAGATCGCCGGGCCGCCCCGTCGCGGATTGCGGATTCGCGTCGCGGCTGCGGCGCCAGAGCATGGATCGGACCTCACGACGAAACGGGCGGCGCCGGCACGTTACACCAGCCGCGGCAGGCGAGGAAGTTTGCGAATTGCGGCGAAACGATGCCGTCAGGCCACGCGGCGCAGGATCAGCGAAGCATTAGTGCCGCCGAAGCCGAACGAGTTCGACAGCACGGTGTTGATCTCGCGCTTGCGCGCCTGGTTGGGGACGAGGTCAATCGCGGTCTCGACCGATGGGTTGTCGAGATTGATGGTCGGCGGCGCGATCTGGTCGCGGATGGCGAGGATGGAGAAGATCGCCTCCACCGCGCCGGCGGCGCCGAGCAGGTGGCCGATCTCCGACTTGGTGGACGACATCGAGATGCGGCCGGCCGCATTGCCGATCACGCGCTCGACGGCGCCGAGCTCGATGGTATCGGCCATGGTGGAGGTGCCGTGGGCGTTGATGTAGTCGATCTCGGCGGGCGAGATGCCGGCGCGCTTGATCGCCGCATTCATGCAGCGGAACGCGCCGTCGCCGTCTTCCGACGGCGCGGTGATGTGATAGGCGTCGCCCGACAGCCCATAACCGATGACCTCGGCGTAGATTTTCGCGCCGCGCGCCTTGGCGTGCTCGTATTCCTCCAGCACCACCACGCCGGAGCCCTCGCCCATCACGAAGCCGTCGCGCGCCGCATCGTAGGGCCGCGACGCCTTCTCCGGCGTATCGTTGTAGGCGGTGGAGAGCGCGCGGCAGGCGGCGAAGCCTGCCATGCTGATGCGGTTGATCGGCGATTCGGTGCCGCCGGCCACCATCACGTCGGCGTCGTCGAGCGCGATCAGCCGCGCCGCGTCGCCGATGGCATGCGCGCCGGTGGAGCATGCCGTGACCACCGCATGGTTCGGACCCTTCAGCCCATGCTCGATCGAGACGTAGCCGGACGCGAGGTTGATGAGGCGGCCGGGGATGAAGAACGGCGAGACCCGGCGCGGGCCCTTGTCCTGGAGCACCAGCGCGGTCTCGGCAATGCCCTCGATGCCGCCGATGCCGGAGCCGATCATCACGCCGGAGCGGGTCTGCTCCTCGTAGCTTTTTGGCGCCCAGCCGGCATCGTTGAGCGCCTGGGTCGCCGCGCACATGGCATAGATGATAAAGTCATCGACCTTGCGCTGCTCCTTCGGCTCCATCCAGTCGTCGGGATTGTAGGTGCCGTCCTTGCCGTCGCCGCGCGGGATGGTCGCTGCGATCTTGGCCGGCAGGTCCGAGACGTCGAACTTCTCGACCCGGCGCACGCCGCTTTTGCCGGCGATGATCTGCTGCCACGTCTGTTCCACGCCGCAAGCGAGCGGCGTCACCATCCCCAGGCCCGTAACAACAACTCGCCTCATTATCGATTTCCCGTTCCGGTCGAACGCCGGCCGCCTTGCAGAGAGCGGTTATGGACGACTCGTCAATTATGAACGACTCCCGCGGGCCCGGCAAAGCGGGCCACGTTCCACCACGCCCCGCACAACGCAGGACGGCACCAGGAGCCGGTGGTGGAACCCGCGCCGCAGGCTGTGGACATCTCGGGGATGGTGCGGCGCGAAACCGGCCGGCGGCCGTTCGGCGCGGCCCTCAGCCCTTGGCGTTCTTCTCGAGGAACTTCACCGCGTCGCCCACGGTCAGGATGGTCTCGGCGGCGTCGTCCGGAATCTCGCAGCCGAACTCCTCCTCGAAGGCCATCACGAGCTCGACGGTATCGAGGCTGTCGGCGCCGAGATCGTCGATGAAGCTTGCGGATTCCGTGACTTTTTCGGGCTCGACCCCGAGGTGCTCCACGACGATCTTCTTCACGCGCTCGCCGATGTCACTCATCTTTCAAACCTCGTCCTCGATGGCCCCAACGGAGCTTAAAACATGCCCTAAGCGGCGGATTCGATCGTCAGTCGATCGCGGCTGGTTTTGGTCCAAGCGAGCCCGAAAAGCAACAGCCCCCGGCCGGCTGCCCCAAACCCCAGCCAAAGTCGGCTGTCGGTTATCATAGTTCCGTGGGCTTGGCCATGGCCAGCGGGACCGCCGCTGCCGCCGCGGCGCGAGCCGTTTTGAACCCTTCCACATCCTGAGGCGTGCCGACGGCGACGCCCGCAGCGCCCTCGGCGATGCGCTTGACGAGGCCGGTCAGCACCCGCCCCGCGCCCAACTCATAAAACGTGGTGACGCCGTGTCCCGCCATGTAAGCCACCGACTCGCGCCAGCGCACCGTGCCGGTGACCTGCTCGACGAGCCGCCGCACGATGTCGGCCGCGTCCGTCACCGGGCCCGCCACCACGTTGGCGATGAGCGGCACCACCGGGTTCTTCACCGCGACCTGCGACAGCGCCCTGGCCATGGCGTCGGCGGCGGGCTGCATCAGCGCGCTGTGGAACGGAGCGGAGACCGGCAGCACCATGGCGCGCTTGGCGCCGCGGCTCCTGGCGATCTCGACCGCGCGCTCCACCGCGGCCTTGTCGCCGGACACCACCACCTGGCCGCCGCCGTTGTCGTTGGCGGCCTGACAGACCTGGCCCTGCGCCGCATCGCTGGCGATGCCGGCGGCCTGATCGAAATCGAGTCCGATGAGCGCCGCCATGGCTCCGGCCCCGACCGGCACCGCCTTCTGCATCGCCCGGCCCCGCAGCCGCACCAGCCGCACCGCATCCGCGAGCGTGAACGTTCCCGCCGCGGCCAGCGCCGAATACTCACCGAGCGAATGGCCGGCGACGAAGGCGACGTCGCGGGCGAGGTCGATCCCCGCTTCCTGCTCCAGCACGCGCAAGGCTGCGATCGACACCGCAAGCAGCGCCGGCTGGGCGTTCTCGGTCAGCGTCAGCGTATCAGCCGGCCCGTCCCACATCACGCCGGAGAGCTTTTCGCCGAGCGCCGCGTCAGCCTCCTCGAACACGGCCCGCGCCACCGGAAAGGCATCGGCCAGGGCCTTGCCCATGCCGACCGACTGGCTCCCCTGCCCCGGAAAAACGAATGCGATGGACATTTCCGCCCCCGAACAACCCGTTGCGCGGGACAAACACGGGCCGGCCCACCGCTGTCAAGAATGCGTCACACCACGGCGGGGCGCCGCCTTGCTTTCGCCGGCAAAATCCATATAAACCCCGCTTCCGCTTGCTTCCGGCCGGGAGCTGAACGGACGGCCGTCCGCCAGGGATGGCAGGGCCTCATGGCCCGGCGTCCGGTGTTCCCGCCTTCCTGAGAACTTTCGAGCCTTTCCGAAAGGCACGAAGGGCTTAGCGCCGGGGCGGCTCTAACGTTAGGAAAGGCTGCTCATGCCATTGTACGAACACGTGTTTCTTGCGCGGCAGGACGTCTCGCCGCAGCAGGTCGAGGACCTTACCGCCCAGATCAAGGGCGTCGTCGAGGGCCTCGGCGGCAAGATCGCCAAGACAGAATATTGGGGTCTCAAGTCCCTGGCCTACCGGGTGAAGAAGAACCGCAAGGCGCATTTCACGCTCCTCAACCTCGACGCGCCTCCGGCCGCGGTGGCCGAGATCGAGCGTCAGGAGCGCATCAACGAGGACGTGCTGCGCTTCATGACCGTCCGCGTCGATGAGCTGGAGGAAGGCCCCTCGGCGATGATGCGCAAGTCCGACCGCGACGACCGGCGCGACGATCGCCGCGGCGAGCGGCGCCCGCGCCGCGACGACGACGAATCCAGCACCCCGGCGGCGGAGGAATAATCCATGAGCTTCATGCAATCCGGCGGCGGCGGCGCGCGGCGCCCGTTCTTCCGGCGCCGCAAGACCTGTCCGTTCTCGGGCGCCAACGCGCCGAAGATCGACTACAAGGACGTCAAGCTCCTGCAGCGCTACATCTCCGAGCGCGGCAAGATCGTGCCGAGCCGCATCACCGCGGTCTCGGCCAAGAAGCAGCGTGAGCTCGCGACCGCCATCAAGCGGGCGCGCTTTCTCGGCCTGCTGCCTTACATGATCCGCTGACGGCGGACCGAAAAGCGACGTCCGCGGGACGAGCCCGCGGGCCGATGGTTGGGGCGGACGCTCGATCCGCCTCTAACCGCTTCATGAAGCGGGACAGCTTGCGATGGCACGGCTTATTCTGATCGGTGTCGGTGCGGGGCTCGCCGCGGCGCTTCTGTTCGCGTCGGTGGCGTCGGGCTCGCTCGTCTCGGTCGTGCTGTTCTATCTCGCGCCGCTGCCGATCCTGATCGCGGCGATCGGCTGGAGCCACTGGGCCGGCCTGCTGGCGGCGGGACTCTCGGCGCTCGGCCTCGGCATCGTGTTCGGCGCCAAGTTCCTCGCCGCCTACTCGCTCAGCGTCGGCCTGCCGGCATGGTGGCTCGGCTATCTCGCCATGCTGGCGCGGCCGGGCGCGCAGCCCGGCATGCTCGAATGGTATCCGCCCGGCCTGCTCGTGCTGTGGTGCGCGGCGCTGTCCGCGCTCGCCGTGGTGCTGGCGATCCCCTATTTCGGCTTCGACCAGGACAGCCTCGACCGCGGCCTGCGCGCCGCCTTCGAGCGCGCGCTGCGCGCGCCCTCCGACGCCCCGGAGCAGGCTACGGATTCCTCGCGCCTGATCGAGTTCCTGGCCGTGGTGATCCTGCCGGCGGCGTCCGCGCTCGGGGCCGTCGTCCACATGCTCAATCTCTGGCTCGCGGGCCGCGTGCTGCGCATCTCGGGCAACCTGCGCCGCCCCTGGCCGGACATCCCGACGATGCGCCTGCCGGTCCCGGCGGCGGCCGCGACCGTGATCGCCTTCGCGGCCTCGTTCCTCCCCGGCCTTCCCGGCACCGTGGGCGCGATCGTGTCGGCGGCGCTGCTGATCGCCTACGGCGCGCTCGGCCTCGCCATCCTCCACGCGCTCACCCGCGGCATGTCGATGCGCCCCGTGGTGCTCGGCGGCGCTTACGGCTCGCTGGCGGTGCTCGGCTGGCCGCTGCTGCTCGCGAGCCTCGTCGGGCTCGTCGACGCCGTGGTCGATTTCCGCGGCCGCGCCGCCCGGAAGGGGCCGCGCCCCGGCTCATGAATCTCAACGCAACCGGATAACCAACGGAGCAACATCATGGAAGTCATCCTGCTGGAACGCGTCGGCAAGCTCGGACAGATGGGCGAGACCGTGCGCGTCAAGGACGGGTTCGCGCGCAATTTCCTGCTGCCGAAAGGCAAGGCGCTGCGCGCCACCAAGGACAACAAGGCCAAGTTCGAGGCCATGAAGACCCAGCTCGAGGCGCGGAACCTGGCGCAGAAGAGCGAAGCCGCGAAGGTCGCCGAGACGCTCGACGGCCACCGCCTGGTGGTGCTGCGCCAGGCCACCGAGACCGGGCAGCTGTTCGGCTCGGTGTCGGCGCGCGACATCGCCGGCCTCCTCACCCAGGCCGGCTTCACCGTGGCTCGCGGCCAGATCGCGCTCAACGCGCCGATCAAGATGATCGGCCGCCACGTGGTGCCGGTCGCCCTGCACCCCGAGGTGGAGGTCAACGTCACCGTGGACGTGGCGCGCAGCGCCGACGAGGCCGAGCGGCTCGCGCGCGGCGAGAACGTCACCGTGACGCGCGAGGCCACCGAGGCCGAAGAGGCGCTCGCCGCCGCCGAGAGCGTGTTCGAGAATCCGGAAGCCGCCGCGACCGCGGCCGGCGGCGAGACCGAGGAAACCGGCGACGCCGAGTAGGCTCCCGCGCCGTCAGCCCGGGGGCGACGCGGGCTTGGATTCCGGCTTGGCCGTGTCCGCCGGCGCCTCGGCGGGAGCGGGCTCGGCGGGCTTCGGAGCCTCGGCCGCGGGCGCGGCCGGCTTCGGCCGGGCCTCCTCGCCGGTGGTGGCGTAGGAGCGGACCTTGTCCTTGACGGCATCCTGCGCGGCCTTGGCCGCCTCTTCGGCGGCCTTGGCGGCTTTCTGCGCCTCCTCGGCCGCGCGCTGGGCCTCGCGCGCGGCGGATTCCGCCGGAGTCGGCGTCGCGGCATGGGGCGAACCGGCCGCCGGCGATTGAGGCTCGGCCGGCTTGGCGGCGGGTTTCGCCGCGCGGCGGGCGGCGCTCGGCTTGCGCGGCGCGACGGACGGCCGCGATTCGGCTGTTTCGGGCGCGGCGACTCCCGTTTCCGGCGCGGCGACTCGCGTTCCAGGCGCGGCGACTCGCGGCGCCTCGGCGGCCGGCTTGCCGCGGACCGCCCTGGCCGGCTTGGGCTCCGCCGCCGGGCCCGGGCTGCCGATCAGGTAGGCGGCGAGCGCGGTCGCGGATTCCTGCCGCGTCGTGTAGTGCTCGCGCAGGAAGCCCGCCAAGGCCCCCATGTCGCGGGTTTTCGCGAGCCCGCGCGGCGACTGGTGGCAGGCCGTGCAATCGGATGCGAACAACTGGGCGGGAGTCTTGCCGGCCGTATAATCGTCCTGGCCGAACGCCAGCCCCGGCACGGCCACCAGGCCGAGGACCATCACCCAAGCGCGCATTGCGCCGTCTCCCGAGCTCTACGACCGAAGGATCGAGGCCGCTTCCGGCCCCGGCAACGCGTTCTTTTGTCAGGTCTTATGCGTCTGGGGAAGTCCCCTTGCGAGTTGCCCCTATCGCCGGACTTTGGTCTAATTCTGTCAGGGGCCTGACCTATTCGCGCAATTTTGCGGCAAGCGGCCGGGCGAGCGTTGGAGCGTGGCCATGGATGCCTTGCTGCGCATAGCAGTCCGAACCGTGTTCAAGCACGGAAACCTCAAAGTGACCGGCGCGGGCGGGACCGTCATCGCCGCCGGCGACGGCACCGGCCCGCGGGTGGCGGTCCGGTTCACCAGTTACGCCGCCCAATGGGCCGTGCTGTTCGATCCCGAGCTCAAGCTCGGCGAGGCCTACATGGACGGCACGCTGGTGATTGAGGAAGGCTCGATCGCCGATTTCCTCAGCCTCGCGCTCGCCCAGGAGATGATGGGCGGCCCGCCGCGCTGGACCAAGCCGCAGCGGGTGTGGCGCTTCCTCCAGCGCCGCTTCCAGCAATACAACCCCCGCGCCCGCTCCCGCGAGAACGTCGCGCACCACTACGACCTCGACGGCCGCCTCTACTCGCTGTTCCTCGATTCCGACCGGCAATACAGCTGCGGCTATTTCGAGAGCCCGACGGCGAGCCTCGACGACGCCCAGCTCGCCAAGAAGCGCCACCTCGCCGCCAAGCTCCTGGTCAAGCCGGGCCAGCGCGTGCTCGACATCGGCTGCGGCTGGGGCGGCCTGAGCCTCTATCTGGCCAAATACTGCTCGGCCCGCGTCACCGGCGTGACGCTCTCGGAGGAGCAGCTCGCGGTCGCCAGGGCGCGCGCCGACGAGGAGCATCTTGCCGACGCGGTCGAGTTCCGCATGCAGGACTACCGCGACGTCAAGGAGCCGTTCGACCGCATCGTCTCGGTCGGCATGTTCGAGCACGTCGGCGTCGGGTTCTACGACGCGTTCTTCCGGAAATGCGCCGAAATCCTCGCCGACGACGGCGTGATCATGCTGCATTCCATCGGCCGCTCCGAAGGGCCGAACACCACCAACGCCTGGATCGCCAAATACATCTTCCCCGGCGGCTACATCCCCGCGCTGTCGGAGGTGCTGCCCGCCATCGAGCGCTCGGGGCTCATCGTCGACGACATCGAAATCCTGCGGCTGCACTACGCCGAGACCCTGAAGGCCTGGCGCGAGCGCTTCCTCGCCCATCGCGAGGAGGTCGAGCGGCTCTACGACGCGCGCTTCGTGCGCATGTGGGAGTTCTACCTCGCCGGCTCCGAGATGGCGTTCCGGCGCCAGAACATGATGGTGTTCCAGATCCAGTTGTCGAAACGGCAGGGCATCGTGCCGATGACGCGCGACTACATTCCGGCCGCGGAAGAGAAATTGCGCGCCATGGAAGGCCGCAACGCGGCGCCGGTGCGGCTCGCGGGAGAGTAACGGCCCGCGTCCCGATTGCCGTTTTGCCCCGGTCAAGCCTTCATTGCGGCTTACCAGGGTGAATCGACGACCCTGTGATTATGGCGAACAAACCGTTAAGGGCGTGGCGAGACCGCGCGCGGCGGTGCTAAAGCGGACGGCCGGTTCGTGAGCGTCGTGTGTGGCGCGTATGGCCAGTTCCCCCGGCCGACGAATCAGAAGACTTTCAAATCACCATGGCGCTTGAATCGACTGCACGCAGACAACTGGCCGAGGCGGCGGCGAATTTCCGCGCCGCCCCGCACAACATCGAGGTGGAGCAGGCGCTGCTCGGCGCCGTGCTCGTCAACAACGAGGCGTTCTACCGCGTCTCGGACTTCCTGGAGCCACAGCATTTCTTCGAGCCGGTCCACCAGAAGCTGTTCGAGCTCGCGGGCTCGCTGATCCGCAACGGCAAGATCGCGACGCCGATCACGCTCAAGACCTTCCTGCCGCCGGACTTCGACGTCGGCGGCCTCTCCGCGAGCCAGTACCTCGCCCGGCTCGCCGCCGAAGCCACCACGGTCATCAACGCCGAGGACTACGGCCGCACCATCTACGACCTCGCGCTGCGCCGGGCGCTGATCCTCATCGGCGAGGACATGGTCAACGTCGCCTACGACGCGCCCATCGACCTCGCGCCGCGCTCGCAGATCGAGGACGCCGAGCGCAGGCTCTACGAGCTTGCCGAGACCGGCAAGTACGACGGCGGCTTCCACGGCTTCGCCCGCGCGCTCACCAACGCCGTCGACATGGCGGCGCAGGCCTACCAGCGCGACGGCAAGCTCTCCGGCATCGCCACCGGCTTCCGCGACCTCGACAGCAAGATGGGCGGCCTGCAGAAGTCGGACCTCATCATCATCGCCGGCCGCCCCGGCATGGGCAAAACCGCGCTCGCCACCAACATCGCCTACAACGTCGCCCGCGCCTGGCAGGGCCGCACCGAGGTGGACGGCCGCACCGTCACGGTCAACGGCGGCGTCGTCGGCTTCTTCTCGCTCGAAATGTCGTCGGAGCAGCTCGCGACCCGCATCATCGCCGAGCAGACCGAGATCCCCTCCTACCGCATCCGCCGCGGCGAGATCGACCCGGCCGCGTTCGACCGCATCGTCGAGAAGGCGCGGGAGATGGAGACGATCCCGCTCTACATCGACGAGACCGGCGGCCTCTCCATCGCGCAGCTTGCGGCGCGGGCGCGCCGCCTCAAGCGCCAGCGCGGCCTCGACCTCCTGGTGGTGGACTACATCCAGCTTCTCTCCGGCTCGAGCCGCCGCGCCGCCGAAGGCCGCGTCCAGGAGGTCACCGAGATCACCACCAGCCTGAAGGCGCTGGCCAAGGAGCTGGCGGTGCCGATCATCGCGCTGTCGCAGCTCTCGCGCCAGGTGGAGTCCCGCGACGACAAGCGGCCGCAGCTCTCGGACCTGCGCGAATCGGGCTCGATCGAGCAGGACGCCGACGTGGTGATGTTCGTGTTCCGCGAGGAATACTATCTGCGCAACCGCGAGCCGCGGCCGGGCACCGAGGAATACATCAAGTGGCAGGCCGACATGGAGCAGGTGCACGGCAAGGCCGAGGTCATCATCGGCAAGCAGCGCCACGGCCCCACGGGCACCGTGCCGCTGCAATTCATGGCCGACGTCACCCGCTTCGCCGATCTGGACGAGACGCACCAGTTGCCGGCGGCGGGCTGACCGCCCTTGCTCCTGCCCCACCCCGACCCGATATTCGGCAGGCCGTGATTCCAGCGGCCCGACGGGACATCGATGCTGCTTCTCAAGCCCCATGCGCCCGATGACACGGGACAGGACGTCGCCATCGACGGCCCCGACGAGATCGAGGCCGCCGGCGTCCTGACGATCGACTGCGCCGCCATCGTCCGCAACTGGAAGAGGCTCGCGGACTACGCCGCGCCCGCCGAATGCGCCGCGGTGGTCAAGGCCGACGCCTACGGCTGCGGGCTAGAGCCCGTGGCCCGCGCGCTCGCCGACGCCGGCTGCGTCACCTTCTTCGTCGCGACGCTGCCGGAAGCGCGGCGGCTGCGCGCGGTCGCGCGCGAGGCCGCGATCTACGTGACCAACGGCATCGTGCCGGGCACCGCGCCGGCCTTCGCCGACATCAACGCCCAGCCGGTGATCGGCAACATGGCCGAGCTCGCGGAGTGGGACAATTTCCGCGCCGTCCACAAGTGGAGCGGCGGCGCGGCGCTGCATTTCGACACCGGGATGAACCGGCTCGGCCTCGCGCTGGAGGAAGCCGAGGCGCTGTCCGGCCGCGCCAGGATGCCGGACCACGGCTTCACCCTCATCATGAGCCACCTCGCCTGCGCCGACGAGCCCGAGCACCCGCTCAATGCCCGGCAGATCAAGTATCTGCGCGACATCCGCCAGTTGTTCCGCGGCATCCCCGCCTCGCTCGCCAACTCCTCCGGCATCTATCTCGACGCCGCCGCCCATTTCGACCTGGTGCGGCCGGGCATCGCGCTCTACGGCGGCAACCCCATCCTGCCGGCCGACAATCCGATGGAGCCGGTCGTCGATCTCAAGGCGCGCATCGCCCAGCTCCGCATCGTGCCGCGCGGCGCGACCGTGGGCTACAACGCCACCTGGACCGCCCAGCGCGAAACGCGGCTCGCCGTCGCCACCGTCGGCTACGCCGACGGCTACCCGCGGCCGGTCGGCGCCTCGGACACGCTCACCGGCGGCTACGCCATCGCCGGCGGCGTGCGCTGCCCGGTGGTCGGCCGCGTCTCCATGGACCTGATGGCGGTGGACATCACCGACGCGCCGCAGAATGCCGTGCACCGCGGCCACTATCTCACGCTGATCGGCGGCGGCATCGGCATCGACGAGTTCGCGACCTGGAGCCGCACCATCAGCTACGACGTGCTCACCCGCCTCGGCCACCGCTACCACCGCGTCTGGACGGGCTGACGCCATGGCCCGCGCCAGCCAGAGCTTCGTCTGCCAGAACTGCGGCGCCGCCTATGGCCGCTGGCAGGGCAAGTGCGACGCCTGCGGCGAATGGAGCACCATCGCCGAGGAGACGGCGGCCGCGCCGCAGGGCCCCGGCCGGCCGGCGCGCAAGGGCCGCGCCTTCGCGCTGGAGCCGCTCGCGGGCAGCGCCTCCGAGGCCCCGCGGCTGCCGAGCGGCATCGCCGAGCTCGACCGCGTCACCGGCGGCGGCTTCGTCCGCGGCTCGGTGCTGCTGGTCGGCGGCGACCCCGGCATCGGCAAATCGACGCTGCTGATCCAGGCCACCGCGGCGCTGGCCCGGGCCGGGCGGCGCGCCGTTTACATTTCAGGTGAAGAAGCCGTGGCGCAGGTCCGGCTGCGCGCCGAGCGGCTCGGGCTGGTCGACGCGCCGGTCGAGCTGGCGGCCGAGACGTCGGTTGAAGACATCGTCGCAACGCTTTCCACCGGGCGGACGCCGCACCTGGTCGTCATCGACTCGATCCAGACCATGTGGACCGACACGGTGGACTCGGCCCCCGGCACCGTGACCCAGGTGCGGGCCGCGGCGCAGGTGCTGATCCGCTACGCCAAGCGGTCAGGCGCCGCCATCATCCTGGTGGGCCACGTCACCAAGGACGGCCAGATCGCCGGCCCCCGGGTGGTCGAGCACATGGTGGACGCGGTGATGTCGTTCGAGGGCGAAGGCGCCCAGCATTTCCGCATCCTGCGCGCGGTGAAGAACCGCTTCGGCCCCACCGACGAGATCGGCGTGTTCGAGATGACCGGCGGTGGGCTGCAGGAGGTCTCCAACCCCTCGCACCTGTTCCTCTCCGAGCGCGACCGCGGCGCGCCCGGCACCGCCGTGTTCGCCGGCATCGAGGGTACCCGGCCGCTGCTCGTGGAGATGCAGGCGCTGGTCGCCCCCACCTCGCTCGGCACGCCGCGGCGCGCCGTGGTGGGCTGGGACCCGGCGCGGCTGTCCATGGTGATCGCCGTGCTGGAGGCCCATTGCGGCGTGCGGCTCGGCGGCCACGACGTTTATCTCAACGTCGCCGGGGGCCTGCGCATCGTCGAGCCCGCGGCCGACCTCGCCGCCGCCGCCGCCCTCGTCTCCTCCCTGACCGGCGCGCCGCTGCCCCCCGACATGGTCTATTTCGGCGAGGTATCGCTGTCCGGCCTGGTGCGGCCGGTGGCGCAGACCGCCGCCCGGCTCAAGGAGGCGCAGAAGCTCGGCTTTTCCCGCGCCACCCTGCCCGAGGCCGCCCGTGGCGACATCGCCGACAGCGGCCTCGCGGTGACGCCGGTCGCGGCCCTGCAGGCGCTGGTGGCGGACATCGCCGCGGCGGGCGCCGAGAAAACACGCACGGTGACGCGGCTGCGCTGACCGGCTATACGGACCGCGCCCGCCCGAAAGTCTGGACAACGCCGGCGCGGGCTTGCCCGATAACCCCCCGGTAGGGTCATTGAGGGTATCGGAAAGGGCGTCGATTCGGCGCACAGGCGCGGTCATCCACCAGGCTCGCAGGCACCCGTTCATGCCGATTACGCTGCTCGACATTATCCTCCTGGCGGTGATGCTGATTTCCGGCCTGCTGGCCATGATCCGCGGCTTCATGCGCGAGGTGCTGTCGATCGCGGCTTGGGCCGCATCGGCCGCGGCCACGCTCTATGCCTACGCCAAGCTGCTGCCGACGGTAAAACAGTACGTCAACAACGACATTCTCGCCGCCGTCGTGACGGTCGCCGGCGTGTTCCTCGGCACGCTCATCATCGTGTCCATCTTCACGGTGCGCATCTCCGACCGCATCCTCGACAGCCGGATCGGCGCGCTCGACCGCACCCTGGGCTTCCTGTTCGGGTTGGCCCGCGGCCTGCTCATCATGGTCGTCGCGTTCGTGTTCTTCGACTGGCTGGTGCCGGCGAAGTCGCAGCCGTCGTGGATCGAGAACGCCAAGTCGCGGGTGGTGCTCAAAGGCACGGGAGATTGGATGATCTCGCTGTTGCCGGAGGACCCCGAAAGCACCATCTTGAAGCGGTTGAAGAAGCAGAAGGGCGAAGACGACGTTCCGCAGGACGTGGGACCGGACCAGCGGTCCGCGATCACGCCGGGGGACGAGCCGCCCGAGCAGGGCTATGGCAGGACGGACCGGACCAGCATGCGCCAGTTGATCGACGGCAAGGCCGCCCGATGACCGCGCCGACGGAGGATGGAATGGCAAGCGACGATGCCGGCGGCGACCTCAGCCTGCTCGAAGCCGAGCTCAACGCCGACCGCCTCCGCGAGGAATGCGGCGTGTTCGGCATTTACGGCCATCCCGACGCCGCAGCCATCACCGCGCTCGGCCTCCACGCCCTCCAGCACCGCGGCCAGGAGGCCGCCGGCATCGTCACCTACGACGGCAGCCGCTTCCATTCCGAGCGCCGGCTCGGCCTCGTCGGCGACACCTTCTCCCGCCGCGACGTGATCGACCGCCTGCCCGGCTCCGTGGCCGTGGGCCACGTGCGCTACTCCACCACCGGCGAGACCGTGCTGCGCAACGTGCAGCCGCTGTTCGCCGAATTGAACGGCGGCGGCTTCGCCGTCGGCCACAACGGCAACCTCACCAACGGCCTGACGCTGCGCAAATACCTCGTCGCCGAAGGCGCCATGATGCAATCGACCACCGAC
>Ga0180221_1000723_pt1 | contig 25949 bp, 26 predicted proteins | sample eDN5th37CKraftMG_FD_151339 | JGI IMG/M metagenome (GOLD analysis project Ga0180221, IMG submission 151339) | Enriched Miracle-Growth compost microbial communities from Emeryville, California, USA - eDNA 5th pass 37_C Kraft MG (version 2) (version 2) ...
CGAGCCCGTCGACGGCGTCGGCGGGTGGCGCGGGCTGACCGTCGAGGGGGTGCGCGCCGGCGGGTGGGCGCACCGAGTCCACGTCGAGGCCGACGGCGCGGCGCGCGTCGACGAGGTCGAGCCGGCGTAGGCGCGGGCTCGTAGCGACACCGACGACCACACCGGCAGGGCTCGGGCCAGCCCCGCGCCCGGAATGTCCGACGACGACCGGTTCGGGTCCCCTCATCGGCCGCACGCGGCGCCGGGTGTGGTCGCTCGCGCCGCTACGTGCACCTCCCTGGCGCCGGTGCTGGCGTCCAGAGCGGTGCCGGCGCCGGGGGGTGTCGGCGCCGCGCGCCGCTAGGGTGTCCCCAGCACCGACCCGAGGAGCTCATCCGTGCCCGGCAACGCTGACCGCCTCGACGGCGAGGTCGCCATCGCCCCCACCCCGCGGACCGGCTGGCGACGGCTCACACCGTTGCTCCCCGTGCTGCTCGCCGTCGTCGTGGTCGTGGGGTGGCAGGTGCTCGGCCACCACCCCTCGGTCGAGACGCAGGATGCGGAGTGGAGCTCGTCGCCGTTCGTCACGTGCGGCAAGGAGCAGGTCTCGCCCCACGGGACCGGCGCGGCGGCCGTGAAGGACGGCTCGCCCCTCTACGCGGTCGAGGTGCGCAACACCTCCCAGTTCCCGGTCGCGCTGTCGTCCACCGACGTCCCCGCCGTCCGGGTGGGCTTCACCGACGTGGTCTCGGACCCGGACGCCCCGTTCTCGCCCACTGACGACACCCGGAGCTCGGTGTCCGTGCCGACGGGACAGTCGGTCTGGCTCGTCCTGCGGATCCTGACGCCGATCCCGGAGATGGAGGACCCAGTCAGCATCTGGGGCACGACGCTCGGCACGACGACCCTCGGCATCGCGTCGTCGCGGGACGTCACGTTCCCGAGCACCGTCGTCCTCCGCAGCGGGACGAAGCTCCCCGCCGCGCCCGGGTGCTCGTGATCCGTCGGCGGGACCGCGGGGAGGGCACGGTCGAGGTCGTCGTCGACGACCCGGACGACGACGATGCGCTCCCGGCGCCGCGCGCGAGCCGTCTGCGCCACCCGTGGCGGTGGGCGACGGCGCTGCTCGTCGTCGCCGCGCTCGCGCTGGCGACGACCACCTGGCAGCGTGTGGGCCGCGAGGTCGAGGTCGTCGACGCCGGGAGGAGCTGGAGCTCCGACGTGACCGTCCGCTGCGACGGCGGCGGCACGGCATCGATCCACGTCGTGACGGACGAGAGCACCGCCGCCGACACGGTCGAACGGCTCGGCGAGGACCCTGCCGACATCGTCACGGTCACGAACCGCGGGGCCCGCACCGTGACCCTTCGCCTGGCGGACCCGACCGCCGGGGCGTTCGAGCCGGACGTCGTCGACGGTGCAGCGGTCGAGCTCGTCACGCCGACCGCGGACCGGGTCCGCACCGTCGACCACATCTCCGTCCCCGCCGGCGACAGCGCGCGGCTGCGCCTCGTCCCGCCGCGTGTCGACAGCGCCGACACCGGCACCGCCCTGGCCTGGGTGACGTCGATCCCGTTCGAGGTCACGTCGCTCGGCGTCACGACGACGCAGGACGTCGCCCTCGAGACCCGGATCGTCGGGATCTCCGCCGGGGCCGCCTCGGCGGCCACGGTCAACCCCGGCACGGGCACCCCGTGGTCGTTCGGCGACGACCTCTGCGGCCCGTCGAGCTGAACGCCCGCCCGCGCCCGGTTCGACGGGGCCGGCTCAGCGGACCGGCACCTCGCGCTGGTCGGGACCGGAGTAGGCGGACAGCGGCCGGATGAGCGCGTTGCTCGCGTGCTGCTCCATGACGTGCGCGGTCCACCCGACGACGCGCGACGCGACGAACAGCGGCGTGAACGTCGGGGTGTCGAAGCCCATGACGTGGTACGCGGGCCCGGTCGGGTAGTCGAGGTTGGGCAGGATGCCCTTGCGCGCGGTCATCGCGGCCTCGAGCGCGTCGTACAGCGCGGCGAGGTCCTGGCGGCCGGTGTGCTCGAGGAGCTCGTCGAGGGACGCCTTCATGGTGGGGACGCGGGAGTCGCCGTGCTTGTAGACGCGGTGCCCGAAGCCCATGATCTTCCGGCGCTCCGCGAGCGCCCGGTCGAGCCAGGCCTCGGCACGGTCGGCGGTCCCGATCTCCTCGAAGGTCGCCATGACGGCCTCGTTGGCCCCGCCGTGCAGCGCGCCCTTGAGCGCGCCGACGGCGCCCGTGACGGCCGAGTGCAGGTCGGAGAGCGTCGACGCGATGACGCGCGCCGTGAACGTGGAGGCGTTGAACGAGTGCTCGGCGTACAGGACCATCGACACCTCGAAGGCCCGCACGACGACCGGGTCGGGCACCTCGCCGAACGTCAGCCAGAGGAAGTCCTCGGCGTACGAGAGGTCGTCGCGGGGCTCGATCTCGTCGAGCCCGCGGCGGCGGCGCTGGTCGAGCGCGACGACGGCCGGGAGCACGGCCCACAGCCGCAGCGCCTTGGCCTGCTCCGCCTCGGGCGACGAGTCCTCGGCGTGCGGGTCGTTCGCGCCGTGCACGGAGACCGCGGTGCGGACGACGTCCATGGGGTGGCACGTCGTCGGGAGCGCGAGGACGGCGTCGCGGACCACCGGCGGGAGCGCGCGCGCCGCCCGCTCGGCGGACGTCTGCTCGGCGAGCTGCGCCGTCGTCGGGAGCTCGCCGTGCCACAGGAGGTACGCGACCTCCTCGAACGACGTGCGCGCCGCGAGGTCCTGGACGGGGTACCCGCGGTAGAGCAGCGAGTTGGTGTCGGGGTTGACCTTGGAGATCGCGGTCTCGTCCGCGATCACGCCGACGAGGCCCTTCCGGATCGCGGGCGGGTCGAGCGGGCTGGTGGTGGTGCCGGTCATGGCGTCACTCCTTCGTGAAGATCCGGTTGTCAGAAGCTCACGGCAGTGGAGTGCCGCGACGTTCTGACAGCCGCTGGGCGACCACCGGTTGTCAGAAGCTCACGGGACCCCGCTGCCGTGAGCTTCTGACAACCCGGGGGTCAGGGGCGGTAGGTGAAGATGTTCGTGTCGAACGTGTTGTAGGCGGCGTAGTCGAGGAGCTCGTAGAGCCGCGCACGGGTCTGCATGCCGTCCACCAGCCCGGCCTGCGTGCCCTCGGCGGCGATCTCCTCGAGCCCCCGCTCGACGGCGCCCATCGCGATCCGCAGGAGCGTCACCGGGTAGATGACCATGCGGACGCCCGCGTCGGCGAGCTGGCGCGTCGTGAAGAGCTCGGACTTCCCGAACTCGGTCATGTTCGCGAGCACGGGCACGTCGACGGCCGACGCGACGGCCTCGAACTCCTGCAGGTCCTTCATGGCCTCGGGGAAGATCGCGTCGGCCCCCGCGTCGACCAGCGCCCGTGCCCGGTCGACGGCGGCCCGCATCCCCGCGTCGCCGTCGAGCGACCCGCGCACGTCGGTGCGGGCCATGACGACGAAGCTCGGGTCGCGGCGGGCGTCCGCGGCGGCTCGGACCCGCTTGAGCGCGGTCTCGAGGTCGACGACGGACTTGCCGTCGAGGTGGCCGCACCGCTTGGGGTTGACCTGGTCCTCGATGTGGCAGCCGGCCAGCCCGGCGTCCTCGAGCTCCTGGACGGTCCGGGCGACGTTCATGGGCTCGCCGAACCCGGTGTCGGCGTCGACGAGCGCCGGCAGGTCGGTCATGCGGGCGATCTGCCCGGACCGCTGCGCGACCTCGGTGAGCGTGGTCAGGCCGATGTCGGGCAGTCCGAGGTCCGCGGACAGCACCGCTCCCGACACGTACACGCCGTCGAAGCCCTTGTCCTGGATGAGCCGCGCGGACAGCGGGTTGAACGCACCCGGGAACCGCAGGACACGCCCCTCGCTCCCCGCCCGGTCCAGCGCGGACCGGAACGCGACCCGCTTGTCGGACGCCGTCGTCGTCGCGTACAGCATCAGTTGCCTCCCAGCTCGAAGAGCCCGCGCGGGCTCGGGACGGACTCCAGCACGCCGGGCGCCGCCACGACGGTCAGCTCACGCAGCTCGCCGGCCGCGAGGTCCGGGAGGCGCTGCGCGAGGTCGAGGAACCGCTCGACCTCCTCGGGCTCGACGAGCCCGTCCGCGAGCGTGCGGAACTTGCGGACGTAGTCCTGGCGCGCGAAGGGCCGCGCGCCCAGCGGGTGCGCGTCGGCGACGGCGAGCTCGCGGACGATCCGGCCGCCGTCGGCGAGGTCGATCTCGACCCGCGCGCCGAACGCCTTCTCGGCCGGGTCGGTCGCGTGGTAGCGCCGGGTCCACTCGGCGTCCTCGGCCGTCGTGACCTTCTGCCACAGCTCGACGGTGTCGGGGCGCCCCGCGCGCTCCGGCGCGTACGACGCGACGTGGTGCCAGCCGCCGTCCTGCAGCGCGACCGTGAAGATGTACGGGACCGAGTGGTCGAGGGTCTCGCGGGAGGCCTTCGGGTCGTACTTCTGCGGGTCGTTCGCCCCCGAGCCGATGACGTAGTGCGTGTGGTGGCTCGTGTGGATGACGATCCGCGCGACGTTCGCCGGGTCCGCGAGGTACGGGTGCTCGGCGTGGAGCGACCGCGCCAGGTCGATGAGCGCCTGCGCCTGGTACTCCGCCGAGTGCTCCTTGGTGAAGGTGTCGAGGATCGCCGTCTTCGGCTCGCCGACGCCGGGGAGCGTGACGTCGTACGACGCGTCGGGGCCGTCGAGCAGCCAGGCGATCACGCCGTCCTCGCCCTCGTAGATCGGCTCGGGGCTCGTCTGTCCCCGCATGGCCCGGTCGACGGCCTCGACCGCGACCTTGCCCGCGAACGCCGGCGCGTACGCCTTCCAGGTCGAGATCCGGCCCTTGCGGGACTGCCGGGTCGCCGTCGTCGTGTGCAGGGCCTGACCGATCGCCTGGAAGATCACCGGCGCCGGCAGCCCGAGGAGCGTGCCGATCCCGGCCGCGGCCGACGGGCCGAGGTGCGCGACGTGGTCGATCTTGTGCGCGTGCAGGCTGATCGCGCGGGCCAGGTCGACCTGGATCTCGTAGCCCGTCGCGACGCCGCGCACGAAGTCGTGGCCCGACGTGCCGGCGTGCTGCGCGACCGCGAGCACCGGCGGGATGTTGTCGCCCGGGTGCGAGTACTCGGCGGCGAGGAACGTGTCGTGGAAGTCGAGCTCGCGCACCGCGACGCCGTTCGCCCACGCCGCCCACTCGGGGCTGGTCCGGGTGGTCAGCGGCGCCCCGAAGACCGTCGCGCCGGGGACGTACGGGTGGGTCAGCGCCTGCCCGCGCGCCGCGACGACGGGCGCGCGGGTCAGGCTCGCGACGGCCACCGACGCGTTGTCGATGACGCGGTTGATCACCATGTCCGTCACCTCCGGGGTGACGTCGACGGGGTCGGCGGCGAGCTCCGCGAGCTTCCAGGCGAGCTGGTCCTCGCGGGGCAGGTCGTCCGCGCTGGGGTGCACGCGGACGGTGTGGGTGGTGGGCATGGTGTCTCTCTTCTCCGGGCCGCCGGGGCGGGGCGGTCAGTGCTCGGTGTCCGACGACGCCGCCCGCGCCAGCGCGCGGGTCGCCATCGCGGCGCTCTGGTCGATGTGGGCGCGCATCGCGTCCTCGGCGGCGTCCGGGTCCCCCTCGACGACGGCGCGCGCCACCGCGCGGTGCTCGTCGACGTGGGCGGTGGTCCCGACGCGCTCACGGGTGGCGAGCGTGCGGTAGCGGTCGACGTGACCGCGGATCTGGCGGAGCAGCGCCGCGCACAGCCGGTCGTCGGCGAGCCGCTCGACGACCGCGTGGAACTCCGCGCCGATCCGCAGCACCTCGTCGTCGTGGTCGCGGACGGCGTCCATGAGCTCGACGAGCCGTGCCAGGCGCGCGACGTCGGCGGCCGTGGCGCCGTCGCCCGCGACGCGCTCGGCGGCACGGCGCGCGAGCAGGCCCTCGAGCCGCGCGCGCACCTCGTAGACCCGCCGGGCGTCGGCGACGTCGAGCGGCGCGACCCGCACCCCGCCGGTGGGCTGCTCGACGACGAGCGTCTCGGCCTCGAGCCGGCGCAACGCCTCGCGCACAGGAGTCCGGGAGACCCCGAGCCGGGCGGCGAGCACGGGCTCGGACAGCCGCTCGTCGGGCGCGAGCGTGCCGTCGATGATCTCGGTCCGCAGCACGTCGTAGACGGCCCGCGCACCGGACTGCCGGGGGCTGAGCGTCGTCGTCACCCGACCATCTTCGCACGGCGATGTGCACGTGTATACATCTCTGCGGCCTGTCACGTTCGCGCCACCCACGTCGTCGCACAGTCATGGACTCCATCGACACCCGCGCGACCGGCCCGGAGGGCGCGGTCGCACCCTCCGGCGACACCCGCACCCTGGCCGTCGCCGTGGTCGGCGGCACCGGGACGCTCGGCCGTCAGGTCGTGGCCGCTCTGCGCGCCGCCGGGCACGACGTCCGTGCGCTCTCGCGCCACTCCGACCACCCGGTCGACCTGCGGACCGGGCGCGGCCTCGCCCCCGCGCTCGCCGGGTGCGGCGTCGTCGTGGACGCGGGCAACGGCACCGGCCCCGCGCGGAAGGCGGCGCGCACGCTCGTCGACGGGACCGAGCGTCTGCTCGACGCCGAGGCCGCCGCCGGGGTGCGGCACCACGTCTCGGTCGACATCGTCGGCTCGGCGCTCGTCCCCATGGCCTACTTCGAGCTGAAGACGGCCCAGCAGCACCTCGTCGAGTCCGGCCCGGTCCCGTGGAGCACCGTCAGCGCGACGCAGTTCCACGAGTTCGCGGTGGCCACCCTCGCGAGCTACACGCACCTGGGCCTGACGTTCGCACCGCCGATGCGGGTCCAGCCGGTCGCCTCCGCAGAGGTCGCGGCCGTCGTGGCCGACGTCGCGCAGGGGGCGGCGTCGGGCACGCGGACCGTCGTGACCGGCCCGGAGGTCCGCGAGCTGCGCGACCTGGCGCGCGCGTGGAAGCGCGGCAGCGGACGGCACGCGCTCGTCACGCCGGTCGTGCTGCCCGGCGCTGCGGGACGCGCGCTCCGCGACGGCGCGCTCACCTCGGACGCGGCGGACGTCGTCGGGAGGGCGACCTTCGAGGAGTGGCTCGCGCGCACCGCCACGGCGTGAGCCGCCGGAGGCTCAGCGCGCGACCAGCGCCACCAGCTCGTCCACGACGCCGTCCGCCCCCATGACCCGACCCGTCAGCACGCGGTACCAGATCACGCCGAAGACGACGTCGAGCAGGGTGTCCACCGACGCGCGCGGCAGCTCGCCACGCTCCGCGGCCCGCTCGAGCACCGTCCGCAGGGCCGCCCGGCGGTTCTCGATGAAGCCGTCCCGGAACCGGGCGCCGAACCCTTCGTCGAGCTGCGCCTCCGCCATGAGCGCGCGCAGGATCGCGACGACCTGCGGCGCCCGCCCGAGCGCGACGCTCGCCTCGAGGAAGGCGCGCAGGTCGGCGGCCAGGGAGCCGTCGTCGGGGACGGGGACGTGGAGGTCCGCCTTCTCGACGAGCGCCTCCATGACGACGTCCGCCTTGGTGGGCCACCAGCGGTAGATCGTCTGCTTGCCGGCGCCGGCGCGGGCGGCGATCTTCTCGACGGTCAGCGGCCCGTAACCGTGCTCGCCGACCAGCTCGACGGCCGCGGCGAGGATCGCGCGGCGGCTGTCCTCGCTGCGGCGGCGCCCGGGGCGCGAGGGGGTGGCGTCGTCCATGCGTCGATGCTAGCGTATTTCGAACCGAGACGGTTCGTCTCGCTTTCGCCATCGTTCAGGAGCCACCATGTCCGACCGCACCGCACGCACCGCCCTCGTCGTCGGGGGCACCTCCGGGATCGGGCTCGCGACCGCGCGCCGGCTCGTCGACCGCGGCTACGACGTCCACGTCGCCGGCCGGTCCGCCGAGCGCGTCAAGGCCGTGGCCGACCTCGACCCCCGCCTCACCGCTCACCAGGCCGACGGCGGCGACCGGGCCGCGATCGCCGACCTCGCCGCGCAGCTCGCGCCGCTCGACGTCCTCGTCGTCACGCTCAGCGGCTCGCTCGGCATGGGCACCCTGGCGGAGCTGGACCTCGACGTCCTGCGCGAGGCGTTCGACGCCAAGCTGTGGGCCCACCTCACGACGCTCCGGGCCGCTCTCCCCCACCTGGCGCCCGAGGCGTCCGTGACCCTGCTCGGCGCGATCTCCGCGCACGCCGCCATGCCCGGGACCGCCGGGCTGAGCGCGCTCAACGCGGCCGTCGAGGGGCTCGTGCGCCCCCTGGCCGTCGAGCTGGCGCCCGTCCGCGTGAACGCCGTGCCCCCCGGCGTCGTCGACACGGGCTGGTGGTCCGGCCTGCCCGACGACGCCCGCGCCGCCCTCTTCGAGTCGACGGCCGCGGCGGTCCCGGTGCGGCACGTCGCGACGGCCGACGAGGTCGCGGAGGTCGTGGCGCTCGTCGCGACGAACCGCAACCTCAGCGGCACGGTCGTCCAGGCCGACGGCGGCGCGCGGCTCGTCTCGCTCTGAGACCCGTGCGCGTAGATAGAGCGGGAAGTAACTAGCCGGGCTAGCGTTCAGGGGTCAGCACCTCACGAGAAGGGCCAGCCCCATGTCCGTCACCCCGTACCTCTCCTCCCGGCGCGTGCGCCGGGGCGCGCTCGCCGCGGCCGTCGTCTGCGCGCTCGGTCTTCCCGCCGCGTCCGCCGGCACCGCGAGCGCCGCGACGACGAGCACCGCCCCGACGACGGCCGCCGCACCTCGCACGGCCGCCACCGGCACCGTCGTCGGGGTCCCGTCGCTCGACGTCGACCGCTACCTCGGCAGCTGGTACCAGTACGCCGCCGTCCCCGCCGTCTTCGAGCTCCAGTGTGCCAAGGACGCCAAGGCGAGCTACTCCCTGACCGGGACCGGCACGGTCCGCGTCGTGAACACCTGCCGGACGTGGTTCGGCGGCACCAGCAGCGTGACCGGCGAGGCGACGGTCCTCAACGCCCCGGCGAGCTCGGAGCTCAACGTCTCCTTCCTGCGCCTCGGCAGCTCGTACGTGCACCTCGGCGGGGCGAACTACGTCGTCGTGGGGCTCGGGGCGGACTACGACTGGGCGGTCGTCGGCGACCCGTCGCACCTGTCGGGCTTCGTGCTGTCCCGCACGCCCGACCTGACGCCCGCGCAGCTCGCCCAGGTGCGCAGCGCGATCGTCGGGGCCGGGTACCAGCTCAGCCAGTTCCACCTCACGCCCCAGACGGGCGGTCAGTCTTCGCGCGGCGCGCTCGGCTGAGCCCGCGGCCAGCCGAACCTCGCCCTCGCGTGGGTACCGAGCCCGTCGAGCACGCGGTCTGCGACCTTCCGGGCGCCCGCACGGTCGCAGACTGCGTGCTCGGGGGGCCTCAGACCCCCGCTTCGCCCCGGCGCGTCCGGACCGAGCCGGCGAGCTCGCGGAGCAGGTCCGCCGTCGTCGGCCAGTCGATGCACTTGTCCGTGACGGACCTGCCGTAGACGAGCCCGCTCGGTGCCGGGGCCTGCGCGCCGGCCTCGATGAAGCTCTCCATCATGAGCCCGGTCACGCCGGTCTCGCCCGCGGCGAGGCGCGCCGCGAGCTCGCGCACGACCTCCGCCTGCCGGACGTGGTCCTTGCCCGAGTTGCCGTGGCTCGCGTCCACGACGACCCCCTGCTCGACGGCGCCGCCCAGGCCCGAGGCCCGCGCGACAGCCAGCGCCGCCGCCACGTCGTCCGCGCCGTAGTTGGGGCCGCTGCGGCCACCGCGGAGGATGACGTGGCAGTCGGGGTTGCCGGTCGTCTCGACGGCCGCGGCACGGCCGTCCGCGGCGAGGCCGAAGAAGGTGTGCTCGCTCGACGCGGCGATGCACGCGTCGACGGCCGTCTGGACGTCGCCGTCGGTCGCGTTCTTCATGCCGACCGGCATGGACAGCCCGGACGCGAGCTGGCGGTGCACCTGGCTCTCGACGTTGCGCGCGCCGATCGCACCCCACGACACGGCATCGGCGATGTACTGCGGGCTCGTGGGCTCGAGGAACTCCGTCGCCGCCGGGACGCCCGCGTCGAGGACGCCCAGCAGGACCTCGCGCGCGAGGCGGAGGCCGTGGCGGACGTCGTGCGTGCCGTCGAGGTGCGGGTCGTTGATGAGGCCCTTCCAGCCGACCGTGGTGCGGGGCTTCTCGAAGTACACGCGCATGACGACGAGAAGGTCGTCGGCGAGCTCGTGCGCCACCGAGGCCAGCCGGCCCGCGTAGTCGAGCGCAGCCACGGGGTCGTGGATCGAGCACGGCCCGACGATCACCAGCAGACGGTCGTCCTCGCCCGTGAGGACGTCGCGGATCTCGCGGCGCGACTGCGTCACGAGGTCCGAGCGCGGGGTGCCGAGCGGGAGCTCGTCGAGCATGTCCCGCGGCGGGACGAGGGCGTCGATCTCCCGGATGCGCAGGTCGCTGGTGCTGGCCTGCAGCTCGGGACGGGTGGGGTCGGCGCTCATGTCGTCGACCGTACTGCCGTCGGCGGCTTCGAGGGTGGTGCTCATGGCGAGTGGCTCCTTGGGTTCTGTGCTCGGCTGGCGGCTGGTCTGTCTCCGTCGCCGTCCAGCCGGGATCCGCTCACCGGCTCGCCCGAGCCGGCCCGTCTGAACGACGAAGGGCCCGGACGCGTCGCGTCCAAGGCCCTGTGCTGGCTCCGGGGGTGTGGTTGGTCAGGCGCGCGCCCGCCAGGCTCCACCCGGAGCCGGCGTAAAGCGCCAATACCAACGGTTCGTCACGTCCAGCACCGTAGCACGGCCGTTCTCGCGGCCGCCCGGCCGTCTCACCCCGTGACCCGGCCCGACGACGCAGCGCACCCCGGGCAGGGGCGGCCCGGGGTGCGCTGCGGCTGCGTGGGCGACGGCGAGAGGTCAGAACCCGGACGTCGCCACCAGCCGCCCGACGACCTTGCCCTCGGCGAGACGCTCGATGCCGTCCGGGATGTCGTCGAACGCGATCTCGGTGATCACCGGGTCGAGCTCACCGGTGGCGAGGACGTCGTAGACGCCCTGCACGTCGTCCTTGGTCCCGCCGACGGAGCCGACGAGGGTCACGGCCTTCGTGATGAGGTCGCGGGTGTTGATGGTCGACTCGAGGCGGCCCATCCCGACCTGCACGACCCTCCCGCCCGGGCGGACCGTCGTGATCGCGTCCGCGGTGGTGACGCCGAACCCGGCGAAGTCGACGATCACGTCGAGACCGACGTCCGCGAAGTCGGCGATGGACTCCCGGACGTCCTTGACGCCGGCCGCGCGCACGTTGTCCCACACGGCCTCGTTGATCTCCGCCACGTAGACCTCCGCGCCGGCGAGCACCGCCATGCGGGCGCCGATCTGGCCGAGGCCGCCGAAGCCGATGACGCCGAGCTTGGTGCCCTCCGTGACGCCGCCCGTCGCCATGACGGCGTGGTGGCTGGTCATGCCCGCGTCGGTGCCCGCCGCACCGGCGGCGAACGACACGTCGTCAGGGATGCGGACGAGGGCGACCTGGTCGACGGCCATCTTCGCCGCGAAGCCGCCGTCGAACGCGTAGCCCGGAGCGCCTGCCTCGGTCGTCGGGCACACGCCGACCCGGTCGCCGGCCTTCCAGTCCGTGACCCCGTCGCCGACCGCCGTGACGACGCCCGCGACCTCGTGGCCGATCGTGAGGGGCTGCTTGGCGAGGAGCGCGAGCCAGCCCTCGTCCTCCAGGAGCCCCACGTCGGAGTGGCACAGACCCGCGGCCTTCACGTCGATCACCACCTGACCAGGGCCGGCCTCCGGCTCGGGGACCTCGTTCAGGACGAGCGGCTCGTGGGTGTGCGTGAACTGCCAGGCGCGCATGGTGTCTCTCCTCTCACCGGCACGCCGTGGACATGGCGCGCCGCGCACCTTAATTTTACCGATCCATGACTCCGTCAACGGTCGTGTGTGACATGAGATGGGTCACGGCGGCGGGCGTCAGCGGGCGAAGCGCTCGACGAACCGGGCCACGATCCGGCCCGGTACGGTCACGTCCGCGCCCTCGACGGACGTCACGACGGCGTCGACCTCGGCGGGCGGGTAGTAGCCGTCGTACCGGTAGGCGCGGATCCGCTCGACGATGCCCGGCACGTCGAGCTCGGGGTGGAACTGCGTCGCGTACACGTTCCGGCCGAGGCGGAAGAGCTGCACCGGGCATCCGGGCGAGCTCGCCAGCAGCACCGCGCCCGGCGGCAGCACCGCGCACGCCTCCTTGTGCCCGACGAACGCGTCGAACGTCGGGGGCAGGCCGCGGAGCAGCGGGTCGGCGCGCCCCTCGTCCGTGAGCGTGACTGGCACGGCGCCGATCGGCTCGGCGTAGGTGGCGTCGACGACGCCGCTGAACCGCGTGCCCAGCAGCCCCACGCCGTAGCAGGCACCGAGGAGCGGGAGGTCGCGGGCCACGACGTCATCGAGCACCTCGCCGAGCTCGGCCTCCGCCCTGCGCTGCACGTCCGACTTGGACTCCTCGGGGTCGCTCGCGTTGAACGGGCCGCCGCCGACGATCAGGCCCGAGCACGCGGCCGGGTCGAAGCCCGGGAGCGCCTCGGCGAGGGGCCGCTGCTCCAGCCGGACCCGCACGAGCTCGTCCTCGGACAGCCCGCCGTACCGCCGGAACGCGTCGTACTCGGCGTCCGCGACGGCGTCGTCGGTGCGGGTCGCGAGCAGGACGAACGGCCTCACCCGGCGAGCGTAGGCAGTGCGACGGGCCCCCGCAGTCCGGGGGCGCCGGATCAGGCGCGAACGGCGTCCCCAGAGCGCCCCACGACCGCCAGACCGATCACGACGGCCCCGACGACGAGTGCGGCACCTCCGACCGCGAGTGCCCCGCTCACGCCGATCGCCCCGCCGAGGACGGCGAGCACGAGCCCGTTCCCGGTGCGCATGCCCTGCCCGAACATGCTGAAGACGCCGACGACCCGGCCACGCTCCTCGACCGGGGCCCGGATCTGCACCAGGGCCTGCGCGACGGACTGGCTGACGAGGCTCGCGACACCCCCGGCCGCGAGCGCCAGGATCGCGACCGCGAAGCTGCTGGTCAGCGCGACGGCCATGGAGGTGACCCCCAGGAAGACGGTCGCGACGACGGCCGCGCGCGCACGGGGCCGGATCGCCCCGAAGGCCTCGAGCACGAGCCCGCCGACCACGCCGCCCACCCCGTTGGCGAAGAGCAGCACGCCGTAGCCGATCCCGCCGGATCCTGCGCCGAGCCGTTCGGCGATGGACGGCATGGCGACCTGCAGCGAGCCGCCCACGCACAGTCCGAGGATCGCGGTGAGGGCGATCATGCCGAGCAGGACGCGGTCGCGCCGCACCGACCGGACGACGCCGAACGTGTCCTTCACCGTGAGCCGCGCCCGGTGCACGTAGCCGCTGCGCACATGACCGTCGAAGGGGGTACGCAGCATGACCCACGTCATCGGCAGGTAGAACAGGACGTTGACCAGGAGGCCCGGCACGGGACCGAGCCCGAACAGAAGGACCGACCCGACGACGGGCCCGGCGAGCGAGCCGAGGCCACGGAAGGTGGCGTTGAGCCGGACCGCGCTCGCGAGCTCGGCGGGCGGGGCGAAGTCGTGGAGCAGGAGCTGCTCGGCGGGCGCCCAGAGCGCACCGGCGCACCCGTGCAGGACGAGCAGCACGCAGGCCGACCAGACCTCCAGCGTCCCGGTCAGGATGAGGGCTGCCCAGCTCGCCGAGACGACCATGAACAAGCCCTGCGCGACCTGGACGAGCCGACGGCAGTCGTACCGTTCCGCGAGCGCTCCGAAGGGCACCGAGAGCAGCAGGTACGGCAGCCAGTGGCTCACGACCTCGAAGCCGACGAGCCCGGCGGAGTGGAACTCCTCCCACAGCACCCAGTAGGTCAGGACGTGCTCGGTGTTGTCCCCGAGCATCGAGAGCCCGCTCGTGAGGAGGTAGGGCCGGGCGTGACGGTCGCGCAGGACGCCGAACCGCCGCGGGCGGTGCGGCTCCGGGGTGGTCACCGGGCGGTGAGCCAGGCACGCGCGTCGTGCCAGAACGCCTCGACGAGGTCGTCGCGGTCGTCGCCGGGCAGGTCGTCGGGGACGGGGATGCCCCGGCGCGCGTTGGTGTAGGCGAGCCAGCGGTAGGCGGCGCGCGAGCCGGCGAGCAGCACGTCGTCGACCACGGGGACCTGGCCGGGGACCACGGGGTCGACGCGGTCCTTGACGTAGATGTTGTCGAACCACGCGAGGCGCCACTCGCCGTCGCGGCGCTCGGCACCGACGACGAACCGGCACCAGCTCGTGAGGTCGCACTCGACGCCTTCGACCCGCGGGCGGAGCAGGATCTGCCCCCGGCTCTCGACGAGCGCACGATCCCCGACGACCTCGGCACGGACCGGGTCGATCGCGTGGAAGCCGCGGACCGTGCCGGGGCGGACGGCCGCACGCGAGGACGCGACGAAGTCCTCGATGGTGCCGTCGAACCAGGTCACGCGGACGCGGGCTCCCGGCCAGTACGCCTCCTGCAGCGCGGTCCAGTCGTTGGTGTCCCGTGCGAGCCGCTCCCCGCGCGCGAGAGCGAACAGCCGGCGCTCGGTCTCCGCGTCGGGCACCTTCCGCGGGGTGGTCAGGGTCTGGGGGTGGGTCATCGTGCTCCTCAGGTCGTCATCGACGTCGGGTCTCGACGGACGCTCCACGTTCGTGGTCGAATACCGTTTTTGCGCCCTTAATATTTCACCGAACTGACGTAGATTGGCAAGCACCGCACGCCGCGCGGCGCCTGACGGCCCGACACCGTCCACCCGCCCGCGGCGGACCCGCACGACAGCGACCGACGGAGATCGCCGATGACAGCAGCCCGCCAGAGCCCGCCCCCACCGCCCGCTCCCCTGCACGTGCCGAACCTCGCCTGGCACGGCGGGGCGGGGCGCGCGCGGATCGCGCTCCCCGACCACGCCTTTCCGGTCGACGGCTTCACCGCCGAGCGCGACCCGTTGCACGCACGGGTGCTCCTGCTCGACGACGGCCGCGCCCGCGTGGCGGTCCTGTCGCTCGAGCAGACCTCGCTGCGCGACGAGACCGTCGCCGCCGTGCGAGACCTCGTGCACCGCGAGGCCGGCGTCGACCCGCAGCACGTCGTCGTCGGCGTGACCCACACGTTCTCGGCGCCGCACGTGACACCAGCCGACGACGACCCCGGGACCGACGACGCCGGGCGGGCAGCGCTCCTTCGCACCGCTCTCGAGGACGCGGTCCGGGCGGCCGCCGTTCAGGCGCACGCGCGGCTCGCGCCCGTGCGCCTCGCGCGCGCCACGGCGCGCTCGCACGTCGCGGTGAACCGCGACGTCCGAACGCCCCACGGGTGGTGGCTCGGCGCCGACGAGGAGGGCCCCCGCGACGACCTCGTCACGGCGCTGCGCGTCGACGACGCCGACGGCGCGCCGGTCGCGGTGCTGTTCTCGAGCGCCGTGCAGCCGTCGGTGCTGAACGAGTCGCGGACCCGGTCGGGCGACAGGCTCGTGAGCGCGGACCTCGCTGGCGCGGCCGCCTCGTACGTCGAACGCGCCCTGCCGGGTTCCGTCGCGCTCTTCCTGGTCGGCGCCGCGGGCGACCAGGCGCCACGTCGCGTCGCGGCGACGCCCGTGGTCGCCGAGGACGGCACGCCCGGGTTCGCCGACCAGCACGAGACGGAGTACGCCGTGTGCGACGTCCTGGGCGACCTCTTGGGCTCCGCGGTCGTCCAGGCCGTGCGCGCGGCGCCCACGGCTCCGCCCCCGAGAGGCCTGACGCTCGTCCGCGACAGCGTCGAGCTCGCCGGCCAGCGACCACCGACGAGCTTTCGCTCCCTGCGCCCGTCACCGGACTACACGTACGTGGCGTCGAGCCCGGAGCAGGTGCCGTACGTCCTGCTCGACATGGGCGGCCTCGTCACCCTCGTGGGCGTGCGCCCGGAGCTCAACGCTCGGACGGGTGCCGACGTCCGCGAGCGCTCGACGACCCCGGGCACGTTCGTGGCCTGCTGCGTCGACGGGGCGGCCAAGTACCTGCCCGACGCCGCATCGTACGAGCGGCGCACCTACGAGGCCATGAACTCGCGCTACGCCCGGGGCGGCGCCGAGGCGCTCGCCGACGCGCTCGTCGCGCGGCTCGGCCGCCTGGGTTCCGCGAGGGGCCCCAGCGGGGCTCGGGCGTGAGGGTCAGGCCGTGGCAGCGTCCTCGCCGCGGTGCGACGCGACGTCCTCCTCGCGCCGGGCGATCTCCACGAGCCGCGTGCGGAGCTCGCCGAGCGCCTTCATCGAGCCCATGATCCGCTGGACGTCACGGCGCGCGAGCCCGCCGAACGCCTCGGCGACCGCACTGTTCACGCCCTCGCGGAACGAGCGGACGACGTACCGCCCGTGCTCGGTCGCCGTGAGGATGACCGACCGCCCGTCCTCCACGGAGCGCCGCCGCGTGATCAGGCCGCCTTGCTCGAGCTTGCGGACGAGCTCGCTCACCATGGGCCGCGAGAGATCCATCTCGGCGGCGAGCTGCGTAGGCGTCGCGTCAGGCGTGGCGATCACGAGCTGGAGCGCCCGGGCCTGGGACGGCGGCAGGACGGGCAGGTCGCCGTGCGAGCGCGAGGCGAGCGTCACGAGCTGCCAGAGGGATCCCAGCATCTCGGTGAAGTCGGCCGCGTCGTCGGAGGTCGTCGGCTCCGAGCGGGGCGCCCCCGCCGACGCCGCGGGGCCCTCAGTCACTGTCACGTGCTTCACACTACCAAACCATCTTGCTCGCTCACAGGATGGCGCAGCTGGGTGATTTAGTTCGTTGCACCGAATCAGTTGCTTCGCTACGCTGAACTAGTTTTCCGAACCCGATGGAGGATTCCGTGACGATCGCCTACCCCGACGACATGCTCGTGACCAAGCGCCTGGAGCTCAGCGACGCCGAGCGCGCACTTCCCCTCGCGAAGTACTGGGACCTGCCCTTGCACCGCGTCGGACCGCTCCAGCGCCAGCTCATCAATGCCGGCCCGATGGACCCCGCGAAGGCCACCCCGCCCGAGCGCTTCACCGACCTCCTGCGCCCCGTGGGCTACGAAGACGTCGAGTACGGCTACTGCATGCGCGAGGACGGCACCGGCTACCTCGCGGTCTACACGACCTACCCGGGCTGCACCCCCGCGATGCTCGGCTGGTACTTCCGCTGGATCAACCTGCGCTCGAGGAGCATGCCCGAGGGGGTCGGCAACCTGCGCTACAAGATCTGGAACCAGGCCGACCACTGGGACCACGGCTTCATCAACGGCGTCGACAAGTCGGGCGGCATCTACACGGTCGAGTCGCTCGACCTCGGCGAGGGCGAGGAGAAGTTCTGGTCGGTGCGTCACGCGCTCGACCCTCGCGACTTCGGCCTGAGCGAGGAGCGACACCGGGAGCTGCTCGCCGCCGGATGCTTCGTCGACTGCTGCACCGAGTCGTTCCACCCCGTGTCCGACCCGTCCGTCACCCTGCCGGGCACCCACCTGTTCATGACGCTGTCGCGCATCAACCCGTGGGGCGTGCTCGAGAAGATCACGCGCGAGTGGATCGGGTACGGCGTCGAGGACGGGGAGATCGTCCGCGACCTCAGCACGCCGGACTGGATGCTGAGCGAGCAGTACCTCAAGAAGGTCATCACCCACTCGACGACCGAGGCCCAGCAGCTGAGCAAGTTCCTGCCGGAGCTCTACGCCGAGTACAAGGACCTGCCGGACGACGCGGACTGAGAGGCCCCGCCCGTGTCGTCCGTCGTTCTCACGACGCTGCTCGCCGCGCTCGCGTTCGCGGCGTTCCACGTCCCGCTCCCCCGCCGACGCGGGGGCCGATGGGACCTCGCCCCGCTGCACGGCCGCGTCGCCGGCATCTTCGGAGTCGCGTACCACCTGCTCCTGCTGCCTGCGGTCACGGCGCTCCCTGCGCCCTCCTGGGCCGTCGCGGCCGGTCTCGGCTGGATGGTCCTGGACGCCGTCCTCGACGGCGCCTGGCTGGCCGGCGCGACCTTCGACGCGCGCCCTCTGCGCGACGGGGTGCACCTCGTCGCGGGCGTGTGGCTGGTCGCCGCCGGCTGGACGCACGGCCCCGGACTCGGACTGGCCGGCTCCGCCCTCACGCTCGCGTTCGTCGCCCGGCTCGCGCTGGACGGGGCGGAGCAGCCGACCCCGGCATGGCTCCTGCGGGTCAACGCGCTGCTCAACATGCTCTGGATGCTGGGAGTCGCCGCAGCGCTCGCATGACGGCCGGTCTCGATCCGGCAACGACCGACGCCCGAGACTTGACCCAGGTACGTCGGCGTAGTGAACTATTCACGACACAAAAGGATCGTGGCTGGTACCACCACAACCGGCGCGGCGCAGCGCCACACCCGCATCTCTCAATGACGAGGAGACCCGATGTCCCCCCACACCCGGCGGCGCACCGTCGCCACGACCGCCGTCCTCGCGGTCGCCGCCCTCACGCTCACCGCCTGTTCGTCCGGAGGTTCTTCGGGCGGGAGCCGGACCGCCGACCTCTCGTCGCCGGCACCCACCGGCGTCACGCTCACGCTCTGGCACAACTCCGGCGACTCGCAGGCGCTGCTCGACCTCTACCAGGCCTACGAGAAGGCGTCCGGCAACACCATCGACCTCGTCGACCTGCCCAGCGACACGTTCCCCACCGCCGTCCAGACCAAGTGGGCCGCCGGCGACCGCCCCGACCTCCTCGAGTACCTCCCGACTCCGCAGGACATGGCCCAGCTCAACATGTCCGAGAACATGATCGACCTCAGCTCGATGTCCTTCGTCGAGGCCGAGGGCAACCTCGCCACCTCGGCGGGCACGATCGACGGGAAGACGTACGGCGCGATCCTCGGACCCATCGCCACGTTCGGCGCCTTCTACAACAAGGACGTGCTCACGAAGGCCGGCCTGGACGTCCCGACCAGCTACGCCGACCTTGCCGCCGACTGCAGCGCCCTCAAGGCTGCCGGCGTGACCCCGATCTCGGTGGGCGCCGGCTCGGAGTTCCCGGCCAACATGATCGCCGGGTTCGCCTACATGGCCGACTTCAACGCGGGCGACGCCTACGGGAAGTCCATCGCCTCCGGAAGCGCCAAGGTCAACGACGCCGACGGGCCGCTCCTGAAGTCCCTCACCGCCGTCGACGACCTGCGCAAGGACGGCTGCCTCAACTCGAACGCGGCCACCGCCACCTTCACCGACTCCGTGAACGACGTCTACGCCGGCAAGGCGGCACTCACAATCCTGCCTTCCGACTTCATCGCGAACTTCTACGAGGCCGGTGACAACGACCGGGCGGCCGTCGACGCCAAGATCGGCTTCGGCGCGGTCTCCGCGGAGAAGGGCATCGCCTCCTACTCGCCGGGCTCGTACGGCACCTACTTCGTTCCCAAGACCGGGAACTCCGAGAAGGAGCGTGCCGCCGAGGACTTCATCGAGTGGGTCACGACGGACGGCTACCAGCAGTACGTCGACGACGCCCAGATCGTCCCGACCCTGTCGACCGCCACGGCGCCGGACCTCACCGGGATGAACGCCTCGATGAAGACGATGCTCACCGACCCGGACTCGACGCCGGCGTTCAACAACTCGATCCCCGGCTTCGGCAACTTCGGCAAGATCGCCGTCGGGCTCGTCGCCGGACAGAGCACTCCCCAGGAGGCCGCGGACAAGTTCAACACCTACGTCCAACAGGCCATCGCAGCCGCGAAGTGACCGGAGCACGCCCATGTCGTCCTCGCACGCCATGACGCGCCCGTCCGCCGACGCCGCGGCCCTCGTCCACTCCCCCGCCGGGAGCGGAGCGAGGGCCGCGGCCCGACGCGGCGGCCGCCGTCTGTACCGCCTCTGGTTCGCCCTCCCGGCGATCCTGCTCGTCGCCTTCTTCTTCGCCGTCCCCTTCCTCGCGAACGGCGTCCTCAGCTTCACCCGGTGGACCGGGTTCTCGGACGAGATCCGCTTCAACGGGCTCAACAACTTCCGGTCGCTCCACCAGCTCGGGATCCTCGGCCACGCGACGTTCGTGACGGTGGCCTTCGCGGTCGTCACGATGCTCGGTCAGAACGTGGCCGGCCTCGCGCTCGCCAAGGCGCTCGCCCGGTCCGACCGGGCCAACTCGGTGTTCCGCACCGTGTTCTTCGTCCCGGTCCTGATCTCGCCCCTGGCGGCGGGCTACATCTGGGCGGCGCTGCTCGCCGACGACGGCCCGGTCAACGCCACCATCGCAGCCCTCGTCCCCGGTGGCTTCACGTACGAGTGGCTCGGCCATCCCGTGACCGCGCTGGTCGCCGTCGGGCTGATCGACGCCTGGAAGTGGAGCGGGCTCGTGACCCTCGTCTACATCTCCGGGCTCAACGGCATCCCACGGACGGTCCTCGAGGCGTCGGTGCTCGACGGGGCGAACGCGTGGCGGCGGTTCCGGTCCGTCGAGGTCCCCATGCTGGCGCCGGCGTTCACCTTCAACATCGTGCTCACGCTCGTCGGCTCGTTCAGCGCGCTCGACGTGATCTTCGCGACCACCAAGGGAGGGCCGGGCGACGCGACCACCGTGCTCAACGTCGCCGTCTTCTCCCAGTACGGCCAAGGCCTGTTCGGGACCTCGAGCGCGTTGAGCTTCATGATCGCGCTCCTGGTGATCGTCGTCGCCGTCCCGCTCATCTGGTACCTGCGCAAGCGAGAGGTGCACGCATGACCGCCGTCGCATCCGTCCCCGCCGGCACGACCCGGGCGGCCGCGCCGGCCGTCGGAGCCCGACGACGCCGACGACGGTTCCCCTGGAAGTACACGATCCTGACGCTCGTCGCGCTGCCCTGGGTCGTGCTGCCCTTCTGGGTCCTGCTCGTGAACTCGTTCAAGACGTCGCGCGAGGCCGAGTCGCCGTCGGTGTCGCTGCCGAAGACGTGGGCGGTCGTCGACAACTACCGCGCCGTCCTCGACCAGGGCCACTACCTCCTCGGCCTGCGCAACAGCCTGTTCGTCGCCGTGCCCGTCGTGGTGCTCACCCTGCTGCTCGGCGCGATGGCGGCCTGGACGTTCGCCCGCACGTCGTCGCGCACGCTCCGGTTCTGGTACTACGTCATGGCGCTCTCGATCATCCTGCCGCCCGCCATCGTCCCGACCGTGTACATGCTGACCAAGACCGGACTGACCGGGTCGCTCGCCGGCTACGTGCTCACGCTCGTCGGCACCCGCGTCGGCGTCATCGTGTTCCTCACGACCGGGTACGTCCGGGGCCTCGCACCGGACTACGAGGCGGCCGCGCAGATCGACGGGGCGAACAAGCTCCAGGTCTTCTGGCACATCATCCTGCCGCTCCTGCGGCCGGTGCTGTTCACGTCGGCCGTCATGACCGTGATCAACGTCTGGAACGACTTCCTGTTCGCGCTCTACATGATCAAGGGATCCACGAATGCCACGCTGCCCCTCACCCTGTACAACTTCGCGAACTCGGGGATGTACGGGGTGAACTGGAACCTCGTGTTCGCGCACGTGATCCTCACGAGCCTGCCGCTCGTCGTCGCGTACGTCGTGCTGCAGCGGCGCATCATGTCCGGACTGACCGACGGAGGCGTAACCGGATGACCACCCCCCAGCCCGACCTGCCCGACGAGCTCGTCGAGCCCGTCCCCGGGCCCCACGTCGAGCCCGCCGAACAGCTCGCCCACCTCGTCCCCGCGATCTGGCGGACGCTCCGACGAGCCAGCGCGAGCGAGCAGGAGCTCCCCGCCAACGAGTCGCAGGTGACGATCCTGCGCCTCGTCGTGCGCAACGGCGGCGCGACGCCCGCCGAGCTGTCGGACGCGCTCCACGTGGCTCGCCCGACCGTGAGCAACCTGCTCAAGGGGCTCGTCAGCGACGGCCTCGTCGCGCGCCGCACCGCCCAGCACGACGCGCGGCTCGTCACGATCGTGCCCACCGAGCGCGGACGCACGATCCTCGAGACCTTCCGCCAGGACCGCACCGACGCGCTGCGCACCGCGCTCGTCGGGCTGCCGGCGGAACAACCGCTGGACGCCGACGCGCTCGTCGCCGCGCTCCGGCACCTGCTGCACCGGCTCGAGCGGCAGGTGGAGGCCGACGGCGCCACCGACCCGGCCGGCGCGGAGGACGCAGCGTCGTGACCGTGGCCAGCACCGGCCCCGTCGTCGTGACGCGGCACGGCGCCGTCGAGGGGCTCACGGACCCGGACGGCGTCCACGTCTTCCGGGGCGTCCCGTACGCCGCCGACACGTCCGGCCCGCGGCGGTGGCGCCCGCCCGCCCCACCCGAACGGTGGGACGGCATCCGCCCGGCGCACACGTTCGGCCCGGCCTGCCCGCAGCACCAGCGGGGCACGGACTGGCCGACCAGCGAGGACTGCCTGTCGGTCAACGTGTGGACCGCGTCGCCTCGCGCCACCGACCCTCGGTCCGGCGACCGTCCCCGGCCCGTGCTCGTCTGGGTGCACGGCGGCAGGTTCACGTTCGGCTCCGGCCGCGACCCCCAGTTCGACGGCGTCCGGCTCGCCTCGCGCGGGATCGTCGTCGTGACGTTCAACTACCGCCTCGGGGTGCTCGGGTACCTCGCGACGCCCGAGCTGTCGACGGAGTCGGGTCGCGGAGCGTCGGGGAACTACGGGCTCCTCGACCAGGTCGCCGCGCTCGCCTGGGTCCGGGACAACATCGCCGCGTTCGGCGGTGACCCGGGGCGCGTGACCGTGGCGGGGCAGTCGGCCGGCGCGGCGTCCGTCATGGCGCTCGTCTACTCCCCCCTCACCGAAGGGTTGCTCCACGGCGCGATCGCCGAGAGCGGCGCCGGCCACCCCGGCGACCCCGCGCTCGCGCACCTCGCCGCGTCCTACCGCCTCCTGCCCGACGCCGAACGCGAGGGCGCGGACTACCAACGTGCGTGCGGCGCACAGGACCTCGCGGCGCTGCGCGCGACACCGCTCGACGAGCTCCTCGCCGGGAACGACGCCGACGAGCCCCCGCGCGGCAGCGCGGGCGGGCGCCGACCACCGCTCTTCCGTCCCGTCCTCGAAGGGTATGCGTTCCCGCGCACCTACGCCGAGACCCTCGCGCTCGGAGCCCAGCACGACGTGCCCGTCATGACCGGGACCACCAAGGACGAGGACGGTGCGAGCCCGCACCCCGACGTCACGCTCGCCTCGTTCCGGGCTCGGGCCGCGCACGAACCCGACCCGGACGCGTTCCTCGCCCTCTACCCTGCGGTCGGCGACGACGAAGCCGCCGCGATGAGCAACCAGGCGGCGCGAGACCGTTCGCGCACCTCGACCTACCTCTGGTCGCGGCTGTGGGCGGAGCACGCCACGAGCCCGAGCTACACCTACTGGTGGACCCACGTCCCGCCCGGCCCCGACGCCGAGCGCGACGGCGCGTTCCACTCCGGAGAGATCTCGTACTTCCTCGACTCGCTCCACTCGAGCGACCGGCCCTGGACGGACGAGGACCGCGCGATCGCCGCCACGACGTCGTCGTACGTCCTGAACTTCGTCCGCACGGGCGACCCCAACGGGCCCGGCCTCCCCCGCTGGGAGCCAGCGCTGCCCGAGGCGGACACCGCCCCCGCGGCGCCCGTGACCATGGAGCTCGGCGACCGCTTCGGCCCGCTGCACGTGGCCGAGCCCGCCCGCTTCGCCTACCACCGCAACGCCCTCGAGAACGGCCCCCGACGATGACCACGCACCTGCGTGCCGGCACCGCCCGGCTCGACATCACCCCGACCGCGCTGCCCGGGCTCAACCCGTTCGGCGAGGACTTCACGAGCGTCCGCGACCCCCTCCACGCGCGCGCTCTCGTACTCGACGACGGCTCCACCCGAGCCGCGCTCGTCTCGCTCGACCTCGTCGAGGTCGGCGACACCACACGGGTGCGCGGACGCGTCGCCGAGGCGACCGGGATCCCCGCCGACCGCATCCTCATCGCGCCGTCGCACGCCCACAACGCGCCCCGCATCGGGCTCGTGCCGCCCGGCGGCAAGGCCCGCATCCCCACCCCCGAGTCCCTCGCCTACACGGACACGGTCGACGACGCGATCGTCGAGGTCGTCCGGCGCGCCGCAGCGAGCACGCGGCCCGTGCGGCTCCGGGTCGCTCAGGAGGACGTCGACGTCAACGTCTGCCGCGAGGCCTACGTCGACGGGAGGTGGACCCTCGGGCGCGTCCCGGGCGGCGCCTCGGACAAGGCCCTCACGACCGTGGCGTTCGTGGCCGAGGACGGGAGCGTCGTCGGGGTCGTGCTCAACTACGCCGTCCACTCGACCGTCATGCTCGGTGTGCCCGAGCTCAGCGCCGACCTCGCGGGGGCCGCTGCCGGCCACGTCGAGCGGGCCTTCGGCGGCGGCACCGTGGCCCTCTGGACGTCCGCCGCGCTCGGTGACCAGGCACCCAAGGTGGAGCTCGGACGTCCGGGTCCGGACCCCGCCCAGGACCGCGAGTACGCCTCCGCGGCCGTCCACGCCCAGGGCTTCCTGCTCGGGGCGACCGCCGTCCGGCTCGTCCGCGGCGCGTCGCACGCGGCCGAGGCCGTCACCGTGGGAGGCGGGCTCCGCGTGGTCCCCTGCCCCGCACGCCGGCTCGAGGTGCCGCCCGGCATGGAGCAGGCGGACGTCGAGACGGTCGACCTCACGCTCACCTGCCTCACCGTCGGACCGGTCGCGCTGGCGGGCGTGTCCGGAGAGGTGACCGTGCCCGTCGGGCGCGCGCTGGTGGACGCGTCCCCGCTCGCGACGACCCTCGTGGTCAGCAACGCCAACGCACGCATCGGCTACCTCCCGACCGACGAGTCCTACGACCGCCGCACGCAGGCCGCCGAAGGATGCCCGATCGTGCAGGGCCACGCGGCGCGGACCATCGTCGACGGGCTCCGGGAGATGATCACGTCGGCGGCGCTGCGCGGCTGACGTCCCGACGCGGCACCGGGACGCGGTCGAGGTCCTGCGCGACCGTGAGCTCGCCGTCGAACACCTCGCGCGCCTCGCGCTCGAACTGGAGCGGGTCGGAGTAGCGCTGCGAGAAGTGCGTCAGCACGAGGCTCCGCACCCCGGCCTCCGCCGCGACGCTCGCCGCCTGGCGCGCGGTGAGGTGCCCGTAGTGGCGAGCGGCGTCGGCGTCGCGCTCGAGGAACGTCGACTCGATGACGAGCAGGTCCACGCCGTCGGCGAGCGCGTACGCGGCGTCGCACAGCCGTGTGTCCAGGACGAACGCCGCGGACTGGCCGGGGCGCACCGCGCTGACGTCCTCGACGCGGACCGTCCGCCCGTCGGCTCCGACCGCGACGCCGTCGGCGACGAGCCGGCCCACCGCCGGACCGGACAGCCCGGCGGCGGCGAGCCGCTCGGGGAGCAGGCGCCGGCCGTCGGGCTCGTCGACGCGGTAGCCGAACGCCTCGACCGTGTGGTCGAGCCGGCGCGCGGTGACGGCGAGCGGCGTGCGGGCGCCCGGACCGGGGCCCCCGGGCACCGTGCCGTCGGCGGCCAGCGGCTGGAGGTCGAGCCGGGCCGCACGGTGGGACACCGTCGCGTCGACGAGCCGCTCGACCCACGGTTCCCCGGTCGCCGGGAAGCACACCGGCACGACGTGCGGCACCGCGTCGAGGCTCAGCCGCTGCACGACGCCCGGCAGCCCGAGCGCGTGGTCGCCGTGCAGGTGCGTCAGCGCGATGCGCGTCACCGACGACGCCGAGACGCCCGCCCGCGTCATCTGGCGCTGCGTGCCCTCGCCGGGGTCGACGAGGATCCCGGCGTCGTCCCAGCGCAGCAGGTACCCGTTGTGGTTGCGGTCCCGAGTGGGGACCATGCTGGCGGTTCCGAGGACGACGAGCTCACGCGCGGGCACGCCGCCAGTCTGGCCTACTCCACCACCCGCAGGCCGTGGTCGGTGTCGTTGAGCCGCCGCGCGCCGTCGTCGGTGACGGTCACGATGTCCTCGATGCGGACGCCGAACTCCCCGGCGAGGTAGATCCCCGGCTCGA
>Ga0180221_1000725_pt1 | contig 25831 bp, 22 predicted proteins | sample eDN5th37CKraftMG_FD_151339 | JGI IMG/M metagenome (GOLD analysis project Ga0180221, IMG submission 151339) | Enriched Miracle-Growth compost microbial communities from Emeryville, California, USA - eDNA 5th pass 37_C Kraft MG (version 2) (version 2) ...
GCCACTGCCCGAGCTCCTGGCGGCGCCAGCCCGCCCCCTGGACGAAGACGATCGTCGGGTAGCGGTCCGCGCTGAACCAGTCCGGGATCGGCGGCCACACGACCTGCACGCGGAGCGTCTCGCCCGAGGCCGCGGCGTACGGCACGTTCATCCAGACGACACCGTGGTCGTGCGCGGCGCTGCCGTCCAGCGAGGTGATCTCCATCGACGTCACGCGGGCACGCTAGCGCGGCAGCCCCAAGCGGCCGAGGGATTTTCCGCGTCCTCCCGCCGCTCGCTCGCCGCTCATCGCCCCGGGCGTGCCCGCCAGTGACCCGCGACCCGGTGCCCCGCGCGCTCGTGCGGGGGCACCCAGGTGCCGCCGGGTCGAGCGGGCTCCTCTCCCCCGCCGGCGCTCGCGCCGAGCGCGCGGGCGACGTCCCTGCCGCGCGCGGCGGCGCGGTCGACGAACTCCGCGGCGACCTCGGCCGGCACCAGGTCACGCTGGCCCTCGGCCGCGTCGTGCACCGCGTCGGGCCACGCCGAGGCGTAGGTGTCGGCGACGTCGAGGAGCCAGTCCGCGTCGACGCCCAGGTCGCCGGCGGCGCGCTCGACGTGCCGGCGCCCCAGCGCCCGCAGGCGGTACTCGCCGCCGAGCTTCATGGCCAGGCGCCCCTTGAACCGGATCTCGTCCTCGGGCCACAGCAGGCCGGCGCTGACCAGGTCGTACAGAGGGGCGAGCACGGTGCGCGCGCCGACGTGCAGCAGCGCGAGGTTCTTGGCGTGGGCGTCGGTGCCGGCGGCGACCCAGTTGAAGACGACGGCGCGCGCGAGGTCGTCGCGCGAGCGGGCGAGGTCGCGCCGGTCGACGGCGCGGGCCACGAGCGCGGCCACGTCCCGCACCCCGGGGCCGCCGTCCGCCTCGTACTTCGCCGCACGCCACAGCCCCAGCGCCTGGCACATGTCCTCCTGGTGGAGCCGGCGCACGCCGTCGTCGGTGACGAACCGGTCGAACCGCTCGACCACCACGGCGGCCTGGTCCTCGAACCAGGCCGCCTCGACGCCGGCGACGGGCAGCCCGAGGGCGCGCGCGGCTCGCATGGTGACGAGCTCGGCCCCGGCCGAGTGCGCGACGCCGTCGACGCCGATCTTGAAGATGTGGGTGCTCGCGCCGCGCCCGGTGGGCTGGTGCCACGACCCGTGGGGGCCGCGGGCGAGGGCGAACTTGCCCTGCTGGCCGCCTAGGGAGAACCGGCCGCCGTGCTGCTCGAACGCCCACGAGCTGTCGTCGGCGCGCAGCTCGCGCAGGTGGGCGGCGACCTCGGCCTCGGTCAGCAGCGTGCTCCCCGACCCGTCCTGCGGTCGCTCTCCCGCGGGCACCACCTGGACGGCGCCCGCGCAGTCGGCGCCCATGTGCCGCAGCAGGTGGAACGCGGTCGGGCGGGGCTCGTCGAACTGGGCGGCCCACCGGGCCCGCACGGTGTCGTTGTCGGGCAGGAGGTTGTCGATCCAGGGCATCGTCAGGTCCGGCCCGTGCTCGGTGACGTGGCGGGGCATGCTCACCGACAGCGACGGTGCCGCGCGCAGCGCCTGGTAGGACGGGGTGTAGGTGAAGGCGACGTCGGCGCCGCGGTCGCGGCGCAACGTGCCGGCGTGGGCGCCGTCGAGCCAGACGTCGAGCCGGTCGGAGGCGCGGTCAGCCACGGGCCCGCCCCAGGACGGCGTCCAGGGCGTCGTCCGGCTCCTCGGGCACCACGTCGACGACGAGGTCGACCGCGCGCAGCGCGTCGAGCACCAGGTCGAGCCGCGCGGTGGGCGCCCCCGCCTCCGCGGCGATGACCCACTGGCGTGACACGTCGACCGCGGCGGCGAGCTGCGCCTGCGTCATCCCCTTGTCCTTGCGGGCGCGACGCAGCAGCGCGCCGAGCTGCGCGGCGTTCGCGACGATCACGTGCCCTCCCCTGGTCCGGAGCGATCGGCAGCGGCGGAGATGTCAGCGCCAGGCGACATCCCGCGAGATGTCAACGCTAAGCAACATTCGGTCTCATGTCAACGATGAGTGACATCGGCCTTCCTCATGAGTGAGGGTCGCCCTTGCTGGGGACGAGCGGATCGTGAAACTTCCTTCAGTCATCAAGGGTGCTCGCGGCAAGTCTTGACGCCGTCCCCCGGCGGTCCTAGCGTCCAGCACAGGCGCACCGGGACAACGACGTCCCGCGGTCCCGCACCGTCGCGCCGTCCGACACCGAGGAGGACCTCGTGAAGGATCCAGCAGACAGGCGCCTCGTGCGCGCCACGGCGGCGGTGGCGGGCGCGGGCCTGCTGTTCGCCGGCATGGCACCCGCCCACGCGGACACCGCCACCGACACCGGGCCGACGTCCGTCGACGTCGGCGCGATGGTGGACGCGATGTCCCTCGATCAGAAGATCGGCCAGATGACGTGGACCCACGTCTACGGCTCGTCCGCGGACGACACCTCGATGGCCGCGAGCAACCGGGCGCGCTACGGCGTGGACACCCCGGCGCAGGTCGTCCAGAAGTACGACCTCGGCGGGGTGCTCTACTTCGCCTGGTCGGGCAACACGAACACCCCGCAGCAGGTCAACGCGCTGTCCAACGGGCTCCAGGATGCCGCGCTCGACGAGGACGGCCCCGGGGTGCCCCTGGCGGTCACGATCGACCAGGAGGGCGGCCTCGTCGCCCGGATCGGTCCGCCCGCCACGCAGCTGCCCGGGAACATGGCGCTGGGCGCCACGTTCGACGCCGGGCTCGCCCGCGCCCAGGGCGACGTCCTCGGGTCCGAGCTCAGGGCGATGGGCGTCAACGTGGATTTCGCGCCGGTGCTCGACGTCAACACCAACCCCGACAACCCCGTGATCGGGATCCGCTCGATGGGCGCCGACCCCCGCACCGTGAGCAGGCTCGGAGCCGCGCAGATCGAGGGCATCCAGCAGCACATCGGCGCTACGGCGAAGCACTTCCCGGGCCACGGGGACACGGAGACCGACTCCCACTACGGGCTGCCCCAGGTCACCTACGACCGGGCGACCCTGGACAAGCACCTGGAGCCGTTCCGCGCCGCGATCGACGCGGGGGTCGACATGATCATGACGGCGCACATCGTCGTCGACGCGATCGACCCCGACCTGCCCGGGACCCTCTCCCCCGCGGTCCTGACCGGCCTGCTGCGCGAGGAGATGGGCTTTGACGGCATCATCACCACCGACGCGCTCGACATGGCGGCGATGACCGACCACTGGAGCCAGGCGGAGATGTCGGTCCTGGCCATCCGGGCCGGGTCCGACATCCTGCTCAACTCTCCCGACGTGGACGCCTCCATCGCCGGGGTGAAGCAGGCCGTGGCCGACGGGACGCTCACCGAGGAGCGCCTCGACGAGTCCGTCACCCGCATCCTCGAGTGGAAGGCGGAGCGCGGCATCCTCGCCGACGCGTACGCCGACCCCGCGCAGGTCGGTGACGTCGTGGGCTCGCCCGCGCACCTCGCGACGGCGGCCACCATCGCGGACCGGTCGATGACCCTGCTGCGCAACGAGGACCGACCGCTGCCGCTCCGGGCGGGCGAGGACTCCGTGCTCGTGGTCGGGGCGGGCGCCGCGTGGCCCGAACGGTTGGCGCCGATGCTCGCCGAGCGCGGGTTCGACGTCACGACGGAGCTCGAGAACGGCACGTCGCCGTCCGCCGCCTATCGGGCGCGGGCCGTGGCGGCCGCCGCGGGCGTCGACGCGGTCGTGTTCACGTCGTACAACGCGAGCGGCAACGCGGCGCAGCAGGCGATGGCGCAGGCGCTCGCCGACACGGGCAAGCCGCTGATCGTGGTGGCGGCACGCAACCCGTACGACGTCAACGTGCTGCCGGGGGCGGACGCGGTGCTGAACAGCTACGGGTACGGCGTGGTCAACTACGCGGCCGTGGTCCGCGCGATCGCGGGCGACATCAACACGCTGGGGAAGCTCCCGGTCGCGGTGCCGACGGCGGACGGCAGCGAGGTGCTACTGCCGCTCGGGTTCGGGCACCGGTACCCGAGGTGGCCGCACGTACCGGGGTCGGGCAAGCCGGGACGCTGACGGCAGGAGCGCCCGCCGGCCGCCTCCAGCAGAGACGACCGGCGGGCAGCCCTCAGCGCTCTCCCCCGCCCCCGAGGGACTCGAAGCGCGCGAGCGGACCGGCGAGGACGCCACCGTCGACGGGCAGCGTGACGCCGGTGACCCAGGCGGCGTCGTCGGACGCGAGGAACGCGATGGCCGCGGCCACGTCCTCGGGCTCGCCGATCCGGCCAAGCGGGTAGAGCGCCGCGAGCCGGTCGGGGTCGGATCTCTGGTCCCACGACCGGGTGCGGACGGTGCCGGGCGCGACGACGTTGATCCGCACTCCCCTGCTCCCGAGCCGCACCGCGAGGTTCTGCGCGAGGGACACGAGTCCCGCCTTCGCGGCCGAGTAGTCCTCGTCGCCGAAGGCCTGCAGCCCGTTGACGGAGCCGACCAGCACGATCGCGCCGCCGCGCGGCAGGTGCGGGGCCGCGGCCCGGACGCAGCGGGCGGGGCCGGCCAGGTTGAGGTCGACGCCAGCCGCCCAGGTCGCGTCGTCCATGCCGTCGAGGAGGCCCGGGTGCACGCCGGTGCCGCCCGCCACGCCGACGAGCACGTCGAGGCGGCCGTGCCGGTCGAGCGTCGCAGCCACGGTGGCCTCCACCGACGCCGTGTCGGTGATGTCGCAGGCGACGGCCGTCGCAGCCGGCCCGGCGGCCGGAAGGTCGTCCACGGCGCGCTGCGCGGCGTCCCCGTCGAGGTCGGCGACCACCACGATGGCGCCCTCCGCGTGCAGGCGTCGCACCGCGGCCGCACCGATCCCGTGCGCGCCGCCGGTGACCAGCGCCACGCGGCCCCCGAAGCGTCCTGCCGAAGGTGCTGTCACGTCCGTCCTCCTCGTCGAGCCTGTGGTCGTCCCCGTCGTCCCGGTCGCCGCCGCGTCAGAGCGTCACCCGGTAGTAGTTCTCCTCGCCGTACCGCTCGAACCCCGCCTTGCGCAGGATGCGGGCGGAGGAGCTGACGCGGCCCTTGACGAGGGCGAGCGACGCGCCGGCGACCGCGGCCAGACGCAGCCGCTCCTCGAGCACGGCCCGGTAGGCGCCGCGACCACGCCGGTCGGGCACGGTGCCCGCGCCCCACAACCGGGCGACGGTGCCCAGCCCGGGTCGCGGCGCGGCCGCGAACGTGACCCCGGCGGACGCCACGGGTTCGCCGTCCTGGTACGCGACGACGCGGAGCTCGCGGCTGTCGTCGGAGAGCAGCGTGCGCGCGTTCTCGGCGAGCCGGTCGTCGTCCATGGGCTGCTGGTCCCACACGAGGGTGTCGACCCGGTCGGCGTCGCGCAGCCCGTCCAGGTCGGTCACGCGCCGCACGACGAGGCGCCCCTCGTGCTCCGGCGGCTCGCCCGCATCGGGCTCGAGGCCGCGCGCGAGCACGTCCACGGTGTCCTCGAGCCGGGCGCCCCGCTCGAGCAGCAGGTCGGTGAGGTCCGGGGTGCTGCTCGCCGAGACCCAGATGCCGAGGGTGTCGCTGCCCCAGGCCCGCGCCTGCTCGACGGCGCCCCGCAGGACGTCCTCCGGCGCGCGGGCGGACGCGAGACCGGTGAGCACGACGCGGCCCTGCGCCCAGGCGGGCCACCGGGTGAGCGTGACGTCCGTGACGACGCACTCGGCGTCGGGCGGCACCCACGACCACTCGGCGGCGGCACGCAGCACGGTCGGCGGGTCCCAGTCGGCGCTCATGACCGCAACCTAGCGAACCGACGCGGGGTCGCGGCGGCGCGGCGCGCGGGCGTCACAGGCCTGCGGCGAGGGCGCGGACGACGTCGGCCGCGGGCCCGGTGGTGGCGCTGCGGTGCCCGGTCCCGGCCCACAGGTGCAGCCGCTCGGCGTCCCCGGCGGCGGCCGCGCGGCGTCGCAGCTCGCGGGTGAGGTGGTGCACCTGCGGGTAGGCCACCGGTGCGTGCGCGTCGTGCCGGGCCAGGAAGCCGTTGACGAGCGACCGGGCCGGTCGCCCCGTGAAGGCGCGGGTCACCGCCGTCGTCGGGTACCGAGGGTCGGCGAGGGCGTCGCGGTGCGTCGGGGAGGTGCCCGCCTCGTCCGTGCGCAGCAGCAGGGTGCCGACGGCGACGGCCTGCGCCCCGGCGCGCAGCAGCGCGGCGGCTGCGGCGGGGCCGTCCACTCCCCCGGCGGCGATGACCGGGAGCGTCGTGCGCGCCGCGACCGCCGCGACGACGTCGGCGGTGGTGGCGTCGACGACGGTCCGCGCCGGGTCCCACGTGCTGCTGTGGCCGCCCGCGCCCGGCCCCTGCACCACGAGGCCGTCGGCCCCGAGCTCCTCGGCCGCGAGCGCCTCCTGCGGGGTGGTGACGGTGACCAGGACGACGGAGCCCGCCGCGCGCAGGGCCGCGACGTCGGGGGCGGGCGGGGGCCCGAACGTGCACGACACGACGGGGGCGGGGTCGTGGCGCAGCAGGTCGATCTTCGCGGCCCAGGCGTCGTCGTCGGTCGCGGGGAGGGAGGCCAGCACGGCGTCGAGGTCGACGTCGTGCGCGGCGGCGTCCGGCGCGATCTGCCGGGCGTAGGCCGCGAGCGCCGCAGGGTCGGGTCCGGGCGTGGTGGAGGGCACGAAGAGGTTGACGCCGAAGGGGCGTGCGGCCCGGTGGGCGTGGCGGATCTGGTCGGCGAGGGTGTCGGGCGCCTGGTAGCCGCCGGCGAGGAACGCGAAGGCGCCGGCGCCGGTGGTGGCGGCGAGGAGGTCGAGGGTGGTGGCGCCGCCGGCCATGGGGGCGGCGACGAGGGGCAGGTCGGTGCCGAGGAGGGTGGTGCGGGCCATGCCTCGCATCGTGCCACCGTGCCGGGGGTCGTCGTGGGCCGGGTGGGCGGGCTGGTGTCGGGGGCGGTCTCATCTGGCGCTCATGCGGGCCTGGCACGCTGAGCGCCCGCCGGACGGCGGTGCGGTTGCGGTGCGAGAGGTCGGTGCGGAGAGGTGGGCGTCGTATGACGACGGTGGCGGTGGAGCGCTCGGTGGTGCGGGCGCCGCGCGGGGCGACGTTCGTGCTGGTGGGTGGTGTGCCGGGGGCGGGCAAGAGCACGGCGCTCGCGCGGGTGGCGGGGTGGCGTCCGGGGGTGCGGGTGCTGGACAGCGAGGTGGCGCGTCGTGACCTGCGGGGGCGGGTGCCCGGGGTGGTGCCGTACGCGGTGTACCGGCCGGTGGTGCACGTGCGGCACCTGGCGGGGGTGGTGCGGGCGGTGCTGAGGGGCCCGCGGGACGGTGCGGGGGTGCTGGTGGTGCACGATCCGGCGACGTCGCGGGTGCGGCGGTGGTGGTGGGCGTGCCTGGCGCGGCGGGCGGGGTGGCGTCCGGTGCTGGTGATGGTCGACGTGGGGCGTGGTGAGGCGTTGTCGGGGCAGGAGGCGCGGGGCCGGGTGGTGCGGTCGCGGGCGTTCGAGCGGCACTGGCGGCGGTGGGAGGCGCAGCGCGCGGAGCTGGCCCGAGGTGCGGCCGCTGGCTGGTCCCAGGTGCACGTGGTGGGCCGGAGCCAGGCCGTGTCGGCGTTGCTGGGGGTGGTCGACGCTGCGGTGCCGGTCCGGGGGCGTGGCGCCCGCTAGGGTCGCGCTCATGACGTCGTCGGGCCTGTCGGGTGCTGCGCTGGAGCGGATGGTCGGGCACGTGCGGGCGGTGGGCGACGGGGTGGTGTCGACGCTGGGCCCGGGCGGTGGCCCGCAGTCCGCGTACCTGACGCTGGCGGTGACGGCGCGGGGAGAGCTGGTCTTCGACGCGCGGGAGGGCTCGCGCAAGGTGGCGAACGTGCGCCGTGACCCGCGGGTGGCGGTGGTGGTGGGTGGCCCGGGCGGGACGACGCTGCAGGTCGAGGGTGTGGCGGACGTGCCGTCGGGGGGTGACCGGGACCGGTGCGCGGACGCGTACCGGTCGGCGTTCCCGCGGTTCGCGGCGTCGTTGGAGGACCCGGGGATCGTGGTGGTGCGGGTGGTGGTGCGGTGGGCGCGCTGGGGTGACTACCGCACCTCTCCCCCGGTGCTGGAGGACCTCGTGGGCGGGTCCGGCGACTGAGCCTCAGCGCCAGCCGAGTGCGGGCGCCACGTGCCGGACGACGTTCTCGATGACGTGGGCGTTGTACTCGACGCCGAGCTGGTTGGGCACGGTGAGCAGGAGGGTGTCGGCCGCGGCGACGGCCTCGTCCTCGGCGAGGTCGGCCACGACGGCGTCGACCTCCCCGGCGTAGGTCTTGCCGAAGCGTGACCGGACCCCCTCGAGGAGGCCGACCTGGTCGGTGCTGGCGGTCTCCATGCCGAAGTAGGCGCGGTCGCGGTCGTCGGTGATCGGGAAGATGCTGCGCGACACGGACACGCGCGGCTCCCACCCGTGCCCGGCGGTGGCCCACGCGTCGCGGAAGCGTTGGATCTGCTCGGCCTGCAGGCGGTGGAACGGCACGCCGGTGTCCTCGGACAGCAGCGTGGAGCTCATGAGGTTCATGCCCTGGGCGGCGGTCCACTCGGCGGTGGCGCGGCTGCCGGCGCCCCACCAGATGCGCTCGCGCAGGCCTTCGGAGTAGGGCTCGACCCGCAGCAGCCCGGGCGGGTTGGGGAACATCGGGCGCGGGTTCGGCTCGGCGAAGCTCTCCCCGGTGATCACCTCGAGGAACCGGGCGGTGCGGCGGCGCGCCATGTCGGCGTCGGACTCCCCCGGCTGCGGCTCGTGGCCGAAGTGGCGGTACCCGTCGATCACCTGCTCGGGTGAGCCGCGGCTGATCCCGAGCTGCAGCCGTCCGCCGGCGATGAGGTCCGCGGCGCCGGCGTCCTCCGCCATGTACAGGGGGTTCTCGTAGCGCATGTCGATGACGGCGGTGCCGATCTCGATGCGGCTGGTGCGCGCGCCGACGGCGGCGAGCAGCGGGAACGGGGAGGCGAGCTGGCGCGCGAAGTGGTGCACGCGGAAGTACGCCCCGTCGGCGCCGAGCTCCTCCGCCGCGACGGCGAGGTCGATCGACTGCAGCAGCGCGTCGGAGGCCGAGCGGGTGGCGGACTGCGGGTGCGGCGTCCAGTGGCCGAAGGAGAGGAATCCGAGGTGCTTCACGCGAGCGTCAACCTCCTGCGGGTCGGGGTGCTTCCCGGGGTCGTGGACCGGTCCTCGACGCTACGGGCAGTCGCGGTTGCTCGCGTCGCGGAGGGCGGCGCGGGGGCCGGTGCGAGGCACGCAAAACGGCTCGCCCCGCACCTCTAGCCTGGGGCCATGACTCTCGCTCACGACGTCGCCGGGGATCCCGGTGCGCCCGCCGTCCTGATGCTGCACGCCGGCGTCGCCGACCGCCGTATGTGGGACGCGGTGGTCCCCGCCCTGGCGCGCACTTTCCGGGTGGTGCGCCCGGACCTGCGTGGCTACGGGGACTCCCCGCTGCCCGTCGACGGGACCTCGTACACCGACGCCGACGACCTGGCCGCCCTGCTGGACACGCTCGGGGTGGCGGACGCCGCCGTGGTCGGGGCGTCGTTCGGCGGCGAGGTGGCGCTCGAGCTCGCCTCGGCGCACCCCGGGCGGGTGCGCGAGCTGGTCCTGCTGTGCCCGGCGGCACCCGGCGTGCCCGACACGGAGGCGTCCGACGCGTTCGACGCCGAGGAGTCGCGGCTGCTGGAGGCCGGGGACGTCGAGGGCGCGGTGCGGCTCAACGTCACGACGTGGCTGGGCCCCCACGCGGGTCCCGGCGCGGCGGCCGCGCTCGCCGCGATGCAGCGCCGGGCCTTCGAGGTGCAGCTGGCCGCCGACGCGGCCGCGAGCGCCGCCGGGGAGCCGGAGCCGGGGCCGCAGCCGGTGGAGGTCGACCTGGGGGCCGTCCGTGTGCCGACGTTCGTCGTCGAGGGGGCGCACGACATGGACCGGCTGCGCGCGTGCGCGCGGCACGTGGCCGCCTCGGTGCCGGGCGCGGAGCTGTCGGTCCTGGGCTGGGCGGGCCACCTGCCGGTGCTGGAGCGGCCGGACGCGGTCCTGTCGCTGCTGCTGGACGTGCTGCGCGACGACCCGGCGGTGCACGCCCCCTGACCCCGGGCGCGCCTGCGACCCGGCGCGGGCATGCCAGGGCCGTGCGGGGCGTGCGCGGGGCGCGGCGGGACACGTGCGTGAAACACCGGCGGGCGAGGATGCGGGGGTGATCATCGCCCCGGAGTCCCCGGCGGGCGCCGACGTGCTTGCGCTGCTGGCCGAGCACCTCGCCGACATGCACGCCACGTCCCCGCCGGAGTCGGTGCACGCGCTGGACCTGGCCGCGCTGCTGGCGCCGGGCGTGACCTTCCTGGTGGCACGGGACGACGACGGGCGGCTGCTGGGGTGCGGCGCGCTGAGCGAGCTCGAGCCCACCACACCGGGGCACGCCGGGCACGGCGAGGTGAAGTCCATGCGCACGGCGGGTGCGGCGCGCGGGCGGGGCGTGGCAGGCGCCGTCCTGGACCGGCTGGTGGCGCTGGCCCGCGAGCGCGGCTACGCCGCGGTGAGCCTGGAGACCGGCTCGCAGGAGTACTTCGCGCCCGCTCGGCGCCTGTACGCGCGGCACGGGTTCGTGCCCTGCGGGCCCTTCGGCCCCTACTCCCCCGACCCGTGCAGCGTGTTCCGCACCCTCGACCTCACGGAGCCGGGCGTGCGCGGGGGTGTCGGCCCCGGCGCCTAGCCTCGCGGCATGCACGACACCGACGCACCGAGCCCGCACGCGTTCTTGGACCGACGGTTCGCCTGGCGGGGCCGGGAGGTGGCGTGGACCGCGTTCGGCTCCGGGCCGCCGCTGGTGTTCTGCCACGGCACCCCGTGGTCGTCATGGCTCTGGGAGCCGTACGCCCGCGCGCTCGCGTCCGAGTTCACCGTGCACCTGTGGGACATGCCCGGCTACGGGGCGTCGTCGAAGGACCCCGCGCACGACGTCGACCTCGGGACGCAGGGCGAGCTGTTCGCCGACCTGCTCGCGCACTGGCGACGGGGCTGGGCGGACGGCGCTGCGGACGGGGCGGCGGACGGGACGGCGCCGCACGTCGTCGCGCACGACTACGGCGGGGCGGTGAGCCTGCGCGCCGCCCTGCTGCACGGCGCCCGGTACGCCTCGCTGTGCCTCGTGGACGTGGTGGCGCTGCGCCCGTGGGGGTCGCCGTACTTCACGCTCGTGCGCGAGCACGCGGACGTCTTCGCGAGCACGCCGGCGGCCGTGCACCGCGGCGCGCTCGAGGCGTACGTGCGCACCGCCGCGCACCGGCCGCTGCGCGAGGAGCACCTGGCCGCGCTCGTGGCGCCGTGGACGGGCCCGCAGGGGCAGGCCGCGTTCTACCGGCAGATCGCGCAGGCCGACGAGCGGTACACGGCGCAGCTGGAGCCGCTGCTGGGCGACCTGGACGTGCCGGTGCGGGTGCTGTGGGGCCAGGAGGACACCTGGATCCCGCCGGACCGTGCCTCCCGGCTGGCGGACGCCCTGCCCCGCGCGGACGTGCGCCTGCTGCCGGGTGCCGGGCACCTGGTGCACCTCGACGCGCCCGTGGCGCTCGCGGTCGAGCTGCAGCGCTGGCTCGGCGAGCGCCGCTGAGCGCGGGGCGGCCGGCGCCCGCCGCAGCCGGTCAGTACCAGCTCGCCCGCGCGTGCTGGAAGATGAGGTTGGTCTCGGTGAGCGCCACGTCCGGGTCGGTGGACAGGTGCTCGATGACGAACTCGTTGAGCGCGTCGGAGTCGGCGGCGGCGACGTGCACGAAGAAGTCGTGCGCCCCGCCCAGCAGGAACACGTTGAGCACCCCGGGCAGCTCCGACAGCCGCTGCAGGTAGGTGCTGAGGCGGGTGCGGGCCGCGCCGCGCATCTGCACGGCGATCATCGCCTGCAGCGGGTGTCCGGCCAGGCCCGGGTCGACGTCGGCGTGGAACCCCCGGATCACGCCCTGCTCGCGCAGCCGGCGCACGCGCGTCAGGCAGGTGGACGGCGCCACGCCCGCCCGGGCGGCCAGCGCGTTGTTCGGGAGGCGCGCGTCCTCCGCGAGCGCCGCGAGGAGGCGCTGGTCGACGTCGTCGAGCTGCGCCGGGGCGGGCCCGCGACGCTCCAGGCCCCACGACGGGTCGGGCCGAACATCCTTCGGTCGTGGCGGGCGGACGGCGGGGGAAGCTGCGCCTCGTGTCGGCATCCTCGCAATCTACCGAAGGATGTACGGAATCGTGGCGTCACGCCGAATCGGGCCGTCAGACTGGGAGGTGAGCGGGGTCACACCCCCGCGTCCGATCACGCCGCGCCCCGGTCACGAGCCGCGGGTGGCGGCCACGAGCCAACGAAGGCGGTCCCCTCATGCGCATCGGCGTCCCGACGGAAGTCAAGAACCACGAGTACCGGGTGGCGATCACCCCCGCCGGTGTGCACGAGCTCGTCGCCCGCGGGCACGACGTGACGGTGCAGGCCGGGGCCGGGGCGGGGTCGGCGATCTCGGACGACGAGTACCGCGCCGCCGGGGCGGACGTCGTCGCGGACGCCGACGAGGTGTGGGGCGGGGCGCAGACCGTGCTCAAGGTCAAGGAGCCGGTCGCGCAGGAGTACCACCGGCTGCGCCCGGGCCTGGTGCTGTTCACCTACCTCCACCTGGCGGCCGACAAGGCGCTCACCGAGGAGCTGCTGGCCCGCGACGTGACCTCCGTCGCCTACGAGACGGTGCAGACCCCCGACGGGCGGCTGCCGCTGCTGGCGCCCATGTCGGAGGTGGCCGGGCGGCTCGCCCCGCAGGTCGGGGCCGCCACCCTGCTCAGCGCCGCGGGCGGCCGCGGCGTCCTGCTCGGGGGGGTGCCCGGCGTGCCCGCCGGGCACGTGGTGGTCATCGGCGCGGGCGTGTCCGGCATGAACGCGGCGCGCATCGCCGTCGGCCTGGGCGCGCGCGTCACCCTCCTGGACACCAACGCCGACGTGCTCAAGGCCGCCGACCGGGAGTTCGGGGGGCGGGTGCAGACCCTCGCGTCCAACAAGCTCACCCTCACCGAGGCGGTGCTGGAGGCGGACCTGGTCGTCGGCGCCGTGCTGGTGCCCGGCGCCAAGGCGCCCGTCCTCGTGCCGAACGACGTCGTGGCGCGCATGCGCCCGGGCGCCGTGCTCGTGGACATCGCGATCGACCAGGGCGGCTGCTTCGAGGACTCCCGCCCCACCACGCACGCCGACCCCACGTTCCCCGTGCACGACACGGTGTTCTACTGCGTGGCGAACATGCCCGGCGCCGTGCCGCGCACCTCCACCTACGCCCTGACGAGCGTGACCCTCCCGTACGCGGTGGCGCTCGCGGACCACGGCTGGCGCGAGGCCCTGCGCCGCGACCCGGTGCTGGCGCACGGGCTGAACACCCACGCGGGCGGCGTCACCAACGCGGGCGTGGCCGAGGCGCACTCCCTGGAGCACGTGGACGTCGCGGCCGTCCTCTGACGAGGCCGGTCCGCGATCGGGTCCGGCGGTGGAGAGGCGGCCGGACGACGCTGCCGGACTGGGCTGACGGACTGGGCGCCGTCAGGGGCGACGGCGCCGCGGCAGCGGGACGCGGTCGAGGTCGGCCGCGACGGTGAGCCCGCCGTCGAACACCTCGCGCGCCTCCCGCTCGAACGCGTCCGGCAGCTCGTCGGGCACCCGGTAGCGCTGGGAGAAGTGCGTCAGCACGAGGTGGCGCACGCCGGCCCGGGCCGCGACGAGCGCCGCCTGCCGGCACGTGAGGTGCGCCCAGCGGGCCGCGAGGTCGGCGTCGCGGTGCAGGAACGTCGACTCGACCACCAGCAGGTCGACGCCGTCGGCCAGCTCGCCCACGGCGTCGCACAGGCGGGTGTCCATGACGAACGCGACCGACTGGCCCGGCCGGGGCACGGACACCGCCTCGCGGCGCACGGTCCGCCCGTCCTCGAGCACCAGGACGCCGTCGCGCGCCAGCCGCCCCACGGCCGGGCCGGGCGGCACGCCGGCGGCCGCGAGCGCCGCGGGGTCCAGGGAGACGCCGTCCGGCTCCTGCAGGCGGTACCCGACGGCGTCCACGCGGTGGTCCAGCGGGCGGGCGGTGAGCACGGGCGCGCCGGGGCCGGCGCCCCGTTCGCCGTCCGCGCGCGGCAGCGTGACGGCCGGGACGCCGGGCCGGGCGGGATCGGCGGGATCGGTGGTTGCCGCGAAGGCCACGGGCTGCAGCACGACCCGCTCGTGGTGGTCGTAGGCGCTCGCGTCGAGCAGGTGGCGCACCCACGGCTCGCCGGAGGCGGGGAACGAGATCGGCACGGTGTGGCGCACCTGGTCGCCGGACAGCCGCTGCACGACGCCGGCCAGGCCCAGCGAGTGGTCGCCGTGCAGGTGGGTGATCGCGATGCGGGTGAGGTCGGTGGCGGACACCCCCGCGAGCGTCATCTGCCGCTGGGTGCCCTCCCCCGGGTCGAACAGGACCGTCGTGTCGTCGAAGAACAGCACGTACCCGTTGTGGTTGCGGGTGCGGGTGGGCACCATGCTCGCCGTGCCGAGCACGACGAGCTCACGGCGGGACACGGGGGCCCGCTCAGGCGCCCGGGTAGCCGTGCGGGTTCTGCGACTGCCAGCGCCACGTGTCGGCGCACATGTCGTCGATCGTCTTGACGGCGCGCCACCCGAGCTCGGTCTGCGCGCGCGTCGGGTCGGCCCAGAACGCGGGCAGGTCCCCGGCGCGGCGGGGGCCCACCTCGTACGGCAGCTCGCGGCCCACGGCGCGCTCGAACGCGTGCAGCATCTGCAGCACGGACGTGCCCGTGCCGGTGCCGAGGTTGAAGGCGCGCACGGGCTCGGCCATCGCGTCCAGGTGGTCGAGCGCGGCGACGTGCCCCGCGGCGAGGTCCTCCACGTGCAGGTAGTCGCGCTCGCACGTGCCGTCGGCGGTCGGGTAGTCGTCGCCGAACACCACGAGCCTGTCGCGCTTGCCGACCGCGACCTGCGCGAGGAACGGCATGAGGTTGTTCGGGATGCCCTGCGGGTCCTCGCCGATCTGGCCGGACGGGTGCGCCCCCACCGGGTTGAAGTAGCGCAGCAGCGCGACCTTCAGCCCGTCGACCGCCGCCGCGGCGTCGGCCATGATCCGCTCGATCATCACCTTCGTCTGCCCGTACGGGGACGAGGAGGACAGGTGCTCGTAGTCCTCGCGGTACGGCACGGGCGCCTTCTCCCCGTACACCGTCGCCGAGGAGGAGAACACCAGGCGCGGCACGTCGTGGCGGCGCATCGCCTCCAGCAGCGACAGCGTCGAGTCGAGGTTGTTGCGGTAGTACTCCAGCGGCTTGCGCACGGACTCGCCCACGGCCTTGAACCCCGCGAAGTGCACCACGGCGTCGAAGGTCTCCTGCGCGAACAGGCGCTCGGTCTTCTCCGCGTCCGTGAGGTCCAGCGCGTGCACGGGCACGTGCACCCCGGACAGCGACTCCAGGCGCCCCATCACGGTGGGCTTGCTGTTGGAGAAGTCGTCGACCACGACGACGTCGTGCCCGGAGGCCAGCAGGGACAGGACCGTGTGGGAGCCGATGTACCCGGCGCCGCCGGAGACCAGAACGCGCATGGGCCCAGCCTAGGGTGTCGCGGTGCCGTCCCCCGACGGCGCCCGCACCCCGGGCCGGACCCCACGCTCCGCGCTGTGCCCTGTGTCCTGTGCCCTGTGCCCGGTGTCCTCCGCCCGGTCGGCTCCTCAGCTGCCGCCGAGCAGCTCCGTGAAGCTCGGCGTCGCGGCGAACGGGTCGGCCGGGCCGTCGTTGCGGCGCTGCGCCACCCGGCCGGCCAGCTCCCGGCCGGCGCGCGCGATGCGTCGCGGCAGGCCCGCGCCCGGCTCGTCGGCGCTCGCGGCCCAGTCGTCGGTGGCGGCGAACACGCTCGTGGGCACGACGTCGGCGCGCAGGTACGTGAACAGCGGGCGCATCGCGTACTCGAGCGCCAGGGAGTGGCGCGCCGTGCCGCCGGTGGCCCCGAGCAGCACCGGCATGCCGGTGAGCGAGTCCGGGTCGACGACGTCCCAGAAGGACTTGAACAGCCCCGAGTAGCTCGTGGTGAACACGGGCGTCACGGCGATCACGCCGTCCGCGCCCGTGACGTGCTCCAGCGCGCGGGCCAGGTCGCCGGTGGGGAACCGGGTGAGCATCGCGTCCACGACGGCGTGCGCGAGGTCGCGCAGCTCGATCGTCTCCACGCGCACCGTGTGCCCGGCGTCCTCCAGCTCGCGCACCGTGGCGTCGGCGAGCCGGTCGGCGAGCAGCCGCGTCGAGGACGGCTGCGACAGGCCCGCCGAGACGACGGCCAGGGTGCGCTCGGCCTCCTCACGGTGCTCGCCGTGCTCGCCGTGCTCGGCGTGCTCGCCCTGCTGTGCGGCCGTCCCTGCGGGCGGGAACGGGGTGGTCATGCGCGTGCCTCCTGCGGGGTGGTGCCGGCCGCGGCCGTGGTGGTGGGCCGGGTGCCCTCGGCCACGGTACCGGTGTACGGGTCGACGGTGTCGCCGACGTGGGTGGCCCCGGCCGCGCCCCCGGCGCGTGCCGCGGCGACGCGCTCGGCGTGCGTGGGCGGGTTCAGCGGCACGTCGTCGGCGGGACGCTTGGCCTCGACGATCTTGCGCAGCTCGGGCACGACCTCCCCGGCGAGCAGGTCGATCTGCTCGAGCACCGTCTTCAGCGGCAGGCCCGCGTGGTCCACGAGGAACAGCTGGCGCTGGTAGTAGCCCACCTCCTCGACGAACGACGCGTACCGGTCGATCACCTGCTGCGGCGAGCCGACGGTCAGCGGCGTCTCGCGGGTGAAGTCCTCCATCGACGGGCCGTGCCCGTACACGGGCGCCTCGTCGAAGTACGGGCGGAACTCGTCCCACGCGTCCTGCGACCGCTTGCGCATGAACACCTGCCCGCCGAGCCCGACGATCGCCTGGTCGGCGCGCCCGTGCCCGTAGTGCTCGAACCGCTGCCGGTAGAACCGCACCATCTGCCGGGTGTGGTGCATCGGCCAGAAGATGTTGTTGTGCAGGAAGCCGTCGCCGTAGAACGCGGCCTGCTCGGCGATCTCGGGGCTGCGGATCGAGCCGTGCCACACGAACGGCGGCACGCCGTCCAGCGGGCGCGGCGTGGACGTGAAGCCCTGCAGCGGGGTGCGGAACTTGCCCTCCCAGTCCACGACGTCCTCGGTCCACAGCCGGCGCAGCAGCGCGTAGTTCTCGACGGCCAGCGGGATGCCCTGGCGGATGTCCTGCCCGAACCAGGGGTAGACCGGCCCGGTGTTGCCGCGGCCCATCATGAGGTCCATGCGCCCGTCGGCGATGACCTGCAGCATCGCGTACTCCTCGGCAAGGCGCACCGGGTCGTTGGTGGTGATCAGGGTCGTGGCGGTCGACAGGGTGATCTGCTTCGTCACGCCGGCCAGGTAGCCGAGCATCGTGGTGGGTGACGACGCGACGAACGGCGGGTTGTGGTGCTCACCCGTGGCGAAGACGTCCAGGCCCGCCTCGTCGGCGTGCCGGGCGATGGTGAGCATGTTGCGCACCCGCTCGGTGTCGTCCGGGGTGCGCCCCGTCGTGGGGTCGGTGGTGACGTCGCTGACGGAGAAGATTCCGAACTGCACGGCTGCGCTCCCTGCTCGTGGGGCCGGACCCGGGGGACGGGGCCGGTGGGATGAGCACCTTTCGATGCGTTTGCATGTACATGCCGGGCAACCGCGCTGCCCCCACGGTTGTTCCCGGCCCTCGCCCGTTCCCGACCCTGCCTGCAGGTGACGTCGCGCACAAAGGCCGCCCGCAGGCCGGTCTCGAGTTGCGCACGGGCCGCGGACTGGCCAGCCTGGGGAGGCACCCGCCACGTCCACCGCCACTTCGCCCGTCTCCGGCGACGGTGTGGACCGTGCTTCACGGGACCTTCACGCCCCGACGGAACATCCGCCGCCAGGGCCGCGTTGGAACCTCAGGCCCTTTCCCACCGACCTCCAGGAGGACGACATGCCCGACCGGTCCCTGCGCGGCATGAGCATCGGCAGCAAGAGCATGGAGTCCGACGAGGGCGTGGACTTCGCCCCGCGGTTCCAGGCGCACTACGACTGCCCCAACGGCCACACCATCATCCTGCCCTTCTCCACCGAGGCCGAGGTGCCGCCGGTGTGGGAGTGCCGGTGCGGCGAGGAGGCGCTCCTGCGCGACGCCGAGAAGCCCGAGCCGAAGGCCACCAAGCCGCAGCGCACCCACTGGGACATGCTGCTCGAGCGGCGCACGGTCTCCGAGCTCGAGGAGCTCCTCGACGAGCGGCTCGAGCTGCTGCGCGCGGGCAAGCTGCGCCGCAGCGCCTGACGCGCTCCACACGCCTCATCACGAAGGGCGGGCACCCGATGGGTGCCCGCCCTTCGTCGTGCGCCTGACCTCGGCTGTCCTCGGTGGTCCTCGCCTGTTCTCGGCGTCGCGCGGTCGGGCGGGCGTGGTCAGTCGCGCCGGGCCCGCACGGTGGACACCAGGCCGCCGACGACGAGCACCACCGCCGCCGCGCCCACGGCCCACCCGGGCCAGTAGCCGGCCCGCACCGCCGGGGTCAGCTCGCTGCGCAGCGGCAGGTCCGCCACCAGGTGGTCGGGCGTGAACAGCTGCGTGCGGGCGACCAGCGTGCCGTCCGGGGCGACCACGCCGCTGACGCCCACGGTCGAGACCTGCACCGCCGCACGGCCCGTCGTGATCGCCTGGAGCCGCGTCATCGCGAGCTGCTGGGTCGACTCCGCCGTGTACCCGAACGAGGCGTTGTTCGTCGGCACCACCAGCACCTGGGACCCGCGCCGCACGGCGTCGCGCACGATCTCGTCGTACGCCACCTCGAAGCAGATCACCGTCGCCATCGGCACCGTCGCCGGCCCCGCGGGGCGCCCGATCGCCGCGCCGTCCACCGGCAGGTCGACCACCGCGGGCCGGGTGCCGGGGATCATGTCCGTGGTCACCCGGTCCACCTGGGCGCTGAACAGCCGCACGAAGCCCCGGATCGGGATGTACTCGCCGAACGGCGCCGGGTGCTGCTTCGCGTACCGCTGGGTCACGCCCTGCCCCGGCTCCCACAGCAGCACCACGTTGTAGCGCCCGCCCGTGGCGGGGTACTCCTGCGCCCCCACCAGGATCGGCGCGCCCACCGCCGTCGCCGCCCGGTCGATCGCCGCGCCCACGTCCGGCGTCGTCTGCGGGTCCAGGTCGGAGCCGTTCTCCGGCCACAGCACCACGTCCACCGCGTCGCCCGGGCCGTCGCCGTAGTCCCCGCGCGCCTGCTCCTGCGCGATCGCGGCCGTGCCCGCCAGGTGGTTGTTCAGCACCTCCGCCCGGTTCGCGAACGAGCCCTCCCCCGGCTCCGAGACGTTGCCCTGCACCGCCCCGGCGCGCAGCACGCCCACCTGCGCCGTGCCCGTGCCGGCGTCCACGACCGTGCCCGCACGCCCCCGGTCGTCCGCACGGGTCACCTCCCGCGTGCCCGGGTCGTGCGCCAGCGGCAGCAGCAGCGGGCCCGTCATCAGGGCCGCCGCGACCGCCACGAACGCCACGGCGCTCGCGGCCGACCGGGCCCGGCGTCGGGTCCCCGGTGCGCGCCACGGGGTCCGCAGCACCCGTCCGGCGGCGAGCGCGAGCAGCACACCGGCCGCCGCGACCAGCAGGGACACCAGCGTCGTGCCGCCGAGCCAGGCGGCGCGCCCGGTCGGCACGCCCGCCATCGCCCACGCGAGGCGCCCCCACGGGAACCCGCCGAACGGGATCTCCGAGCGCCACTGCTCCACGGCGACGAAGACGACCGCGAACACGACGACCTGGGCGGCGGCGTGCCGGCGCACCCGGCCCCAGCGGCGGGCCCAGGTCCACAGCGACCCGAACGCGGCGAGGAACGCCGCCTCCAGCGCGGACAGCGCCACCCAGGGCACGGTGTCCGTGGCGAAGTTCGCCCACCAGATGTGCGGCAGCCAGAACGTCAGGCCGGCCACGAGGCCCACGAGGAAGTTCCACCCGGCGGCCCGGCGACCGTCGCGGCGCAGGGCGGCGAACAGCAGCGCGACGCCCACGAACGCCAGCGGCCACGCCCCCACGTCCGGGAACGCCGCCCACAGCGCGGCGCCGGACGCCACGGCGAGCAGGAGCGTCGCGGGACGGCTCGTCCACCGGTCGGGGGTCGCGCCGCTGGGGGCGGGCGCGGCGGCGGGGATCTCGTCCGCGGAGCCGCCGGCGGGTGCCGAGCTCACGTGCAACACCCCCGCAGGGTACGTGACCGGCGGGGTCAGTCGAAGGTGTCGTGCAGCACGACGCCGTCGCGCACGGTCTGCAGGCACACCGGCTCGGCCTGCCCCGGGGAGAGGTCGGGCAGCAGCGGCTGGCCGGCGGCCGCTTCGGGGTTCCACGCCGAGAGGCGGTCGCCCGGGGCCTGGACCGTCAGGGTCTGCGCCCGCCACACGGCCAGGTGCGCGGGCGCGCCGACCCGCAGCTCGCCCGCGCCGGTGTGGTCCAGGCCGGCCAGCCGCCACCCGCCGCGGGTGTGCGCGCGGAACGCGGCCCGCGCGGAGATGCGCTGGGTGGCGTCCTCGTGCGTGAGGGTCGCCCGCACCGCCTGCCACGGGTCGAACGGCGTGACCGGGGTGTCCGAGCCGAACGCGAGGGGCACGCCCGCGCCGGCGAGGTCCGCGAACGGCGACAGCGTGGTGGCGCGCCCGACGCCGAGCCGCGCGGCGTACATGCCGTGGTTGCCGCCCCAGGCGGCGTCGAACGCCGGCTGCACCGACAGCGCCACCCCGTACAGCAGCAGGGCGGCCAGGGCGGCCGCGTCCACGAACAGGGCGTGCTCGATGCGGTGGTGCCCGGAGCGCAGCAGGCCCGCCCCGTGCTCGGTGGCGGCGAGCTCCAGGCCCCGCACGACCTCGTCCATGGCCCGGTCGCCGATGACGTGGAAGCCGCCCTGGGTGCCCGCGGCGGAGCAGGCCGCCAGGTGCGCGGCGATGTCCTCCCCGGTGAGGAAGAGGCGCCCCGTCGCGTCGGGGCCGCCCGGCCCGGCCAGCAGGTCGCTGTAGGGGTGGCGCAGCGCCGCGGTGCGCGACCCGATCGACCCGTCCGCGCACAGGTCGCCCGCGATGCCCGTCAGGAACGGCAGCTCGGCGAGCATCTGCCGGGCGTCGTCGGCCGTCGCGCACAGCTCGCCGCGGTAGGCGACGACGTGGGGCAGCCCGCCCGCCGGGTCCGCGGTGAGGTCCACGAGCTCCGCGAGGCCCTCGCGCGTGTCCATGTTCGGCTCGGACATCTCGTGCACGCCGACGATGCCGCGCGCGGCGGCGTCCGCGAGGGCGCGCCGGTAGGCGCGGGTGCGGCGGGCGGGCGACACCTGCCGCACGGCGGCCGCCGCGGCGTGGTGGGCGTCGGAAGTGACCATCCCGGACGCCTCCCACCCGGGGGTCCGGTCGATGCCGGCCGCGCGGGCGAACGACCCGGACACGACGGCGGAGTGGCCGTCGACGCGCGCCGCGTACACGCGGCGCCCGCCGCAGGCGGCGTCGACCTCGTCGCCCGTGGGGGCGCGCCGCTCGGGCCACGTCTGCTCGTCCCACCCGAACGCGAGCAGCACCTCCTCGCCGCCCGGGTCCGCGGCGTCGAGCTCGCGCGCGCCGCGCGCGAGCGCGTCGAGGGCCTGCGCCAGCGACGTCACCCCGCCGGCGGCGGTGAGGTCGACCGACTCCGCCGCGAGGCCCGTCTCGAGCAGGTGCACGTGCGCGTCGACGAAGCCCGGGGCCACGAGGGCGCCCTCCAGGTCGATCACCCGGTCGGCGCGCGCCGCGAGCCCGGCGGCCGTGTCCTCGGCGCCCAGCCAGGTCACGACGCCGTCGTCGACGAGCAGGGCCTCGGCGAACGGGTCGGCGGGCGAGTGGACGACTCCGTTGCGGTACAGGGTGGACGTCACGGCTCGCACTCTATGGCACCGGTGCACGCCGGCGCGCACCGCTCCCCCACACCCGCCGCACGAATCCCTCACATGCGAGGTCCGCGACGTCGGACCGGGGACCACCTGGGGCGACCGGGGCGCTCACACGCTCGAGTAGGCCACGACGCCGCGCAGCACCGCCGTCTGCGCCTTGCGGGCCGTGGCGCGCAGCGCGGGGCGCGGGGCCGCCTTCGCGAGCTGGTCCAGCACGTCGAGCACCTGCTTGCACCAGCGCACGAAGTCACCGGCCGCCACGTCCGTGCCGCGCAGCACCGCGTCGAGGTTCTTGCCCGACGCCCACCGGTGCACGGGCGCCACGAGGCCGAGGTCCAGCGGGCCCGTCCCCTCCAGCCGGTGCTCGGCCTCCAGGTCGGTCACCTCCGACCACACGCGGGTCGTGGCGTCCAGCACCTGCGCCAGCCGGCCGTGCGGGCCGCCCGGCACGAACGGCTCGGACGCCTCCTCACGGCGCCCCGAGTACACGACCGTCGAGACCGCCGCCGCCAGCCCGGGCGCGTCCAGCTCGTCCCAGATGCCGCGGCGCAGGCACTCCGCCAGCAGCAGGTCGTCCTCCGCGTACAGGCGGCCCAGCCAGCGTCCGTCGTCGGTGACGCGCAGGGAGCCCGGGGCCCCGGCGTCGCCCTGCCCGCCGCGCGTCCGCGCCAGGTACCCGAGGCGGGTCAGCACGTCGCAGGTGCGGTCGAAGGTGCGCGCGATCGTGCCGGTGCGCCCCTCCACGCGGCGCACCAGCTGCTCGTGCTCGGCCCGCAGCCGCTCCCAGCGCTCCGCCCACCGGGCGTGGTCGTCCCGCTCGGGGCAGCCGTGGCACGGGTGGGCGCGCAGCGCGGCCCGCAGCCGCTGCAGCTCGGCGTCGGACGCCGCGTCCGAGCGGCGCCCCCCGGGCCCGCCGGACGGCCCCCCGCGCCGGCCCTGCGGGTGCCGGCCGGAGCCCGCGTCGCCCGAGAACGCCCCGAGCGCGTTGCGCATGCTGGACGCCAGGTCGCGCCGCTGGTCGGGACGGCGCGGGTTGAACGACTTCGGGATCCGCACCGTGGTGACCACCTGCACCCCGCCCGGCGCGTCCGCGAGCGTGAGCTTCTTGACCTGCTTCTCCTGCGTCAGGACGGTCGGCCGCGGCCCGTCGAAGCCGCGGTCGTCGCGGCCCGGGTCCAGCACGACCACGTACCCGCGCCGCCGCCCCGAGGGGACCTCCACCACGTCACCGCGGCGCAGCTTCTCGAACGACGCCACCGCGTCCGCCCGACGCGCGCCCGACGCGGCGCGCGACAGCTCCTTCTCCCGGTCGGAGATGGCCCGCCGCAGCCCCATGTACTCCGCGAAGTCGCCCCGGTCGCAGGCCATCGCCGTCGCATACCCCTCCATGGCCTCCGCGTGCGCCTGCGCCTGCTTGGCCAGGCCCACCACGCCGCGGTCCGCCTGGAACTGCGCGAAGCTCGTCTCCAGCACGTCGCGCGCCCGCTCCCGACCCACCTGGCCCACGAGGTTGACCGCCATGTTGTACGTGGGCCGGAAGCTGGAGCGCAGCGGGTACAGGCGCTTGGACGCCAGGCCCGCCAGGGCCACCGGGTCCAGGCCCGTGTGGTCCACCACGACCGCGTGCCCCTCCACGTCGATGCCCCGCCGGCCCGCACGCCCCGTCAGCTGCGTGTACTCCCCCGGCGTCACCGGCTGGTGGGCCGTGCCGTCCCACTTCACCAGCTTCTCCAGCACCACCGACCGGGCCGGCATGTTGATCCCCAGCGCGAGCGTCTCGGTGGCGAACACCACCTTCACCAGCCCGCGCGAGAACAGCTCCTCCACCGTCTCCTTGAACACCGGCAGCATGCCCGCGTGGTGGGCCGCGATCCCCCGCGACAGCGACTCCGCCCACGACCAGTAGCCCAGCACGTCGAGGTCCTCGGTGGGGATCGTCGCGGTGCGCTCCTCCACCACCCGCCGGATCTGCGCCTCCTCCGCGGCGTCCGTCAGCCGCAGGCCCGCGCGCAGGCACTGCTGCACCGCCCCGTCGCAGCCCGCCCGGGAGAAGATGAAGTAGATCGCCGGCAGCAGCGCGTCCGCGTCCAGGGAGTCCACGACCGCGAACCGCGGCGGGGTGCGCCGCTGCGCCACCGGCCCGCCGGCCCCCGGCCGCTGACCGCCCCGCCCCCGGTAGCCGCGGTCACCACGCCCCCGCGGCCCGTGCCGGCCGTGCGCCGCACCCGCCCGCGCCGACGTCCGGAACATCGCCTGGAGGTCCGGGTTGATCGGCGGGTTCGTGCCCGGGTCCGTCGGGTCCACGTGCCCCGCGTACAGGTCCATCAGGCGCGGCACGCCCCGCGGCTCCGGCGAGGAGACCACCACGTGCTGCCACAGCGGCACGGGCCGGCGCTCGCTGACGACTACGGCCGTGTCGCCGCGCACCGTAGCGAGCCAGTCGCCGAACTCCTCCGCGTTCGACACCGTCGCGGACAGCGACACGAGCTGCACGTGGTCGGGCAGGTGGATGATGACCTCCTCCCACACCGGCCCGCGGAACCGGTCGGCCAGATAGTGCACCTCGTCCATGACGACGTACGCGAGCCCGTCGAGCGCCGACGACCCCGCGTACAGCATGTTGCGCAGCACCTCCGTGGTCATCACCACCACGGGCGCGCCCGAGTTGATCGACGTGTCCCCGGTGAGCAGGCCCACGTTCGCCGCCCCGTGCCGGGCCACCAGGTCGGTGTACTTCTGGTTGCTCAGCGCCTTGATCGGTGTGGTGTAGAACGCCTTGTTCCCGCGGGCGAGCGCCAGGTGGACGGCGAACTCCCCCACCACCGTCTTGCCCGCGCCCGTCGGCGCGGCCACGAGGACGCCACGGCCCTCCTCGAGCGCGACGCACGCGTCGACCTGGAACGGGTCGAGCTCGAAGCCCACCACCTGCCGGAAGAGCCGCAGCTCGCCCTCGGCGTCGGCGCGGTCGCGGGCTCGGCGCGCCCGCGACGCGGCGTACCGCTCGGCAGGGCTGAGGTCGTCCGGGTCGGCCGGGGCGCCGGTGTCGGGACGGGGGTGAGCGGTCATGCCGCCAGCCTAGGCGCCGCACCCGCCGCGCGAGGACGCGACGCGGGGCCCGCCGGAGCCTCAGCGCGGCGCGACCAGCACCTGCACGGCGCGGGCCCGCACCTCCGCCCGCAGCGGCAGCGGCCCGAGGCGCTCGCCGTCGGCGTGCGCCACCGGCAGCGGCGGTTCGCCGGCGACCCAGGCGTCCGGGCCGGGCTCCACGGTGACCGCCCGGGCCCGCACGACGTGCACCTTGCGGTGACGCACGTGCCCGCCGGCGTACATGGTCGGGAACACCGCGGCGGCGGTCGCGCGCGACAGGTCGGTGGCGACGACCACGTCGAGCAGGCCGTCCTCGAGGCTGGCGTGCGGGGCGACGCGCACGCCCCCGCCGAACTGCGGGCCGTTCGCGGCGGTGACGAGCGCCGCACGGCCCGTCCAGGACGCAGTGCCTGCGGGTCCGGGGCGCAGCCGCAGGCCGCCGTCGTCGACGACACCGTCGAAGGTGAGCCGGTACGACCAGGGCCGGTAGCGCCACAGCTCGGCCGCCGCCGCGACGGTGTACCGGGACCGGCCCTGCGGGTGGCGCAGCCGGTTGGCGCGGGCGTTCACGGCGGCGTCCAGGCCGGCGCTCACCGCCCCGGCGACCCACCGCGGGCCGCCGGCGAGGCCGGGCCCGGTCACGAGCGCCGCGTCGACGGCGCGCCGTCCGGCCGCGCTGGCGTCCAGCGCCCGGCACAGGGCGGCGCCCGCGGCGGCGGGGTCGCGCACGGGCAGCCCGAGGGTGGCGGCGACGTCGTTGCCGGTGCCGACCGGCACGATGCCGAGCGGGACGCCG
>Ga0180221_1000726_pt1 | contig 25820 bp, 24 predicted proteins | sample eDN5th37CKraftMG_FD_151339 | JGI IMG/M metagenome (GOLD analysis project Ga0180221, IMG submission 151339) | Enriched Miracle-Growth compost microbial communities from Emeryville, California, USA - eDNA 5th pass 37_C Kraft MG (version 2) (version 2) ...
GCGCCGGGACCCGCATTGTAGGCAGCCACCGCGAGGTGAACCACGCCGAACCTGTCGAGCATCTGCCGCAGATACCGCGCCGCGCCGAAGATGTTGGCCATAGGATCGAAGCGATTGAAGACCCCGAGTTCTTTAGCCGTGGCTGGCATCAGTTGTCCAAGACCTGCTGCGCCTGCAGGGCTGACGGCAAAGGGGTTGTATCGAGATTCTGTCCATACGAGCGCATCGAGCAGGCCCGCGGGCAATGAGTACTTCGCTTCCGCCGCATAGATGTGGGGAAGGTAGCTTGCTCGCCTGAAGCCGGACGGGCCACGTGCGGCCTTGGGTTCGTATCTGTAGGGCAGGTTCACCCGGCCATTTTGTGGAACAGTAAGACCAGATGCTGGGCCGGCCTGACGGGATGACCATAGCCCATGCTCGACCAGCTGGAAGCCGTTCGATGTTTCAGCAATCCGGATGCCTTCGGAGTGACTGACGGGGGCTGCGATTGTGGCTGGCGCGGACAAATCCTGGGCTCTGGCGGAGGTAGCAGAGGTGATCGCGAAGCCTGCGACCAAGATAGCTTTCATTGTCATTTCTCGATCCCTGTATAGCCGAATCGAGTGAGAACATATAAAGAACATATGAAGTAGGAAAATGGTTTGGCGCTGGTGCAGAGCGGAGGCTGCGCGGGGAGGGCACCTCAATCGGGAGAAGGTCGATGCCCACGTTAGACAATGCTCATCAACTCGAACGCCGCGCCCGCACCATCGTCGAAAGCCTTCAGGGGACATGGAGTCGGGGCAAGGGCACGTGCTGCTGCCCGGCGCATGATGACCGAACTCCTTCACTAAGCGTGACGCTGGGAAGAAAGGCGATCTTGTTTCATTGCTTCGCGGGATGCCTGAATGAGGACGTCATTGCGGCGTTGGATCGCCAAGGTTTTCGCAGCCGCGACCTGTTCAATGGCTCAGACGTCAGGTCCATCGAACGGCAAACTCATGGCGACTTCAGTCCCAATGCGCGGCGCTTGTGGCAATCGGGGACGGCGATCTCCGACGGCCCTGCCGCACAATACCTTGCGCAGCGCGGACTTCTGCCCGCATCCGATCAACTCCGATACCTGGCGCGTACGCCGCTCGGGCCGCGCGGCGCTGTCCAATTTCTGCCCGCGATGCTGGCCGCAGTAACGTCCGACATTGGCATAATCGCGGTACACCGAACGTTTCTCAACGTGGAGAGCGGCAAGCTTGCCGCTTTCGACCGGCCCAAGCGTGCGCTTGGCTCCCTTGGTTTTGGTTCCGTCAGGCTGGCGCCGCCGGTGCAAGGGCGTCTTGGACTTGCCGAAGGGATCGAGAGCGCACTTTCAGCAATGCAGCTGTTCGGGATTTCTTGCTGGGCAACGCTCGGGAACGAGCGCTTCGGACTTGTTGCGATCCCGGAGGGCGTGCGCGAGCTCCATCTGTTCATCGACAATGATGCCGGTGGCGCTCTCGCAGAGAAGCGAGCTTTGAAGGCCTACGCCGCGCCTCATCGTGTCATCCACTCACGAGCACCGGCCTCGTCCGGTTTTGACTGGAACGATGAGCTGAAGTCCCGGCTTGCCCGAAAACCTGAGCCGTTGGGCAGAGGGGAGGGGGCCTTTGGCTGATTGAGGCCTGCCCGCTGCAGGACCTCGTCAGGAGGTTTCCCATGTCGAACTCTTCCCTCGCTTTCGCATTCGATCCACCATCTCCGCCGCTTGTCATGACGGCAGCCAAAGCAATGGCGGTACAATTGGCAGCAGGCAGCGCGCTTTCGCGCAGCGACATCAACCGCACGATGACGGACCACTTCGGCGGAACCGATGCACTCGGGGCATGGTCAGTCCGTGATGCTCACGCTGCGCTCGAGCTGGCGCAGGTTCAACACCTGCAAGCATCAGATCAAATCCAGCTCTCGAGCCCGATCGACGAGGCGGATCAGTTCTTCTGCTGCCTTGATGACCGAATTCCGACCCAAACCAATCGCAGCGACGAGCAGATCGAATGGCAGCAATTCGCAACGCCGCCGCGCCTTGCCTGGCTTGCTGCTCGGGCCTGCGCGCTGGCCACTGGCGAACTTGTGCTCGAACCATCGGCCGGAACGGGGATGCTCGCGGTCTGGGCCGCCAAGGCCAGCTCGCGCCTTGCCCTCAACGAAATCTCGCCGCTTCGCCGCGACTGCCTGAGCGCCTTGTTCCCTGCGGCCCGAGTGACCGGCTATGACGCTGAGCTGATCGACGAACTGCTCGATCCAGCCATCATCCCGAGCGTCGTGCTGATGAACCCTCCCTATTCCCACGGCATTGAGCGAGGGCACGATAGTCGCACTGGCTCGCGCCATCTGCGGTCGGCCTGGAACCGTCTGGCGTCCGGGGGGCGGCTTGTCGCGATCATGCCTGAATGGTTCGACTGTGCGAAGTTCTTGGCGGGGTTGAAGGGACCGATCTCGCTGCGGCTCATTGCCGCCGTCGAACGCGCGTTCGTCAGACAGGGCACCGGCATCACCACGCGGCTGTTGGTCTTCGACAAGGTGGAAGGCTCCCATGAGCCTGTCGCTATCCGCACAAACGACTTTCGCCAGCTGGTCGATCTTGTCGATGCTTTGCCGGCTCGCGCCAGCTTGGAGGCTGTTACTGAGCAATCGAGCCTTCCGGCTCGTGCGCCGTTTCGCCTTGTGGCGGTGCCGCGCAGGCCGTTGCCGACACCAGCCAGGATCACGCCTCCAGCCTCCGCCATCGGGTCGCTCACCTACCAGTCGCTCGAAACTCCTGCGCGGCTTGCCCCTCAGGTTGGCCACTATCTGCCCTATCGCCCGAGCAGGATTGTGATCGATGGCGCGGCCGAGCATCCGACGCCGCTCGTCGAATCTGTTGCCATGGGGTCGATCGCCGCACCGATGCCCGAAGCAGTGCCGCAGCTTCCCAACGGTCTGGTTGCCAAAGGGCTGCTGTCGGCTGCCCAAGCAGAGACTCTGATCTACGCGGCAAGCGCCCATGCGCGCGATCTTCCCGGCCGGTTAGAGCCCGAGGACAAGGGTTGTTCGCTCAAGGCATCTGCGGAAGGCCAGACCTACCGGCAGGGCTATTTTCTTGGTGATGGAACGGGTGCCGGCAAGGGCCGACAGGTTGCGAGCGTCATCCTCGATCGCTGGGTGCGCGGGGAGCGACGCCATATCTGGGTTTCGAAGAACGAGGCACTACTGGAAGATGCTCGGCGCGACTGGGCTGCGCTTGGCGGCCTGCCCATCGACATCCAGCCGCTGGCGTCCTGGAAGCTGGGCACCCCGATCGCGATGCGCGAGGGCATTCTCTTCGTGACCTACCCGACCCTGCGGTCAGGTCGAAACGATGCGACCCGCCTCGACCAGATCCTCGCTTGGGCGGGTGATGACTTCGAGGGCGTGATCGTGTTCGACGAGGCGCACGCCATGGCCAATGCTGCTGGCGGCGAAGGATCGCGGGGCAAGGTCAAGGGATCGGAGCAAGGCATTGCCGGGGTGCGTCTGCAGAACCTCCTGCCCCGGGCAAGGGTGCTCTACGCTTCGGCCACCGGAGCGTCCGACGTGAACAACCTCGCCTATGCGACGCGCCTCGGGCTCTGGGGGCCGGAGACCGCCTTCGCCAATCGCGAGGCTTTCGTTGCCGACATTCGCGATGGCGGAATTGCAGCAATGGAACTGGTCGCGCGGGATCTCAAATCACTCGGCCTCTACACGGCCCGGGCCCTTTCGTTCGCCGGTGTCGAATATGAAATCCTCGAACATTGCCTGACCGAGGATCAGATCACGGTCTACGATGCCTATGCCGAAGCCTGGGCGATCATCCACGCCAACCTGCGCGAAGCGTTGGAAGCCACGCGGATCGTCGACAGCGAGACCGGGGGCACGCTCAACTCGGGTGCCAAGTCTGCAGCGCTGTCGATTTTCGAGGGAACCAAGCAGCGCTTCTTCGCGCAGCTGCTTCTGTCGATGAAGCTCCCCAGCCTGCTGCCGGCGATCGATACGGCGATTGCCGACGGTCACGCTGTTGTCGTCCAGCTCGTCTCTACGGCAGAGGCCATGCTCGATCGGCGACTTGCCGACCTGTCTCACGAGGAACGCGAAGCTCTCGAGATCGACCTCTCCCCGCGGGAATACGTGATCGACTATCTCGCCAAGAGCTTCCCCGTCCGCCTGATGGCGGTGTTCACAGACGAAAACGGCAACCCTCGGTCCGAGCCGATGAGTGACGAGCAAGGCGCACCTGTGCTTTGCCGCTCCGCGCTTGCCGCGCGCGACCGGATGATCGAGCAGCTCTGCGCCCTGCCGCCGATTGCTACTGCGCTCGATGCCATCATTGAGCGCTTCGGCGTTGACAAAGTGGCGGAAGTCACCGGTCGCACACGTCGGCTCATCGTCGGCCGCGATGGTCGCCAGAAACTCCAATCCCGCTCGCCGCGAGCCAATGTGGCCGAAACCCAGGCATTCATGGACGGTGCCAAGCGCATCCTGGTGTTCTCCGATGCCGGGGGAACCGGGCGCAGCTACCATGCCGATCTGGCCGCGAAGAACCAGGCTCGCCGCGTCCACTTCCTGCTCGAGCCGGGGTGGCGGGCTGACGCCGCAATCCAAGGCTTGGGACGGACCAATCGCACCAATCAAGCATCGGCCCCGCTGTTCAGGCCCGTGACGACAGATGTGCGCGGCGAGCGCCGCTTCATCTCGACGATCGCTCGGCGCCTCGACAGCCTCGGCGCTCTGACCCGCGGACAGCGCCAGACCGGTGGCCAGAACCTGTTCGATCCCGCCGACAATCTCGAAAGCATCTACGCCAAGGAGGCGCTCCATCGCTGGTTCGGCCTGTTGTTCACCGGCAAGCTCGAAGCGGTCAGCCTCGGGCGCTTCCATGAGCTGACAGGCCTGCGGATCGAGGCGCCTGACGGGTCGATGATCGATGACCTGCCGTCGATCCACCGGTGGCTCAATCGCATCCTGGCGCTTCCCATTGCCCTGCAGAACGCGATCTTCGATGAGTTCATGGGACTGGTCGAAGCGCGCATCGATGCCGCCCGGCAGGCTGGCACGCTTGATCTCGGCCTGGAGACCATCGCGGTTGAGGACTTCACGGTCCTGTCCGACACGCTGCTGCGCACCGATCCGGCATCGGGCGCGACCACCCATCTGCTGGAACTGGAAATCGCCAGAGCCTTGAAGCCGCTCACGTTGAAGCGGCTCGAGGAGATCCACGGCCTCACTGGGCAGCGGCAGCGACCGGTTCGGAATGCCCGCTCTGGTCGGGTCGCCCTGCTGGTCCCCGCTCGCAGTATTCTTGCCGATGACGGCACGCGCGTGACCCGCTTCGAACTGCTGCGCCCGTTGAAGCGCACTCACATCACCGAGGACCAGCTCGCTGAGAGCAGCTGGGAGGCAATTTCCGTCGACGCTTTCCGCGAAGCTTGGGCGGCCGAAGTTGAGGAAGCGCGGACCAGCCATAAGCGCGAGCGCCTCTATCTTGCGGCGGGCCTTCTGCTGCCGGTCTGGGACAAGCTGCCTTCGGACTTCGTTAGGGTGAGCCGCATCTCGGCGGCGGATGGCCGGTCGCTCCTTGGCCGGGAGGTTCCTCTCCATTGTGTTCCGGACCTGTGCCGGACGCTGGGTCTGGAACGCGAGCAAACGCTTTCCGCCGACGACATCGTCCAGACCGTCCTGGCGACGGGCCGAGCCATGGAATTCGCGGGACGCGAGCAGCTCATGGTCAAACGCAGCCTGGTCAATGGCTCACAGCGAATTGAGCTTACGGGATGGAGTGCTGGTCGGCTCGACTGGTACAAAGCCCAAGGCTGCTTTACCGAGATCATCCGCTATCAGACCCGGCTCTTCGTGCCGATCGAGGGCGCGGGGAGCGTGATTGCTAGATTGGCATCATCGGCATAGTTCCTTGCCAAATGGCATTATTCACGGTATATGATGCCATATGGAGAATTCCCATGCTGGCTCTGCAACCCGTTGATACTGCCGTTACCGCCTTCCGGCCCGATCCAATTACCCAGGACGAGGCAGCTGCCATGTTCCGAGCAGCCATCAACCTGTTCGCCAAATGGGAACTGACCGATGAGCAGGCGGCAACCCTGCTCGACATGCCGGTACGTTCCTATCGGCGATGGAAGGCAGAAGGCCCGGGGCGCGTCTCGCGCGATGGCCGCGCTCGGCTCTCCAACCTCATGGGCATCCACAAGGCGCTTCGGATAATCTTCTCGGAGGCGGCCCGTGGTTATGGATGGATCAGGGCAGCCAACGACGCGTTCGGTGGATTCAGCGCTCTCGAGGTGATGCTCGGGGGCGAACTCACCGACATCATGCGGGTGCGTCGCTACCTCGACGCCGAACGTGGCGGCTGGTGAGCGGAGCGGCGGATATCGCGGTTTCTCGAGTTGAGTGGAAGGGCGCTGTTCGGATCATCCGCAGTGCCTTTCCACCGATCGACCTGTTCGAGGACATCGCTGATCCTGCCGACTGGCCGCTGCTGATCTCGGCAGAGCAGAAGACCAATCCCCGCATCATGGCGACGATCGGCAATCTTGACCTCGTTCCAGTCGAGCGGCGCGTAGGCGGAAACGGGGCATCCTACCTCATGGCGCCTTTCACCCACATTAGCACCGACCGGCAAAGCCGCTTTACCGATGGCAGCTATGGTGCCCTCTACGTCGGCGATCGGTTTGAAACCGCACTGTTCGAGACGATCCACCACCATGCCCGCTTCATGGCCCGGACGAAGGAAGCACCTGGCTGGACCTCACAGTTCCGGGAGATCGTCATGTCAGTCGATGCAGACCTCCATGATCTCAGAGCTGCAGATGCAGAACTGGCCGCGATGCTGGACCCTGACAGCTACGCGGCATCTCAAGCTCTTGCAGCGAATCTCAGGGGCTCTGCATCCGACGGCATTGTCTACCCGAGCATCCGCCATCGTGGTGGGGAGTGCGTCGCGCTCTTCTACCCGGACTGCGCGTCAAACCTCGTGCAGGGGCGGCACCTCGACTACCACTGGGATGGCGAGCGCGTTGACCTCGTCCGTGATGCTGGATCTGGGGCTGTTTTCCGCATCGTCGATTTGCCGATCGATCCGATCTGACATCATAAGCTGGGTTTCCGGCCGAGTGCTGGAGGGTTTCTGAGCGCAGTGGGCGGCCAGAAGGCTCATGCCTGCGCACCAGCCTTCACGAGCTCATGAAGCGCTCTGTCGGGCGAAACTGGCCCCTTGTACAGCGGGCTACAAGGTGTCTCGGCCAGCTTAGCCGAAATCACCAGAAGGTCGTCGTCATCGCCCTTTTTATAGGCATAGGCGGCCAGCCAGAATTCGGCCTGCTTAACGAACTCATTGAGGATGCCTACGACGCTCCGGTTCGCCGTCGTGGCGTACTGGACCTTGTCCATTCGCCAGACTTCTTGCGCGATGAATTCAGAAGGGACGCCGTGCTCCTTCAGAACCAGCGCCAATTGTGCAGTAAATCTTCGAGCGAGCGTGGTCGCTGGGGCCAGCGGCATAAGCACAGGAAGCAGCGTCCGTTCGGAAACCAGCAAAGCCACTTGCGGCTTCCAGAGTAAGGCCGTGGCATACCAGCTGCCCAGTGCGGTATCGCTTGGCCCCGGCTCAACGATTTCCGGTTTAATCCGATCAAGCAGCTTCTTGGTGCAATGGAGGTGGAACATCGCGCCGAAGGATAGTGTTCGGCGTCCAGCGCGTCCACCGAAGCTGCCGGCTTCGCTGCGAAAATGGCAAGAACCGCCAACAAAGCGCTCATTGAGCAGCCGTAGCTTGTTCGTTGATAGCTGTCCTTCGTTCATGCGAAACTCAAGAACTGGACCAACTCACAGACCGAAGGCGCCACCTCTTATCAGCGGAACAACCTTCGTCCACGACGCCCAAGCCCTCGCTCGTCCAGCCCCTTCTGGATCAATGCCAGGAGGCGGTCCCTCCAATCGTCGGAGTGGATGATCCGATCGAAGTGGGCATCGCGGTCGCGAAGCAGTTCGAGGCGGGAGCGCTGCGAAATGATAGGCCAATCCTCGTAGAGGACGTAAACTGCATTTCCGTATTTGAGGTTCTCGAACACCACCAGGTCGTCGGCGAACTGAGCTCCGAAATAGGAGCCGAAGCCGCCTTGCCCGCGAATATATGCGGTGGGGTTCAGCCGCTCGAAAAGACGCACACGGTCGCGGACATGCTTGTCGAAGTCCGGTGCGTTGCGCGGGTCCACTGGTTGTTGCGCCAGCCGCTCGATCACCTCGTCTATCGTGCCCGGCGGGAAGATTTGCCAGTCGAGGGTAATGGTGGCGATGTAGTCGTCCCGCGTGGCGTCGGCCGCGAAAACCCCCGTTACACCCGTGTTCTCCTGAAGAACATTTATGGACCACAGTAGCATCAGATCGAACTCGCTTTCGGCCCGCTCCAGGTAAGGGGTCAGGGTGAATTTGATGGCGACGTAATCACCGCCCCCGTCTTGCAGCACCTCCGGTTGGATCAGCATCCCCTGCGGTTCGAACACCTGATGCTGATAGACCTCACGATCCCATGTATGCATGTGGGTGCCGTATGTGCCTGCGTCCCCAAAATTCGGCGTCTCGAATACATAGGTTTTCGTGACCATCGGCCAGTCGGTTCGCTTCCGATCCCACCCGTGGGCATTACGCTCCGACCATTTACCGGCATCTGCGGGAGGCATTACCGGCCCGTCGATGATTATGGCGCCGTCCGCTGCCCGCAATCCGATGTGGGCGTACTCGCCCCGTTCGATGTCTGCGCGAGCAATCCTCTTCGTGGCCGCAATCACAATAAGATCGCCCTCAACTTCTTCGAGCGCGTTCAGAACGTGCGGGGGAACCTTGCGGTAGTTCCTCTTCCACCGAAATGTACGGAAGGCCATTTCGCATTGTCTCCTGAAAAGGAAGCGCCGCCCGCGTGAGCGGGCGGCACTGAATGCTTATTTCTCGTGGGTAGTGGTGTTCGGGCTCCGCTTGCCGTGCGCGGAGGTTACAAAGCGCCCGGAGATCGCACTGCGATACGCACCGCCGGTGCTTCCGCTCTTGCCGCTCGCTTCGTGGACCGTGGTGCTCGGGCTGCGTTTCCCGTGTGCCGAGGTCACGTAGCGTCCACTGATTGCGCTGCGGTAGTGCCCACCGCCACTTTTACCTTTTGCCATAATCAAGGCTCCTTGTGCTCGTGGCAGGTGAGTTCGTTACTGCCATACGAGATGTATGGTGACTACGAGTTCGCTTGTCAAGCATAAGGAGTCAGGTTATCGCCGAACTTCCCTAACAGCACCGGAGGACAGATGCCATCCCTGCTCGGCACCAAGATTAATGAACTTCGTCGGGAACGCGGGCTCACGCTTGAACAGCTTGCGCAAGCGACCGACAGCTCAAAGAGCTATATGTGGGAGATCGAAAATAAGGACGTTGCCCGCCCATCTGCCGAGAAACTTGAGAGGATTGCGAACGCTTTAGGTGTCACGTCCGCGTTCCTGATTGACGCCTCGCAGGTCAAGCCGACCGAGGATGTGGAAGACACAGCATTCTTTCATCGATTTCAGAAAGCTGATCCCGATGTGAAGGCGAAGCTCAAGCGGATTCTGGACGTGCTGGACGATGAGGAGTGATCCCACCACCCCAAGCGCGTGGGCCAATACCCTCGTGACGATGTGGGGGCCGCGGTTCCCGGTAGATGTGCGGCAAATCGCGCTCGAATACTCCAAGCGTTTCAGCGATCCCGTCCTGGACATCATTGAAGCGCCGGTGCCGAGCTTCGAGGGCGCGCTTGCTCCGCTCAAAAAGCGTGGCGGGTGGGCCATCCTGTATAATCCGGGCATCCGCTCGGCAGGGCGGATTAATTACACCCTCGGGCACGAATGGGGACATTACCTGTGTCACCGCCAGCAATCGCCCGCTGGATTCGAGTGTGGTGCGAGCGACGTGCTGGGCGGATCGCGGCAGCAGGAGCGGGAGGCAGATAAGTTCGCATCCTATCTGTTGATGCCGCTCACCGATTTCCGAGCCCAAGTAGGTAAACAGCGCATGACTCTGGACCTCTTGAAGCACTGCGCTGATCGCTATGATGTATCGCTGACGGCCGCTGCGTTAAAGTGGCTGGAAAGCACCGGTCTGTGCGCCGCCGTTGTGGTCGCCACCAATGGCTTCGTGTTGTGGGGCCGCCGGAGTGCAGCAGCGGGCCGCGCTCGCATCTTTTTCCCATCCGGCATGGAATTGCCGCGAGGGTCTCTCGCCGCAGGAAGCGGTGGCTCATCTCCCCCGCCCGAGGGGCAGGACCTGCCGCCGGGCGTCTGGTGGAACCGGCCGGTGCGCGAAGTCGCAATTTTTGCTGACCATTACGAAATGACAATCTCACTGCTTATCTTTGAGGACCACGGCGTGTTGCCCGACGGCTGGGAAGACGATGAGGTCGAGGACACGGTTGATCGCTTTGCGCTGAGGAAATAGACAGCGATCGCCGACTTTGCTGTCTGCCCGCTCCAGAGCGCCGAAGCAGCAATAGCCGACATTGGGAGCGCACCTGTGTTTCCGGCACATCCACGACAAAACCGTCATAGAGCGTCAATCATGGCACTCGGCGTCATCGATCACAGCAAAAAGTGTGAGGCTGACAACTTACATTAGCCGAGTGACGTTCAGAGGGAAGGGACCGAGAGGGCAATGGCGTTTCTGATCGTTTTCCAGTGAAAACGCCTGCTTCATATATCGGCGGGCCAAGCCCAGCTGAAGTAGCGATTATAGACGTCGGCGAGGTCAGTCGGCGCAGCATGCGAGCTGATCGCGCTCGAATACCAGTGCGTTGTGGTCGCGATCGGTGTCGGGAAGGTTTGCGCGATGTAGGGATTGAACGGGCCGAAGGCTGGTGACACGGCGCGATAGTCCTTATTGATCGTCTTGAGCCAGCTCACGCAGACCGTTTGCGCTCCTGCGGCCCTCAGATAGGCCCGCGCACCCTCGAAGCTGTTACCCTCGGTGCAGATATCATCGATAACGAGGACACGCTTGCCGCCGCGCGCGGGCGGCGACTTATAGGGTTTGCCGCCCACGCCGCGGACGGGTGCCGGGTTGAGCCGGATCGTGTTGAGCTGATTGTCGAGGCCCACGCTTCCCCCTGAGGCCCGCGCGGTCTGCGATTTCACCGCTTTGGTGTGACGGAGAATGAGGTCGGGCAGATAGCTCTTGCGCAGTGACTGCCCCAGGATGTTAAGCGCCTCACTGATCACCGTCGCGTTGGAAGTAGGCGCGTGCCCGGGATAGGCGGTGATATAGTCGATCTCGTCAGCGAGACCTGAAAAATAGATGCGCGCCGCGAGCAGACGGCCCCAGAAATTCGCATCACCGGCACCGTGTTTCGAGGTCGCCTTGGCGTTTTCAGAATAGGCATGCGCTTGTGCGTAGCGCGGCGAGAGCGTTGTGAAAGGCGCGAGCGCATAGACCCGCAGATCGCCCTGTTCGAGCGCCCAGAACCAGCCGTCGAGGCCCAGACAGAGGCAATCGACGAAGCGCGCGACGTCGCGTGGAGAGTCGAATTGAAAGCCGTAGGGGCTCGCCACTCCGTGCCACATGACGTTCACAAACATCAGGCCGCCATTGGCAGCGGTCTTCATATCGTCGGTTGTGTTGCCGACATAAAGGACCTCATTCCGCTGCCAGCCCTTGTCGGAGAGGATATGCGCGGTGGAATCGGCGCGTGGCTTATACGGCATCCCGTTTTGGCCGCCGATATAATAGCTGATCGGACCGAGCCGCTCTTCGAGCAGGGTCCGGAACGGCTTCGACTGGCCGGGACTGGTGACCGTCCAGTCATGGTTGCCAATGAAAACCGGCTCTACACCCCGCGCCTTGAGATAGCGCAGCAGCCGCAGCGTTTCCTCAAACAGCGGCGCGTTGATCGTGCCCTTGGTCACGAGCACATCGTGCAGCGAAAAGATCGCCCCCTTGAGCACGGCTAGCTATCCCCAAATAGCGAAAGTTGGCCCAACTGAGCGGGTGAAGACTTGCCGATCGCCGACCGGACGAAGGCGTCGAACCGTCCCTGGTCGTGCGGTACGGTGAAGATTTCGCCGGTCGGAAGCCCCATGCCACGCTCCAGCACTACGCGCTCGTCCGGCCACTCAGGCAAGCGCAGGCAGGCAATAGGCCGCCCAAGCGCGGTCGCGAAGCGGACCGTATGGGCCGTGCCGCTGCGGCGATTCCATTCGGCTGGGATCAGGATCCGGCCGAGCGCCGCCTGGAGCCGGTTGCGCTGGACGAAATTCTCGGCGCTGTAGGACGCTGTTGGTAGATACTCGCTGACGATCGCGCCGCCGGTCGCCAGAATATGATCGCGCAGTCGACCTGAGCCCTTGGGATAGTCTTCGAGCATGCCGGTGCCCAGCACCGCGATCGTCGGCACGCCAGCGCGTAGCGAGTGTTCATGCGCCAGCTGATCGATGCCGGCCGCGAGGCCACTGACGGTCGGTACACCCCATTCGCCGAGACAAGCGCCCACATAGCGTGACAGGAAGAAGCCGTCGGCGCTGGGCTTGCGGGTACCGACGATCGCAATGGACGGCTCGGCAAGGCGCTCGACGCTGCCCTGCACGAAAAGCCAGTGCGGCGGACGTTCAAGGTCGAGCAAGGCGGAGGGAAAACCGGGCGACCCCCGAAAGAGCAGACCGATGCCGAGCGCTTCGAGTTGCTCGGCCAGGCGGTCACCCTGTTCAAGCGCATGCCCGCGAACCCGCGACCAGTGCCGCTCTGAGATGGCCTTGCCGTCGCTGCCTGCAGGGTTGGACGCCTCTGGCCCATATTCGAGCGCATCGCTGAACGATCTTTTGTCGTCGGCCATGGCGAACAGGGTTTTCTGACCAATGCCCCGCACCGTCGCGAGAGCGAGAAAGGCACGCTCCTCGTCGATCGTGCCCGCGCTCGGCGGAGTGAGCGCGGTCGCCGCATGGACGTCGCTGATACGGTCTGGCGGTCCGTCGTGGCTTGGTCGATCCATGCTCACAGGCCTCCAAAGGCACGTGGATCGTCGGGAAAGACCCGCCGCGCGACGAAGAGGCCGATGATCGGAACATTCGGGAATCGGGCCGCAAGCACGGTGTGCATGGCCCGGTAATGGGTTCCGGCTGTCAAGACATCGTCGACGATACCGATTGCCTGCGGTGCCGGGGCGGCAATGGTTTCGTCGATCGAGTAGAGATCGAGCAGGTCTTCGACGGTGACGCGGTCACCTTGTCCTGCTTCGTGCGACGCGGTGGTCGAGGCAGCCTGACGGACGAGCGCGCGCACGTCGGGCGCAGGCTGGCGCATCAGCCGGCAGATGCGCTCCATGCGATCATCATATTCCGGGTGATCTGTTGCCTTCGACCCGGGCACGGGCACGAGGGTAGCACTGCCGAGCCACGCCGGGTTAAGCGCGGCGCCGAGCGCGCGGCCGCACGTGCCGATCGCTTGGCCCTTGTACCAATAATGTGGCTGGTCGGCTTGGCTGGGCTTCTTCTTGAGATTGCTGATCAGCTGGTTGGTGGCGCTGAAGGAATAGTCGCGGTGCGAGGTATATTCGTAGAGATAGTAGCACCGATCCTCGGCCGTCAGGTGATAATGATCCCCGCGGCTCGTCTCATCGATCTGCGAGAGCCGGACACCGTCAACCAAGGGCGCTCCAGATGTCGTCGGGCGTCTTCACGCGCACTGCACCTTCGGCTTCGAAGCGGGCTGGCCACGTGATGTCCGTCCGCTGGAAGCAATTGTCGAGAATGAAGAGCTTGCGGCCCTGATGGAGCGCGGCGCGCGCCTGGGTCAGCGTGCCCGACGTATCGCCAGCCTCGACGATGATCGTGCCCTCGGTGAGAGCGCTCATCGTGACATTGCGCTCGGGGAAGAAAAGGCGGTTATGCAGGGGTGCTTGCTTGGCGTAGCGAAGAACCGGCACCTGCGAGATCAGCAGATGATCGCGGGCGATCTCCTCTTGCAGATCGGCATTCTCCTTGGGGTAGCAGGATCCAAGCGGCGTCCCGATCACGGAAATGGTGCGTCCACCGCGCGCGATCGCGCCGCGATGGGCAGCCGAATCGACGCCCTTGGCAAGGCCAGAGACGACCGTGAAATCGCGATCGACGAGTTCGCGCGCAAGCCGCTCGGCGCGACGGATACCGTCGGGCGAGGCCTCGCGGCTGCCGACGACGGCCACGCACCGGGTTTCGGTGATCTCCCAGGCGCCGCGATAATAGAGAAGCTCGACTGGGTGGCGCGCGTCGCGCAGCTTTGCGGGATAGTCACCGGCATGATGGATGCGGACGCCAAACTGATGGACACCGGCCTTCTTGAGCTTTGCCATCACCTCGGCCGCGCACTGCTCGGCAAGCTGGGCGGGCACGAAGTCGGACGGAAGCGCTTCGGCATCGAGCGCAAAGCGATCGGCCAGGGTTTTGAAGGTCGCCCCCTTTTCGAGCCACAGGGCCTCATAGGCGCCGAGCTCTCGGCGCGGCGAGATTGGCGCCAGCGCTGGCCCTGAATCGTTTAGGGCGAGACGCATGCTTATGCGGCCCTTGCGTCGGTTGAATATATGTGTCCCATCCAGGCTTGTCCTTCCCCTCGGTGCCAGCCTCGGCTTGACAGATGTGAAGCCAAGGACGTGCTAAGGCAAGTGAAACGTCCGCGCGCTGCTCCAGGTGCCGCGACACGAGACGAAGCGTCCTCAACAGCCGCTCAATAATGTTCTCTATTCGTTCCAAAGTCAAGGTGGGGCTTGGTCGAGCAAGTCCCTTCGCATCGGTTGGATCCATGCGAGATGAAGATGACGATCGAGAAAGGAAACGGTGGGAGGACGCTGAGGAGGAGCGCCACTAGGCGGATCTGCTACGACCGCATGAGAGGGGAGTTGGCTTTGCCCTGATTGAGCCAGTTGGGCGTCGATGGTCGATGCGCCGGGCTCACAATCAGGAGTGTGTCCCATGATCAAGTCGATCCCGCTGAACAAGCTCGTCCAGTCTCCCCGCAATGTCCGCCGTCACGGCGATCCGGGAGCAGACGCCGAGCTTAAGGCCAGCGTTGCAGCGCATGGTCTGTTGCAGAACCTCATCGTCCGGCCTGCCGCCAAGGGCAAGTTCGAGGTCGAAGCAGGCGAGCGCCGCCGCCGCGCAATGCTGGCACTCGCAGACGAAAAGATCCTTGCCCGCGATCACGAAGTCACCTGCCTCGTGCTCGAAGACAGCGCTGAGGTCGCGGTCGAGACCAGCCTTGCGGAGAACTTTCACCGCCTCGCCATGAACCCGGCCGACGAAGCCCAGGCCTTTGCCGCGCTCGTGGCTGGCAGTGCGACTGTCGAGGACGTTGCTCGCCGCTTCGGTCTAACCGTCCGCTTCGTCGAGGGCCGTCTGCGCCTTGCAACGCTTGCGCCGGTCGTGTTCGAAGCGCTGGCATCGGGCCTGATCACCCTCGACATTGCCAAAGCGTTCGGCGCTACCTCGGATCAGGGCATCCAGACCCGCGTATTCGAACAGGTGTCCTCGGGCTATTATGCGCCTAACCCCGACAGTGTCCGGCGTATGGTCCTGTCCGGGACGGTACGAGGCAGCGATCCGCGCGCCCGGCTCGTTGGCCGCGACGCCTACATCGCTGCGGGCGGCCGCATTGAGCGCGAACTGTTCGACAACGACGACAGCGAGTCCTGGGTCGATGTTGCGCTGCTCGAAAGCCTTGCCGCCACGAAGATGGAAGAGCAGGCCAAAGCCCTCGCCGCCGAGCAGGGTCTTGCCTGGGTCAAGCCGACGCTCGATCCCTATGCCAGCCACGATCTGGTCGAAGGGCTGGTCAGGCTTCCCGCCGAACCGGCGCCGCTGACCGAAGCCGAATTGACGCGGCTCGACGAGCTCGATGCCTCCTATGACGAACATGCGGCGATCCTCGAGGATGAGGACAGTGCCGAAGAGGCCGTGGCTGCGGCCGAAGCGGCTATCGAGGCCATCGAGCGCGAATGCCAGGACATTCGTGCCCGACCGCCGGTTATCGCGCCGGAGCTCAAGGCCGAGGCAGGAATGGTGCTGGTGCTCTCCCGCGATGGCACGCCGGTTCTCCAGCCGGTGTTCTACGGCGAGCGTCAGGCTGAACCCGCCGAACTCGATGACGGGATCGAAGTCGTTGCAGGCGAAGAAGGTTCGGACAGGCGCCGGACCACCTTGTCGAAACGTCTGGTCGACGAACTCGCGATGCAGCGCCGCGATGTTCTGGCACTTCACGTTGCATCCGATCCCGGGCTGGCGCTTGACATCATGGTCTTCACCCTCGCCGATGCCGATACCCACGACTGGCGCTCGCGCCCTTCGACCACGCTGCGCGCGCCTGTTCCAGCAGGCCCGATCATCGGCTTCGAAGCCAAGGATGCGCCGGCGAGCAGCGCGCTTGCTGAGCTCAGGTCCGGTCTCGACGAAAGCTGGCGCGCCGGGCCTGATGCAACGTCCCGCTTCGATCTGTTTCGGGCGCTGCCCGATGAAAGCCGAGCCGCATGGCTTGGCTTTGTCGTTGCCCGGTCGCTCGAGGCAAGCCTAAACATGACGGGTGAGCGCCAGCTTCCGTTCCAGGATCACCTTGGTAGCCTGATCGGCATCGACATGGCGCAGTGGTGGCGCCCGACAGCCGCCAACTACTTTGACCGGGTGTCGAAGCAGGTGATCCTCGATGCGCTGACCGATGTCGGCGGTCTCGAGCTCTCTTCGCGCTTCGCCTCGGTCAAGAAAGGTGACCTCGCGATGAGCGCCGAGCGCGTCTTCGCCGGCACCTACATCACCGAGGTCGAGGTTCGCGAAAAGGCCCTGGCCTGGGTGCCTGAGGTCATGCGGTTTGCCTCCGCTGCCCCGGAGGCTGGCGAAGCCGAGATCGACGCAAGCGACGCTGCGCTTGGTGTCGAAGGCGAACTTCATACCCCCCGCGAGCTGGCCGCCTGACCTCCTCCTGACAGGCTCGGCCACTCGCACCTCGAGAAGCGGTCCTTCGGCTCACGCCGGAGGGCCGCTTCCTTTTTGGGAGCAGAGCAGAGGGGGCTCGGGACCCTGTGGCACTGGCCGGCGAACCCGTCGCCGATTGTCCAGATGCCTCAATCAGGAGAACCATGATGGCCTATCGCAAGGAGCAGAGCGGCGGCTTGTCGCCCGCCGCCCGTATCACCCAGGAAATCATCGCCCGTCTGGAAGCAGGCACGAAGCCATGGATAAAGCCGTGGCGCGGTGTCCCGGTCTCCCGACCCTTGCGGGCTTGCGGAATTCCGTACCGGGGCATGAACGTGTTCTGGTTGTGGATGGTCGCCGACATGTGCGGCTACGGCTCGCCGTTCTGGATGACCTACAACCAGGCAAAATCGCTCGGAGCCCAGGTCCGCAAGGGTGAGAAGTCGACCATCGCGATCTTTTACAAGAGCTATACCAAGGAGGTCGAAGCCCCCGATACCGGCGAAAGGACCGACGAGGCCCGCCGGGTGCTCAAAGCCTATCCAGTCTTCAATGCCGATCAGGTCGAAGGTCTGCCCGAGCGCTTTCATCCGGCGGTTACGCTGGAATTGGTCGAGCCTGAAGGGCGCGAGGCCGAACTCGACGCCTTCTTCGCCGCCATCCCCGTCAATCTGCGCCACCAGGGCTGCGAGGCCTATTACGAGCCGACTGCGGATCGTGTCACGATGCCGCCTGTCAGCCTGTTTAACGGTTTCGATCACTACTACGCCACGCTCGCACACGAGCTATCGCACTGGACAGGCCATGCCAGCCGATTGGGACGCGATCTCAAAAACCGCTTCGGCACGGCTGCCTATGCCGCCGAGGAACTGGTCGCCGAACTTTCGAGCGCCATGCTCGGCGCCGAGCTGGGACTGCCGGTCACGCATCTCGACAGCCATGCGAGCTATATCGAGCATTGGCTCAGGCTTCTGAAGGACGACGACCGCGCCATTCTGACCGCTGCAGCCAAGGCCGAGGAAGCTTCGAGCCTGCTGCTGAAGCTCGGCGGAAGGGTCACCCTTACGCAGTTCGATGACGCGTCAGACGACACTGCGCTTGCGGCCTGAGGGAGGATGTCATGGGCCGATCTGTCAGCTATCCCGGCGGCGCTATCGTCGCCTTCACGGTTCTCGAGGTCGAATGCGACGATGACTGGGAATTCGAGTATGAATGGCTGCGTGACGATCTGTGCGAGCGGGCCGCTAAAGCCTTCCCGTCGCTGATCCCGCATGACGGCTGGCGCGGACGGGAGGACCGGATCCTCATGCGCAATGCCTATGCGGATTTCGGCGTGTCGGTCTATGGCGGGCTGGTTGCAGTCTGGATCGTCGAACGCGATGACGGCGCCTATTGGGACGCCGATTGGCGCACGGCCCGCTCACCGCGGGCACAGCGCTGGCTGTCGCAGATCGCATCCCGTTTCGATGCCTTGTTTGGCGACTACGATTGCCTCGGGCACATGTCGAACGGCGAGGGGATCTACACCAAGCGCGCAGCTTGAGGCCTGCGAGTTGGTTGGTCGCGGCGCTGGGTGGCCATCCCTGACTGCACTTTGCCGGCCGCTCATGGTCTGTCGCCATGCGAGAGAGGCCCTGGGCCAGCCGCCAGTCTTGCGCAACCCTGCTTGGACGGGCCCGTGTTGGCCTTGGCCCTTCGGGCTCAAGGCCTGCCCGCGCCAGCCCGCCAAGACGGGTTCCCCCTTACGGGTGCGCAATCCTGCCTGAAGCTGGCCCTGACGGGCTCTCGCTGGCGCAGCCATGACCGGGTGCGTCGGTGTCAAGTCAGTCAGGAGGATATCCCATGCACACGTCATTCGCCGATCAACTCGCCGGGCTCGATTTCGCCGGCTTCTCCATCGGTCCTGCTCCCCTATCGACTAGCGATTTCCCGGTCCGCGAAGCGGTCGTCCAGACCCTCGAAGCGGTCTGGTCCGATCTTTTCGCCATGGTGTCCGGGACCGCTCTTGAAGCCGACGCCGAGGATCTTGGTTGGGCCTTCGTCAACATCTTTCACCGCTCGGCGGAACGCAAATCATCGGCTCTCGACCGGGCGACTGACGAGGTCCGTGCGCTGATTGCGACGGCCGATGGCTCCGAGGTTCACACACATGAACTCGAGACCCAGGTCGAGCGGGCGCAATGCGCCGAAAGTGCGATGCTGGCGCTTGAAGAGATGCGCGAGGTCGCAGCAGCCCTTTACCTCAACGAGTTCGGTTCCTCCTGGAAGCCGGTCTCCAGTTCTCGCTTCAATCACAGCGTCATGTTGACTTCTGCGCTCGTCGAAGGGCGCGACTTCCTGCGCGCCCGTGCCGAGGCCAAGCGCCGTGCGGCGGTGCCCGAAGGAACCCCTGTCGTCTTCGCTGGCGGGCGCACCCGTCATGCGACCGAGAACGATGCACTGACCTTCGGCAAAAACGTCTGGGCAACGCTCGACAAGGTCCGCGACCGCGTGCCCGACATGGTGCTCATCCATGGCGGCGACACCAAGGGCGTCGACCGCCTGGCATCGAGCTGGGCCGAACGGCGCGGCATCCCACAGGTCACGTTCTCGCTCGACATGCGGCTGGGCGCTCGTGCCGGATTCAAGCGCAACGAGCGGATGCTCTCCCTCGATCCGCGCTACGTCATCGCCTTTCCAGGCAATGGCGTGCTCGAACGTCTGGTCATCGAAGCCAAGGCCCGGCGGATCACCGTGGTCGATCGGCGCGGGCCCCTTGGGACCAATCCGAAGAGCACTTCGGCAGCCACTGACTGAGGTCATGCCAGTCCTCGCGCCAGCGCCGGGTCGGCGCTGGCGTCGTCCTTCAGAGGAAAGGCGCGCGCCTGTCAGTTTGAGCCAGCGGAGGTCGTTGGCTCCTTTCTACAGGAGGCAGTTCATGATCGATATCGAGGCTGTGATGGCCGATTTTGCCGTTCGCCAGGCCGAGCGGCAGATGCAGGTTGCTGAAGAGATTCAGCAGCTCAAGGTCGCCATTCTTCCGCGCTTGCAGGAAGCCGGCATCGCCCGTGTCGAGATCCGCTTTGACGGCTGCGGCGACAGCGGTGCCGTTGAAGAATGTGCATGCCTCGATGCAGCCGGCGCGGAGATCCCGTGCCCGGAAGTCTCCCTCATGGAAGGCGAAGCAGACAGCGTTGGTCGTACCGGTTCCGGAGAGCCGCAATCACTCGGGCAGGCACTCGAACAGCTGACCTACCTGGCGCTCGAACGTCACCATCCTGGCTGGGAGATCAACGACGGTGCCTGCGGCGAACTCGTGATCGATGTGGCTGAAGCGACTTTCGTGCTCGACTGCAGTCTGCGCTTCATCGCCACCGATGATCATTCGACCGAGCTCTAGGAGATCAGGCATGGCCCACTGCTACTACCACGCTCTCTCGTCGGTCCGGAAATGGGGCGGCACGGTCGATGACTATCTCCCGCTGCACCAGTGGTTCGACCAGTCCAAGGCAATCCTGGCAGACCCACGGCACCGCGCGCTGCGGCACCATGCCGAGGGGATATTCATGCTCGAAACCCTGTTCGGCGAGACCCTCGTCAATGCCGATGGCCGGGTCGTTCCGGTGCGTCTGGTCGGCGAACAGCACGTGCGCGAAGACCTGGGCTCGATCCCCTCCTTTGCGGACTGGGCGCGCTTGATCACGCCGCAGGCCTGGATGCTCCGCGGCAACCCTCTCGACGGCGCTGAAGGGGTGACGATCGATATGCCTGGCCGCGGTGAAGCAGTTGCGCCCAGGAGCGTGCCACCTGCTCAAGCGGTCGGTACCGTGATCTAAGAGGGGGTTCTCCTGTGGAGGGGCGGGGTGGATGATCCGGCCAAGACCGGAGGGAAACGAGGCTGGGCAGACCTGTTCAAGGCATCCAGCTCCACCCGGCTTCGATGCAAACCTGTCCCTGAATCACCCCCCGTCGAGACGCGCAACCCGGATCAGGTCCGGCCGAGTTGCCGGGCACGATTTTACGCATCGCTGGTGCCGAAAACCGGTTCCCACTTTTCGGCGCGATGCTGCGTGCCCGGCTGCCCGCACCACCCGAACCAGTTCCGGGTTTCCCTTCGGTGCGCTTCGCCATGGGGCGCTTCTGCTCGGGTTTTGCAGCCGGGATGGACCCGGAATGCTCGATCAGGAGAAAGCCCATGACCAATCTCGTTATCCTCGTTGGCCGCATCGCTCGCGACCCCGATACCCGCACCACCCAGGGCGGAACCAGCATCACATCGATCTCGGTCGTGACCGCCCGTCCCGCCCGCAAGGATGGCAAGACCTACAAGGACGAAAACGGCTACACCGCCAAGGACAGCGAATTCCACCGGATCACCTGCTTCAACGGCCTCGGCCAGAATGTCGCCAAGTACTGCACCAAGGGCCAGCTCGTGACGGTCGAAGGGCGCATCCACTACACCCAGTGGGAAGATCAGAGCGGCACCAAGCGCTACGGCTGCGAGATCATCGCCGACAAGGTCGACTTCCTCACCAAGGGCAGGTCCGGCAGCAACGAAGGTGCTCCCGATATCGATGAGGACTGAATGTCCTTGCCTCACGACAAGGCCCCGGTGGCAGACGCCATCGGGGCCTTTTCTTTTATAGGCCTGCGATGCGGCGGCGCGGGGCATCGAACCCCTTGCCGCCGCGGAGTGGACTTTACGCGGGAGCAATCCGCTTCAGCGTTTCCTCGATCCCGAGCGCCATCGATGCGCGAACGATCTGGCGCAACTGCGCCGGATCGATCGTCTCCGCGCCGCACTCGATCAGCAGCTTTCCGAGTTCGGTCGCTGCTTCTTCGCGGAGACGTGCCTCCTCGTTCTCGAGTTGGGCACGCTGTTCACGCAGCTTCTTCAAGGCATCTCGTGCAGTAGGTTTGGACCTGGCCATAGTGCTTCCTTCTTGCTGGCCGTTGGTCCCCTCCGCTGCCGATCTTGGCACTGCGGGAGCATGTAGGAAAATGGTTTGTGGGGCAGGTGTCGCACTTCTGCGCTGACGTTGGAGAGGTCTCTCTCGCAGAAAGACCAAGTGTGATGCGGGCCTTGGGGCTGCGTCAAGGACGACGGGGCCCCACCATTTTTGCCGGGCAAGCCCGGCAAAAATCGTTGCCCCCATCGCCGCTTCGCGGCCGCTATCGCGGTCCCTGACCCAGCCCGTCACCCACATCCTTCGCAGATCCTGATGCGACGCATCGAACATCAGGAGAAAAGATCATGTACGCTTCACTGAACATTGCCGTTGCTGGTCCTGCCGCCGATCAGGCAGCGTTCGTTGCTGCCCTGGATCAGGCCCATGCCCGGTCCCTTCACAGCTACTTCACGCAGTACGTCCTGACCGATGACGAGGCAGGCTATATCGCGGTGGATGAAGGCGACTACGGCGCCTTGCCCAAGGCCATGCTGGACCGTGTCATCGATACTGTGCCGGGCCGTCTCAGCGATGAATTCTGACCCGGTTTGGGAGGAAGTCCGTCAGGGCTTCCTCCTTTCTTTTTGCTCGCAGACCGTTCCGGCATCCCTCGGCCGGTACGGGGAGGCGGGTCGACGGCGTCAGTCGGGGGTATCGGGACGGTCGAGATCGGCGAGCCGCTCCGGCATACCCAGAACCTTCAACGCCGCGGCCTCAATGGCTTCTGCCTGTGTCGGGAAAGCCTCGGAGGAACTGATCGACACCCCGTTCGGGTAAGTGACCGTTGCCTGGAAACCGTTGCCTTTCGGTGTCGCGCTCAATGTGACCTGGCCCATGCGGCGCTTCCTTTCCGCCCTCATCATTGCCGGCATCATAGGCGTCGATTCCGCCTGTGCCTATCGCGATCCGCAGATCGGCAACCTGCCAGCGCCCCATAGAATGGGGGCTTGAAAACCGCATCATCCGTTACAGGCTCAATAGCTGGTTCCTGTCCTCGCAGCTGGGGACTTAAGAGCACACCCTACGCGACGGGTCGCAGGAATGGCGGGCAGAAGAAGTAGCCATTCACAGCGGAATACATCGAGTTTTGTGAAATGGCAGCTTCTCCGTCAAAAGTGACGGGGGCGAGGGGAGTTACGTGGATTTGACCAGGGCCAGGTCGGAAATGGCGGAATTCCGCAGCCATATATGTTCTTGACATGTTCTTGAATCTGACTTAGCTTCGATCCTGCCTTTCGCAGTGTGAACCGGGCTCCTGACCACAAGGAGTCCGTGCATGACACGGCCAATCTGTCTCCAGGTTTACATCTCCAGCGAGCTCAGTTCGCTGATCCGCAAGGCTGCGAAGGCCAAAGGGATCAGCATGAGCGAGTGGGTTCGCGCCTTGCTCGCCAATGCCTGCAACGAGGACGAGCTTGCCTCGCGGCTCGACGCTTCCATTGAGCGCATTTCCCGCCGCTCGGTGTTCCTCATGGTCGGGGTTGATGCGCTGTTGGCAGGGCACCCCGACCACGCGCTGCGCGGTCGGGCTCACCAGGCTTACGTGCGCAAATGCAAGGAACTCGGTCTTTCCACAGCAGCTGGCGAGGGAGGCTCCGATGAAGCGTAATCTCGTCAACTTCACGCGTGGCAGCCAGCTGCTCGGACACTTCAGCTTCATGTTCGCGGCGGGTCTCAAGGGCCCACTGATCGTTGCCGCGCTCGTAATCTCATGGACCTCCTGGTGGACCATTTCGGCAGGCCTCACCGATCACGAAGTCTATCTCGTCTGGATGCGGATCTATGCCGCCATCTACGACTTCATGGAGTTCGATCCCGCCAAACGGATCACCCTGGAAACCGCTTTCGGCGCGACCATCCAGTTTCCGATTGCCCAGCTCGACCACTACCCCCCGGTGGTCCATGCGTGGGAGAAGCTAACGGCGCTTCTGACCAATGCATTGTGGCGATCCGGTTTCCTGCTGGTCCCCGCTTTTGCCGTCTTCTACTGGTTCGCCGAGCGGTTCGGTGGCCGCTCCAAAGAGCGCAAACATGAGCGCGGTGCGATGCTCGTCACGCTCCCCGAACTCGTCGACGAATTGACCGCGCACAACCGGCGTGAGCGCACACGTGAGCTCGATACTGCACTGGGCTGGAAATGGCGGCTCAGCCTGCCGCGAGAGATCGCCCGGGTCTTTCCCTATCGGCCATCGCATATCGCCACGGTGGCCTATCCTTGGCGGCTAGAACAAAGCCACGCAATGCTCATTGGCACCACCGGTATGGGCAAGACCGTGGCGATCTCTGACATGATTGCGGAGGCAAGAGCCAAAGGTCAGCGCTGCGTGGTCTTCGATCTGACCGGGGCCTTTATCGAGCACTTCCATGCGGCCCATTGCGACATCATCCTCAACCCGCTCGATGCGCGCTGCCCCCAGTGGAGCCTGTTTGACGAATGCCGTTCCGAAGGTGAATTCTGGGCCGCAGCGGACGCCCTCGTGCCCCATGACGGGGGCGGAGAAGCCCAGTTCTGGGTGATCGCTGCCCGGGCCCTGTTCGTCGAATTCTGCCTCAAACTTGTGGCCGAAGGCAGAGCGACCAACGACGCCCTAGCCCGTGAGCTGATGACCGCGGACCTCTCGCGCGTGCATGCCATGATGCGAGGTACGATCGCCGATCCGCTGACCGCGCCGGAAGCCGCACGCATGGCGGAATCGATCCGGGCCGTCTTCAACGTGAACGCCAAGGCGCTCAAGCTGCTGCCGGCTGCCGGTCCTCGTTTCTCGGTTCGCCAGTGGATCGAGGACGGGGCCGATAGCGCAAGAAGCGAAGGCTCGATCCTGTTCATTTCGGCCCGCTATGTCGACATGAGCGTCTGCGCGCAGTTGCTCACGCTCTGGCTCGACACGGCCATGAACACGCTGATGACGATGCCCCGTACCCGCGATCTCCAGTGCTGGTTCTTCGTCGATGAGCTGGGTGCATTGCACCGCCTGCCGGCGCTCGAGAAAGGCTTGCAGACAGCGCGGAATTTCGGCGGCGCGATTGTCCTTGGCCTTCACGCCTTTGCCAAGCTCAAGGAGGTCTACGGCGAGAACATGGCGATGACGCTGGCATCGCTCGCCCGGACCAAACTGATCCTTGGAACCGCCGACCGCGAGACGGCCACCTGGTGCTCCGACTTCATCGGCCATCGCCAGGTCAGGGACATGGAAGAGGGCTACACCTATGGCTACAACAATGCCCGCGATGCGGTCAGCCTCACCCCGCGCAAGCACATCGAGCCGCTCTTGCTGCCCGACCAGCTGATGAACCTTCCGCGCCTGTCGGGGTACATCAAGTTCCCTGATGGCTTTCCCGCCGCACCGGTCAAGCTGAAGCCCGTCGACCGACCCAAGCAGGCGGAAACCTTCATCGCCAGGGTCAAGGACAGCCCGAAGGCAAGGGTCACGGAGATCCATCCGGCGGCGGAGCAGGCAGAGCAGAAGGCAGCGCCGACAGGCGGCGAGCATCCCTCGTCGAACGATGACGGAGCGGGCAAGCCGGTCGTCCCAAAGCAGGGAGAACTGGCCCTGGATCAGGGACCGAAAGCCGCGCCGACACAAGAGCCTGACGCGCCAGCCAAGGATCTTGGTCGAGCAGTGGAGCACCCGCCCGGCGAGCGGACCAAAGAGCGGGAACCCGCAACTCGTTCCGGGCAAGACAAGGCGGGCAAGGCCAGGAAGGAGCGGTCGAATACCAGAACCGATGCGCGTGCGCGAAAAGCTGGACCTTCCGCCCGCCCACTTCTCCCGACAGGCGAAGCCGCAGCGGGGCGGGATCAGTCGGCTTCGCGCAAGGGCACGCATCAGGCCAGCACGCCCGGAACGGAAGGGCTGCAACAGGGCAAGCCGGATAACCCGAAGAGCCAAAGCTCGAGTGATGCCGCCGCGCGCAAGCTGATGATCGAGGATGGTTT
>Ga0180221_1000730_pt1 | contig 25710 bp, 23 predicted proteins | sample eDN5th37CKraftMG_FD_151339 | JGI IMG/M metagenome (GOLD analysis project Ga0180221, IMG submission 151339) | Enriched Miracle-Growth compost microbial communities from Emeryville, California, USA - eDNA 5th pass 37_C Kraft MG (version 2) (version 2) ...
GGTCGACGAGGGTGTGCGAGACGCCGCCGATGATGTCGCCGCTCCGGGTCAGCTCGCCGACCTGGGTCCGGACCAGGTCCAGGCCCTCGCCGTCGCCGATCCACTGCGACACGACGAGCTCGAGCTGCGCCCGGACGTCGTCGGGCAGCAGGCTCTGCGGCATGCCGTCCATCGCGACCTTGAGCGCCCGCACCTGGGCCTTGACGGCGTCGGCGTCCCCGGCGTCCTCGGCCTTCTGGGCCGCGGCGACGAGCGCGCCGAGGTCCTTGGCCGTGCGCTCCGGGATCGAGCGGTCCTGGCGCGCCTTCGTGACCACGTCCGCGAGCTCCGACACGCGCGGGGTGTGCGCCAGGAGCTCGACCTCGGACAGCGCGGTCGTCGCGGCCTGGCTCGACGTCACGGCGACGCGGTACTGCCGGTAGATGCCCGGGTGGGCCACCGAGAAGGCCCGCGTCTGCTGCCGCTCGGAGAACCGCTCGCCGGTGCGGGTGTCGAGCGTGACCCACGTCTTCCCGTCGAGCGAGCCCTGGAGCTTCCAGGCCGTCGGGTCCGTGCCCTTCGCGGCCGCGGACGTCAGCGTGTACATGGTCACGCGGGCCGTGCGGCTGCTGAGCGCGTAGGACACCTTCGGCGTCGCGGACGAGAACGTGGCTCCCGTGGCCGACGTGTTGTCGAACAGGGCGGAGACCTTCGCGTCGGCGTCGTCCGACGCCGCCTTCCCGGCCTTCGGCCCGGTGACGTCGGCGAGCGGGTCGGGGACCCGGTCGTCCTGGGTCACGGACGGCAGGCCGTCCTTCGCCCCGGTGCCCCACGAGGACGGCGTCGGGCCCATGTCGAACACGATGGTCCCGCCCGCGGTGAGCTGGTCCTGCGTGAGGTACGTCGAGGTCTGCGCCTTCCCGTTCACCGTGACGCCCTGGACGTAGACGTTCGTCGCGCTGTTGTCGGGCGCGGAGATGACGAGGTCCTTGCCGTTCGCGAGGTGGATCGTCGCCTTCGTGAAGAGCGGCGAGCCGATCGCGTACGTGGGGGTGCCCACCTGCAGCGGGTAGAAGCCGAGCGAGCTGAAGAGCTGCCACCCGGACATCTCGCCGTTGTCCTCGTCGCCGGGGTAGCCCTGGCCGATCTCGCTGCCCACGAACCCGCGGGCGAGGGCCTCACGGACGATCGCCTGGGTCTTCGAGGGCTGCCCGACGGCGTCGTACAGGTACGGGATGTGGTGGGAGACCTGGTTGCTCAGGCCCCACTGGCCCATGCGGACCGCCTTGGCCTCGCGCATCTCGTGGATGACGCCGCCGTACGCGCCCGGGTACTGCGCCGTCTCGGGGGTCGCGAAGAACTCGTCGAGCTTGTCGGCGAGCTTGTCGCGGCCGCCGTACAGGTTCGCGAGACCCTGCGGGTCCTGGACCGCGTGGAACGCGAAGTTCCAGGCGTCCGTCTCCGTGTACGGGCTGCCCCACGCGCGCGGGTCGAAGTCCGACGCGGCCTGCGCCCAGTCGCCCGAGGCGTCCTTGGCGCGGAAGAACCCGGTCTCCGGGTCGAAGAGGGTCACGTAGTCCAGCGACCGGTTGAGGTAGTACTCGTAGTTGTCCGCGTACTCCTGGTGGTCCGGGTCGGACGCGTCGGTCGAGTCCCGCAGCTTCTTCGACATCATCGCGATGCCGTAGTCGTTGAGGTAGTCCTCGAGCGACCACGAGGCGCTCTCGTGCGTCGACGACGGCGTGTAGCCGAGGAAGGTCGCCTGCTCCTGCCCCTTGCGGCCCACGTTCTCGTTCGGCGGCGCGACCGACGCGTTCTTGAGCGAGGCCTCGTAGGCGCGCCGCACGTTGATGTCGACGCCCTTGACGAACGCGTCGGCGAACGCCACGTCGGAGCTCGTGCCGGTCATCGAGTTCGCGTAGCCCGGGGCGGACCAGCGCGAGACCCAGCCGCCGTCGGCGTACTCCTGGGTCATCCCGTCGACCATCTCGGCGGCGTCGTCGGGGTAGAGCAGCGAGTACGCGGGCCACGTGGTGCGGTAGGTGTCCCAGAACCCGTTGTCGACGTAGACCTTGCCGTCGACGACGTCCGCCCCGGTGTGCGTGGCGGTGGTGCCGTCGGGTGCGGGGTCGAGGCTCGTGCCGGACTGGTCGACGTGCTTCCAGACGGGCGACGCCGCGGTGCCGGTGTTCTCGTAGCCCGAGTTCGGGTAGAGGTTCAGCCGGTAGAGGTTCGAGTAGAGCGTCGTGAGCTGGTCGTCGGTCGCGCCCTCGACGTCGACCACGCCGAGCTTGGCGTCCCACAGGGCCTGCGCGCGGTCCCGGACCTGCTCGAACGTGTCGCCGTCGGCGATCTCGAGCCCGAGGTTGCGCTTGGCCTGCGCGACGCCGATGAGCGACGTCGCGATGCGCATCTCGACGGTCCTGGTCTTGGAGGTGTCGAACGTCAGGTAGCCCGAGACCTTCTCGCGGCCGCTCGTCGGGAGCTTGGCGCCCGCCGTGGCGGGCCGGTCGAACGTCGCGTAGACGTACATCCGCTTGTAGCCGTTGCTCTGGTTCCCGGCGGCGACGTCGGTGTATCCGGACAGCGTCCCCGTCTTCGGGTCGAGCGTGAGCCCGCCGTCGTCGTTGACGTTGTCGAGCAGCACGTTCGACTCGTCGCCGGTGAACGTGAACCGGAACATCGCCGCGTGGTCGGTCGGGGCGATCTCGGTCTTGAGGCCGTCGTCGAACGTCACGCCGTAGTAGTACGGGCGCGCCACCTCGTTCTCGTGGCTGAACGTCTCGGCCCGCACGGAGCGGCTCGCGTCCGGGGTGCCCGTCTGGGCCGACGGCATGACCTGGAACGTCTGCCGGTCGCCGATCCACGGGCTTGGCTCGTGGCTGAGGTTGAACGACTGGATGGTCGGCCGGTTCTGGCTGTCGTTGTCCTGCTGGTAGCGGTACTCCCAGGTCGCCGACCCGGAGTTGGTCGACGGCGTCCAGAAGTTGAAGCCGTGCGGGACGGCCGTCGCGGGGATGGTGTTGCCGCGCGAGAAGTCGCCCGACGAGTTGGTCCCCCGTGTGGTGAGGACGTGGTCGGACGGGTGCGCGGACGTGTTCGCCGCGGGGGCGTCGCCCACCCGGATGTCGTCGACCCAGCCGCTGAAGTCCGCGGGGCCCGCGGTGTTGTCGTAGCCGACGAGGATGCGGTCGATCGTCTTGCCCGCGGCGACCGTGCCGATCAGGCTCCGCACGTCGTTCCACTGGTTGACGTAGAGCACCTTGGAGTCGCCCTGGCCCTGCGGGTCGAGCGCGAAGCCGTGCCCGTCGGTGGCGCCGAGCTGGCTGAGGTACGTGCCGTCGGTGAACGCGAGGTCCACGGCGACGTGCGTGCTCGCGTACGACTGGTCCTTCTCGGACGCCTCCGGGAACAGCTCGTACGAGAGCTGCGTGTCGGTCCCGACGGGCACGTCGACGTCGAGCACCTTGTTGTACGCGAACCCGTGGCCCTCGGCCGTCTGGCTGCCGGCGAGGTGCAGCGCGTGCATGCCGGTCCAGCCCACCTGCGTCTTGGCGTCGTAGGCGTTCGCCGGGCCCGAGCCGAGCGTCGTGGCCATGGGCGTGCGCTTCGCGGGCGTCGTGGACAGGAGCCACTCGGCGAGCTGGGTGCCGTCGCTGCCGGAGTTCTCCGTGATCGCCAGGCGGTAGTAGCGGAACGCCTGCGGCTTCTCGACGGTGTACTCCCGGGTCTCCAGGCGGTCGGCGAACGCCTGGTTGGTCCGGGTGTCGAGCGTCGTCCAGCTCGAGCCGTCGCTCGACCCCTGGAGCTTCCACGACCGGGGGTCGCGGTCCGGTGCGTCGCCCGCGGACGCGAGCGCGTACGTGGCGACGGCGGCCGGCTCCTTGAGCTGGTAGGTCACGGTGGGCGTCCGCGAGCCCGTGAGCCACTTCGTGCTGACCTTGCCGTCGGAGAGGTTCGCGGCGACCTCGTCGGGCGGGTTCTCGCCGCTGGCGGTGACCTTGGCGACCGTGTCCGTGATGTCGCCGGGGAAGTCGATGGTGCCGGGCTTGAGCTGCTGGACCGACGCGTCCGCGATGGTGACGTCCAGCTTCCCGCTGCTGTGCGTGCGGACCTGGAACTGGGGCGTGCCGCCCCCGCTGCTGGGCCGTGCGACGTCGACGGTGACCGTCTTCGGCGTCGCGCTCAGGGCGACCTCCTCGCCGCCCACGTCACGGCTGCCGTCGTAGACGTTGAGGAAGACCGTGCCGCTGCCGCTCAGCGTCACCTGCGCGCGCAGCGGCACCCCGCGGACGAGGTTCGGCATCGGCACCTGCACCCAGGTCTCGCCGGCCGACTGCATCGCCCAGTGCATCGCGGTGTCGCCGGAGGCGCTGGTGGGCTCGAGCGTGCCGGGCACGTTCCCGACGCCGTTCTGGAACGGGCCCTCCCAGGCGCGCGTGTCCGTGGCTCCGCCGAGCAGGTTGTCGCCGACCGGCGTGCTGGGGCTGCGCTCGAGCACGGTCGTCCCGACGACGCCGGACGAGCGCGGCCCGCCCGGGCCCTGCTCGGTCTCGCTGTCCCAGGTGGGCTGGGGGTCGTCCGGCTCGAACGACGTGAAGAACGAGCCGCCGCTCGTCCGGGCCGTGGGCGCGTCGGCGGACGCGGGGAGCGTCGTGGCGCTCGCGGTGCCCACGCCGGTCGCGCCGACCGTCAGGGCCAGGACCGGGGGGAGCGCGAGCCGGAGCCAGCGCGGACGGCTCGCGGACCGTCTTTGGGGTGGGGCGAGGGGTGGTGGAGTGGTCGCGCGAGAAGGCATCGATGACCTCGGGGCTCGGGGCGGCGCGAGGGCCGCAGGCTGACAGCGTTGTCTTGCGCGCAATACGAGACCACAGGGAGGACCAATACTCAAGTCTCCGAAGGAATTCGGTCGGGCGGCGTGTCGCGGGCGCGGGCGCGGCCCCGCGCTCGGGCGGCCCCGCCACGCCGGTGGCATGCTGAGGGCACCGGTTCCGGGGGAGGGTGGAACGATGGTGGCCGACGCAGGCGCACGACGGCGATCCACCGCGCTGACCTGGGCGATCGTCTCCGTGACCGCGGTCGTGTGGGTGGTCCTCCTCGTGGGGAGACCCGGCCCGGACGGGAGCGTCTGGTCCGCGGTCCCGTCGCTCTTCCTCTACGGCGTCTTCGCCGCCGCGGTGGTCTGGCGCATCGTCCGCGAGGCCGTCCGCAGGACGCCGGCGCCCGTCCGCCGCACCGTCGCGCCGGGAGTGCAGGGGCTCGGTGAGGTGCAGGAGCTCTACCTCGGCCGCAAGCCGCTGCCGCCGCCCACCTACGCGTCGCCGGAGGGCGTCGTCGCGGAGGCGGTCGTGGAGCGGCGCGACCCTCTGGACGACCCGGTCTGGGTGGTCGGGCCCGACGGGACCTGGGGGCCGCGGGGTGGGCTCAGCGGCGCGTGAGTCGCACGACCACCTCGTAGTGGTGCGTCTGCGGGAACATGTCGAGCAGCCGGACGTGCGTGGGCCGGAGCGACGGCATCGCGGCCAGGTCCTTCGCGAGCGTCACCGCGTTGCAGCTCGAGTAGACGACGTCGCGCACGCCCGACGCCTCGAGCCAGCCCGCGAGCTCCGGCCCGATCCCGCGCCGCGGCGGGTTGACGACCACGAGGTCCGGGACGTCGGCGGGCGGGGCGGCGAGCGCGAACGCGGTCGCGTCGTCGGCGACGAAGCGGAGGCCCGGCAACCCGGCGTCGCGCGCGGTGAGCGCGGCGCTCGCGACGGCGTCGCGGCTCGTCTCGACCCCCACGACCTCGCGGCCCGGCGCGGCGCAGTGCAGCGCGAACCCGCCGACGCCGCAGTACAGGTCCCACACGCGGGCCGGCGCGGCCTCGTCGACCCACGCGGCGACCTGGTCGTAGAGCGCCCCGGCGACCGTGGTGCTGGTCTGGAAGAAGCTCTGCGGGCGCAGGTGCAGGTCCAGGCCGCCGACGCGCATCGTGAGCGTCTCGCGCTCCGTCAGCACGAGCTCGAGGTCGCCCTCGAGGATCGCCTTGTGCTCGGGCTGCACGTTCACGGACGCGACCGCGAGGCCGGGGAGCACCTCCCGCAGCCAGCCGAGGTGCTTGCGGATCCGCGCGACGGGCTCCTGCGAGCGCAGCACCCACCGGACCATGAGCTCGCCCGACGGTGCCTGGGTCACGATGAGGTACTTGAGCTCGCCACGCCGCGCCGCCACGTCGTAGGGGGTGAGGCCGGCGCGCGTCACGAACGCCGCGAGCGGCCCGAAGGTCGCCTGGAGGCGCGCGGGGTAGAGCCCGCAGTCGGTGAGGTCGACGCCCGTCGCCCCCGAGTGGTCCCGGTGGTCGAGGATCCCGAGCACGGGCGCGTCGACCGTCCCGGTGACGACCATCTTCGCCTTGTTCCGGAAGCCCGACTCGGGTCCCGTGAACGGGTCGAGCCAGACGGCGTCGCGACCGCCGACGCCGTCGAGCAGCTCGCGGCAGCGCGCGACCTTGTCCGCGACCTGGCCGGGGTACGGCTGCCCCATGAGCGCGCACGACCGGCACTCGCCGGCGTCGAAGTGGGGGCACTGCACGCCCCGAGCCTACGGGCGCCGCGCCGCCGTCCCGGCCGCGGCGGGGTATTGCGCCGAAAGGCGGCGTGCGTCACGGTTGCGCCCGGAAGTCCTCTTTCCTCCCGACCGCGCTCGCCGACCCGGGCCCCGGCCCGCACGATCGACAAGGAAGCACCGATGGACCAGCGCCAGATCGACCTCGTCCAGTCCACGTTCGCGGAGGTGGTGCCCATCGCCGACACCGCGTCGCAGCTCTTCTACGACGAGCTCTTCACGCTCGACCCGAGCCTGCGCCCCCTGTTCAAGGACGACCTCACCGAGCAGCGGAAGAAGCTCATGACGATGCTCGGCCTCGCGGTCGACGGGCTGGACGACTGGGAGCTCGCCTCGGAGGTCGTGCGGGGGCTCGGCGCGCGGCACGCGGCGTACGGCGTGAGGCCGGAGCACTTCGACACCGTCGGCGCCGCGCTGCTCGCGACCCTCGGCAAGGGCCTCGGCGACGCGTTCACGCCCGAGGTCGAGGAGGCCTGGACCGCGTGCTACGTGCTCGTCTCGGGCGAGATGAAGGACGCGATGGCGGCCGCCACCGCCTGACCGCACGGCGGGCCGCCGCCCGGCCGGCGGCGGTCCCCGCCCGCCGCCCGGACGGGGGCCGTCCCACCGCAGGAGGACCCGGACGACGACGGGGTCCGCTGGCAGGCGGACGCGGCCCCGCCCACCCGCTCCCTAGGGTCGGTGGGTGCCCCGCCTCCGCTCCGCCGTCGTCCCCGTCGCCAGCTTCGCGGTCGGCGGCCTGACCTCCTACGCCCAGGGGCTGCTCCCGGGAGCGCTCGCGCCGCTCGCGAACTCGGTGAGCGGGTGGACGCTCGTCACGGTTGTGCTCGTGGCGTGGGCGCGCCCCCGCGTGGGAGCGGCCGCCGTCCTGAGCGCCGCCTCGTTCGTGCTGCTGGTGGCCGGGTACACCGCGGCCTCGCACGTCCGCGGTCTGACCTACGACCCGACCCGCTTCGGCGTCGTCGGGCTCGTCGCCGGCCCGCTCGTCGGGGTCGCCGCGGTGTGGCTCCGTGCGGAGGGGGTCCGTGCCGGGCTCGCGACCGCGCTGCTCGCGGGCATCGGGCTCGGCGAGGCCGTGTACGGGCTCACGACGGTCGCGGACACGACGGGCGTCGGCTACTGGGCGGCGATCGGCGTCGCCGCGCTCGCCCTCGCAGCCGTGATGCTCGCGCGCCGCCTGCGCGGCGCCGTGCCCGTCGTGCTCGGGACGGCGGGCACGGCGCTCGTCGCCGGGGCGTTCGTCCTCGCGTACCGGGCGCTCGGGACCCTGGGCTGAGGCGTCCCCGTCAGCTTGCGGGGGACGCGAGCCGCTGGGCCGACTCGAGCAGCGCCGCGTGCACGAAGGCCTGCGGAAGGTTCCCCCTCAGCTGGCGCTCGCCGACGTCGTACTCCTCTGCGAACAGGCCGGGCGGCCCGCAGGCGGCGGCCGTCCGCTCGAACCAGCGGTACGCCTCGGGCGTGTCGCCCTCGTACCACCACGCGAGCGCCGTCGTGAAGCCGCAGAGCAGGAACGCGCCCTCCGCCTCGCCCAGCGGGCGCTCGTCGGGCGCGAAGCGGAAGACGAAACCGTCGCGCACGAGCTCGGACGTCACGGCCCGGAGGGTGGCACGGCTCCGCGGGTCGTCGGGCGCCAGCGCTCCTCGCACCGGCGCGAGCAGCATGCTCGCGTCCGTGCCGGTCAGGCCGGGCCTGCGGGCCCACGCGCCGTCCGGGCGCAGGCAGCGCACCGACGTGCGCGCGAGGATCCGGTCCGCCAGGGTCGCGAGCTCGCCCGCCTGGTGCCGGTCGCTGACCGCGGCCGCGGACCGCAGACCGGCCACGACCGCCAGCCGGGACTGCGTCCACCAGGCGTCCTCGAGCTCCCAGATGCCCGCGTCCGGCTCGTCCCAGCGGTCGCGCGCGACCTCGCACATGAGGCGGAGCGCGCGCCGTCCGTCCGCGTCGAGGTGGTCCAGGGCCGCGGCGCGGGCGAGGAGCTGGATGAGCTCGCCCACGGTGTCGAGCTGGAACTGGTCGACGACGTGGTTCCCGACGACGTCCGATCCGCCCGGGTACCCGAGCAGGTCGAGCCGGCGCTCGCGGGGCAGCGGACCGCCGTCGACCGTGTAGGCCGGCGCGAGGGACGGCCCGTGCTCGAGGATGCGCGCCACCGCGAACGCGACGGCGTCGTCGAGCAGGGGGTGCGGCTCGGCCACGGCCGCGGCATGGCCCGCGTAGGCCTGGTCCCGCAGCCACACGTACCGGTAGTCGTAGTTGCGGCCCCCCGCGGCCCGCTCCGGCAGGCCGAGGGTCGCGGCGGCCACCATGCCGCCGCCGGGCACCGTCAGCCCGCGGAGCACCGCGTAGGCGTGCCGGGCGTCGCGGGGGCTGACGACGTCCTCGAACGGCGGGACGTGGTCGGCCCACCACTGCCCCGTGGTGTCCCAGAGCTGCACCGCCGACGGGGGCTCGCGCTCGTCGCGGTCGAACGGTCGGTCGGACACCTCGAGCAGCAGGTCGCGGCTCTGGCCGGCGGCGAGCGTCGTCTCCACGACGAACGTCCCGCGCCACGGCCCGGACCGGGGCCGGACCGCGTCGTCGGCGCCCCACCAGCGGACCCACAGGTCGCCGACGCGCCCGCTCCACGCGCCGCCCCAGGCTCGTCCCGCGCCGTCGAGGCGGCGCACGCCCCGCGGGCGGTCCGAGCCGAAGTGCGCCCGCAGGTCGAGCACGATGCGCAGGGGGACGTCCTCGGTGTCGGCCCTGATGCTCCGCAGGAGCCGGACGACGTGCGGGTCGCCGGGGGCCACCAGGGCGTCCCGCCCGGCGACGACGGCGCCCGGCGTGATCCACCGCGCGCCCCAGACGAGCGTCCCGGGCTCGTAGGACCCGCCCGCCACGTACGGCACGAGCGGCGTCACGGCGTAGACGCCCTCGCCCCCGACGAGGGACGAGAGCACGGCGTCGTCGTGCCACGTCGGCGCGCAGAGCCAGACCAGGTCGCCGCGCGGCCCGACGAGCGCGCCGCGGTGACCGTCCCCGAGGAACGCGTAGTCGCGCTGCGGGTGCGGGCCGTAGCTCTCCCACGCGCGCGGCGGCGCGGGAGCCTCGCCGGATCGTGGCTGGGGCCCCGACCGGGGGCTCACGACCGGGCCGCCGTCCTCGTGGCCACGACGCCGGCGAGGGCGGCGACCGCGCCCGCGGCCGTCAGCCCGACCGCCCGGCGGTGCCGGGTGGCCCACAGCTGCAGGCTCGACCCGTGCGCCTGCCCGTCGAAGATCCCGTGCGCCCCGAAGTCGCGGCCGCCGTCGCCGTCGGCGGGCTCCCACAGGTTGGCGGGCTGGTCCGCGGGCCTCGGGTCGGGCGTCTGCTGCGAGCCGAAGCCCGTGCGCGCGAGGTACCGGTCGAGGATGCCGGGCACGACCGCGTTGAGGCCGATCGTCCCCGCCGTGCTCGCGCCGACCCACCACTCGCGGCGCTGCGGGTGGTCCAGGGCCCACGCGACGGCGCGCGCGGCGACCTCGGGCTGGTAGATCGGCGGGACCGGCTGCGCCTGCTTCGGCAGCCGGGAGAGCACCCACGAGAACTGCGGGGTGTTCACCGCGGGCATCTGCACCATGGTGATCCGCACGCCGGACTTGTCGTGCAGCAGCTCGCAGCGCACCGACTCGGTGAAGCCCTGGATCGCGTGCTTCGCGCCGCAGTACGCGCTCTGCAGGGGGATGCCGCGGTAGGCGAGCGCCGACCCCACCTGCACGACGACGCCGCGGTCCCGCGGGCGCATCCGCTTGAGCGCCGCGAGGGTCCCGTACACGTAGCCGAGGTAGCTCACCTCGGTGACGCGCCGGAACTCGTCGGGCTCGATCTCGTGCGCGGGCGCGAAGACCGACGTGAACGCGACGTTGACCCACGCGTCGATCGGTCCCGCCTCGGCCTCCACCCGGGCGGCGGCCGCCTCGACCGCGTCCGCGTCGGCGACGTCCACCTCGATCACGAGCGGTCGGCCGCCCGCGGCCTCGACGTCCCGGGCCGCGCCCTCGAGGCCGGTGCGGCCCCGGGCGAGCAGCGCGACGGTGCCGCCGCGTCTCGCCAGCTCGACCGCCGTCGCCCTGCCGATGCCGCCGCTCGCCCCCGTCACGACGACGACGCTCTCGCTGGCCTGGGGTGTATTGCTCGTCGACATATCCCGATTCAGTCACGGCGGACCGGTGCTCGCACGACGGCGGGACGGTCGACCGGGCGGGGGGCGTTGCCGATCCGTGACCGCCGCGCGGTTGCGGCGCGCCGTCCGGGCCCGGACACTGGCCCTGCGGCCATCGGTCACCCGACGAGGTCCGGCGGGGCTGCCGAGGTCACAACTGCAGACCCGCACGGAACCCCACGCAGGGCCGGCGAGACCCGCGACAGAACCGCTCGAAGAAAACTTCGCGAACTCGCGTCATGAACCCACGTGTCCTCCGTCTCTCCATGTACCAACACCGTTCGGCCCCGGACGCACCCCGCGGGCCGGAGACACCTGGAGGATCAGATGAGCATCATGGAGATGACTCGACCCGACGCCGACCTCGCGAGCACGCTGACGCGCCGCGAGCGTGTCGTGCTGTCTCACCTCTCGGAGGACGTGACGCTCGAGCAGATCGCGACCCAGCTCTTCGTGACGCGCAACACCGTCAAGTCGCAGGTCCGCTCGCTCTACCGCAAGCTCGGGGTCTCGACGCGCGCCGAGGCGCTCGAGTACGCCCGTCGCGCCGGCCTCCGCTGACACCGCCGGCCCGTCGCGCACGGTCCGCGGCGCTGCGGACGTGCGGCGGGCCGACCCTCGCGGTCGGCACCGAACGCCGAGGTGGGAGACTTCCGTCATGGAATCCCGCCGCCTGGTGGTCGCCGCCGCGATCGTCGACGACCTGACCACGCCGCGCCTGCTCCTCGCGGGGCGCCGCACGTGGCCGGCCGAGCTCGCGGGGCGCTGGGAGTTCCCCGGCGGCAAGGTCGACGATGGCGAGGACCCGGTCGCAGCGTTGCACCGGGAGCTCGCCGAGGAGCTGGGCGTCGTCGCCGAGCTCGGACCCGAGGTCACCGCGCCCGACGGCGGCGCGTGGCCCATCACTCCTCGCCACGTCATGCGGCTCTGGCTCGCGCGCGTGGTCACGGGAGAGCCCGCGCCGATCGAGGTGCACGACGAGCTCCGGTGGCTGCCGACGGGGTCGTGGCTCGACGTCCCGTGGCTCGACGGCGACGTGCCGATCGTCGAGGCGCTGGCCGCGCGCTTCGGTTGAGGGGCCAACGCATGTCCACTCTGTGGACAACACCTCCCCACCACGTCTAGCCTGGAATTGCGCGATAGGGAGTAACCCCGAGCGCCCAGCCTCAGCCCTCGTCGCCCGCGACGGGGGCTGCAGTGCGTCTAGGGCAACCACAGGTCGTCGAGCGCGACCTTCTGCGCGATCTCGTTCCACAGTGCAGCGTTGGCCGCAGCCGCGCGCCGGTCAGTCTCTCTCGCGTCGTGGATTCGCCGGTTGAGGAACGCAATCATGTCAACCGCCTGGACAAGGCGACTCGACTTCGAGGGCACAAAATGCACTGTGTCGACGATCTGGCTGATGACGCGAGGGTCGTAGCCCCATCCGCCTGACCGCTGCGCCTTCCAGAGATCGTCCTGAGCCAGCTGCTCGACGTCGCACTCGTCGGCCACCACCATCATGACCTCGGTCTGACTGGCCGCGTACTTGTCGAGGTGAGCCATGAGAAAGCTGAGTGCGGATGTGTGCTCGTGGTAGCCCCGCTCCGGGTAGCCCGCGTCTCGGAAGCCACGGCGGCCGACTCCTTGGACGAACACGGCCTCGCTGAAGCGTGCCGACGCCCGAAGAGCGTCGCGATAGACGGCGATACGCGCCCGAGGCGTCCTCGCCATGGATGCCCAGCCACCCTTGCCGTGGAACAGCTCGTGACCGTGCAGCTCCGCCCGTGGCGAGACCCCGTAGGCCGCAGCAGCGCGTTCGACCACGTCGTCGAGGGCGTCACTCAGCACCCGCATGCGTGCCTCGGAGACGACAAGTGCTGCGATCCGATACCGCTCGCGATCGAACGACTCGTCGATGTACGCCACTAGCACCGGAACAGGGTGGCATGCGCGTTATGTGGTGACCTGCGACTCGCCGGGCCAGTGGCTCAGACGGCGCGGGGGAGCCGCTGGAACCAGTCCTCCACCTGCGCACGGGTACGGAGCCGGACGACGACGAGATGGGGCGCCTCGCTCGCGAGCCGTTCGTCGAGCCCGCGGAGCGAGCTCCGCGTCGACCACGCCCACCGGACGATGTGCTCGTCGTCGGTGAAGAACGGCCGGAGCGGTGGTTCCTGGTTCCCGTTCCAGAGCACCTCCCGGCGTACCCGGCGCCGGAGCGTCCGCCGGATCACCCGGTGCATCGCGACGGGGGTCGGGAGGTCGAGCCACACCAGCAGCTCGGCCCGTGCGAGGATCAGCGGCCGGACCTCGCGGTACTGCCACTCGGTCACCCACGCCGGCTGCTCCAGGACCACGCGGACGTCGTCGAAGAACGTCTCCCGCGGGGTCCAGTCGGGGCCGTGGTAGAGCCCGTCGATCTCGGTGTGCGGGAGCCCGAGGCGTGCGCCGAGCCGCCGCGCGAGGGTCGTCTTGCCGGCCCCCGACACCCCGGCGACCGCGACCCGGGCCGGGACGTGCCCCACCGCGGCCACGACGTCGTCGCGCGGGCCGAGCGTGCGCACGTCAGGCCTCGCGCGCGAAGCCCTCGACCGCGGGGTCGATGGCCGGGAACGCCAGGATCTGGACCTCGATGCGGCGGTGCTGCTCGCTGGGACGGTCGTCCCGGCTCCGCGCGGCCCCGGCGTACTTCTCGAGGACCGCCCCGAGCTCCGTGGAGAGGGCGTCGAGCTCGTCGAGGGTCAGGTACGCGAACGAGGTCGCGTCGACCGAGGCGTCCACCCAGGGCTCGGGCTCGACGTGGTCGATCACGCGCTCGTGGAAGCGTGCGAGGCTGCCCGCGCGCAGGCTCGCCCACTGCGAGCCGAAGGCCCGGATCACCTCGCCGCCCGACGGCGACTCGTAGTCGTCGCCGCTGCCGCGCACGCGCAGCGCCCCCGGGGCCGCCTGCCACCACCGCTCCCGGCCGGTCCCGCGGTCGGGGAGCTCCTCGACGAGGCCGTGGGCGGCGAGCTGGCGCAGGTGGTAGCTGGTCGAGCCCGTGGACTCGTCCGTCTGGCGGGCGAGCGTGGTCGAGGTGGCCGGCCCCGCCGTCACGAGGAGGTCCCAGAGCCTGACGCGGAGCGGGTGGGAGAGCGCCTTGAGGGTCGCCAGGTCGAGGTCGCGCGCGTTGTCGAGGGCGTCGGCGACCACCTCGTCCGGGCCGGGCGTGACCTGGCCGTGGGCGGCGTCCGACGAGGTGCTCATGCGTCGAGCGTACTGACGGTCAGCGCCTCCGCCGACGACGCGGCGGGCTCGGCGGGGGCGTCGCCGGCGACGTCGCGCTCGGACGCGGTGAGGGCGCGGTGGACGCGAGGTCCCATGACGAGCGCGACGGCGAGCGCGAACGCCCCGCCGACGAGCAGCGGGAGCCGCAGGCCGGACCGGGCGACGAGACCGCCCAGCAGGGTGGCGACGGGCGTGAGGCCCCAGCCGACGGTCCGCCACGTGCCGTTGACGCGGCCGAGCAGGTCCGCCGGGATGAGCGACTGGCGCACCGTCATCGCGTTGGTGTTCCAGATCATGACGAGCATGGCGCACAGGGCGTACGCCACGCAGCCCGCGATCCGGCCCGCGAGGTTGGCCGGCGCCAGGCCGAGGATCACGAGGAAGGGGCCGGTGAGCAGCGTCGTCCCGACCATCGACGTGGCGCGGCCGAAGCGGCGCCGCACCGGCCCGACGATCGTCGCGCCGACGAGCCCGCCGACCGCGGCCAGCGCGGTGAACGCTCCGACGAGGCCCTGGGGGATGCCCAGCCCGTCGACGACGTAGACGATCAGCGCGCCCTGGCCGAACGTGAGGGCGGTCGCGGTGAGCGTCGAGAAGATCCACAGCGGCCGCAGGGTGGCGTGGTGCCAGAGGAAGCGTGCGCCCTCGACGAGCTCGTGGACGAACCTCTGCCGGGGAACCGGTGTCGGCGCGGTCGGCGGGGAGGCGGGGGACGTCGTCGGGCCGTCCGCGGACCGGGCGCGCGCCGCGGCCGCGGGGAGCGTCAGCGCGAGCACGGCGGAGCCCGCGAACGTGAGCGCGGACAGCGCGAACGGGAGCGGCTGGGAGAGGGCGAAGAGCGCGGCGCCGATCGGCATCGCGACGAAGCCCTGCATGACCATCTCGCCGGCCTGGAAGCGGCTGTTCGCGGCGTCGAGGTGGGTGCGCGGCGTGACCGCGGGCACGAGGGCCTGGGCGCCGCCGTCGAACGCGGTCTCCATGCTCCCGAGGACGAACACCGCCACGACGAGCGTCCACAGGGGGAGGTGGTGCGTCGCGACGAGCATCCCGAGGCTCGCGGCGACGAGAAACCGCACGGTGTTCGCGGTGCCCATCACCCGGCGGCGGTCGTGCCGGTCGACGAGCCCGCCGGACGCGATGGCGAACAGGAGCCACGGCAGGAAGGCCGCCGCGGTGGTCGCCGAGACCGCGAACGGGTCGTCGGTGAGGCGGAGCGCGAGGAGGGGTGCGGCGGCCGCGAGGAGACCGTCGGCGAGGTTGGAGGCGAGCGACGCGCTCCAGAGCCGGTAGAACGAACCGCCGAGTGCAGAGGACATGTTGCAAAGATAGTTCTGCAAAGGGAGGTTGGCAAGAGGGAGAGTGGGTTCTGCATCCGGTTCGCCCGCGCCCGCCGCGCGCAGGCGAACTAGCGTGGGCTCATGGCCGACGACCTCGACATCCGCCGCACCATCAGCTCCCTCGTCGACGAGGAGAAGGACCTCCGGTCCCGGCTCGCCGCCGGGGGCCTCAGCGAGTCCGACGAGCACGCGCGGCTCCAGGCCGTCGAGACCGAGCTCGACCGCTGCTGGGACCTGCTCCGCCAGCGCGACGCCCTGCGCGACGCCGGCCGGAACCCCGACGACGCCCAGGTCCGCCCGGGCAGCGTGGTCGAGGGCTACCTCGAGTGAGCGCCGCGCCGCACGCCGCTGCGGCCGAGCACGAGTCGCGGTACGTGGGCGTGCTCGTCGCGCGCCCGGCCGACGAGGTCTACGCCTACGCGTCCGACCCGGCGAACCTGCCCGCCTGGGCCGCGGGGCTCGCGGCCGGCGTCGCGCACGAGGACGGGCGCTGGTTCGCCGACTCGCCCCTGGGCCGCGCCGAGCTGCGCTTCGCGCCGGCCAACGCGTACGGGGTGCTCGACCACGACGTCGTCGAGCCGAGCGGCCGCACGAACCCGCTCCGGGTCTTCCCCGCGCCCGGCGGGTCCGAGATCGTGTTCGTCGTGCGGCGCGCGGGACGACCCGACGCCGAGCTCGAGAGCGACGTCGCCGCAGTGCGCGCGGACCTCGAGACGCTCGCGCGGATCGTCGAGGAGCGCGCCGCCGGCTAGAGGGTGACGGTCCCGTCGACGCAGGTCACGGTGCCGCCGCCGACCCACACCGTGCCGTCCTCGTCACGGCTCACGTGGATGCGACCGTCGCGCCCGAGCGCGGTGCCCTGACGGGCCACGTAGCGGTCGGGGGCGCGGCCCGTCGACGTCAGCCACTGCCCGACCACGGCGTTCAGGCTGCCCGTGACCGGGTCCTCGGGGACGGAGATGCCGGGCACGAAGCCGCGCACCTCGAACGCGGGCGCGTCGGGGTCGGTCGCGCCCGTCGGCCCGACGACGCCGATCGCCCGGTGCACGGAGGAGTCGACGCCCGACCAGTCGGGGTCGATCGCGAGGACCCGCTCGGCCGAGTCGAGGAGCAGCACGCGCCAGCCGGGGCCGTTGTCGAGCAGGCGGTGGTCGACGACGGCGTCCGCGGGGATCCCGAGCGCTGTCACGAACGCGTCGAGGGTGGCGGGCTCGAGCGGCTCGTCGGCGAGGAGGTCGGGCGCCGCGAACGCGAGCTCGTGGCCGCTGCGCCGCAGCGTCACGAGCCCGACCCCGCACTCCTGCACGACGACGCCGTCGCGCTGCGGGACGCCGCCGGCCTCGAGCCAGGCGTGGCACGAGCCCAGCGTCGGGTGGCCCGCGAAGGGCAGCTCGCCGCCGGGCGTGAAGATCCGCAGCCGGTAGTCGGCGCCTGCGGCCGCGCCCTCGGGCGTCGGGGGGAGCAGGAAGGTCGTCTCGGAGAGGTTCGTCCAGCGCGCGAACGCGGCCATCCGGTCGTCGTCCGGCCCGACGGCGTCGTGCACCACGGCGACCGGGTTGCCGAGCAGCGGCTCGTGCGTGAAGACGTCGACCTCGCGGTACGGGAAGGTGCTCACGCGCCCACCCTAGGCGCGGTCGCCGGTTCTCAGGCGGGGTTCGCGGCGAGCCGGGCGACGAGCGCGTCGATGCGTCGCGTGCGGGTCGCGTCGTTCGGGGCGGTCAGGACGGGGTGGAGCGCGCTGAACCGTTCGGAGCCCTTGAGCGCCTCGAACGCCGCCTGCGCAGCCGGCACGCGGGCGAGGGCCTCGGCGAGCTCGGGCGGCACCTCGGCGGTCGCCTGGCCGGCGTACGCGCGGTCCCACCGGCCGTCGCCCTGCGCGAGCGCGACCTCGGCACGCCCCCGCTCACGCAGGCGACCCTCGGCGTCGAGGCGCGTGACGGCCTCGACGTTGCGCTTCGACCAGAGCGACCGCGCCCGGCGCGGCGTGAAGCGCTGGAGGAAGGTGGTCTCGTCCCGGCTCCGGCGCTGGCCGTCGATCCAGCCGCTGCACAGCGCCTCCTCGAGCGCTTCCGCGTAGGTCAGCGAGGTCGGGTCCGTGACGCCCTTCTTCGCCATCACGAGCCACACGCCGTCGCTCACGTCCTCGTGCTCGTGGAGCCACGCGCGCCAGGCGGCGCGGTCGGCGACGACGAACGGCTCGAGGGCTCCCTGCTCGCTCATGCGTCCAGACTCCCAGGGGCCGGGGACACGGGCGACGTGGCGGCGTCGGCCGGGGCGTGCTCGGAGGCCTCGTCCGGCGCCGCCCGAGCGAGCCGGGCCGCGAGCGTGCGCGCGGCGGCGACGAGCTCGTCCGGCCCGACGACGCGGAACGGGGCGTCGAACCGGAGGGCGTCCGCGAGCAGGCCCGCCCACGACCACGACCCGGACGAGACGAGCGTCGAGCTCTCGGTGAGCGCCTCGACCGTGCCGTCCCGCACCCACGGCGCGACGGCCGCGGCGGGGAGGGCGACCTCGTACCGTCCGACACACGGCCAGGCGTCCTCGCCGGTCGCGCCCTTCGCCCGGGCGGCGACGAACGTGACGACGTCGCCCGTGGGGACGGGGCGCGGCACGAACCGGCCCCCGCCCGGGGTCCGGGGCGTCAGGCGGTCCACGCGGAAGACGCGCCAGTCGTCCTGGTCGACGTCCCACGCGACGAGGTACCACCGGCCGCCCCGGGCGACGAGGCCGTGGGGCTCGGCGTGCCGTGACGGCGCGTCGGGGTCGCCGTAGGAGAAGCGGAGGACCTCCCGGCGGCGCACGGCCTCGCTCACCGTCGCCAGCACCTCCGGGGCGGCCCGGTCGGCCGGCGCGGCGGTGGCGAACCGCACGGCGTCGGCCCGGTGCCGCAGCCGCGAGGGCAGGACCTGCCGGACGGTCGCGAGGGCCCGCTCGGCCGCCTCGTCGATGTCGGCGCCGGTCGCCGGAGCGCTCCGCAGCGCGATCGCGACCGCGACGGCCTGGTCGTCGTCGAACCGGAGCGGCGGGAGCTCCGAGCCGGCCTCCAGGCGGTAGCCACCGTCCGGCCCCTTGACCGCGTCGACCCGGTAGCCGAGCGCGCGCAGGCGGTCGACGTCGCGCCGCACCGTCCGGGTGCTCACGGCGAGGCGGTCGGCGAGGACCTCGCCGGGCCAGTCCCGGCGGGCCTGGAGCAACGAGAGGAGCGTGAGGAGGCGCGCGGACGGGTCGCTCATGCCGTCCATCCTGCGCGCAGTGGAGGACATGATCCGTCCTCTACTGCTGCGAGCGTCGCAGAAGACGGCCACCCCGGCCGTCCCGACCTCGACGGAGGACCGACCATGGCACTCACCACGACCACCCACCTCAACTTCGCGGGCACGGCGCGCGAGGCGCTCGCGCTCTACCGGGACGTGTTCGGCGGCGACGTCCGCGTCACGACGTACGGCGAGCTCGGGATGCCGCAGGACGCGCCCGACGCGGCGAAGGTCGTCTTCGGGCAGCTCGAGACCGCCGGCGGGCTCCGCCTCATGGCCTACGACGTGCCCGGTAGCGGTGAGCCGGCACGCGGGTCCGCCCGGCGCGAGAACGGCCTGACCCTGACCGACCAGCCGTTCTTCGTCTCGGTCCGGGCCGAGAGCCTCGACGAGGCGGCCTCCTGCTGGGAGGGCCTCGCCGACGGGGCGACGGTCGTCGAGCCGCTCGCGGCATCGGCCTGGAGCCCGGGCTTCGGGATGCTCACGGACCGCTTCGGCGTCACGTGGGTGATCGACGTCGCGGCCCCCGCGGCGGCCTGACCGCCGGCGCGCGGCCCCGGTCGTCGCGGCGCCCGGCGGACGCCGGGCGACCGGGAGCGCGCGCGGGCGGTATTTTGGGACCCATGACCGCCCCGAACACCCCGGCCCCCTCGCGCGAGCCGTTCACCGTCACCAAGGTCGACCCTCGTCCGGGCGCGTGGCTCCGGTTCGTCCCGCTCTTCCTGCTGTTCGTCGTCGGGGTGTTCCTCCTGGGCGTCGGCGCGTCCTGGGGCGACGACGGCGACGGCAACGCGTGGGTCTTCAGCCTCGGCCTGCTGGTGACGTGCGTCCCGTTCTTCGTCGGGATGACGTTCCACAAGCACTGAGCGCCGCGGGAGCGGCGACGCTCCACCCCCAGACCAGCCCCGGGCCGGGAGTGCGTCGCCCTCCCGGCCCGGCCGGCGTGGCCCTGGTCGCGCCGCGTCAGAGCGTCGCGCGGACCTCGCGCGCCGCGGCCACCAGGTGCTCCAGCGACGGGGTCACCTCGGCGTAGCCGCGGGTCTTGAGCCCGCAGTCCGGGTTCACCCACAGCAGCGACGGGTCGACGGTCTTGACCGCGAGCTCGAGCAGCTCCACGACCTCCTCCGTGGACGGGACGCGTGGGCTGTGGATGTCGTAGACGCCCGGACCGACGCCCCGGCCGAACCCCTCGTCCCGCAGCTCGGGCAGGATCTCCATCCGCGAGCGGGCCGCCTCGATCGACGTGACGTCGGCGTCGAGGTGGTCGATCGCGCCGATGACCTCGCCGAACTCCGAGTAGCACAGGTGCGTGTGGATCTGCGTGTCCGGGCGCACCCCCGCCGTGGCGAGGCGGAACGACCCCACCGACCAGTCGAGGTACGCCTCCTGGTCGGCCTTGCGCAGCGGCAGCAGCTCGCGCAGCGCGGGCTCGTCCACCTGCACGACGGCGATCCCCGCGGCCTCGAGGTCGGCGATCTCGTCGCGCAGGGCGAGGCCGAGCTGGTTCGCGGTCTCCGCGAGCGACACGTCGTCGCGGACGAACGACCAGGCCATGATCGTCACCGGCCCCGTCAGCATGCCCTTGAGCGGCTTGTCGGTGAGCGACTGGGCGTACGTCGTCCAGCGGACGGTCATCGGCTCGGGCCGCGACACGTCGCCCCACAGGATCGACGGGCGCGTGCACCGCGACCCGTAGGACTGGACCCAGCCGTTCGACGTCACCGCGAAGCCGTCGAGCAGCTCCGCGAAGTACTGGACCATGTCGTTGCGCTCGGCCTCGCCGTGCACGAGGACGTCGAGCCCGAGCTCCTCCTGGAGCGCCACGACGCGCGCGATCTCGTCGCGCATGGCCTGCTCGTACGCCTCGGTCGTGAGCTCGCCCTTCGCGTGCGCGGCGCGGGCCTTGCGGATCTCGACCGTCTGCGGGAACGACCCGATCGTCGTCGTCGGCAGGGGCGGGAGGGCCAGGCGGGCCGCCTGCTCCGCCACCCGCGCGTCGTGCGCGCCGCGCTGGAAGTCGTGGCGCGACAGCGCGGCCGTGCGGGCCCGGACGGCGTCCACGCGCACGCCCGCGGCGTCACGGCGCGAGGCCACCGCGTCCGACGACGCCCGCACCGCGTCCGCGACCGCGTCGCGACCGTCGGTCAGCGCTCGGGCGAGCACCGCGACCTCGGCGACCTTCTGGTCCGCGAACGCGAGCCACGCGTGCAGGTTCGCGTCGAGCTGCGCGTCGTCCCAGTGCTCGGCCGCGACGTCGTGCGGGACGTGCTGGAGCGAGGTCGACGTGCCGACGACGACGTCGCCGGCCCCGATCTTCTGCGCGCGCTCGAGGAGGTCGAGCTTCGCGGCGAGGTCGGCGCGCCAGATGTTCCGGCCGTCGACGACGCCCGCGACGAGCGTCTTCGACTCCAGCCCGGCCACGGGGGCGGCGGGGAGCGCGCCACGCACGAGGTCGAGCGCGACCGCCTCGACGTCCGTCGCCGTCACGACGGGCAGCGCCGCGCCCAGGTCGCCGTACGACGCCTGGAGCAGGATCGCGGGACGCTGCGCGGCGTCGAGCTCGGTCGCGAGGACCCGGTACGCCTGGGTGACGGCGGCGTGCACGGCCTCGGGCGTGACGTCCGCGGTGTCGATGAGGTGGTCGGCGACCAGACCGGACTCGTCGAGCTGCACCCACGTCGCCCCGGCCTCGCGCAGCTCGCGGAGCAGCCCCGCGTACACGGGGAGCAGGTCGGCCAGGCGGGACAACGGCGAGAACCCGGCGGGCGCGTCGTCATCGGGCTTGGCGAGCAGCAGGAACGTCACCGGCCCGACGACGACGGGCCGGGTCTCGTCGCCCTCGGCCACGGCCTCGCGGACCTGGGCGACGAGGCGGGAGGCGTCGAGCGCGAACCTCGTGCCCGGGCCGATCTCGGGGACCAGGTAGTGGTAGTTGGTGTCGAACCACTTGGTCATCTCGAGCGGGGCGCGCTCACCGGCGTCGCCCGACGTACCGCGCGCGGCCGCGAAGTAGGCGTCGAGCCCGGTGAGCCCGTCGAAGCGGCGGGGCAGGGCGCCCACCGTCACCGCGGCGTCGAGCACCTGGTCGTAGAACGAGAACGTCTCCGGGATCGCGGCGCCCGCGCGCGCGAGGCCGAGCTCGGCGAGGCGGCTGCGCGTGCGCGAGCGCAGCCCGGCGGCCTGCGCCTCGAGCTCGCTGGCGTCGATGCGCCCGGCCCAGAAGGACTCGACGGCCTTCTTGAGCTCGCGGTTCGGGCCGATCCGCGGGTAGCCGAGGATCGTGCCGGGGGGGAGTGGTGCCAGGGTCATGTCAGTTCATCCGTTTCTCTCGGTGGATGCGCTGACCCGCGGCCCTCTGGCCAGGTCCGAGCCGCCGGTCACCGGTGCGGTGCCCGTGCGCTCGCCGCCGAGGTGGACACCCTCGAGCAGGTCCAGTGCAGCTTCGTGCTTGTTGAACGTGTAGATGTGCAGCCCGGGCGCGCCGGCGTCGAGCACCGCCTGCGCGACCTCGACGGTGCGGGCGACGCCGATCGCGTGGCGGGTCTCGTCGTCGGACGCGGCCTCGAGGGCGGGCAGGACGTGGCGCGGCACCGGGACCCCGGTGAGCTCCTCGACGCGGTGCAGGCGCCGCGGCTCGGTCATGGGGAGGATCCCCGCGAGGATCGGGATCGTGACCCCGGCGGCCCGCGCGGCCTCGACGAACCCGACGTACGTCTCCGCCTCGTAGAAGAGCTGGGTGATCGCGAAGTCCGCGCCCGCCTGCTGCTTCTCGAGCAGCCGGCGGACCTCCTGCTCGGGCGTCGTGCCCGCCGCCGCATTGCCGCCGGGGAACGTCGCGACGGCGATGGTCAGCGGGCGCGCGGCCGAGCGCAGCGCGTCGCCCGGGTGCGCGGCGCAGCGCTCGGCCTCGACCTCGCGGAGCAGCGCGACGAGCGCGTCGGACGACGTCAGGCCGTCCGGGTCGGGCTGCCACTCGGGGTGGTTGACGGGCGGGTCGCCGCGCAGGGCGAGGAACGAGCGGACGCCGTCGGAGAGGAAGTCGTCGATGACCTCGGCGACGTCGTGCCGTGCCGCGCCCACGCAGGTCAGGTGCGCGATCGGCAGCACGGGCGTCTCACGGAGGAGGCGCGCGACGACCTCGCGCGCGGTGTGCCGGTCGTTGCCGGCGGCGCCGTAGGTGACGGAGATGAAGTCGGGGCGCGCGGCGACCAGCCGCTCGGCCACGCCCCAGAACTTGGGCGCGGCCGACGGGTTGCGCGGCGGCATGAGCTCGAAGCTCACCGTCGGGCGACCCGTCGACGCCAGCGAGACGCTCATGCGGACGCCTCGAAAACAATTGCCTCTGCAAACACTGTGTCTCCATCGGACCTGGCGTTAGCACCCTCGTCCCTCGGGAGGCTTCCGTTGGGGGGTTGCTGCGGCGTCGACGAGCCAGGACTCTCGACCGCTCTGGATGGCGACGTCGATGCTACGCGCGGGTCATTCCGTGGACCAGCGTTCGTCCGGGTGATGAGACGACGGCCGGGACCCGGCCGGGCGCGATCCCTCGGGCGTCGGGGACCGGCCCGGCCTCGGCGGCGACTAGCGGCCCGACCCTCGTCCCTCGACGAAGGCGACCAGGGCGTCGCGGACGAACGTCGCGCCGTCCTGCCCGCCGTAGGTCGCCGCGAACCGCGGGTCGGCCACGTACATCTCGGCCAGCCCGACGACGTACGCGTCCGGGGCGCCCGTGCCGTCCGGCGTCCGGGGCGTCCCCGGGACCGACGCGAGCCAGGCGACGTGCTCGCGCGCGAGCCCCTGCGCCTCCGCGGACGTCGGGTCGACGCCCCGCTCGGCCGCGTCGCGCCAGGCCGCGACGCGGTCGGCGCTGCGCTGCTGCCAGGCGGCGCGCTCGTCGTCGGACAGCTCGTGCCACCACGCGTCGCTCCGCGCGTACGCGTCCTTGCCCCATCGTTGCTCGACCTCCGCGCGGTGCTGCGTGTGGTCGAAGCCGTCGAACATCTGCTCGGCCATCGGCTCGGTTCCTTCCTCGATCGTGCGGACGGTGCGCTCCACCGTGGCGATCTGGCGCGCGATCCGCTCCTGCTCGGCGCGCAGCCACGCGGCGTGGGTGCGCAGGGCACGGACCTCGTCGGGCTGGCTCTCCAGGGCCCGCGCGATCTGCGGCAGCCCGAGCCCCAGGTCGCGCAGCAGCAGGATGCGCTGCAGGCGGACGAGGGCGTCGGCGTCGTAGTAGCGGTAGCCGTTCGAGCCGATCCGGCTCGGGCGGAGGAGGCCGACGTCGTCGTAGTGGCGGAGGGTGCGGCTCGTCGTGCCGGCGAGGCGCGCGACCTCCTGGATCGACCGTTCCGTGCTCATGTCCTCGAGCGTAGAAGTTGACGATGCGTCAAGGTCAAGGGCCGTGCGAAGCCGGTTAGGGTCGAGCGGTGAGTGCCGCCGACCCCCGTCCCGCCGCCGCCCTGTCGCGAACCCTCCAGACCTGGCCCGCGCCCGACGACGGCCAGGCCGCCCTGCGCGACGCCTACCGTGCGTTCGTGGCCGAGCACGGCGACGCGTCCGCCCGGCGCGACGGCGGGCCCGAGCACCTCACGGCGAGCACCTTCGTGCTCTCGGGCGACCTCGCCAGCGTCCTGCTCTGCTACCACCGCAAGGGGCAGTTCTGGGTGCAGCTCGGCGGCCACGTCGAGCCGTCCGACGCGAGCCTGCCCGACGCCGCGCTCCGCGAGGCGCGCGAGGAGTCGGGGCTCGACGCCGTCCGGCTCGTCACGGACGACCCCGCCGACCTCAACCGGCACGAGCTCGCGTCCGCGTTCGGCGCGTGCCGCGCGCACTGGGACGTCGGGTACGTGGCGCTCGCGTCCACGGCCGACCGGGTCGTCGTGAGCGACGAGAGCGAGGACGTCCGCTGGTTCGACGTCGACGCTCTGCCGGGTGACGTCCCGGAGAACCTGCCGGCGCGCGTCGCCTACGCCGTCGGGCGGGTGAAGGTCGCGCTCGGCTCGTCCTGAGCTGCCCTCGGGGACGCCTCGGTGCGGCGGCTCACAGACCGAGCATCGCCCGGAGCCACTCGTCGACCTCCGCCATCGTGACCGCGTCGACGTCGTTCGAGGGCGATCCCGCTGTCATCGGGTCGAGAGCCCGTCCCCAACGACGCCTTCCCAGGCCGCGTCCTCAGTGGCGGCCGCCCGGGCGACCCCGGGGGGAGTGCTCGCGATCTCCGTCGCCAGCCGGCCGAAGCGCTGCTCGCGGGCCGCGGGTGCGACCTCCGTCGGGGTGCCCGGCTCGAGCACGACCAGCCGATCGGTGAGACCCGAGTCGGAGAACGCCGCGCGGACGGCGTCGACGGACTCGGTGAAGTGCGCCCACGAGTCCGCGTGCACGGGCAGGACGAGCGCGTCGCCCAGCAGGCGCGCGGCCTCGGCCGCGTCCGTGCCGCGGAGCGTCACGGTGTGCCCGGGGAACCGGCCGACGTCGGCGGCGCCCACGTTGAGGACGGCCACGGCGATGCGCGGGAACCGCGCGGCGATCCCCCCGACGAGCTCGACCGAGGCGTTGTCGCCCGAGACGTAGACGGTCGGCGCGCCCGGCGACTCGAGCACGAAGCCGGTGACGGGCCCGCTGAGGGTCGGGGCGTCGGCCCCCTCGGGGCCGTGCAGCGCCGGGACGGCCGTCACGGTGAGGGCGGGGTCGCCGTCGAGCTCGACCGACGCCCAGGGCTCGAGCCCGGTCACCCCCGGGACGCGCCCGGCCGCGGCGGGCGTGGAGAGGACGGGGACGCCGTCGGCGAGGACCCGCGCGACGAGCGCACGGCCCGAGACGTCGAGGTTGTCGGCGTGCTGGTCGTGCGAGACCAGGACCAGGTCGAGGGGCAGGACGGCGTCCGCGGGGACCGCGGGGGGTGCGGTCCTCGTGAGGACGACCGCGCCCTCGTAGCTGCGCGGTTCGTCGAACGTGGGATCGAGGAGGACGCGTCGGCCGGCGTGCTCGAGGAGGACCGTGGGGCCTCCCACGAGAGTGGCGCGGACGGGCGCTGCGGAGGGTGCGGGGGTCGTCGTCATGCTCCCCAGCGTGCGACGTCCGGCGGGCCGTGGCGAGGGGCGGGGACGCC
>Ga0180221_1000731_pt1 | contig 25687 bp, 23 predicted proteins | sample eDN5th37CKraftMG_FD_151339 | JGI IMG/M metagenome (GOLD analysis project Ga0180221, IMG submission 151339) | Enriched Miracle-Growth compost microbial communities from Emeryville, California, USA - eDNA 5th pass 37_C Kraft MG (version 2) (version 2) ...
GCAGCACGTCGTCGAACGTGAGCGCGACGTTGGAATCGATAGTGAGCGGGCCATTCCGTACGGCCATCTGCGACAGTCTCCTGATGGCTGGGGGGACACAGTTCCAGGCCCAGCACGGGAACGATGTCGGCAGCCCTATAGCACCGGACTCGTGGGGAGGGAAGCAACGAGCGGCGCGGCAGACTAGCACTTGAGCCTGTGGAACGCCCCCGCGCCCCCTATCCCGCGGGTAACGCTTGCCTACCCGCGCATGGTAATCCACTTCTCTTTGTTGCCCGTGGCGGGCGCAACGCGCGCCGTTCTTCTGCCCGGCGCGGGTTTGGCGGGAACGGAAAATAATACATCGAGGTTCCGGGCGTTTGCCGGCCTGAACCTCTATCCGGGGGATTGGTGAACGATGAGCGGGCTGCTGGCGCTGCTGGACGACGTGGTCGCACTGACGAAGCTCGCCGCCGTCACACTGGATGATGCGGCGGGACAGGCCGCCAAGGCCAGCGCCAAGGCGGCCGGCGTCGTCATCGACGATGCAGCGGTTACCCCGCGCTATGTGACAGGCCTTTCCGCCCAGCGCGAGTTGCCCGTCGTCGGGCGCATCGCCGTCGGCTCGATCCGCAACAAGCTTCTGTTCCTGTTGCCCGCCGCCTTGCTCCTCAGTGCCTTTCTGCCCCAGGCGATCACGCCGCTGCTGATGCTAGGCGGCCTCTACCTCGCCTTCGAAGGCTACGAGAAGGTGCATCACATGGTGATGGTGCCGCCCAAAGGGGTAGAGGGCCTCAAGGTCGTCGCCGACCTCAGCAAAGGCGATCGAGCCCTTGAGGAGGAAAAGGTCGCCGGCGCCATCCGCACCGATTTCATCCTCTCCGCCGAGATCATGGCCATCGCCCTCGCCTCGATCACCGCACCCGGCCTCCTCACCAAAACGCTGGTGCTCGCCACCGTCGCCGTGGTGATCACCGTCGCCGTCTATGGCGTCGTGGCGCTTATCGTGAAAGCCGACGACGTCGGCGTGCGGCTCGCCCAGCGCGGCGGCGTCATCTCCGGCCCCGTTGGCCGCGCGCTCGTCTACGGCATGCCGCCGTTTCTGGAGACGCTGAGCCTCATCGGCATGCTCGCGATGCTCTGGGTCGGGGGCGGCATCCTCGTGCACGGCCTCGCCGAGTTCGGCATCACCGCGCCTGAGCACCTCATCCACGACATTGCCGAGACCGTGGGCACGCTCGCGCCGTTCGGCGGAGATGTGGTCGCGTGGGTGCTGACCGCAACCGGCGCAGGGCTGTTCGGCCTCATTGCCGGAGCATTGACGGCGCTTGTCGTAATGATCGCTCGAGCGCCATTCCGCAAGGCACCCGCCGAACATTGAGACGCCAGACCCTGCCCCTTCAGCAGACGGAAATGTTTGATCGCTAGCTTCGCCCCAAACAACCATCCGGGTCGAAACCGTGTGCATCAACTGCCGCCTGGCCGAAGCGATTGGGCATCTAACAGGCGCCAAGCCGCGTGTCGCCGCTAGTCCCCTGTTCGACCGCCGCTGGTTCCTGGAGCGCAGCCTTGCAGGCGCCGCTGCCGCTTCGCTGCCTCTCCCGACCGTTGCCTTGGCCCAGGACCGAGCGGCCCCTAAGGAACAGCCCGAAGATGGCCCGCCGCAGACGATCTTCCGCGGCGGCAGGATTTTCACCCAGGCACCCGATAAGCCATGGGCCGCGGCCGTTGCCGTGCGCGGCAAGAAGATACTCGCCGTGGGCGATGGTGCCGAGGTCGAGAAGCTCGCGGGCCCCGCCACGCGCGTCATCGACCTGGACGGACGGCTGATGCTGCCGGGCTTCGTCGAGGGCCACACCCATCCTTTTCTTGGCGCCTTCTTCACCAATGGCGTCGATCTTCAGCTGTCGACGGGGAAGGACGCCCTCGCAGCCATCGCCGAATACGCCAAGGCTAACCCGACAGGTCCCGTGCGCGGCTTCGGCTGGCGGGTCGACATGTTCCCCCCTGAAGGCCCATCGAAAGCGGATCTCGACGCCATCGTGCCCGACCGGCCGGCCTATTTCTTCGCCATCGACGCCCATAGCCTGTGGGCCAACTCCAAGGCGCTGGAGATGGCCGGCGTGACGCGCGATACGCCCGATCCCATCCCCGGCTTCAGCTACTATGCGCGCAACGAGGACGGCGACGCGACCGGCTACGTGCTGGAGGTCGCCGCCGTCCTCACGATCGTCAATGCCGTTGCCGCCATCTCGGTCGCCGGGATGAGCGATATGCTCGCCCAATGGCTTCCCAAGGCAGCCGCCGCCGGCATCACGACCGTGTTCGATGCCGGTGTGCCCCCGATTGGCGACGATCAGGGTCAGCTCATCCAGCTCTACGCCAATCTGGAGCGGCGCGGTGTCCTGCCGTTCCGCGTGGTGGCCTCCTATTCCGTGAAGGGCCCGCCCGTCGCTGGCGCAACGCAAGGCCTGCTCGACCTCAAAGGACGCATCGATACCGAGCTCGTCCATGTGAACGTGCTGAAGATCGTCGGCGACGGCACGCAGGAAGGCTACACCGCGTGGCTGCTGCAGCCCTACGCCGACCGCGAGGGCTATATCGGCGCCTCCCCGTTCTCGCTCGACGAGTGGAAGCAGATGGTTTCCGAAGCGGACCGCGCCGGCGTAGACGTCCACGTCCATGCGTGCGGCGAGCGCACCACGCGCGTTGCGCTCGATGCCATCGAGGCGGCGATGATCGCCAACCCGAAGCGCGAACGGCGCAACGCCATCGCGCACCTCGTCTATGTCGACGACGCGGACATGCCCCGCTTCAAGGAGCTGGGCGTAACGGCGCAGTTCTCGGCCAATTGGATGACCGCCGATCCCGACACCATGGGCATCCTCCCCGAGCGTTACGGCCCCGAACGACACAGCAAGCTCTACCGTCCGCATACGATGCTCAAAGCGGGCGGGCGCATCTCCTTCGGCACGGACTGGCCGGCGGCAGGCTATTTCTCCACCTACAAGCCGCTCGATTCCATTCAGATCGCGACCACCCGCCAGCTCATCGGCAAGCCCGATGCACAGGTGCTGGAGCCCGCTGCCGAGCGGCTCGATCTTGCACAGGCGATCCACGCGAACACCCTCGGCGCCGCCTATCAGCTGCGCATGGATGACCGCGTCGGCTCCATCGAGCCGGGCAAACTCGCCGACCTCATCGTACTGGAGAAAAACATCTTCGATCTCGACCTTCACGAGGTCGCCGCGACCCGCATCGACATGACGATGATGAACGGCCGCTTTACGCACGGAGATCCGGCCTGAAGCGAGACATCCGCCTTTTGAAGGCGGCGGATAGCTTCAGTGCTACGGGAAGCTTCAGTGCTGCGGGTATATGTTGACCGAGTCGGCCGATGCCGTATCGCCGTCCGGCGGGCACTTGCGCTCCTGCGAGACCGGCTCCTCGTTGCACTCCGCCTCGAACTCGGCGTTGCCGTCGGTCTTGATCGGGTGAAGCGTCGCCTTGCACAGCATCGACTGGCCCGACGGCGCATCCGAGCGGAGCTGCACGCTGCGTCCGACACCGACTTGGAACCGGAAGAGACAGGTTTCGCCCTTCGGGCGCAGCAGAACGGTGACTGCGTTTTCGTGACGCGAAATATTCTCGACGGCGAAGCTGTCGCCATCGCCATCACCGAACGAGACTGCCTGCTGAGGTGCAACCGAGAACGTATCGCCGCCATCTCCGGCGGCGGCCATCCCAACGGGCGCGACTGCTAGCGCGATTGCCGCCAGACCGATCCGAACGAGACACGGACGTCGCATACCGTGAGCCCCATGTGAGCGCAGAAGCATATTACCCTATCATGCTCACGGAGTCCTTAAGTCCTCCGCTTGTGCACCTATGAAATTTCATCCATGCGCCGACGTCAGGCGCGCCTCCTTAGAACAAGGTATGCAGGGGGCTGGATGTTCCACCCGGAACACCGCCGCGGCATTGCTTCGCGGTGGTGCGGCGATCGTCACATTTCGACGTTTATTGTCGTATTCGGCGGGCCGTCATTGCCGGGCCCTGTTCGCATCGCTGCCCGACGGCCGGCCGGGCGTGATAGTCCTGCCCACACTCCATCTCGATGGCGACCGCCAGGAAGGGAACAGATGTCACTCAGCCGTATCCGCCCTCTGGCGCTCGCCTTCCTCGCGGGCATCGCCCCGCCCCTGACAGCGCCGCGCGCCGACCCTTATCTCGCCGATTTCGATTATCCTTTCCCCGTGGAGCGTCTCGATCTGCGCTCTCAGGGCCAGGACCTGTGGATGTCCTATATGGACGTCGCGCCTAGAGGCGCGGCCAACGGCCGGACCGTCGTCCTGCTCCACGGCAAGAACTTCTGCGGCGCGACCTGGGAAAGTACCGCCCACGCACTGAGTGCCGCCGGCTATCGGATCATCGTACCCGATCAGGTCGGCTTCTGCCGCTCAGCCAAGCCGCGCGCCTATCAGTTCAGCCTACACCAGCTCGCCGCCAACACCCGCGCGCTGCTCGGGAAGCTCGGTGTCGAGAATCCGATCGTCATCGGCCATTCGATGGGCGGAATGCTCGCGATCCGCTATGCGCTGACGTATCCCGGTGAAACCGGAGCGCTCGTCGTCGTCAATCCCATCGGCCTCGAGGACTGGAAAGCGAAGGCCGTCACACTTCCAACCGTCGACGAGCTTTACGCCCGCGAGCTGAAAACCACGCGCGAGAGCATCAAGAAGTATCAGCAGTCCGTCTACTACGACGGCAAGTGGAAGCCCGAGTACGGCCGCTGGGTCGACATGCTCGCCTCCATGTATGCGGGCAAGGACGGCGATCTCGTCGCCTGGAACCAGGCGCTCACCTCAGACATGGTGCTGTCCCAGCCGGTGATCTACGAGATCGACCGCATCGCCGTGCCGGCGCTGCTGTTCATCGGCCTTAAGGACACGACCGCCATCGGCAGGGGACCGCGCCTCGCCGGGGGATGCCAGGAAGCTCGGCAATTATCCCGAGCTTGCTCCGGCCGCCGCGGCGCGCATCAAAGGGTCAAAGCTCGTCACGTTCCCGGAGCTGGGGCATTCGCCGCAGGTGGAAGACCCGCAGCGCTTCAACGCGGCGCTGATCCGGTCGCTGGGCGAGCTTGCGCCAGCACAGCCTTGAGGCTCATTCCGGCCGGAAGCCCGTCGCCAGCACGTAGAGCTCCGCCGAATCCGACCGGCTCGCCGGCGGCTTGACATGGTGCACCTTCGCGAACCGCTTCTTCAACAGGTCGAGCAACTCACGCTCCGTGCCGCCCTGCAGCACTTTGGCGAGAAAAGCCCCGCCCGGCCGCAGCACATCGCACGCGAAATAGGCCGCGGCCTCGGCAAGCCCCATGATCCGCAGATGGTCCGTGCGCGTATGCCCCGTGGTCGGCGCGGCCATGTCCGACAGCACGATGTCTGCCTGCCCGTCCCGCAGCATCGAGCGCAGCTTCTCCTCCGCGCCTTCGGCGGTGAAATCGAGTTGGATGGCCTCGACGCCGGGCAGCGCTTCCATCGCGAGATAGTCGATGGCGACGACCTGCCCCTTGCCCGCGAGCGACTGCACCTTTCCCGCCGCGACCTGGCTCCAGCCTCCCGGCGCCGCGCCGAGATCGACAACGACCGCGCCAGGCTTCAGCAGCCGATGTTTGTCGTCGATCTCCTTCAGCTTGTAAGCAGCGCGGGACCGCATGCCCTCGCGCTTGGCGGCGGCGACGTAGGGATCGTTGAGCTGGCGCTCCAGCCACCGCTGCGAGGATGGCCGGTGCTTGCGCGCGGTCTTGAGACGCACGTGCATCTGGCGCTGGCCGCCTCCGGGACCCTTCTGCGGGCCGCTGCGCTTCGTTGTCATTGTGGTTCCTTTGACCGGTCTTTCACACGGGCCGGCGGCGACGGCGCAGTGGCGTAAGCACGCCGTCCTCGACCATCAGCGTCGTCAGGATGCCCTCGCGCAGGCCGCGATCGGCAACGCGAAGACGCTCGCACGGCCACATGCGCAGGATGGCTTCGAGGATAGCACATCCTGCAAGCACGAGGTCGGCGCGCTCGCGCCCGATGCAAGGTTCCGCCACCCGCTGCTCATAGCTCCGCCCGATCAGATCGTTCGTGACGGCGCGCACCTCGTCGACCTTCAGCCAGCACCCGTCGACGCGATTGCGGTCGTACCGCTGTAGCCCGAGCTGAATGCCGGCAACGGTCGTTACCGTACCCGATGTCCCGAGCATGTGTACGCGCCGGCCGGCGAGACGGCTCGCCAGATTGTGGCGTGCCTCGAACTTGGCGAGTAGATGCACCGCCGCATCCACCATCGCCTCGAAGTCGGCCACAGTGACATGCCGGCCGCCGAAGCGCTCCGCCAGGGTCACGACGCCGATCGGCAGCGACGTCCAGGCGGCCATGCAGTTCTGCGCATCGAGACGGCCGGCAAAGCGCCGGTCACGCTGGCGGCTGCGCTGCGTCAGATCGACAAGAATGAGCTCGGACGACCCGCCGCCGATGTCGAACACCAGCACATAATCGCAGCTCGCATCGATCAATGCCGCCGAGCCGGAAACCGCCAGTCGCGCCTCCACCTCCGGCGTCAGTATCTCGATCTCGAGCCCGAGCGTGTCGTGCACGCGCGCGAGAAACTCGCCGCCGTTTTCCGCGATGCGGCAGGCTTCGGTGGCGACGAGACGCGACCGGCGCACGCGCGCGCGGCCAAGCTTGCCGGCACAGACTTTCAACGCCTCGAGCGTACGCGCCATCGCCGGCTCGGAAAGGCGCCCAGTCTGGCTCACGCCCTCTCCGAGGCGAATGATCCGCGAGAACGCATCGACAACGCGGAAGCCCCGCCGCGAGGGGCGCGCCAGCAGCAGCCGGCAATTGTTGGTGCCGAGATCGAGGGCGCCGTAGACCCCGTCGGGCCGCGCCTCCTGGCCGGCGCGCGGCATCGATGCCCCGTTCCTGGAGCTTCCGTTGCATTGCTCGACGGATGAAAAATGTGTGCCAAGGCCGGCGGAGAAATCGCCGCTACCGCTCGAGAACCGAGGCGCGTCCGTGGCGCCCTCGTCGGGTTGGCCCTGCACAGTTTTTAGCCCCAGCGCCTGGCATACGGCCCGCCACGTCAACCGCGGTGAGCCGCGTCATCAGGCGTCTTCCTGGATGACACTTGCCCCCACTGTAACAGCAATCGGCCGCCGGTAAAGCGCGGACGCCGGATTGCAGCTATCCTCGTGTCCTCGCGGCTGAAATAGACTTAATCGATGACCGCTTTCCGAGTTGTACCGATGGCTATTCTCGCCGCGTTGCTGGCCGTGATTCTGGCCGCTGTCCGCACCGGAGCGGGCGAATTGAGCGAGCCCGACCGCGCCCGCCTCCTTGCCGCCTATCCGCAAGCCCTCGAGCGCATAGCGGACGGCCATCTTCTCTGGCGCGACGGCACCCGCATGCCGCTCGACGACGGCAAAGGCGATAAGCCGTTCGATCAATGGCTCGCCGGGCCCGACATCGCCGACATGTTCGCCCTGCCCTACCCCGCAGGCGACGCGGCGGCGCCACCGGCAAAGAACGCGGATCCCGGTCGCGCCCGCACGGCGGCCTTATTCGACAAGCTCTATGGCGACTGCCGCAAAGGCGAGGTCGAGAAGAACCTGGCGATGGTCGATTGGCTGCCCAGGCGAACGAAGCAGCGGCTGCCCTTCAACAGGCGCAACGGAGCCGCGGACGCCCTCGCCGCCGTGAGCCGCGAGCTCGACGAGCTGCCCCGTTCGTTTGACGTGTTCCTCATTCCGTCGGCGGGCACCTACAATTGCCGCGTCATCGCCGGCACCGCCCGCGTTTCCGCCCACGGCCACGCCATTGCTATCGATATCGCACTGAAGCGCGCGCACTACTGGCGCAATGCCAAACCGGCCGCAGACGGCGCGATCGCCTACCGGAACGAGATCCCGATGGAGATCGTCCGCATCTTCGAAAAACACGGATTCATCTGGGGCGGCCGCTGGTATCACTACGACACCATGCATTTCGAATACCGTCCCGAGCTTGTGGGTGTCAGCGGATCAGCGGCGGAGTAGTGGGGGGAAAGCCGACGTAGCCGGCCCGCCGGTGGGCATCCTCGCCGGCAAGGGCTTTGCGGCGATCTGGCGGATAGAGCGATTTCACCGCACTCTCTCGGCAAATCGAGGCGCGCCATCCCGATGGCGCGCCATGCGGTGCGAGAAGAGGCTTCCCGCCGAGGGCCTGTCGATCCCCCGTATCGAGGGAAACCGCCACCCGTGGACGTCCGCTGCCAATGGAAACCGCCACCCGTAGGCACCCGCTGCCAATATCGTACGGGGAGCGTGCCCGACCCGGGTTGCAGGCTCGCGAAGCACCTGTTATATGCGCCGCTCCGGCGGCCACGTGCCGTTCGATCCCGGCATTGGGGGATCGTCTAATGGTAGGACTGCAGACTCTGACTCTGCCTGTCTAGGTTCGAATCCTAGTCCCCCAGCCAAATCTCACTTTTAGCCGATTTGGCGTTCTTGCCCACCTCGACGTGGGCGGCGGTGGTTGCCGTTTCTGCAAGCATGTCAAAGGGTTGTCGGAAAGTTGCGACCACTTCGCCATCCTCCCAAGTGCAGTTCGATAGTAAGAAATTCAGCAGGCGGCGTTTTTCGCGCGGTTCCTGCATTGCGAATAGCCTTTGGGCGTTACGGGCAAGGTCCAGAAGCGCAACGCCTTCGTCCTTGTAGGATTTATCGGCGTTCTGGTGACGGTCGATCTCGCGCTGGCATCGATTCTGTTCTTCGCGCCACTGGTTCGACATTTTTTCATAGAAGGCGGTGTCCACCAGCCCGTCGAGCTTATCGACATACATGGCGTTGATGCGGTCCTGAAGCCGCTTGTGTTCGGCCTGATGGCGCTTAACCGCTTCTTCATGCTCGCGGCGTTCGTCGGCGTGGCTGGCGTGAAGCGCATCGCGCACCCATTCGAGCACCTCGTCATCGAAGCGAAGCCGCCCGAGCAATTCGGTGAACTGCGCTTCGAGCGCTTCCTCGCGCACATGCTTGCGGCGGCAGGATGCCGGATTGCCCTGGCACTTATCGGCGTAGCCGGTGCAGTGATAATAGATGTAGCGCTGCTTCTTGATTTCGCCGACGACGGCGCAGCCGCAGGCATGGCAGGCGATCAGGCCCGAGAAGGCGAAGTCATGCCGGCCGCGCTTGGCCTTGCTGGCGAAGCGGCCGTCGAGCACGCCCTGCACGCGCTCCCATAGTTCGACCGGCACCAGAGCCTCGTGCTTGCCCTCGATGAGCTTGCCGTTCCATTCGAACCAGCCGGTATAAAGCCGGTTGCGCAGGATGGTGTGAACCGTGCTCACCGGCACCTTGGCGCCGCTCTTGGGATAGGTGAGGCCCGCCGTATGCGCCTTGCGCGCCGCTTCTTTGAGCGAAATGTCGCCGCGCGCGTACCATTCGAACAGCTTGCCGATGAGCGGTGCGATCGCGGGATCGGTGGCGATGATCTTCTTGCCGTCCGGGCCGGTGACGTTGCGATAGCCGAGCGGAGTCTTGGTCGGCCAGATGCCCTGTTCGGCCTTCTCCTGCATACCCTTGCGGGCTTCCTCGGACAGGTTGTCGATGTAGTTCTTCGCCATCAGCACCTTGATGCCGTGCATGAACTTTTCCGAGGACCGCGACTCGCGAGACAGCACCACGCCTTCCTTTGGAAAGTGCATTTCCACGTCGAGTTCATCGACCGTCACCCAGTCTTTGAGGTTGCGATAAAGCCGGTCGGTCTTTTCGACCAGCATCACGCGGACGGACGGGTGCGCCTTCAGATAGGCGACCATCTCGCCGAAGGCGGCGCGGCCGGTCTGCTTCGCGGTTTCAACGTCGATGTATTCCTGCGCCACCGCGAAGCCGTTCGTCGCCGCGTATTCCTTGAGCAGCTTCAACTGCGCCGGGATCGAGAAGCCTTCCTTCTCCTGTTCCTTGGAGGAGACGCGGGCATAGATCACCGCCTGCTTGCGGGCGGGATCGGCGGCAGGTGCGGTTTTCGCGGCTCTTTTCATGTCGTTTAGTGTAACCTAAACACAATCGGATCGCAAGCATTCAGCGTGGTGGAATCATTGCGCCCTTGGCCGCACGGATCAAGCCGGGAACCGGACCGATCGCGAAGCTGTCCCGACTATCGCAAGGCCCGAAGGGCGTTCAGTATCACGGCCACGTCGATCGCTTCCTGAAAAAGAGCGCCCTGCACGGGCGGCAAATAGCCGAACGCCGCGACGATCATACCTGCGATGGAAAGCCCCAAGCCAATGAACACGCTTTGAAGGGCGATGGCGCGCGTTCGCCGGGCAATATTGAGCGCCGTGGCGAGCGGATAGAGTTCATCCACCAGAAGCACGACGCTTGCGGCTTCGGAAGACGCAGCCGCGCCGCGCGCGCCCAAGGCAACGCCAACCTCGGCGGTGGCAAGCGCTGGCGCATCGTTGACGCCGTCGCCCACCATCATGACGGGCCGCGTTGCCGCTTCGCGACGGACCGCGATCACTTTGCCTTCCGGTGTCAGATCACCAAGGATTTCGTCAACGCCAAGGGACCGGCCGACCGTTTGGGCGATGCGGTCCATATCCCCCGACGCCAGCACGATCCGCTCAATTCCCGCCGCGCGGAGCGCATCGAGCGTGGCGCGCGCATCCTCGCGCAACTGATCCTGAAGCAGGATGACGCCCGCGACCGCGCCATCGACGGCCACCGCCACGAACTGCACGCCGTCATGATCCTCCAGCTCATGGAGCATCGCATGGCCGCTGGTGCTTCGATTGCGCACATAGGTGTCGCCACCAATCGCGACGCGCCGCCCGCCCACCGTTCCCTCGATGCCCTTGCCGGGAAGTTCGGCGATGTTCGAGGGGGGCAGAAGCGTAAGGCCGGCGTCGGTCGCCGCCTGAATGAGCGATGTCGCCATGACGTGCGCCGACGCCTGATCGAGGCTCGCGGCGAGGCCGAGCACGTCATGCTCGGTGAACCCTTCGCCCGTTCTGATGTTGGTGATCGTGGGGCGCCCCTGTGTCACCGTTCCCGTCTTGTCCAGGATCGCCGTTCGCACATGCGCCAGCGCTTCAAGGGCAGCGCCATCCTTCACCAGCGCTCCCAATTTCGCGGTTCGTGAAATTCCCGAGATGATGGCGACGGGGACGGCAAGGATCAGCGGGCATGGCGTCGCGACGACGAGCACGGCCAAGGCGCGGATCGGATCATCGCTGAGGAGCCATGCGGCACCCGCCAGCGACACCGTGAGCGCCAGGAACCACATCGCGTAGCGATCGGCGAGCCGCGCCATCGGCGACTTGCTGGCTTGCGCCGCCTCGACGAGGCGAACGATCCCCGCATACGTGCTTTCGGCGGCGGGTCGGCTGGCGATCAGGTCGAAGGCGGCGCCAACAAGCGTAGAGCCGCTCATCACTTCGCCGCCGGGCGAAAGGCTCTTGGGGATCGACTCGCCGGTCAGCGCCGAAAGATCGAGCACCGCGACGCCACCGGCGACGTGGCCATCCACCGGAACGACATCGCCCTGCCGGACCAGCAGCCGGTCGCCCTGGCGAATGTTCGCGATCGGCACTTCTTCGAGGGTATGGTCGCGATAGCGCATGGCGGTGAAGGCGACGCGGCCAAGCAGAGCCGTCATTTCGCGGCGCGCCCGTCCTTCCGCGAAGGATTCGAGCAACTGGCCGCCCGCATACATCAACGCGACGACGTTGCCGGCGAGGCTTTCCCCGAAGACGAGTGCCGCAGACATCGACAGCGCCGCAACGACATCGAGCCCGACATCGCCGCGGCGCAACGATGCGATGATCTGGCCGAACAGGGCGAGCAGAACTGGCAGCGTCCCGAGCGTCCAGGCGAGATGGGATGATCCGGCTTCGCCGCGCCACCAGAACCAGCCGCCGAGCGCAAGGCCGAGCAGCGCGATTCCGACGAGCACGTGCGGCGCAAAGCGCCGATAGGCCGCTCCGACCGTCAATCGTGGCTGAACGCGCTCTGCAACGGTTGCTCGGGTCTCCGCCACCTCAGTTCAACATCCAGATCGAGCCGTTCAACAGCGAGGCGAACGCCACCCAGGCGGCGTAGGGCACGAACAACCACGCCGCTCCGCGATCCAGCCGCCACGCGGCGGCGAGGAAGGCGAGAATGGCGGCGAGCATCAGCAGGATGACGACGAGCGCGAGCCCGAGTTGGTGAGCGCCGAAGAACACCGGCGTCCACAGGAAGTTCAGCGCCATCTGCGCCCACCACAGCCGCATCGGCCAGCCGGAACGGTCGCGCTGCCAGACACGCCAGCCGGCGATGGCGATCAGCACATAGAGCACCGTCCAGACCGGGCCGAATATCCGGCCCGGCGGATTGAACGACGGCTTGGCGAGGCCGGCATACCATGCGCCCGGCGCGGTGACATAACCGATCGCGAGCCCGCCGCCGAGCACGAGTACGAGGAACAGGATCAGCGAGACATAGCGGTTCATGGCGTGGGGTTCCCTTCCATCATTCCGCCGCCTCCAGCTCGCGCGCTTCGCCCGACGCGAGCGCCTCGGCGAGGAGGGCTTCGAGCAGGCGGCGGCGGGTTTCGTTGGCGGTGGCGAGGCTCGCCTCCAGCCGGTCGCACAGCGCCATCAATTCATCGACCTTGGCGACGATGCGGCGCTGCTCGGCGAGGGGTGGGACAAATATTTCCGCTGTTTCGACCTGCTTGGATGAGATGTGAGGAACCCCGTTGCTTCGACCGGGATCGATCTGTTCGTTGAAATGAGGCGAGTTGACCCACATAAATAGATAATCATCGGATAGGCCCGAAGCCGTCTCGACAAACCTTCCGATACGTTGAAGGAGCAAGGACGGAAGGTCGGCGGCGGTTATACGTGCAACCTTCGTTCCGGTTACGATGAACGGACGATCGAGCGTAAGAACGATGTCACCTTCGTTCAAAAGGAACCGCTCAAATTCGTTCTTGCGCTCGGCCGGAAGAAACACCGTGTCGTCCCATCGAATTTTGCCGTGCCCTATATTGGCGTTGCGCAGCAGGCGGATGCCCTGCTTGGTGAACCATCCACTCTTGAAGGCATAGCCATTCTGTAGGGATCGGTATGCGCCCACAGGTTTCAAATCACCCTCGGTGCTGCCGCCGAGCTTGCCGCGCACGGCGAGGTTGAGGATGGTCTGGCGCAGGGCCTTGATCTGGTCGGGGCGCGTTGTGAGGGCAGGCAGGGCATCGAGGGCGAAGCGGGCGTCGGCCTGAAGACTTTCGGGATCGGGCGCGTTGAGGCGGGCGAGGCTCGCCGCCGTGAGCTTGTCGCGCACCGCCTCGCGGCCCGCCCGCGCGGCCTCCAGCCGGTCGCACAGCACCATCAGCTCATCGACCTTGGCGACGATGCGGTGCTGCTCGGCGAGCGGTGGGAGGGGAAAGGAAATTCCGGCGACGATCTTGCCTGAGACTTCCTTGAACGTGGTTCCCGGTGCTTTGGCGTCGATCTCCGGCGCAAATGCTTTCATCGCGGTGGCGATGAAGTGCGAGCAATCCAGGATGTAGGGAACGATCGACTTGAAGCCCTGGTTGGTCGAAATCGGATTGGCAGCGATGGCAACGTAACCGATGGGTGCCCGGCTAGTGAACAGCACCGTGCCCTTCGGCATCACCGTTGCCGATGAAGCCCGTGATCCCTTCTCCGTTAGGTCTCGGGAACCTCGCGAGATGTAGAGATCTGAATATCCGCCAAGGTCGGCAGGCGTCAGCCATGGAATGCCCTCGCCGGGTTCAGTGAAGTTGCCGGGGTCGGCGGCCGGCGGTGTCCCACCACCGACAATCGCGCCGACCGCATCAAGCCTCACCCATCTCCATGTCGGCGGAACCGGGAAAGGCTCGTTCAGGTCATCGCCCCCATCAAGGTCACGCGGCTTCCTGATCTCGCCCGCCTTCACCAGCCGCGCCTTTTCCTTCGCGATGCGCTTCAGCAATTCCTCGGCCGGTTCGTCATCTGCCTCCTGCGGTACGAGCTTGCCGCGCACCGCCAGATCGAGCACGAAGCGGCGCAGGCGTGCAATGGCGTCTGGCGCGTCGGCGATCTTTTCGTAAGCGCTAAGCAGGCGTTCCGCGTTCATCGGGCCGGCGCTCATCGCTGTTATTTCTTGCTGCATCATCTTTTTCCGCCAACCGGCTCCCACTTGGCGGGATGATGCAATAGCGCCTCGGCCAAGATCGCCTTCAACTGGTCGCGATAGGCAGCCGTCTCGGCCTCGGCGCGGGCAAGATCGGCCAGCAGCACTTCCGGGTCGCCGTGATCGTCGGCCTCCGTATGCGGGTTCTTGAAGTCGAGATTGTAGCCGCGCACCTTCACCGCCTCGGCGCTCACCTTCCACGCCTGCGGCGTCTCCTCGCGGCCAATCCGATCCTTGCCGCCCCACCACTCGATGCAGCCCTGAAAATGCTCCAGCCGGATCGGCCTGGTCATCGAATAGGCTTTCTGGCCCTCGGGCACGCGGTGCTCATAGAACCAGATGTCGCGCGTCGGCGTGCCCTTCTCGAAGAACAGCAGGTTGGTGCCGATCGAGGCATAGGGCTTGAACACCGAATTGGGCAGGCGCACGATGGTGTGGAGGTTGCACTCCTCCATCAGATGTTCCTTGAGCCGCGTCTTGACGCCCTCGCCGAACAGCGTGCCATCGGGCAGCACCACGGCGGCGCGGCCATCCTGTTTCAGCAGACGCACGATCAGCGCCAGGAACAGGTCGGCGGTTTCCTTGGTGCGGAAGGTCGGGAAATTGTTCTCGATGCCGTCCTCTTCCTTGCCGCCGAACGGCGGATTGGTGACTACGATATCGACGCGCTCGTCCTTGCTCCACGAAATCAGCGGCCGGGCCAGCGTGTTGTCGTGCTTGACGAAGCTCGGGTCCTCGATGCCGTGCAGCAGCATGTTGGTGACGCAGAGCATGTGCGGCAGTTGCTTCTTTTCCACCGCGCGCAATCCGCCCTGCATCTTTTCGCGCTGCTTCGGCGTGCGGACATAGCCCTTGGCTTCCATGTGGCGGATGGCGCAGGTGAGAAACCCGCCCGTGCCGCAGGCGGGATCGAACAGGATTTCGCCGGGATGCGGATCGATGCGATCGACCATGAAGGCGGTCACGGCGCGCGGCGTATAGTACTCGCCGGCATTCCCGGCCGATTGCAGGTCGTTGAGCAATTGCTCGTAGAACTCGCCAAAATGCCGCCGCTCGTCGAGATTGTTGAAATCGACCTGGGTGATCTTGTTGACCACCTGCCGCAGCAGCTGGCCCGATTTCATGTAATTGTAGGCGTCCTCGAACACGTCGCGCACCACGCGGCGGCGGTCGCCGGGCCTGTCGGAGACCTGCAAACCCTTCAGCGCCGGGAACAGCTCGTCGTTGACGAAATCGAGCAGCGCCTGGCCCGTGATGCCCTCCGGGTCCGCCGCCCAGTTTCGCCACTGGAATTTCTCCGGGATCGGCGAGCGATAGCCGTCCCTGGTCAGTTCGAGTTCCTGGTCCTGATCGTCGATGATCTTGAGGAAGAACAGCCAGGTGAGCTGGCTGATGCGCTGCGCATCGCCATCCACGCCCACGTCCTGGCGCATGATGTCCTGAATGGATTTGACGGTGGTGCGGACGATCATGGTTCAGGCGGTCTCCTGGTAGAGCGCGTCCTGCATTTCGTGGACGGCCTTCTCGAAACCCTCCCTGCCGCCGAACGCCTTGATGAGTTGCACGACGCTGCCCATCGCGGTGAAGGGCGTGACCTTCAGCACATTGGCATCGTCGAGATTGAGCACGCCCTCGTCGCGATACTTGTCCAGCAACGCATCGAGCACGGCGCGGGCCTGCGGCCCGTATTTGGTGAACACGTCACGCTTCTTGACGTTCTCGGCTCGCTCACGGCGGGTGAGCGGCTTCCGATCAAAGGCGACGTGGCAGATCAGATCGAACGGGTCGAGGTTTTTGCCGAGTTCATCGGCGACGGCATCGAGCGCCAGGCCCTCGGCTTCCAGTTCCTCGATAATCGCCTGCTTGCGCTCGGCGGATTTCCAGCGTCGGAGGAAATCGTCGAGGCTGGCAAAACGCTTTTTCAGCGCCGTCCGGGTGAAATCGCGCAGGGATTCGGTGACGAGCTTGCCGTTCTCGTCGAGATATTCGACGCGCTCGGCCAGGATGCGGGCACCGACGCCATCGACGTATATCTTGCGGATCGGGCCACCTGGCGGCAATGGCAGGCCCGGCTGATCGACCACCGTTTCGTCGTCGCCGGGTTCCGGCGTAATGGCGTCATCGCCCTGCGGCGCGTCGTCGGGCGGCGTGATCGGATCACCAGTACCGGGTTCATAAATCTGCACCGGGTCGCCGTCGAAATCCGGGTCGGCGAAGTGGCTGGTGGCGCCGCGAAAATCGATCAGCGTGAAGAAGAACTTCTTGCTGTCCTCATGAACGCGGGTGCCGCGCCCGACGATCTGCTTGAACTCGGTCATCGAGCCCACAGCGCGATCGAGCACGATCAGCCGGCAGGTCTGCGCATCAACACCAGTCGAGAGCAGCCGCGAAGTCGTCACCAGCACGGGATATTTCGATTCCGGGTCGATGAAGTTGCCAAGCTGGTCCTGGCCTTCCTTGTCGCTGCCGGTGATGCGCATGACATAGCGCGCGTTTTCGGCGACCAGATCAGCATTCTCGTTGACCAGCGCCTGCCGCATCCGCGCCGCGTGTTCCTCATCGACGCAGAACACGATGGTCTTCTGAAAGCGGTCGCCGCTCTCCTTCAGGAACTCGGTGATCTTCTTCGCGGTCAGCACCGTGCGGTCGTCGAGCACGATATGCCGGTCGAAATCCTTGGTGTTGTAGATGCGGTCTTCGACCTCGTTGCCGTCGCGGTCGAGCTGGCCGAGTTCCGGCCGGTAGCCTTCCACGTCGCGGTCGATGTGAACCTTGATGACCTTGTAGGGCGCGAGAAAGCCGTCGCTGATGCCCTGTTTCAGGGAATAGGTGAAAACCGGCTCGCCGAAATATTCCGTGTTGGAGACGTATTCCGTCTCCTTCGGCGTGGCGGTGAGGCCGATCTGCGTTGCGCCGGAAAAGTGGGCGAGGATTTCCCGCCATGCCGAATCCTCGGCCGCGCTGCCGCGATGACATTCGTCGATGACAATGAGGTCGAAGAAGCCTGGAGAGAACTCGCGATAGAGCTTCTGCCGCTCCTCCGGGCCGGTGATCGCCTGATAGAGGCCGAGATAAATCTCGAAAGCGGTGTCGATGCGCCGCCTGTTATCGAGTGCCAGCGGCAGATCGACGGCGGTTCCGTCCTGTCGCTCGATGGTCCTGGCATTGGTGGATAGCTTCGCCATCGCCGCGCCGAAGGGGCGAAAGTCGTTCACCATCGTCTGGTCGATCAACACGTTGCGATCGGCAAGGAACAGGATGCGTTTCTTGCGGCCGGCCTTCCAGAGCCGCCAGATGATCTGGAACGCGGTATAGGTCTTGCCCGTGCCCGTCGCCATCACCAGGAGCACGCGGTCACGGCCCTTGGCGATGGCCTCGATCGCCGCGTTGACGGCGTTCACCTGATAATAGCGTGGTGTCTTGCCGCTGCCGTCGTCGAAATAGTCCTGAAGCACGATCTTCTCGGCTTCCGCGTCGAGCCCCTTCCAGGCGCGATAGCGTGCCCATAGACCGGCCGGCGACGGGAAGGCGTCGAGCCCGAGATTTGTCTCGACTGGAACGCTTTGCCCGGTGCGGTCATGGAACACGAAGCCGTCGCCGTTCGAGGAAAACACGAAGGGGATGTCCAGCGTCATCGCGTAGTCGAGGCCCTGCTGGATGCCGTGGCCGACGCTGTGCGTATTGTCCTTGGCCTCGATCAGCGCGATCGGGATGTTCGGCTTGTAGTAGAGAACGAAGTCGGCCTTCTTCGCCTTGCCGCGATAGGTCATCTTGCCGCGCACGATGATCCGGCCCTTGGTGAAATAGACCTCCTCCCGAACCTGCACCATCTCGTCCCAGCCGGCCCGCTTGACGGCCGGCAGGATGAATTTCGTGCAGATATCGCGTTCGGTGAGGCTCCGTTTATCCATTCTCGCAGGCGAATCCTTCAATCGTTCAAGTCAAAATTGAGTATTGGCACGGATGCGCACCGTTTGCATCCGGGTGCGAACCCGCGAACTTGAGGGTGCGCACCCGGTTCGCACCCCTGCCGCTGGCGGCGGATCGCGCCTTTGCCGCCCGCACAGGACAGGCGCCGGAAAGAACCTAAAGGCCCGCCCGCATCGGGAAAAGACGCCCACCGGCCTATTCCTCGCCATCCACCTGTTCGATAAGGCCCTTCATGCCGCGCAACAGCGCGATCAGGTGCCGCCGTTCGGCGATGGCCTCGGCGGTGTAACGTCCATGCTTGAGGGCGTGGCTATTGCCCTTCGGCGCGCCCTTGGCCTTGCCGCCGTGCATCCGGCAGCGCCCGTTCGCCATCGCGGGCGACTGGCACGGCGTCCCGGCCCGCGTCCGGGCGTGGCAACGCGGGCTCAGGTGCATGGGCAATCTGGCCGGCAATCTGCTTTGCATAGGGTTGTTCCTCGATTTTGCTGGCGTCCCCACCCCCCGGTTGACGGGGTGCGGCGACCATGCCGACCACCGCTTGCCCGCCCGCATGGACGTGGACGTGTTCGACCGTGACCTTTTGCTGGCCCTTGCCGCGATGGCGGTTGAGGGCTTCGAGCAGCGCCGCATAGGTGCGCGACAGCTTGTTCGCCTGCGCAAGGTTCTCGCGCCGCCCCTCGAAGGTCTGTTCGCCGATCATGGCGCGCCGGTAGCATTCCATTGCGGCGTTGTGGGCGGCGACCAGTTGCGCCGCCATCATGCCTTCAAGTTCGTCCTTTGGTGCGATGCCGATCAGCGCGGCGACCGTGGCGCTCAACTGCTTGTCGCGCTCCTCCGGGCTTGAGTTCTTCAGCCACAGCGCCTGCACCGCCTGATTGGCAAGAATGTTGTTCCAGTGATCCGATTGCGATCCGCCGATGTTCTTCAGCCGGCCCTTGCGATCGTCGGGATCGTCGGCGACCACGGTCTTCGGCGGGTTGGCGGTGGGCTTCTTGGCGCTCATGGCGATGTCCTCATCGGGATTCCAAAGGTTGAGAGGGCGGCGACCGCTTCGGCCTTACGGCCAGCGTGCCATGCGTCCCAGCAGCGCGAATGCAGCCAAGCATGGCCGGTCGGTTCGGTGCCGAACGGCAGCAGCGCGTCGTGGGCATGGTCGCTTCCACCGCAGCCGAGGCAGCGGCCGGGCGGCGAGCGCACCGGATTGCGGTTCAGCCATTCGGTGCTGCAGCAGGCGAAGGCGCGGGCCTCGGCTTGATCGCGCGGCAAGCCGCCGTCGAACTCGGCAATGCCCGCCCGTTCATCGAAGAAGGCCCGCCAGTCCTCGCCCGACCAGCCGTCGTTGCCGGTGCGCAGCAGCGCGAGCACCTGCGCCTTGTGGCGCGAAAGCAGGTCCAGCACAGCGGACGGCGGCGCGGTGGCGGCGTCCAGCGTGAGGGCATCCCCATCGACGCCGATGCGAACGCCGGCATCGCGCGCCGCCTTGAGGGCTTGGACGGCGCTCATAGCCGCACCCTCCAGCCCGTGTTTTCCTGCGCGGATTGGGGCGGGCGGCTTGCGTCCGCACCGTCCGCATCGGTCTCGCCATCGGAAATCAACGGGTTGGCGCGGACGGTTGCGCCGCGCTCGCCCGCTGAACCGTCCGCGACGGGGCCGACCGTCCGTAGGCTTGGTGAGGCGAAGTCCTTGCCGGAACTAACCTTCGGCCGATCGGCGGGCGGTGCGGACGATGCGGACGATTGCGCCCCTCCGGATTCTGGCGCGGATGATGGCCCGGTGGTGATGCGGATGATCCGCGTGCGCGCGCGGCCTTCGCGCTCGAAGCCGATGTCGATGCCGATCTTGCGCAGGAAGGTCGCCGCCCGGCGCAGCCGGCCCGCCAGCGCCCGAGGACTATCGGGCCAAGTCTTCGCCTTGGCGACGCGCTCGCCGGCCGTTTCGGCAAGGGCGCCCAGAAGCTCCGAGGCGGTCCCCGTCCACTCCGTCCGCGTGGTCATCACGGCCCGCACGGCGGCGGCGATCGGATCGGCGTCGATCACGCCGTCCACCGCCTCGTCACGGTTGCCGCAATAGGCCGTCCAGAACGTGCCCGAAGGCCAGAGCGCGGTTTCGCAGGCCGTCGCCCACAGGGCGAAGTCCGCCATACGCGGCAGCTTGTCGAGTTTCGTGCGCGGCAATTCGGCCAGGCCCTTGGCCACCGCGTCGAGCAGCACGCCGAGGATGCGCGGGCGCTCAAGCTCGAACGCCGCCCACAATTCCTGCTCCGGGCGGCGGCGTTCCTCGGGGATCGGTTCCAGCGTGAGGAACACGGCGCGATCGGCGAGGTCGGGCCGCGTGACGATGTCCTCGATCCCGTTCAGGATCACCGGCCGGGCCGCGTCGAACAGCACTTCATCCTGATCGGAATAGAGCTGGCGCACCGCGAACCCACCACCCGTGGCGAGGCGGCAAAGCGTGTCGGATATCCACGCCGGCAGGCCCGACACATTGTCGAAGGCCAGCACATGGCCGTTGCTGGCGGCGATGAACAGGTCGCGATCCTCGCGCGGCAAGGCCCGCAATGGCGCGGTGTTGGGATCGAGTAGCGCCCGCAGGATCGCCGAGAAGGTCGATTTCGCCGAACCCTGCTCGCCCGACAACACGATCACCGGATAGGGACCGCGATTGCGCAAGACCGCGAGCGCCCACGCGACCACCAGCACGAAATCGGCATCTGTCTGGACATTAAGGAACGAGCGCAAGGTTTCGATCGAGCCGCCGCGCACCGGGATCGGCATCGGCTTCATGCCGGACGCGCGGCGAAAGCGGACGGGTGGATTCTCGATCACGCGCCAGCCGGTGGCGTCGATCTCCACCCCGCGCCATGTTTCATCGCCGAGGTCCAGATAGAGCCGCCCGTCGAGACCGCCGACGCGGATGTGGACCTGCCGTTCCGGCGCATCGAAATGCGCCTTCGCCTCGATGACGTTCAGCGCCGATTGCAGGGCTTCCGAACTCGGCGCGCCGCCCGTCTCCTCGAAGAAGCGCCGCGCCAGCCAGCGCCGAAAACCTTTGGCGCGGATCGGCCAGGTTTCGCGATGGCGGTTGATGTCGAGGTCGGCGAAGCCGGCGCCGTCCGCCGCGTGAAACAGTTCCGCGGTTTGGGCGAGGCCGATCAGGATGTCGGCCTGCGTCGGTCCGCGCCCGCCTGTATCGCCGCTTTCTTCCGCGATGGCGTCATCGAGCGCCGTCACCCGGCATCCGGCCTTCTTCAGTTGCGAGCGCAGCGCCTCGAAGGCGGCGCGGTTGTCCTGTTTCAGCGCCGCGAGCGCTTCCAGGGCTTCCGGCATGAACGGCGCGCCGGGATCGGCTGCGGTCTTTTCGGCCAGGCCCGCCAGCGGATCGGAGATTTCCTCGGCGCCGCCGATGGCATCCGCGATCAGCTTGTCGGGTTCAACGGTGGCGTCGGGGTTCATCGCGCGCCCTCCGTGAAAGACGGGTGGCGGGCCTTGAGCAGATCGTTGAAGTCCATACCTTGCGGCGGGCGCGCGATGCGAACGCGCCGCCCCTCGCGCTTCCAGCGCCGCGCGCATTCCTGCGCCGCCGCCTCGCCGGGTTCGTCGCCATCGGCGAGCACGATCACGTCGCCAACGTCGCGTGGCAGATCGAGCGAGCGAAGGCCCGAGGTAGAAAGCGCCGCCCATGCCGGTCTGCCGCTGGCTTGCATGGCGGCAAGGCAGGTCTCGATCCCTTCGCCCACCATCAGCACGTCGCCGGGTTCGCAGAGCCGCACAACGCCACCGCGACAAGGCCCAAGCATCATCTTCGGCGGATCGACCGGCGCCTTGCCGTTGCGGTCGCGGGCGAGGAAGGTGCGGTGAACAGCGATCGGCGATCCGGTGGCGCCATGCGTCACGATCGCCACCATCGCGGGCCAGACGCCGCCCGAAGGGTGCTTCAGGCCGGCATGGAAGCGCAGGGCCGGCAAAGCCGGAAGGTCGAGCCCGCGCGACCGCAGATAGGTTGCGACGGGCGTTTCCTCGGCCGCGTGTGATGCCTGCCAGATCGCCAGCGCCGCCGCGCTGCGCTTCAGGGTGTCGGCGTCGGGTTTGTCGGCAATGCGTCGCCGATGATTGAAGGCAATGCGCGAGGCTCGCCCGGTCGCTTGCCATAAGCCGCGTTCATGCAGGGCGGCGATCAGATCACGCTGGTCGCAGCCGGCATGGCAGCGCACCAGCACCTTGCCGCCCTTGCCCGCGCTGATCGAAAGGCTTGGGCTTCGATCATCATGCACCGGACAGCGGGCCATCCATGTTGCGCCCGCGCGATGCCCGCCGAGCGCCCTGGCGATGGTTTCAGCGGTCATGGCGCACCTCGCCCTCGTTCGGCTTGGCGGACGCAGCGACGTCATTGGCGGCGGCAAGCCTTTCGGCGCGCGACCATTCGGCGAGCACGCCGAAGAAGCCGTTGACGTTGTGCATGATCTGACGGGCGTCCTCGTCGGTGAGGTCGCGCCCGAGGCGCGGTTGCCAGACTTGCCGGGTGTGGGCGATCTGCTTGCCCGCGTCATTGTCGTTTGCAGCGTCGAGACGTTTCATCGAAGACCTCACGGGCGGGTCCGCCGCTCCGTGCTCCTGGCCTCCGGTCTCGGAATCCCACCGATGACGCTGGACCCAACAGGGATTTGCATCTTCAGGCGTCCCCGTCTCAGGGATCGCCGGTTGTTCTCAAGTCTTGCGCCGCTTCAGCGCGGCACCTCGTTCTCGGGGATCGTGAACTTGTGGCTCTTACCCGCCCGGATCACCAGTTGGCGCTTGCCGCCATTGGCCACCTCGCAGGCGATCGAATAGTCGAAGAAGCCGTGCTTCAGCCCATCGACGACAAGCCCTTCGAGCCGGTCGAGGGCTTCGCGGACCTGGCCGCTCTTGGCGCGCTGGAACGGCGGCGTTTCTTGCGGTTCAACCATTGTGCAGCAATCCCTTCATGTCCTTGATGGTGGCGGCGAAGGCCAGCGGCCGAACGCTGGTCGCGTCGCCATAGAAGGCCATCACGTCGGCCCGTCGCGTGGCGCGATCCCGGAAAACGAACACCTTGCGCCGGCCCTCGTCGCGCAGGTTCACCAGCTCGTAGCCGGCGCAGCGCAGGAAGCAGGCGAGATAGAAATCGCGCGTCTCGAATGCGGTGTCTGACACGTGCGGCTGCTCGCGGATCGCTCGTTCAGTTGACACTTGACGATCTCCTCAAAAAAGGGGTTTACGCGCCATCGGACAGAAGCCGCTGAAGCGGCACCGTCCGGTGCAGCAGCCCTAGCTTTTCGAGCCGGATGCGCATGGCGATTGGCGAGACGAGGAACGTCTCGGCGAAGGGCTTGGCGAAGCTTTCCAGCGCCTGATCGTCGCTTTCGGTGAAGGCGGCACCGGGAAAGCGGTTCTCGAAGCGCGCGATCTCGACAAAGGGATGGTCGATCGGTTCGGACGGCTGAAGCACCCGCTGCTTTCGATCGGGGAATGCCTCGTCCCAGGCGGCGAAGACCAGCTTGCGCGGCATCAGCACGCAGGAGGCATAGAGGTCTGCCTGCAATTCGATCCGCGCCTTGGCCTGGCTGGTCCGGCAGATGACGCTCGGCGGCGCGTTGCCATCGAGCATGGAAGTCTGCGCCGGGTCCTTGCCGAACAGATGACGATGCAGACGCCAATGGCCGACCTCGTGCGCCGCCGTGTAGCGGTAGCGCCCTTCCTTGGCGGGGTTGGCATCGGGATCGAGGCTTTCGTCGATCACGATTCGCTTCTGCTCGAAGAAGATCGCGCCGAGGATATCGGGATCGAACCCGATGCCCGAGCGCGGCACACCGAACAGCCGGTGCGTGTCGTCGAACTCGATGCCGATCTTCAAATGCTTCTCGATGATGTCGTCGATCGCGATGGGTGCCTCGATCGTGACGCCGCGTGCATGGGCGTATTCGGCGAGAAGCGCCTGCGCGTCCTTCTCGATCGCCTCGTCGGGCACATAGGAAACGAACTTGGTCATTGATCGCCGATCCTCATCTGCATCTTCGAAATCGTCATCGCCCGATCAGGCGTTCACTTGTCCTTCGCCTTCTGCGCGTTGCGGGCCAGTTTGGCGATATCGTCAGTGGTCAATCCCTTCGTGGTCCGCAGCAGCGCCGCCAGTTCCACCGGGTGGCGCTTGATGATGTCCGACAGGTCGCTCGCCACGCGGCCCGCCCGCGCCAGCAGTTCGTCCACGTCGCAGCCGATGATCTGCGCGATCGCCTTGACCTTGTCCTCGGCCGGCGGCGCGAACTCGTCCCGCTCCACCTTCGACAGATAGGTCGGGCTCACCCCGATCATCTTCGCCATTTCACGCAGGCCGATGTCCTTGGCCTCGCGCGCGCGGCGGACGAACTCGCCGAACTTCTCCCCTGACATGCCGGTCTCTCCCGTCCCGTGTTTACGAACCACTTTACAGAGAAATCGCCGATTCGCGCCGTGCCGTCAACTAATACCTAAACACTCTCGGCGGATAGTGGTTCAGCGGCGAGCCGCAGCTCGCGAACGTCCTCAAGAACTCGCCTGAAATCGGGTTCCGGCGCGAAGCACATGGTTCTATAAGCGTTCAGAAACGGCAGCCAACAAAATCAATGACTTAGCAAATCGCCGTCGGCCGCCGAAGCGAACGGGCGTACTTCCGGCGTACCTTTTGCAAACGAGTCGGCTGCTCCGCGACGACATCGCCGATGACGCGCGCCGCTAAAAAAGAATCATCCGGAAGCGTCGGTTCCCCTCACCGAAACGAGCCCGCCGCACGGCTCCCGCTAACGCGCGGCAGCCTCGGGCACCGGCGCGCGCAATGACTGGATGGTGATCGCACCTTTTGGGGCAAGCTGAAATACATCCGCACTCCACACTGGCGACGATGCATTCTTCGCGCGCAACCGCCGCAAAGAAATCGTCGTTTCGAAGCCCGGTGCTTTCGCAGAAGCAGGATCGCGGGCTGCTCCAAATTCAGGCAAGACATCGATCTTGTCTGTCGGTTGGCTATCAAGTTGCGGTCGGCCTGATCGCCGGGCAATGGGTATGCTCGGAACGTAGGTTCGCCGCGCGTGTCCAGCCCACAATGACGGCGCGCGGCCGCCCCCGCCCCAGGAGAGCAGCGGCCTGCTCATGGTTTACCGTCCAGCAGCGACAGCGGAATGACGCATCAGAGGCAGCCGCCGACGCCGTCCCTTAAAACCCGCGCCGCGGCGCATATATCTTTTACCCGCGCGGTGCGAATTTCACCGTTACCGACTTCGGGTGTTCTTCATGGCTCAAAGTCTGACCCCGCAGTTTGAGCACCAGCTCCGAGAGTTGATTTGTGGGGGCAGCGATAAGATGCGCGGCCTCACCAAGGGATCCGGTAATGGCACGAAGCAATGACCTGAACCGCTTGACCTATGCGCAGCTGATCGCTCTCGAGGAGAAGATCAGGAAGGCAATCGCCGACCGCAGGCTGCGGAAGCACGTAACGCGACAGCAGCTTAAGAACATGGCGAAAAAAGCCGGCTGCGATATTAACGAGCTGTTCGGCAAGCGCGGCCGCAAGGGTTCATCTTCT